>Ga0310786_10001617_pt1 | contig 36199 bp, 24 predicted proteins | sample AusTroGonzalo_MG_FD_203881 | JGI IMG/M metagenome (GOLD analysis project Ga0310786, IMG submission 203881) | Bovine rumen microbial communities from tropical cattle in Woodstock, Queensland, Australia - Gonzalo_03 (v2) (version 2) | ecosystem: Host-associated > Mammals > Digestive system >... | reverse complement strand
AAAGATCGATGTACCCGGAAATAAGCATAAAAAACATAGATATGTAGGGGGAATATGATATTGACAGAGGGAGAGTTCGCAAAATTTCTCCTGTTGTATTGTCCCGAAGCATATAATGATTATTCTATAGCAAATGCTATGTTAATATGTGAGTGTATTTCAATATTGTTAGGTCTTATTCCTGTCATTCTTTTTATGACAATTGGAATCTCATATTCAGCAAAAATCCTCCCTACATATAATGCACAATGTGCTACCAAACCACTATCTTTAGTTGAATTTGAAGAAGCTTTTCACGACAAAGTAGAATTAGCTACAATTCATTTTCAATAGATACAATAATTTACAAAATTAAACGAAATCTCTCCATCCTACATAATAATCCGTAGGGTGGAGATTTTTCAACCTGTTTTAGGCATGTTTTTGCTTTTTGGGAGCTCTTTATTCCGTCTCTTGTTCCTTCAACTTCGCCACCACAAAAGCGGACAATATCTTATACCGCTTGCCGTTTGGGTGCTCCCATTGTTCCTCAAATAACGCCTGCCAATGGGCTTTCCGCACGGGGTCGCGCAATTCCGAATGAGCTTGTTTCAGCAAATCCGCAAACTTAGCCCTGTTTGCTTCCGCGCCAACGGACCATTTTCCCTCGTGCCGATGCATAACAAAGCCTTCCCGCGGTCCCATAATTTTCTTGCCGCGCTTGGTTACACCAAAGCATTTCCGACGAAATACATTGATAGCCCCGTCATGTTCCTTCGGGGTATTTATTTTGCCGCTAAACTCCTCAATCGGCTTTACAAATTGTACATGTGCCATATAAATTCTATTTTTAATTGTTATAAACTACCCAAATTTTCGATCTTCGTAACTCATTGAAAATCAATATGCCTTCCTGCACTATTCCTGCACTATTGCTGGACTATTCCTGCAGGATTCTCGCACTATTACTTACCCCGTACACTATTTTTACGTACCCCTCATTTTCATGCGAGGTCTTTTTTCGGAATTCCCCAATCCGATTCTATGATTTCATGAAATCCGCTGCAAAGATACTACATTTTTGCCGAAAAACCAAATTTTTTCGACAATATTTCATAAAAAAGAATAATATTCTTTTATTTTCTTGCACATATGCAATTTTTGTTGTAACTTTGCGCGCTATTTTGGATAAAACTGCATGAAAGCATTTGTATTTCCCGGACAAGGAGCCCAATATGTGGGAATGGGAAAGGATTTATATGAATCGTACTCCTTGGCGAAAGAGATGTTCGAAGAAGCAAACGAATTGCTCGGTTTCCGTATCACAGACATCATGTTTGACGGCACTTCGGACGACCTGAAACAGACCAAAGTGACGCAACCCGCCGTGTTCATTCACTCGGTTATTGCGAGCAAAGTTATGACCATCGCCGAACCCGACATGGTTGCCGGACACAGTCTCGGCGAATATTCAGCCTTGGTAGCATGTGGCTGTCTGAGTTTCGCAGATGCCCTCAAACTGGTTTCGGCTCGTGCTACTGCTATGCAAAAAGCTTGCGAGAAACAGGAATCGACTATGGCGGCTGTGCTGGGTATGGACGATACGAAAGTGGACGAAATTTGCCGTCAGATAACCGATGAAATCGTGGTGGCAGCCAACTTCAACTGCCCGGGACAAGTTGTTATTTCCGGTTCGAAAGCCGGTATTGCAAAAGCTTGCGAACTGCTTAAAGCCAATGGTGCCAAGCGTGCAATCGGTCTGCAGGTAGGCGGCGCCTTCCACTCGCCGTTGATGCAACCGGCAGCCGAAGAACTGAAGGAGGCGATTCTTGCCACCGAGTTCAACAATCCTTTGTGCCCGATTTATCAGAACGTGAACGCATATCCGCAAACAGACCCGGAGCAAATTCGGCAGAATCTTTTGCTGCAGCTGACGGCGCCTGTCCGCTGGACACAAACCGTACGGAACATGGTGCTAGACGGTGCCACGGAATTCTACGAATTCGGTCCGGGCGATGTGCTCAAGAACCTTATCAAGAAAATCGACCCGACCGTAACAATAGGGTAGGAACTGAAATAATCATGCCCCTTATGGCTAAGAATACTGAAAGCTGAATACTGAAAACTGATAACTGAATACTGAACACTGAAAACTGAATACTAAACACTGAAAACTGAATACTAAAAAAATATGTATAGAACATTTACTTGTGGCGAGTTACGTCTCGCCGATGCAGGAAAAACGGTAACTCTCGCTGGTTGGGTACAACGCATCCGCAAAATGGGCGGCATGACGTTTATCGACCTGCGCGACCGTTACGGAATAACCCAACTTGCCTTCAACCAAGGCTCCGAAGCGTTTGAAAAAGCAAACGGATTGGGTAGGGAGTATGTCCTCCAAGTGACCGGTAAAGTGATTGAGCGTCAGTCCAAAAACGCACAACTGCCAACCGGTGAAATCGAAATCGAAGTGGAGAAACTCAATGTGCTGAATCCGGCACTGACGCCTCCGTTCACGATTGAAGACGAGTCCGATGGCGGCGACGATCTGCGTATGAAATACCGCTATCTGGATTTGCGTCGCACCTGTGTGCGTAAAAACCTTGAACTGCGTCACAAAATGGCGTTCGAAGTGCGCCGTTACTTGGACGAGCAGGGATTCTTGGAGGTGGAAACACCGGTTTTGGTAAACTCAACGCCCGAAGGAGCACGTGACTTTATCGTGCCGAGCCGCATGAATCCGGGACAATTCTACGCCTTGCCGCAGTCGCCGCAAACACTCAAGCAATTACTCATGGTCAGCGGTTTTGACCGTTACTTCCAGATTGTAAAATGCTTCCGCGACGAAGACCTGCGTGCCGACAGACAGCCCGAATTTACACAGATAGACTGCGAGATGTCCTTTGTGGAGCAGGAAGATATCCTGAACATGTTCGAAGGGATGTCGCGGCATCTTTTTAAGGCCATTCTCAACATAGATTTGCCGAAACTGCCGCGTATGACATGGGCAGACGCCATGAAATATTACGGTAGCGACAAACCCGATACACGCTTTGAGATGAAGTTCGTGGAACTGCATGATATTTTCCATGCTGCAGAAGCGCAAAAGCCTGAAAATGAGCGCTTTAGCGTGTTCGCCAATGCTGCTTACATCGGCGGAATCTGTGCAAAAGGTTGTGCAACATACACCCGCAAACAGCTTGACCAACTGACCGATTTCGTGCGTCGTCCCCAAATCGGCGCAAAGGGTATGGTTTATGCACGCATAGAAGAAGACGGCACCGTCAAATCCAGCGTGGATAAGTTCTACGGACAGGATGTCCTCCAAGCCGTTGCCCGTGAAATGGGCGCTGAAAAGGGTGATTTGCTGCTGATTCTCAGCGGCGATGACGCTATGAAGACCCGCAAACAACTATCCGAACTGCGTCTCGAAATGGGACGTCAACTCGGTTTGCGTGACCCGAAGAAGTTCAGCTGCCTCTGGGTCATCGATTTCCCGATGTACGAGTGGTCAGATGAAGAAAACCGTCTTATGGCGATGCATCATCCGTTCACAAGCCCCAAACCTGAGGATATTCCGTTGTTGGATACAGATCCCGCAGCCGTTCGTGCAAACGCGTACGACATGGTTATTAACGGTGTTGAAGTCGGCGGAGGATCGATTCGTATTCACGACGCACAACTTCAAGAAAAAATATTCGAGATTTTGGGCTTCACGCCGGAACAGGCACAAGCGAAGTTCGGCTTCCTCATGAATGCCTTCAAATACGGAGCGCCGCCTCACGGAGGTTTGGCTTACGGTCTCGATCGTTTCGTCAGTTTGTTTGCAGGACTCGACAGCATACGTGACTGCATCGCGTTCCCGAAGAACAACCAAGGCCGTGATGTCATGCTCGGTGCTCCCGGACCCGTTGACCAAATACAATTGGATGAACTGCAATTAGACGTACGTAAGGCTAATAATAAGGAGTAATGATTACTGCCAAAGGCAAAATATTCCTCATAACCTCCACGTCCGCAAAACTCGGACGACTCATTCGGCATAAAGGCATATTGTTCAAATATGACCGCAATCTGTATGTGGTTCACAGAACAATCAAGGGGTTGGAGATTATTACGTATAAGGAATTTATATCCACGCGACAACTCCTGTTTTACAGAAGCTACATGCTGAAAGATGAAGTCAATATTGAGGATTTGGTGCGTCGCCATAAATATAATCGCTACAAACTGATTTATAATAATTGCGAAACATTTGCCAATAGGTTTGTTGACGAGTATTCCACAAAACGCCGACATCATTATTCAGAACAAGTTCTGTATTGGGTTTATGCCGTGCTGATTCTGTTGTTAATGCTTACCTTCGCGTTAATAACAGGTACAGGACTTGTAACAACGATAATTGCCTTGGTAGTCACTTTGACTTTTCTGGCTTTTATTAGTTCTAATTACGATTATGTAAAATAGCACTTTAAACACAAAAGAAAGGATACCCCATTTAATGGTATATGATTTAGAAGAACAATATCAGAACGAAAGTACTTTAGCCAGCAAGGAGGACCAAGAACTACTCGATATGCTCAAGGAGGAACTGGAGGCGCAACGCAAACTGGCAGCCCATGACGGAGATGTCTTGACGGTGTTGCCCTTGCGTAATACGCCGCTGTTCCCGGGAGTGATGCTGACGGTCAATGTATCCCGTCCTCGTTCCAAACAGCAATTGCGTAGCGCATATAATAACGACAAACTCCTTGCCATTCTCTGTCAGAAAGACCACGATACGCAGGACCCGAAGCCGGAAGACCTATATACATTAGGCGTTTCGGGACGTATAGTTCGTGCTTTTGACTTACCGGATGACAGTATTGCCGTTATTGTAGAAGGCCGTGATCGTATAGAGGTGGACGAATTTACAACCACTAAGCAGAATATCATCAAAGCCAAGGTGCATCTCAAGCCCGAAATAACGACAGACCGCTCCGACAAAGAGTTTTTAGCCCTTGTGAGCAATATCAAAGACCAGGCTTTGAAGGTTATACAACGGTCGGATAATACCCCACCCGAAGCGCAAATGACGCTTAGAAGCATCTTCAATCCACCTATTTTGGTCAATTATATTATTGTAAACTTCGGCATTGCTATTCCGGACAAACAGGCGTTATTGGCAATTGATTCGGTGAATGAACGCGCTTTCAAGCTGTTGGAAATCCTGAATAAGGAGGTTCAAATGCTTGAAATGAAGGCGGATATCCAATCCAAGACGCAAGAGGAAATCAATAAGGACCAGCGTTCATATTTCTTGCATCATCAACTGGAGGCCATTCAAAAAGAGCTTGGAAACACCAGCGAAGAGACTACCAACGACCTAAAGGAACGCGCCGAGAAAAAGAAACTGCCGGAAGCTGTCAAGAAGGTATTTGACGAGAACCTGAAAAAACTGCAACGCGAGAATCCACACTCTCCCGATTATTCAACCATTCAGAACTATCTGGAGATCATTCTCGATTTGCCGTGGAACGAATATTCGGAGGATAATTACGATATCCGAAACGCCAAGAATATTCTGGAGCGAGACCACTATGCGATGGAAAAGCCGAAAGAGCGTATTATCGAATATCTGGCGGTGCTTCGTCAAGTTGCGATTTGGAAAGCGGAACAAACCCTTGAAAAATCGGACTTCAAAGCCCCTATTCTCTGTTTCTACGGCCCTCCCGGAGTCGGTAAAACCAGTCTTGGCAAGTCCATTGCAGAGGCACTTGGACGCAAGTATGCCCGTATTTCCTTAGGCGGTCTGCACGATGAGGCGGAAATTCGTGGTCACCGCAAGACCTACGTAGGCGCTATGCCCGGTCGAATCATTGAAAGTCTGCGCAAAGTAAAGACCTCCAATCCCGTCTTCGTGCTCGATGAAATCGACAAAATCGGGGCGGATTACAAGGGCGATCCTACTTCTGCCTTGCTAGAAGTGCTTGACCCCGAACAGAACAGTACCTTCCATGACAACTATCTGGATATTGACTACGATTTGAGCAAAGTGCTCTTTATCGCTACCGCTAACACGCTGGAAACGATTCCTCGTCCCCTACTCGACCGTATGGAACTGATTGAATTGTCCGGCTATCTGTTGGAGGAAAAAGTGGAAATTGCCAAGCGGCATTTGATTCCAAAGGAACTGACTAATCACGGTCTAAAAGCCTCACAACTCCGCATCAATAAAGAGGTTTTGGAGACTTTGATAGACAATTATACCCGCGAATCCGGTGTCCGTTCCTTGGAGCGTCAGATTGCATCTATCTGCCGCAAGGTTGTCACAAAGATTGCCCTTGAGGAGCCTTACAACGTATCGATAACCAAAGAGGACCTTGTCACATATCTTGGTAAACCCAAATACAATCGCGACAACTGGGAAACAAATAAGTATATAGGTGTTGTTACTGGACTGGCTTGGACGCAAGTCGGCGGAGAAATACTCTTTATTGAGACCTCTCTTTCTCCGGCAAAACCCCCTACTCTTACCCTTACCGGCAATTTGGGCGATGTAATGAAGGAAAGTGCCACTATTGCCCTTGGTTATATCAAGGCGCACGCGGACCAGTTCGGTATCAAGCACAAGGATTTGGACACAATGTCTGTGCATGTGCACGTGCCCGAAGGTGCAATACCTAAAGATGGTCCAAGTGCTGGTATAACAATGACCACAGCGCTTGTAAGTGCTTTCACCAAGCGTAAAGTGCGTCCTCGCATCGCCATGACAGGTGAGATGACGCTCCGCGGCAAAGTGCTGCCGATTGGCGGCGTAAAAGAGAAAATACTTGCTGCCAAACGTGCAGGTATTACCGATTTGATACTCTGCCAAGACAACCAAAAAGACGTTGACGAAATCCCGCAACAATACCTCAAAGGACTGAACTTCCACTATGTCAAGGACATTCAGGAAGTAATCGATTTTGCTTTGATTTGAATATAATTAACTGAATAATAACAACTTAAAACTTTTTTTTACAATGAAACCAAGTCATATTGAGCATCTTGGAATTGCTGTAACAAGTATTGAAGAAGCTATGCCCTTCTTCGAGTTTTTAACTGGTTCGAAATGCTACTCTATTGAAGAAGTAGCTGACCAGAAAGTACGCACCGCTTTCTTCAAAGTAGGTGAAGTGAAAATCGAACTTTTGGAGCCCACTTGCCCCGAATCAACTATCGCCAAGTTCATTGAGAAGAACGGTGGTCGCGGCGGTGTTCATCACGTTGCATTCAACGTTGAGAACGTGGCTGACGCCCTTGCAGAAGCAGAAGCAGCTGGTATCCAACTGATTGACAAAGCTCCTCGCAAAGGTGCCGAGAATCTCATGATTGCCTTCTTGCACCCGAAATCCACAAAAGGTGTATTAACTGAAATTTGCGAACAGCCGAAGTAAATAAGAAAATAGTAAATTACTAAATGAGTAAATGATTTTATGGATAAGGAGAAATTACAAAAGCTGATTGACTGTCGCGAAAAAGCGATGGCTGGCGGCGGCGAAGCAGCGATAGAAAAACATCACGCAAAAGGTAGTTACACCTGCCGCGAGCGCATCAATATGTTGCTTGATGAAGGCTCTTTCGAAGAAGTAAACATGTTCCTCACCCACCGTTGTCACGACTTCGGAATGGACAAGAAAGTGTTCCTTGGTGATGGTGTAGCAGTTGGTTCTGGTACAATTGACGGTCGTTTGGTATTTGTCTTTGCACAGGATGCTACTGTTATTGGTGGTTCGCTGTCTGAGACTATGGCGCTGAAGATTTGCAACGTCATGGACCAAGCTATGAAACTCGGTGCCCCGATTATCGGTTTGAACGATTCAGGTGGTGCTCGTATTCAAGAAGGTGCTTGCGCCTTGGCCGGATACGCTGAGATTTTTGAGCGTAATATCCTTGCCTCCGGCGTTGTGCCCCAAATCTCTGTTATCTTTGGTCCCTGCGCAGGTGGAGCCGTTTACAGCCCTGCCCTCACGGACTTCATCATGATGACCGAGCAGAACTCCTACATGTTCATTACAGGTCCGAAGGTGGTTAAATCCGTTACCGGTGAGGATGTTACTGTTGAGCAACTCGGTGGAGCGCGTGTTCACGCCACCAAGTCCGGCGTAACGCACTTTGTGGCTGCCACCGAGGAAGAAGCGCTTGAACAAGTACGTCGTCTGGTTTCCTTTATTCCGCAGAATAACATGGAAGAAGCTCCATTAATGGAGTGCACAGACGATCCGATGCGTCTCGAGGACGAACTGAACGAAATCGTTCCGTCTGACCCGAACAAGCCTTATGACATGCACCAAATCATCAACCTTATTGTGGATAATGGTGACTTTATGGAAGTTCATAAAGACTACGCTAAAAACGTTATCTGCGGTTTCGCCCGTTTCGATGGTCGTTCTACCGGTATCATCGCAAACCAGCCAAGTTGGTTGGCAGGAGTATTGGACTGCGATGCAAGCCGTAAGGCAGCCCGTTTCGTACGTTTCTGCGATGCATTCAACATCCAGATTCTGACCCTTGTGGACGTTCCTGGCTTCCTTTGTGGTACCGGACAAGAGTATGCCGGAATTATTGACCATGGCGCAAAATTGATGTTTGCGTACGGCGAAGCCACCGTTCCGAAGGTTACCGTTACTATTCGCAAGTCCTATGGCGGTTCGCACATTGTTATGTCCTGCAAGCAGTTGCGCGGTGACATGTGCTATGCTTGGCCCAACGCTGAGATTGCCGTTATGGGTGCAAGCGGTGCAGTTGGCGTACTTCAGGCAAAGGCACTGAAGGCTATTGAAGATCCTGAAGAAAAGAAGAAATTCATCGAGGAGAAAGAGGCTGAATACAAAGACCTGTTCGCAAGTCCCTATCAGGCTGCCAATCGTGGCTATATCGACGATGTTATTGAGCCGCGCACAACGCGTGCCCGCATCGTTAACGCCTTCGAGAAGCTGCAAACAAAGCGTCTCTCGAATCCGATGAAGAAACACTCAAATATTCCTTTGTAATATGACTCTTTTGGCAATTACCGGTCAGACGTGGTTCATAACAGGTCTCGGTTTTGGTATCGTCTTGTTGCTGTTGTTCGTCTTTGTGTATGTAATGAAACTGCTCGGTTGGATTATGCAACCCCGCAAGGCACAAAACGAAAACAACGTAAATTACGAAAACAACGCAAATAACGTAAGCAACGCTGCCGAGTCTTCAGACGAAGCAGCTATCGCCTACGCCCTGCATCTCTATTACAATAGTCTGCATGACCCTATTGAGACACATTTGACTATCAAACATCACGCAACGGCGTGGCATATTATTTCAAGTGGTAACTAATTAAAAGCAATAAAATGAAAGAATTTCAATTCAAAATTGACGGCAAAGAATACAAAACAGCCGTTAACGAACTCGAAGGCGGAATCACCGAAGTGACCGTCAATGGTAAATCCTATAAAGTGGAAATGGAACATGCTGCTCCCAAGGCGGCTCCTGCTGCAAAAGCCGCTCCTGCCGCTCCAGCAGCTGCCAAGGCTGCGCCTGCTGACGCTGCTGCTCCTGCCGGTGGCAAGAAGGTTGTTTCTCCCCTACCAGGCTCTGTAATCAAAGTCCTTGTGGCTGAAGGTCAGGCGGTTAAGAAAGGTGACATCCTGTTGACACTTGAGTCCATGAAGATGGAGAATACTATCGCCGCTGAATGTGACGGAACCGTTAAGCAGGTAGCTGTGAAGGCTGGTCAAACCGTTATGCAGGACGACCTCCTTGTAGTTCTCGGATAACTGATAACTGATTTCTGATAACTGAAAACTGAAATCAAATGAACAACATTTTAGAATTCTTCACCAATATGGGCTTCATGAACCTTAGCTGGCAGCAAGGAGTAATGCTGTTGCTTTCGTTCTTCCTGCTCTTTTTGGCGATTAAGAAACAATATGAGCCCCTCCTCCTTCTGCCAATAGCATTTGGAATGTTGCTCACCAACCTGCCTGAGTCGGGCATGTTCCACGAAGAATTGTGGGCAGCGTTTCTCGACCCATCCTCGCCTGCGTACCACAGTTATGGCGCTATTCTGAAAGAGGCCGGACTGTTGGATGTGCTCTATATCGGTGTGAAGGCAGGTCTCTATCCGTGCCTTATCTTCATCGGCGTCGGCGCAATGACGGATTTCGGTCCGCTGATTGCCAACCCGAAGAGTTTCGTATTGGGAGCAGCCGCACAAGTGGGTATATTCATTACTTTCCTTTGTGCCAACATCTGGTTCACGCCTGCTGAAGCCGGTTCTATCGGTATCATCGGTGGTGCGGACGGCCCGACGAGTATCTTCCTGACTTCCAAACTTGCACCGCATCTGCTTGGTCCTATCGCTATCGCCGCTTACTCCTATATGGCGTTAGTTCCGGTTATCCAACCGCCCATTATGCGTCTGTTGACAACCGAGAAAGAGCGTAAGATTAAGATGAAGCAACTGCGTTCTGTCAGCAAGACTGAGAAGATTGTATTCCCGATTATCATCACGACCATCGTAGCCCTCGTATTGCCCGATGCAGCGCCGTTGATTGGCTGCTTGATGCTGGGTAACTTGATGAAAGAATGTGGTGTTGTGGATCGTCTTAGCAAGACTGCCCAGAACGAGTTGATGAACATTGTGGTCATCTTCCTTGGCTTGTCAGTCGGCGCTACGGCTACTGGTGCTACCTTCCTCAGCGTCAAGACCCTGCTCATCCTTGCTATGGGTATTATCGCCTTCTCAATGGGTACGGCAGGTGGTGTGCTGTTGGCTAAGTTTATGAACCTGTTCTCGAAAGAGAAGATTAACCCGCTGATTGGTTCTGCAGGTGTTTCGGCTGTTCCAATGGCTGCTCGTGTCAGTCAGGCGGAAGGCCAGAAAGCCGACCCGTCGAACTTCCTGCTCATGCACGCAATGGGTCCGAACGTAGCAGGCGTTATCGGTTCTGCCGTTGCAGCAGGTATCTTGCTCACAATGCTCGGATAATCAATCGTATCGAGTACATATTGGCTATTGCATTATGCTCCTTGGTATTTTATACTGAGGAGTGTTTTGCTGTACCTATTTCTTCCGAAACGGCAGATTCGATTGCGAAGCAGTTTACGATAGACGAGGTGGAAATAACCGCTTCCCTACCCAATCAGCCCGTCGTACCGGTTCAGCGTTTGGAAGGCGCGAAACTGGAAGGGTTGAGTACCTATAGCGTAGCAGATGCTTTGCGTTATTTCTCCGGCGTACAAATCAAAGACTATGGTGGTGTCGGTGGCATGAAGACGGTGGATATCCGTTCGATGGGCACCCATCATCTGGGCGTTTTCTATGACGGCATAGAAATCGGAAATGCCCAAAACGGTACGGTCGATTTAGGCAAGTTCTCGTTGGAAAATGTGGAAGAGATAGCCCTATATAACGGACAAAAGAGCGAGATATTCCAGTCTGCCAAGGACTTTGGTAGTGCCGGTACCTTGTATATCAAGACCCGCCGTCCGAAGTTCGAAGAGGGCAAAAACTATCACGTAGTGGCTACAATGAAAGCCGGGACATTCGGTCTTGCCAATCCAAGCATTCTTTATGAGCATAAGCTGACAGAGAATATCCATCTCTCGATGAATGCCGAATACACCTATTCTACCGGACGTTACCACTTCCGTATCCATCGCTTGAATCCCGATAAAACGGTAGCTTGGGACACGGTAGGAATACGTCAGAACGGAGACATCCAAGCAATTCGTGCCGAAGTGGGTTTATTTGGCTATCTGCCCGACGGCAAATGGCACGTAAAAGGTTATTTCTACAACTCCGAGCGAGGTATTCCCCGACCGATTATCCGCAATGTATGGACGTGCAGCCAGCGTCAATGGGACCGCAATGCGTTCGTACAAGGCAACTTCACAAAGACGCTATTCAAGCACTATGATTTTGCCGTATCTGCCAAATATTCCAATGATTACATGCGTTACTTGAATCCGGACACGACACTCATGTATATCGATAATGCCTTCTATCAGCAGGAGGTGTATCTGAGTCTGGCAAACCGGTATCGTATATTCGACTGGTGGGATATATCGTTGAGTGCCGACTACCAGTTCAACTGGCTGAAGGCAGAGATGCAGGAAACCGTCAAACCCTGCCGCCACACAGAAATGGTCGCCATTGCTACAGCGTTTAACCACAAGTGGATTCATGCTCAGGCGAGCGTATTAGGTACCTTTGTACAAGACGCCCTTACCAAGGAAGGACACAAGGATGCCAAAGCAGCAGACAATCTCTATCGCTTTACGCCGGCAGTGTTTGTCAGCTACCAGCCGTGGCTCAAGGAGCAGCTCTACCTGCGTGCTTTCTACAAGCATATTTTCCGGATGCCAACCTTCAATGACCTATATTACACCGATATCGGTAATATCGCCTTGAAGCCGGAAAAAGCCGTCCAATATGACGGTGGAATTGAATATACAAAGTCTTTCCAAGATGTCAACTATCAACTGTCAATTATCAATTTACACCTGAAGGCGGACGGGTATTTCAATCAGATTCATGATAAGATTGTCGCTGTGCCGAAGGGTAACAGCCAGTATCGCTGGATGATGATGAACCTTGGTTATGTGGAGATTCGCGGATTAGACTTGAATGTGGGACTTGATTTTCAGTTCAACCACGATGTAACCCTCTCGATTGCGGGCACCTACACCTATCAAAAGGCGCAGGACTTCACTGACCCGAATGACACAATTACCTATGGCGGACAAATCAGTTATATCCCGTGGCATTCGTGCTCCGCGACAGGTAATCTCTCTTGGCGAGGTTGGGCGCTCAATTACTCTTTTATCTATGTGGGCGAAAGATACCAAAACTCGGACAACAAATTGGCAAACTACGAGCTTCCGTGGTACACACATGACTTGAGTATCAGTAAGTTATGGGCGTTTAAGGGTTGGAAAATGAGCACCGCAGTGGAGATTAATAACATGCTCAATCAGCAATACAATGTGATACTGAACTACCCTATGCCGGGGATAAACGGAAAATTTATACTCAAATTTTTCATTTGATGATTTGAAAATTTGAAGATTATGCAGAGGAAGATATTCATTATTCATTATTCATTATTCATTCTCTTTTTAATTTCCTGTCGTGGTGACGAGATTATCCTGCCTTCTGAATCGGAGCAGAAGGGTGAGCCTATTCACTCGCAAATACTCGGTTTTTACCTGCTTAACGAGGGAAATATGGGATCCAATAAGGCTACCTTGGACTATTACGATTTCACGACCGCCACTTACACCCGCAATATCTACTCAGAAGCCAATCCGAATGTGGCACAATCGTTAGGTGACGTAGGCAACGACCTCAAGATTTACGGCGACCGCCTATATGCCGTTATCAATTGCAGTAACTTTGTGGAGATTATGACTGCAGACAGCGCCAAACACATCGGGACTATCAATGTGCCCAACTGCCGATATCTGTGCTTTAAGGACGCCTACGGATATCTGAGTTCTTATGCCGGTCCTGTAGTTATCGACCCTGATTATAAGCAAATCGGTTACGTGGCTAAGTTTGATACTGCTACGCTGCAAATTGTGGCAACCTGTAATGTGGGCTATCAGCCCGACGAACTGGCCGTTTGCGGCAACAAACTCTATGTGGCGAACTCCGGCGGATATATGGTTCCCAACTATGAAAACACTGTTTCCGTTATTGATTTGAACTCCTTCACCGAGACCCACCGGATTCCAGTGGCTATCAACCTGCACCGCCTGCGAATGGATAAGCATAATCAGTTATGGGTCTCTTCGCGCGGCGACTACTACGATATACCATCAAAACTCTATTGCATTGATACACAATTAGATAAGGTGATTGATTCGGTTAATATTGCTGCCACAAATATGTGGTTGGACGGCGATTCGCTCTATGTCTATGGTTCGCAGTTCAGTTACGTGACGATGCAGGAAGAAATGAACTATAATATCATCGACGTCCGCACCCATAAGATTGTATCCAACCGCTTTATAACCGACACAGTGAATATCGTTCACCCTTATGGTCTAATGGTGCACCCTATAACAAAGGATATTTACCTGACCGACGCCAAGAACTATGTCACATCGGGCGCCCTACATTGTTTCGGCAAAAACGGAGGACTGAAATGGTCAGTGAAGACGGGAGATATACCCGCGCACATGGCTTTTCGCTACAAAATACAAAAAAAATGAAAATAAATTTGGTGCATTGATAAAAAAGCAGTATCTTTGCACCGCATTAAAAGAATGTACCGCTGTGGTTCGCTGACAGATTCGCTGTCAGGGATTAAAAGGGAAGGCTGTGCAAATCAGCCGCTGTCCCGCAGCCGTAAGTCTCAAAACCGAACTCCGATTCTGATTGTCACTGTTTAACGACGGGAAGACAGGAGCGAGGGAGACGAGCCGGAAGACCTGCCCAACGGTAAACGCCAATTTCCTTGACGCGGATATCAAGGCAGGCAAAATGAGTAGAACTATTCAACACACATTAACGATGTTATGTAACCATATTTCGTGGTTTGGTTTGTTGTGTCATACACTGTCCAAACCACTTGTGAGGCACGGAAATCGGGCTCTGACAGGAAACAGCTCTTTTCTTCCTGTTTTTGTTTTTTGTTTATTGTTTTTTGTTATTCCCGATTCTGTGTGCCTTGCGAAGTCACCTTATATAAATAAAGTATATGAATACCACCCTGCTCCCGGGCAGTTTGTCAATGTTTTGCCTGAATATGAGAAAGGCGATGATGCGAATATGATGCGCCTGAAGGCGGAGGAGTCGATAGCCGATAATAATCAGGTCATGATTACCCTTGGAGGATGGGGCGGTTATGTGGTATTCGGTTTTGATCACATGATTCAAAACATCAAAGGAGAGTACGATTTTATTGTCTTGGGAAATGCCTTCTATGCTTCTTCTAATCCCAATCCTGATGCCGGCAAAGGCGGTTCGTGCGAGCCAGGTGTCGTACAAGTCAGTTACGATGCCAATGGTAACGGCAAGCCCGATGACGAGTGGTTTGAGATAGCAGGCAGCGAGTACGGCAACAAAAGTACCTACCTCGACTATCAGCTTACCTATTATCGTCCGGCGGCAGACCATGTGCCCACGCCCGACAAGGAGCACAAAGACCTCATAGATACCACTTATATTGCGTGGAAAGACAACAAGGGGCACAAGGGGTATATGAACCAGCTGAGCTATCACACTCAGCCCTACTTCCCGCAATGGTTGTCGGAGGACGAACTGACCTTCAGCGGCATTCGTCTGCCGGATAACTATAAGGACGAAAGCGGCGAGGGCACCTATTATGTCCTCTACGCCTATCCTTTCGGCTATGCGGACAACCACCCGAATAATACCGAGGAGGCAAAACTGAAGATTGACTGGGCAGTTAACGCCAAGGGGCAACCTGCCAACTTGCCCGGTATTCATTTCGTGAAGGTTTATACCGGCGTACACCAACAGTGCGGCTGGTTGGGAGAAACCTCTACGGAGGTTCTCGGAGCGACCGATTTACACCCAGACGCACCTGAACAAGGATTCGACCCAATCGTCAATTGTAAATCATCCATACGTAAAGTGCTGATAGGCAGTCATTTATATATTCTCCATGGCACTGAAGTTTATTCTTTTATAGGCACCAAAATAGAGTAACTATGCGCAAAATATTCTTATCCATATTCTCTATCCTTTGCGGGGCGGCCTTTGCTACCGATACCTTGACGCTCAATCTGGGCAACTTGGTCGATTATTACCCCCAAACAGAGGACGGTTATTGGGAGGATACCTATACTGACGGCACACAGGTCGAAGATACCCTATTCTCTTTCTCGCACACAGGCACCTCAGATGGCGGCGGAGGAATGTCCTATTGGGACGGTTTCACGCTGTGCACATCGGGAGATGACACAAACTATGGTGAAGAAGGCAGTTCTGACGGCTGGATTAGCAAGCAATGGGGCTGCATGGCCGGAGGTGGATTGAACGAACAATTACAGGTTGTTAAAGGTGCGCCCTATCTGGTGGCGTACTGGGGTTTCTTCCCAGAGTCCATGCAGGAAAACTACCACAGCCTGCAGGTCGATTTCTTGGATAACAAGCCTCACAAAGCGGTTGGGGTCTATATCTGCAATCACCCTTGGCCGTACTATGGCAATATCAACAGTGACGGTTTTGCGTCGGCGTTCAGTCAGGAGGGCGACTATTTTGCATTGGTGGCACATGGGCTCAATGCCAAGGGCGAACCGACCGGCACTAAGACCAAGCTCGAATTGGCGGCGTATAAAGGCGGCAAGCTCGTGCAATCACCTGACTGGCAGTACTTTGATTTGACAGCCTTAGGGACTGTCAACGGCTTATACTTTACCATGGAGACCAGCGATGCTAACGCGCTCTATGGCGCGAATACAGCGGTGTATTTCTGCATGGATAAACTTCGCATCTTAGCGGCAGAACCGGAACCCGAGCCCCTGCCTCGTCCTTCGGGATTAAAGATTGTCTCTCTCGGCGAAGATTCGGCGGTCTTAGCTTGGAATCGCATCCAGCATGCAGAGAAATATCTGCTACAACTCAACAACAACGATTACGCTACAACCTCCGATACGGCATTTACCTTCAAATCCTTGAAGGCAGCTACCACCTATCAGTTCGCGGTGAGGGCAGTGGCGCAAAAGGACACCTCCGAAGTAGCCGTTATTGAGGCGACCACCAAGGACGAGACGGCACCTACTCCACCCGCCAACCTCAAAGCGACCCCCGATGTTTATAGCATCGACCTCTCGTGGGACGCGGCAACCGATAATGTCGGTGTCATCCGATACACCATCTATGTCAATAACGCACCTATCCGCAGGATTACCACTACCGCCCACACCTTAATGGGCTTGGACCCCGATACGGACTATCAGTTGGCTGTTGTGGCGGAGGATGCCGCAGGAAACGTTTCAGAGCCGGCTACGATTGCGGTCAAGACCTTGCCCTTGCAGCAATCGATTGACCAAATCCGCCTTGATGAGCCACTGCAAGCCGTCTATTCCCTCTCGGGGCAGTATCTCGGCAATCGGCTCCCATTACAATCAGGAACATACATTATTCGCAAGAATAACAAATATGTACAATTAACCCTTATTTATTAACTAAAAAAACTACTTGTATGAGAAAGATTTTCTTCTCGGCTATCTTATTGATAGCATTCATGGCAAGTGCTACGGCGGCGAATGTCAAAGTGACCATGAACGCCATCAGCAAAACCATGACGTTTAAAGACAAGGCTACAGGCACTCCCGTCGAAGTGGGCACACCTGCAAGCAACGTGTACAACTTTACCGCTGCAGCAGGCACCTACGTGCTTACGGGATACGACACGGATGGCAAAACAGTTAACGGTACCATTGAGTTGACAGTCGGTACAGATGATGTAGCTTTCCAACTCTTCACCCTCACAGCTTATGCCACCAATACCGGTTGGTCTTATGGCGCTGACTACACCATTAATTACTCCGCCATCACCCGTGAGGGGCAACAGTTGGTTATCACACTTGGTGACTCCAAGACAGCAGGCCGTAAGACCTTCTTGGTGCTCAATGGTTGCACCTATTTCTGCGACTTCGAGCCGACCCTTGCACACACGGAGTACACCACCCTCTACAAAACCGGTACCGTTACATTCAACCCGACTGCCAGCGGTGCTATTCCCTTAATTCAGGAAGTGACTGTTACCGCTCCCGAAGGCGCTACTGTCTTTGTGGGACGTAAGACCGCACACTTTGTGCCCTTTATTGAGGAAGTGCCTATGAGCGTTAGCGGCAACACCTACACCTATGCGCTTGGCAAAGGTGGAGACTACAACTTCCGTGTTTCCAAAGCCGGTGCGTTGACTGTGGGCGGTATCTTTACCGCTTCCGAAGAGCCGATTATCGTAACGGCCGATGAGATGGCTGCCAAGAGCCCCAAGTGGATTGACCACAACGTGGCATCCAACGGCGGCTACAACGTAGCGGATATCTTCCTGAACATCAACGCTCAAGAGCACCTCAAGCTCTTCCAAGGCGCGACCTTTGACCTTCTGCCCCTCCGTAACTGGGAGGTGGTCAATGATATTTCCGGCAACTATTTCATTGAGCCCGACTATCACTATACCGTGACTGACCTCAATGGCCAAGCCAGCAGCGCCGTTGTTACCATAGACGCTGACGGCACTCTCCACGCTGTGGGCGAAGGTACTGCTATCGTTACCGTTACCTACGATGCTATCAACCTCAGAGGTATGGTAGGCGGCGAGTACTGGTCCGCTATCTGGCCGGAGAACACCGGCGTGTTCGTTGTTACCGTGGGAGACGCTTCTACCGGTATCGACCTCGGAATGACCATCAACGAAACCAACACTACCCAATACAAGCTCGCCGGTACTGCCTACGACGCTGACTTTGATGTGTTCTATTTCCCCGACACGGCTAATGCCTACCATGCTTATACCTTCAAACCGACGAATGTGAAATCCGTCAAGGTCGCTTATCCGACCATCGGCGAGAATGCGGCTACCTACAGCGGTTTTGGAACCGACGGTGTATCCTATAACAGCGTTACCGGCGAATATACCGTACATGTGAAGAAAGGCCGTCAAATCGTTCAATTGACCAACGATGCCGGCAAGAGCGAGTATCAAGTGCTCGTCGGCAAACCCGTACATGTTGAGATTACCGCGCTCGGCCGTCAACAAACGCCCAAGTTCCGCCCGGGTGATGAGGTGAAAGTGCAATTAACAGGACTCTACCACCCTGCTAACAAACTCGCCGGTGTGCATAACTTCAGCGCTACCACGATTTATAATCGCAATGGCGCAGAACTCAAGAGCTCCGGCAACCAATACACCTTCTGCAGCACACCCGCTGCACAGGCAGTTACATTCACTATTCCTACCGACTACGATATTACCAAGGGCAACGATACACTGACTGCCGGTATTATCAAGGCCAGCGGTTTTGGTGACCCCATTGGTAACCACCGTAACACCTCCAAGAAGTTCGGTCGTGGCGCCAACTTCACCGCTGTCAGCCAACAAGCTACCTTCGGTGCTCTCCCCGAGATAATTATTCCTCTCGAGGCTCGTCCCGCAGACAAACTCCTCAGTTTCAACACCTCGGTCGATGAGTGCACAATCACTGTGAAGGACTACAAGGGCAATGCTCTAACACCCGCCTCTGGCGTATATACCGTCAATAGCTATGATTATACCTATCTCGTTGAGAAGAAAGGCTATAAATCTGTTGCGGGAACCATTTCCGTTACTGATGCTTCTCCCGCTACTATCAATGAGAACGTAACGCTGGAAGCAATCGCAGCTACTGATAACGGCTGGGACGGTATCACTACTTCATACGAGCCCGACAAAGACGGTGACACCTATGTCATTAAGTCCGGTTATCACTTGGCTTGGTTTGCAGCACACGTCAATGGCGGCACATACAACGCCAATGCCAAACTTGCTAATCACATTCACCTTGCCAATAAGAACTGGACACCTATCGGTGGTGCTACCGCTGCTAAAGCCTTCAAGGGCAAGTTCGAAGGACAGAATTTCCGTATCGATAGCCTCTACATTAGTTCTACCGCTACCTATCAAGGTCTCTTCGGATACGTCTCTAACGGTGAAATCAATGACCTTACCGTTTCCGGTAAAGTGACCTCTACCGCCAATTATGTAGGTGGTATTGCGGCTTACCTCAATGTCTCCAATATGGCTGGATGTTTCAACAAAGTCGAAGTCAACGGTGCTTCTAACGTCGCCGGTCTCGCTGCTTATACCAATGGCGCTACTACCATTGACCACTGCGCGAACCTCGCTGACGTTACCGCTTCCGGTAACTACGCAGGTGGTATCACTGCCAACACCATGAATAAGAACGTTACTATCAAAAACTGCTTCAACGTCGCTACTATCACCGGTGGCAACTACGTGGCAGGTATCTCCGCACACATGCAACAAGCGGCTACCATCAAGTCCTGCTTCAACTACGGTGATATCGTTGCTCAAGAAGGTGCTGCTAACGTCGGAGCTATCCGCGGACACAAAACCAACGGTACCTTCGAGCATATCTATGCAACGCAAGCATACGTGATTGACGAAACGGCTACCGTACCTACCGCGATACGCGACGTCAGAGCTTTTGCTATGGGCGAAGTGGCCGATTCACTCAAAGCCGAATTCGGACAGACTATCGGACAAGATCCGTATCCTGTTCTTGGTGGACCCGCTGTCTATCGTCACGAAATAAACGGACTTGTATGCTATCTCAATACCGCTACAGTGCCTGCAGCTAACGCTACTGCCACCTTCGAGAACGAAACAGGTGGTATCCAACTTGATGAGACTACCCACGCTTGGCTCAGCGCTACACCCGATAAACCCGGTCATAACACTTGGAAGTCCGGTGAATACACCTTCTATACCTATATGGACAATGGCTGGGGTGCCGCTTACTACTATGGCTTCTATGCTTCCAACGAGACAGAGAACACCTCTACCGGTTGGATGGAGCCCTATCGTTCCGCTAAGGGTGGTGCCTTTGAGGGTACTAACTTCGGTATCTGGACCAACGACTACTATAGCACCAACAGCGTCCTTTGCGACAAACCGATGCCTGCTATCGGATGCTATGTAACCAACAATGCATACGCTGTTAACTCGATGGCATTTGGAGACGGGTATGCACAAAAGTTCACTGATGGTTCCTTCTTCAAACTCGTAGCTATCGGCAAACTCGCCGGTATAGTAATGGCGACGGACACCTTCACCTTGGCGCAAGACACCAAGTACGTCAAGGATTGGACATACTTTGACCTCACCAAACTCGGACAAGTAAATGAAATCATGTTTACGCTCTACGTTTCTGACTATGGTACACCGGCTTACTTCTGCATGGATAACTTCGGTGCAGCTAAACCTACAGGGTATCTGCCTCCGGAAATGGCTGACTTCAAGGATGTTCCCACTGGTGTTCAATCCATACATTCGGATGACGCTCTTGCTCCGCAGAAGATTCTCCGTGATGGCGTAATCTACATTCTCCGCGATGGTAAGATATACACTATCACCGGTGCAGAAGTTAAATAACCTCTAACTATAACTTCTACCAAGCACTTCACTGAAAAGTGAGGTGCTTTTTTTTGTGGGAAAATTGGTCACTGAATAGTCAGGACTTAGTTAAAGGGTGCTTTATAGTCCAATAATCCTGCGATAATAGTCCGATAATAGTGAGATAAAGCATAAGAGGAAATTGTTGAAATTCAAAGAGATACAGAGATCGAGGAATTTTTGATTTTTGACTTAAGATTTTTGATTTGTGATTTGAAGATTGAAAGGATTTCTAAAGGCGAATGGTTATTGGTTAAAGGCGAAAGTTGCATAATTGACAAAAATCGTCAATAAATGGTAAATCGGACATCGTCCAATCGTAAATTTACAAAAAAAATGCGTATATGAGAAAAATTTCTCATCTGCATTTGCAGGTATCGTTTTTTTGTATTACTTTTGCAGCGAAAAACAATGAAGTTCTTGTAGTGATGCCCCAACAAGAGGTATTGAGTACTTATGGGGTGAATATAATTACCGAAACGACTAAATCAAATAAGCAATGAAAACAAAACTTTTTGCACTATTATTTTCCGTTCTAACGAGCATTGGAACTCTCCTTGCTGAAATAGTTAAAATCGGCGATTTGTACTATAACCTTGATCAAACGAACAAGACGGCGGAAGTAACATATAAGAATAACCCCGAAAAGTACAAATATAATGTAAAATGGAACATAAAGTCTGCAGTTATACCTTCCTCTGTAAAATACAAGTCAATCACCTACAACGTCACAAGCATTGGAGAGCATGCTTTCCAAAAATGCACCAGTCTGACGAGTGTGACCATTCCCAATAGCGTCACAAGCATTGGAGAGCGTGCTTTCGAAGGTTGTACTGGACTAACGAGTGTAACTATTCCAAACAGTGTCACAAGCATTGGAAATTGGGCTTTCTATTATTGCACCGGTTTGACGAGTATAACTATTCCCAACAGCGTCACAAGCATTGGAAATTCTGCTTTATCTTATTGCTATAGTCTATCAAATGTAACTATTCCGAATAGCGTTACGTTCCTTGGATGGGGGGCTTTCGAGGGTTGCAGAAGTCTGACGAGTGTGACAATTCCAAACAGCGTCACAAGCATTGAAGCACGTGTTTTCTGGAAATGCTCCGCTCTGACAAGTATCACTATTCCCAATAGTGTCACAAGCATTGGAGATTGTGCTTTCCGAGAATGCTCCACTCTGACGAGCATCACGATTCCCAATAGCGTCACAAACATTGGAGAGCAGGCTTTCAAAAAGTGCTCCAATCTATCAAGTGTAACAATTCCTGACAGCGTCACACTTATTAGAAATAATTCTTTCTCTGGATGCACTAGTTTGACGAGTGTAAGCATTCCTAGCGGCGTTAAAGACATTGGAGATTTGGCTTTCGAGGGTTGCTCGAGTCTGACGAGTGTGACTATTGGCAATAGTGTCGAAAGCATTAGAGATTTGGCTTTCAAGGGTTGCTCGAGTCTGACGAGTGTAACTATTCCAAACAGCATCAAATTCATTAAAAAGGGAGCCTTCGATAACTGCCACGCTTTAAAAGAACTTCATTATCCTAAAGGATTGAATATATCTGCCGCTGGGGTTCCTTCCTCCGCAAAACTTATTGCATACGACAGAAATAATCCACTTCAGCAGCAGTCCAATCCATCTCAACCTCCTTTGTTGGCATTACAAGAAGGGACACTGGTTTTCTCAGACGCAACGAACAATAACGCTATTAATGCAACTGAACAATGCGCTGTTCGCTTCAAAATTCAAAACAACGGCAAAGGAACTGCCATTAATTGCGAAGCACGCGTACAATTATCCGGTTCGTCATCCGGCATTAAGGTGCAAACCGTTAAACTGCCTGCTATTGCTGTCGGACAGACCTACGAGGTCTCAATTCCTATAACGGCTGACATCAACACGCAAGATGGCAAAGTGACATTCTCTATCGAAGTGTATGAACCCAACGGATGGGGTGTGGCTCCTTTTGATTTGACGATTGCTACAAAGGCCTATGAAGCACCTTTCCTGCAAGTAGTGGATTATAATATCACGTCAATATCCGGAAAAGTCAAAAAGATGGAGCCGTTTACGCTGACGTTCAATTTGCAGAATACCAAATACGGCGATGCGGAGCAAGTAAAGGTAAAAATAAATCTTCCTGCGAATGTGTTTGTGATGGACGGTTTAACAGAGTTGTCCTATGCGCAAATAAAGTCGGGTGAGGCTATCCCTGTTAAGATAATTTTGGCTGCCAATAATAACTATTCCTTATCCGAAATTCCCATTACGATTGATGTCAATGAGCGTTATGGCAAGTTCGCAGAGAACAAACAACTTAATATTGCCCTCAACCAAACGACTTCCAGTAGTATCAACATTGCTGCCAAAGACGAACCTCAACAGGAACGCAAAGAAATACAATTGGCGATGATGACAGCCGATGTGGACAGGGATATTCCTAAATCCAACACGCAGAACAAAAATACCTTTGTGGTGATTATCGCGAATGAGAACTATCAACAGGTGGCTTCGGTGCCGTTTGCGATGAATGATGGTAAGGTCTTCCGCCAATACTGTGAGCAGACGTTGGGCATTCCGGCGAAGAACATCCGCGAGCAGACAAATGCAACCGGTAACCAGCTCAAAGCACAGATAAACTGGCTGAGGAATGTGGTGGAGGTGTTTGATAATCCGAACATCATTTTCTATTATGCGGGGCACGGAATTCCCGACGAGACCAGTAAGACAGCGTACCTTTTGCCTGTAGATGGTATATTGAGCGATTTGTCCACCTGCTATAAGTTGGATGACCTATACGCTACATTGGGCAATATGCCTGCCGGACATATATCAGTCTTTATGGACGCTTGTTTTAGCGGCAGCAAACGCGAACAGGGCATGTTGGCTTCGGCGCGTGGCGTGGCACTCAAGGCACGTCCCGGACAGCCGAAGGGGAATATGGTCGTATTCTCTGCGGCACAAGGGGACGAAACGGCTTATCCGTACACTGCCAAACAACATGGTTTATTTACATACTATCTGCTGAAGAAACTGCAAGACACCAAAGGTGATATCTCGCTTCAAGAACTTGGCAACTATATCATTTCCGAAGTCAAGAAACAATCTGTTTTAGAGAACAACAAACTCCAGACGCCAACGATAACGCCTGCCTCTGCGGTAGCGGACAGTTGGAAGAATTGGAAACTCAAATAGTTTTTATAGGATTATGAGAAAAGTAGTATTTTGTCTTATGGCAGCTGGTGTGCTGGCAGGTTTTATGACGGCTTGTCAGAAAGGGAAAACATCTGAGGAACCACAGCCGGCGGAAAGCACACAAAAGCAGGAAGAGCCATCCGTAGACAAGCCCGGAGAGACGCCGGAAGTGAAAAAAGGAGAGGTGTTTATCCATCAAATCAAATCGCAGTATGTCGGTGAGCGTACGATACGGGTGTATATGCCAAGCGATTATGAGAACAGCAGCCAACAATTCGACGTGCTCTATATGCAGGACGGACAGATGCTGTTTGACTCCAAGATAACGTGGAACAAGCAAGAATGGGGTGTTGACGAGGCCATGGATTCGCTGCAGGCGTTAGGTTATATCCGCCCGACGATTGTAGTGGGCATAGATGCAGCCGGCACCTCGACTGATGTACAGCGCATTGCGGAATATTGTCCGAATGATGTGGCAAATTATATCGAGGCGGGACACGCGATGTACAGCGGGCAGGTCACACCAAAGGGCAACGACTATCTGCGGTTTGTGGTGGAGGAAGTGAAACCGTTTGTGGAAGCCACCTATTATAAGGCATATACGGAACGCGAGCACACGTGGATTATGGGTAGTAGTTGCGGCGGTTTGATTTCATCCTATGCCGTGAATAAATACCCAAATGTGTTTGCAGGTGCCGCCTGTATGTCCACACATAGTACCCTATCCGTGGATAACACCTTCGATGACTACGTCGTACAAGGCTACGTGAAGTACTTGACACAAACGCGTCCTGTGAATTCCTACAAGATTTATTTTGACCGTGGCGACAAGACGCTGGATGCCAACTACGCCGACACGCAGGAGTTCATCAATAGTGGCTACACGGCACTGGCCTGGGATGACTGCCATTTCAGGTACGCGTTTTTCGCGGGCGCAGCGCATGAAGAAAAGAGTTGGCGCAAACGGCTGGATGTGCCGCTGAAGTTCCTATTAGGGAAGTGAGCGGTTACGGGTTATCGGTTATGGGTTACGGGTAGAAAACTGCCATTTTGTCAGTTCCAGTCTGCCAAAAGTCAGCCAAAAATCGTTTGGCACAATAGTTGAAGAGATTGAAGTGACAGCTTATGTTATGGCTGCCACTTTAATTTGAATATTAACTATTAAAATCATACAACTATGAGTAAGATTATTGGAATTGACTTAGGAACGACAAACTCCTGCGTCGCAGTTATGGAAGGCAATGAGCCTATCGTTATTACGAACTCCGAAGGTAAGCGTACCACTCCGTCTGTAGTAGGTTTCATCGATGGCGGCGAGCGTAAAGTGGGTGATCCCGCCAAGCGTCAGGCTATCACGAATCCGACAAAGACCGTAAACTCTATCAAACGTTTCATGGGTGAGACCTATGACCGTCTTGCCAACGAAATCGCGCGTGTTCCTTATAAAGTAGTTAAGGGCGACAACAATACACCTCGTGTGGATATTGACGGACGTCTCTACACCCCGCAAGAGATTTCGGCTATCATCCTGCAAAAGATGAAAAAGACTGCCGAGGATTATCTTGGCACAGAGGTAACGGATGCCGTTATTACTGTTCCGGCATACTTCAACGACAGCCAGCGTCAGGCAACCAAAGAAGCCGGCGAGATTGCAGGTTTGAACGTACGTCGTATCGTGAACGAGCCTACAGCAGCAGCCCTTGCATACGGCTTGGATAAGTCCAACAAGGACATGAAGATTGTCGTATTCGACTGCGGTGGCGGTACCCACGATGTATCCGTTCTGGAACTTGGTGACGGCGTATTCGAAGTAAAAGCTACCGATGGTGACACGCACCTTGGCGGTGATGATTTCGACCACCGTATCATCGAGTGGCTCGTACAAGAGTTCAAGAATGAGAACGGCGGTGCCGATTTGAGCAAAGACCCGATGGCCATGCAACGTTTGAAAGAGGCTGCAGAGAAGGCGAAGATTGAGCTTTCGAACACTACCTCTACCGAAATCAACTTGCCGTATATTATGCCTGTAAATGGTGTTCCTGCACACTTGGTAAAGACGCTGACTCGTGCTAAGTTCGAGCAACTGATTGACGACCTCATTCAACGTACGATCGCTCCTTGCCGCACAGCATTGCAGAATGCCGGCTTGAGCACAAGCGATATTGACGAGATCATCCTCGTGGGCGGTTCAACCCGTATCCCGGCTATCCAACAGGCGGTTGAGAAATTCTTCGGAAAAGTGCCCAACAAGGGCGTTAACCCCGATGAAGTAGTGGCAGTCGGCGCAGCTATCCAAGGCGGTGTATTGACGGGTGAAGTAAAGGATGTATTGCTCCTCGATGTTACCCCGCTGAGCTTGGGTATTGAGACGATGGGTGGTGTAATGACCCGCATGATTGAGGCGAACACCACGATCCCGACCAAGAAACAGGAAGTCTTCACGACTGCCGTGGACAACCAACCGAGTGTGGAAATCAAAGTTCTGCAAGGTGAGCGTCCGATGGCGGCACAGAACAAGCAGATTGGTATCTTCCACCTCGACGGTATTATGCCGGCAAGACGTGGCGAACCGCAAATCGAAGTGACCTTTGATATTGATGCGAACGGTATTCTGAATGTTACCGCAAAGGATAAAGCTACCGGTAAGGAACAGAAGATTCGTATCGAAGCATCCAGCGGCTTGTCCGATGACGAAATCAAGCGTATGAAAGCCGAAGCAGAAGCCAATGCCGAAGCCGATAAGAAGGCGAAAGAGACAGCCGACAAGTTGAACAAGGCTGATGCGACTATCTTCCAGACAGAGAAGCAGTTAGCCGAACTCGGCGACAAGATTCCTGCCGACAAGAAGGCTCCGATTGAGGCGGCTCTCAAGAACCTCAAAGAGGCTTATGAGAAGAAGGATGCCGATGCTTGCGAGCGTTACAACAACGAACTGATGACTGCTTTCCAGGCTGCATCGCAAGAGATGTACAACGCGGCTAACGCACAAGGTGGCGCACAAGCCGGTCCGCAACAAGGTCCGACCAACAACGGCAACGCCGACAACACCACCGCCGAAGACGTGGACTTTGAGGAAGTAAAGTAAGCGTTTGAAAACCGCATAACGAAAACAACCATCCGATTCGGGTGGTTGTTTTTTTGTTGGTATAATCGGGTTACAGATACGCGCCGATACCGAGGCAGATGAATTCCACTTTGGAGATGTGGGTCTTCATATTGCCTTGGATGAAGATGTGCCACGGCAGGTGGTAGCGCAATACCAACTGGGTATAGAGCCAGCCGTCAGGATGTCCGCCCTGTCCGGCATTCCCGAGGTCATACGGATAGATAATGCCTTTCGTCACACGACCCGTGGTTTTCAATTCATCTTTCTGTGCGTCCGTAAGGTATTTGCCGTCAGACTCTGTTTCCAGCGCCTTGACACCATCCAAGAGATACATTCCGAAGTGGAATCCGCAGGTCAGTTTGCCGACCACCAGTTCCGGCTGTACACTGACACCCAGTCGCCAGCAATCAGCACCATTCTCACGAGCAGCCTTGAGATTAGTCTTGCCGAAATGCGTTTCGCGCGGGACGTAGGAATTGTCGTAGAACACATCTACACCGCCTCCGAGACGGAACACGTTATGCGCCCGCCAATAGGCTGCCGCCTGCAAAGTAAAGCCGAAGAAGGTCTTTTGGTCCTTGTAATACACCTGTCGTGCGGCACCAGCCCACGCAATCTCCACCTCCCATTTCTTCTTGCGGCTGTCTGGATTGCCCGCCCAACACTTGCGTGGTTCGGCATTGGTGGTCGGCGTGTAGCGTGCACCTAATTCGCCACAGAAGATATTATAACCGGTATTGGGCTGAATCGTGCTACCGTTCGAGAAATGATACCATCCTCCGCCGGCGGTAATACTCCACCCTGATTTGATGGGAAACTCAATATATACCGCTTCCGGAAAATGGAAGTTAAACACGCTACCGATACACTGGTTGCCTTGCGACGCCTTCAGCGATTCGTATAACTTATCGGGATCAGCCGTATTGAAATAGGTCTTGGTCAGAAATGCCACACCCAAACCCAACCGAAGACCTAATATAAAGTGCGGCACGCGCACGAGGGGCACATCGAGAAACGCATAAGGCGCAATCGCATAACCTAACTTGTCATCATTACCTAAATAATAAGCCGACAACGCCACACCCAAAGACGCATCGTTCCATTCATGCAATGCCTGCCAATCGGGATGAAACGCTATCGCGAACTCGCCGCCCAAAGTCGGATTGACGTACGGACAAAACTCTTTGAGTTTTTCGTTGCCGAACAGATCGTTGGTCATTACACCGCCACGAAACGAGACCCGGTAATCCATGTCGAGTTTCTTCTTTTCCGCGGTTTCTTTTTCCGCGAAAACGGGCAGAACAGATGCCACAAGCAGCAATATTAGTACGTTTTTTCTCAAAATTCGCCGCAAAGATAGGGAAAAATTTGCATATACACAAAAGTTTTTGTATCTTTGCGCGTTTTTTGTATATTAAAGGTAACAATTCGTAAATTTTGATAACATGTTTGATAATTTAAGTGAGCGTTTAGAACGAAGTTTCAAAATCCTCAAAGGTGAGGGTCGTATTACCGAGATTAACATTGCGGAAACCGTCAAGGATATTCGCAAAGCCCTGTTGGAGGCGGATGTAAACTACAAAACCGCCAAGCAGTTCACCGACCGCGTCAAGGAGAAAGCCCTTGGTCAGAATGTCATTACCGCCATTCGTCCCGGGCAGTTGATGGTCAAAATCACGCACGATGAACTGGCAGAGCTGATGGGTTCCGAGTCGGTGGAACTTAACCTCAAAGGCAATCCTGCTGTTATTCTCATGGCGGGTCTGCAAGGTTCCGGTAAGACCACCCACGCAGCCAAACTGGCGAATTTCCTGCAAACGAAAAAGAACAAGCGCGTCATGCTGGTTGCCTGTGACGTCTATCGTCCGGCGGCTATTGAGCAACTGCGTGTACTGGGCGAGCAGGTTAACGCCAAGGTCTATCTCGGTCTGGATGAACCCAATCCCGTGAAGAAGGCCGAAGCCGCCATCAAGGAGGCCAAGACCTACGGCTACGATGTGGTTATCGTTGATACCGCCGGCCGCTTGGCGATTGACGAGCAGATGATGCAGGAGATTGCTGCCATCAAAGCCGCTATCAATCCTTCCGAGACCTTGTTTGTGGTTGATGCCATGACCGGTCAGGATGCCGTCAACACCGCTAAAGAATTTAACGACCGCCTCGATTTTGACGGTGTGATTCTTACCAAACTGGACGGCGATGCCCGTGGCGGTGCTGCCTTGTCTATCCGTTCGGTTGTTGAGAAACCGATTAAGTTCATCGGTACCGGCGAAAAGATGGAGGCATTGGATGTCTTCCACCCCTCACGAATGGCAGACCGTATCCTCGGAATGGGTGACGTTGTCAGCCTTGTGGAACGTGCGCAGGAACAGTACGACGAGCAGGAAGCGCGCCGCATCTCCAAGAAAATCGCTCATAACCAGTTCGATTTCAACGATTTCCGTTCCCAGCTCCAGCAAATCCGCAAAATGGGCTCGATGAAAGACCTGATGGGAATGATTCCGGGCATGGATAAAGCCTTGAAAGGCGTGGAAGTCAGCGACGATGCCTTCAAACCCATCGAAGCAATAATCAACTCTATGACCCCTTACGAACGCGCCAATCCGCAATGTCTGAACGGCTCGCGTAAGGACCGTATCGCTAAGGGTAGCGGCACAACGATTGTGGAAGTAAACCGTTTCCTCAAGCAGTTTGACCAAACAGCCAAAATGATGCGAAAAGTGCAACAAGGTCAGTTCCGTCGTCGATAAATTGGTACATTATGAAAAAAGAGAATAACGGCTCATTCAAGACAAAGTTCGCCCTATGGTTCTGGGGATTATTCGCTGCCGGCTGCGTGGCGTTAGTCCTTTTGTTCTGGGGCATCAACCTCGGGGTAATCGGTTATTTGCCGCCGCTGGAGGAGTTGCAGAACCCTAAGAACAAATACGCCAGCGAAATATTTACCGCCGACTTGCAGTCACTCGGGCGCTATTATCGCAAAGAGAACCGCGTCGGCGTGGAATACAAGGATTTGTCTCCCTACCTTGTGGATGCCCTTATCTCTACGGAGGATGTGCGTTTTTATGAGCACACAGGTGTGGACAGCAAGTCTCTTTTCCGTGCAATTGTGCTGCTCGGTCATTCCGGAGGAGGTTCTACCCTAACCCAGCAGTTGGCGAAGCAGTTATGGTCGCCGCGCGCAAACAATATCTTCGAACGCGCCATGCAAAAGCCCATCGAATGGGTTATCGCCACCAAACTCGAGCGACTCTATTCCAAAGACGAGATTCTGCTGATGTATCTCAATCAGTTTGACTTCCTGTACAACGCGGTCGGAATCAAATCGGCTTGTCAGGTGTATTTTTCCACCACGCCTGCAGAGCTTAAAATCGAAGAGGCAGCCATGCTTATTGGTATGTGCAAGAACCCTGCCTTATACAATCCGGTTCGCCATACCGAACGCACCACAGCACGACGGAACACCGTTCTCAACCAGATGTGCAAGTATGAGTATATCACGCCCGAAGAATGCGACTCCCTCAAGGTATTGCCTATCACACTGCGTTATCGTTCCGTGGACCACAAACAAGGTAGCGCACCCTATTTCCGAGAATATCTGCGCCAGGTGCTGACCGCGAAAGAGCCGGTTGAGTCAAACTATCCCTCTTGGAACAAACAGCAATACAAGCTCGACAAGGACCAGTGGGACAACAACCCCTTATACGGCTTCTGCAACAAGAACCGCAAATCGGACGGCACAACCTACGACCTCTATCAGGACGGCTTGCGCATCTACACCACTATTGACTCGCGCATGCAGAAATACGCTGAAGAAGCCGTTGCCGAACAGATGCAGGAAATGCAGGAGAAGTTCTTCCGGGAAAAGCGCAATAAGAGTTACGCACCCTTCTCCCGCATGCTCAAAACCAATGAGATTGACGCCATCATGACTCGCTCCATGAAGCAAAGCGAACGCTATCGGCTGATGAAACAGGCCGGCTGCTCCGAGCAAAAAATCACGGAAGCATTCAATACCCCTATAGAGATGCAGGTATTCTCTTACGACGGAATCATTGACACCATCCTATCACCGCTCGATTCCATCAGATGGCAGAAATACTTCCTCCGTTGCGGATTCCTGTCCATGGATCCTCACTCCGGCCACGTGAAAGCCTATGTCGGAGGACCGAATTTCGCAAACTTCCAATATGATATGGCAACGATAGGTCGTCGACAGATTGGTTCTACCGTAAAACCCTACCTCTATACGCTCGCAATGGACGAAGGCATGTGGCCTTGCGACAAGGTCGTCAACGATTCCATCTCGCTCTACGATGCCAACGGCAAGAAATGGACGCCTCGTGACGAACATGCGACAAACCGCGGCGATACTGTCACACTCCAATGGGGCTTGGAGAAGTCCAGCAACTGGATTTCAGCCTATCTGATGTCGCTCTTTACCCCCGAACAACTGGTACGTCTTATGCAGTCGTTCGGTATCAAAGGACAGCTCGATCCTGTTGTCAGCATCTGTCTCGGTCCGTGCGAAGTAAGCGTAGAAGAAATGGTGGACGCTTACACCACCTTCCCCAACAAAGGTATTCGTGTCGAACCGCTCTATGTAACCCGTATCGAAGACAATAACGGCAACGTTTTGGGAACTTTCTCACCCAGAACGCATGAAGTGCTTAGCGAGCAAACGGCATACAAGATGATTCACATGTTGCGCTCGGTCTGCGACCACGGAACAGGTGTACGCTTGCGCTTCAAATATGGCGTTCGTGCGCCCATGGGAGGCAAAACAGGCACCACCCAAAACAACTCGGACGGTTGGTTTGTCGGCTTTACACCATCCTTGGTAAGTGGTTGCTGGGTGGGCGGCGAGGACCGCGCTATCCACTTTGACAGAATGGCGGACGGACAAGGTGCTTCTACCGCACTTCCTATTTATGCGGTTTATATGCAAAAAATCTATGCTGACTCGGAACTTGGTTATGAAGAAGGCGAACAATTTGATATTCCCGACTGGTTTGACCCCTACGCAGGATGCAAATAATCATCAATTTTTGACTTCGTAACTTATTGATTTACACAGCCAAAGTCCTAACATAGTCCTAACATAGTCCCTACATAGTCCTAACATAGCTTATTCACCTCTTAACTACCTGTTATATGAAACGCACTTATACATTCCTGACAGCCCTATTGGCAGTCCTAACTCTTTCCGCCTCGGACGGTGCACTTAAAGGCAAGTTCACCATCAATGCTGACGGTGACCGGGTCTTTTTCTCACAAGGAAACTTGCAGTATCAGGCATCCACCAACACGTGGCGCTTCGCGTTGCACCAGTGGAATTTTGTCGGGGATTCCGATTATGTATATGATGAAGAGACACATGAAGAAATCTATATGGCCACAGGCAACGTTTTTGAAAATGGCATTCAGTGCGACAATGATTCGATATCGCCTACGTATGCCGGTTGGATTGACCTTTTCGCCTGGGGAAAGGGGAATGACCCGACAGCTTTGATATCTGACCAGCGACAATATGATACGTTTATTGATTGGGGCACTAACCCTATCAGTAACGGCGGCAATGCCGCTGGCTTATGGCGCACTTTGACGTATGACGAATGGGATTATCTACTGTTTAAGCGCAAAGATGCTGCCAAACTGGTGGCAATGGGTACCGTTAATGACGTCCACGGACTGATTATCCTCCCTGACAACTGGAAAACGCCTTCAGGCCTGACTTTATATCCCGTAAGTACTCCCGCGCTTGGTTTTGCCTTGGAGGTAGAGGAATACGAATGGGGGAGTTTTAATCAATACAATGATACAATTGATTATGATGAATTAGGAATGGAATATAGAGACCACTATCTGGACAATGTTTACACGGAAAAACAATGGGAATTACTGGAAACTAACGGAGCTTGTTTTCTGCCGGCGGGAGGTGTACGTTGGCATGCTGGCGCTGTGAATATGGCCGGAAGTGATTTTTGGTATTGGTCTGCCTCTCGGACTGCGGAAAAAATAGACAACGACTATGTTTACGATGAGGCAGTCAAAGTATATGCCGCGTATATGGTATGTGGATGGAATGGACTAATATCAGCAATCCCGAATGAGATAAATCAAGGTTGTGCTGTCCGTCTCGTTCAATTGGCTGAACTTAATTTGAAGGCTATCCTTGCTGCTATCGAAGAGGCGCAAGACCTCTATTCCAAGGCAGACAAATTCCCTGCGGACGTTTGGGAGTTTAACCAGTTGCACACGGCACTGGAAGCCGCAGAAGCGGTTGTCAACAACCCAGACGCCACACAAGAGGATGTAAATGCCGCAACAGAGGACCTTCAAAAGAAAATCGACCTTGTTTACAAGGTGATGGAATACCGCACGGCACAGAGCAACTTGCAAAAACTGATTGATGAAGCCAATGCCTACTACGATGTCATAAAGACAGATTTTTCCGCTATTGCGGTAGAACTCAAATCCGCCATCAGCGCGGCTAATGCCAATATGAATGCCGGAACAGCCGCCGCTGTCAATAGTGCAAAAAACATCCTTGCTGCTGCCTTGCAGAATGCTAAGAATGAAGTAGCCGCTATTCAGGCAAGCAAAAACGCGCTGAATACCGCCATTACTGCGGCTACCAACTACTACAACGAGATTAAGAATAACGAAGAATATACCGAAATAGCGTCCGAACTGAACGAGGCAATTACAGCGGCACAAGAAGCTCTTGAAGCGGTCAATGCCACGAAAGCAGACTACGACAAGGCCAAGAACGAACTCCAAGCAGCCGAAAACAAAGCCAAAGAGGAAGTCGCTAAAATAGAAGCAGAGAAAGTCCGTCAGGAAACCATCAAGACGCTTACGGACTCTATCGCAGACGCTACCGCTTATTACAACGAACTGCTGGAGAACGAAGACTACGCCGACATTGCCGCTGAACTGGCTGAAGCGATCGATGCCGCGCAAGCCGTGCTCAATAATCCTGACGCCACACAGGAAGAACTGGACGAAGCCATTGAAGAATTGGAAGAGGCGGTTAGAAGAGCTCGTACTGCAGCCCGCTCTACGCATGGCATTGAAGAAATATCAGTGGTTGACTATCAGCACTCAACAGCCAAACTCTTCCATGAAGGAAACCTTTACATCATTCACAACGGAAAGATTTATACCGCTACCGGCGTAGAAATAAAATAGCAGCCCTTGAAGAAACTAAGTCTCATAGTACTTTCTCTGTTCGCGGCAATAACCATGCACGCGCAGTTGAATACAGACCGCATTACGTCTATTGGACGCAATGCGCTGTACTTCGAAGACTATGTGCTTTCGATACAATACTTCAACCAAGTTATCAAACTCAAGCCCTATTTGGCAGAGCCGTATTTGCTGCGTGCAATCGCTAAGATTCAGCTTTCCGATTACTCAGGCGCACTTCGTGACTGCAATATGTCAATTGAGTGTAATCCCTTTCAGCCCGGCGCATACTACACACGCGGCTATGTCTATCGGCAGTTAGACGAATTGGATTTGGCAGAACAGGATTTCTCAAAAGCGCTTGATTTCTCGCCGGAGAACAGAACCTATATGGTTTTACGTGCAGATGTGCGCGCACAGAAGGAACAATACGATTTGGCCTTGTCCGATATCGATTACTTACTCCGCCGCGAGCCGCAGTCTCCGTCGCTGAACTTCGAGAAAGGCGTCATTTGCCTGCATAGCAAGGACACAACTTGCGCGCTGAATAGTTTTCAGACTACCGTCAAATACGACTCGCAAAATCCCGCGAACTGGTCTGCTTTGGGGTTAGTTCAGTTGATGCAAGACAACCGCGACGAAGCGCTGGCATCACTGACTAAGTGTATCAATCTTGGTTCGAAGTGGGCGGGTGATTATATGAACCGCGGCATCATATTTTACCAAAATCACAATTACCGTAACGCACTTGCTGACTACGACAAAGCGGTTACCATGGAACCTCGAAACGCACAATGTTACTATAACCGAGGTATGCTTCGTGCCGAATTGGGCGACTATAATCGTGCGTTGGACGACTTGAATCAAGCAATCGAACTCGCTCCAAATCAAACAGATATGCGATACCAACGTGCCATGGTACTGATGCAATTACGCCAGTGGAAACAAGCATTGGAGGACTTTGACGAACTGATTGCCGCCTACCCTTATTTCCTGCCTTCATATTACCTCGCCGCACAAGCCAAAACCGCCCTCGGCGAAAGCAAGAACGCTTATCGTTACCGCCAGACAGCTTACGAACTGGAACAGAAGAAAGACAGTATCGTTGCAGCTATGCGCGATTCGCTGAATGCGCCGCAGACTGACGTACAAATCGCCAAAGCGACTCATCAATCCAAAGACCGCCGCAAGGAGTTTTCCGCACGCACGGCACAGAACCAGTCCGAACAAACCGAGCAGGAACCTGAATATAGTTCCGAGACCCGCGGAAGTATTCAAAAACGCTACACCGACGTGGTCAACGAACCGAATATCGTCCTCAGTTACTACACCCAGAACCAGCCGCTCCGACGCACCAATTATTTCAACTACGCCGTCGAGGAATTTAACCGCCTGCACCTCCTACCCTCTCCTTTACGGTTTACCTCGCAGGAAATTACACTCACAGCGGAAATGGTCAATCAGCACTTCGAGACGATTTCGCAACTATCCAAGCAGATAGATGTGTATGAGAAACAATACACATCCGCCAAGTCGCTAATTAACCTCACACCGGAAAAAGCT
>Ga0310786_10001616_pt1 | contig 36208 bp, 41 predicted proteins | sample AusTroGonzalo_MG_FD_203881 | JGI IMG/M metagenome (GOLD analysis project Ga0310786, IMG submission 203881) | Bovine rumen microbial communities from tropical cattle in Woodstock, Queensland, Australia - Gonzalo_03 (v2) (version 2) | ecosystem: Host-associated > Mammals > Digestive system >... | reverse complement strand
TTATTTCCATAAGTCATTTATTGGTTGAGTTCAGGTAAAGCCGCTACTTCTTTTGCAATATCCATTAGAGTGTAGTGTGAAGGAACACTATCTGCAGCCAACCTGACGTATATTCTATATCTTGCTGTGGAATTTGGAACGTTTAAGGCAAAGCTCATAGAACGTTTCAACAAATCATTATAAACTTCAACAGAATCATTACGGAAGAATTGACCAGATACAACTTCAACACTATCGTCAGCGATGAAACGTTCAGGATAGTAGTTTAAAATAGGATTCCCACACATGGATACACGTACATCTGCTATAGTATTTCCATTATGTAAATCGGTGACCTTAATCTGCCCCCTGTCATCATAGTCACTGCCAAGTGTTGCAAAATGGTTCTCGAGAATACCCCTTACGCTATGCTGCAAATCATCCTTGATGGCAGGTTCATTGACAAACTCGTTATTAAGCACATTATAGTAGCGTGTATACCCTTCTCTTTGCATAGGATATTCGTATGACCATTTATAAGAAGAATGAATGCCACTCCTGATATACTCATACTTCGGCTCTATCAGCAAACCGTAACGGTCACGAAGTCCATACAACTCTCCTGTACTATCCGTAATATAGAGGATTCCTTTGAACGGATTCAGATAATAAAACCCACTACGGGCATAATTGATGCAGGCGTATTGGTTGTAACCTATTGAAAACGATGGCAATAGAATTGCAAGATACAAGACAGCACAAATGGAAAGCAGAAAACTTTGAGTATTCTTATAAAGTCGTGTGCCAACATAAGCTACAAACGCGAAACTGACGAATAACAAGGATGCCCTCCATGCCCCTGCCAGCAACTGACCATACCAGAAGATGGCCATACTGATAACCAGCGCCCATAGGTAATCGGACTTTATGCGATGGTAATGACACAATAACCAATAAGTTAGAGGAACTGCTGTGAAGCACATAACCTGGCATAAATGGGGTGTCATTGACATTCCTGTCAGGAATGCTAAGAGCATAATAGCAAGAATAGCAGAACAAGTCTTGGTCAGCCTGTCTTGCCAGAGAATTCCCCCAAGGAGTTCTTTCCAGGACAAGTCTGTGCGTCTCAATCTTCCTAATGAGAACAACGCATACACATATGGAGCGACGAAGACCCAAAGAAACAAGCCCATTCCTAATGCATTCTTCATAACCTTGTTATACTCCAGACCTGTCAAGAAGAAGAAATAGCTTGCTATCGTACCAATACTAATATTCTCTGAATATACTAACGACCCCGTCAGCAATGCGAAAATACCAAGGGGGAGCCATGAGCGTTTCTCCTGGTAATACAGGGAGAACGACACGACGAATCGCGTCATTACTCCCAGCACGGACAAGGCGAACACTGGCTGTTCCCAACTATCTCTCCCTCCCAAAGCACTCAGCATCCACAACGAGCAGATAGCTAAGTCAACAAACAACAACTTTTTCTTCATATATTTGATCAAATTATTTGTTTGCAACACCAACAGTATCAACCATCTCTATGACTTCATCCACATCTTCAAACTGCCGTACAAGCAATGGCTGCAGACTATACAAATCAACGAGCACATCAACAGTATGTGCGAATATGGGGCCACACATACCACCAGCACTTGCGGGTAAGCCGTCTTTCTCCATAACTACCATAATGGTGTAAATAGGATTATCAGAAGGGAAATAGCCAAACAATTCCATTCGTCTGTGGTTCCCTTCTGTGACAAAGGTACGTCCACAGGCCGACACCTTGACATAATCACGCCCCGCCTTGCGCATAAGACCTTGAGAAACACATTGTTCAAGTCCTTTCTGTAATAGTCCGACATATTGAGATTCAGCTATCTGTTCCTGAAGAACGACATCATCTTCACCTTCAGATACCAACTTTACCATCTTTCCATCATTGGCAATAGCATTATAAAAGGTCAGAATTCCCATTGGACAATTTGGATTCCACGCAAGATAGGAGTTGACCCGCTCTTCAAATTCAGACGTATCGCCCCCATAGACACGCTCCTTTGCCATAGTAAAGGCAATCTGAGAGCGCACTTCCAATGCTCTTTCCAATGAGATGGCGCCATAGCCACCACGTCGCCAATTATGGTCACGGACTTCACCATAGACTCCACAACCTGTGTCAAACACATGCTCTGGAGTTACCCTACCACTCGACAGCAAGGCAAGGTAAGTAGAACCAGTTTCCATTGTACTCTGCTCTTGATCATACATATCTGTATAAGGTCTGAATGTATCTCCATTCCTTTCGAGGCTCACGTTTGCCTTTATCTTTCCCGTCTTGGTCTCAACGACATATATCATTGCCTTGGACTGGCTAAGATAATCATCAAAATATCCATGTAGATAATCAGTAATAGCTGCTTCCAAATTAGGATCATTATGTCGGCTGACTTCGGGCTCTTTAGTACTCACGCCTGCAAGTATCTCAAGACGCTCAACATCTTTTTCGTCCAATTCCAGACGGTCTCCAGCACGATAATAGCCCAATAGCCACCTAGCGCCATCCCTGCCAAGACAGGCATTTTCATCAGCTCTCATATAGTAGTATGCGGCCAACTGCTCGTCTTTTAAACTCTCATCATCCTTACCTGTAAAGATCTTGCCAAGACAGGTGTTAGCAATGGGCATTCTATTAGCTATTTCCTTGAGTTTCGCTATGTCGGGATTCCGTCCATTATGCCAGTCCGGGACGCACAGATAGAGCTCTGCCAAACCACTACCCTGCTCTGCGGCATATTCTAACAAACGGTTGCCCTCCTCGCGATTTCCTTGTTCTGAAATGATGATACCCTTTACGGTATAGCCTTCAGGACAGTCCTGTTCTATCAGTTTTTCAGCCATAGCAAGGCCTTCTTCCTGCTTATGGGCGCTAAACTTCTCCATCGCGTCAAACACCAGTTTGTACTTCGAATCCTCTGGCAGAGCCGAGAGATAATCCTCCATACGCCCGATGCCACCATACTCCTCAGCAAAAGAAACCATGCCAAGCATAGTGATAAAGTCTTGCTTGACACCCTTACCTTCACGGAAGCAGTCTGCCAATTTCACATAAGCCTGACCGTCACCCCAACGGGCTTTCTCCAAAAGGGTTGCCACCTCACTTGCAGGAGTCTGCTCAACATATTCTCCTGCCACGTCCTCCACCATAAACTGGTCTGTACAGCTGACCATCATCAGTGCGATAACCAAATAGAAATACTGTTTCATACGATACTTTATTATTATTTTGTTTCCTTCATCAACAAAAGTATGGGCAAGTCCACTACTTCTTTCATTCTCGTTCAATCCATATTATACTCTTTATGTTCCTCTTGTATTGCCAGCATGATCCATGTGACAATAACACAGAAAGGAAGAATCAATGTTTTTGTAATCTTTTCTATTTGCATATGCCTATCTTACTTACTTTGTCCTTCTTTCCTCGTCACAACAAGCAGAGAATATCTCGGGTTTTCTACGGGATAGTCACCACAACGATGAATCCTTATAGAATCTCCATAAATAGAAAACGTTCTCCCTATTTCTCCCAACTCATAATTACCCTGCATGAGATATGGATGGGCAACATCTGACAAGACCTTGTACTCCTCAACAGAGTCAAGCTCATAATAATACCATCGTGGCTCATACAATGCTTTGCGATACTTGGCCTTGGGCTTCTTGGTTTGCTTATCCAAGAAATACAGATAAACGACCTCCCAACTGTTTTCTTTCGAAAGGGCCGAGACTTCATCTAAAAAAACTTCCTTACTTACGGATGGGGGTTCAGTAAAATCCTCAAACTCCATCTTTGCACAACTTGCCATCAGCATGATGGCGATAAAAACTAAAATATTCTTCATATTCCTTTGTTTTTTAATTCATGTTCAAGCACCACTTTGCAGCGTCTGTCATATAAGGTCTCAGCTTATCGTATGGAATCGTAAAATGAAACGCACCTGCTGCAAAACAGCTTATCTCGTATGGCTGGAATGAGAAAACTACACCTTCATCAGACAGTCCTGGCTGTGGTAACCTAAGCAGTCCCGTTGGTTTATCATTTTCATCCTTAACGCATGCATATTCGTCGATATTAGGTTCCCATATCTGATAGTTTGGAGATTTCTTGGCTTCCTCTTTGAGAAGATCCACAATATCCTTCATGTTACCATCCTTAAACAAGTATTTATAGTCTACCTCTTGTCCGTGAACATGGTCGTAGGAAATCAAACGCTCTGTATAATAACCATGAACTCCTCCATAATAGCCGTGTGTGAATTGCTGATAAGTGACAAAACGATTGTTCTTAACGTATGATTTCAGACACAAAGTTGAGAATAATGATGATGGAATATCTATCTCATTCATACTATAATCGCTTTTGACAAATGCGAAATACACCTCAGAGGCGAACTTGCAAATACGCTTGTGGTTATGGATGTCGCCATCATACAGCCATCCTACATTCGTCCTTTTAGCATAATTAATATAAAAGGCATTCAATGGTGGCAGCCCGCCATTCATGTCCTCTGAATCCGCTATCTTCTCAATAAGCCATTTTGTAATCGCATCAGAATGAGCAATTGACCGTCTGGGGAAATCAACAGATATGCTATAGTGGACCCTCTCACAGAAATCAGCCGATGCATTATAATAAGTCGTTATGAAATCCGGCAAGGAAACTGTGAGTTTTGATAGCCCCTGCAGGCTTTTATCATCTGAGAAATCCACCAGAATGTCCTTGCCTATGACACTTGCATGATAGAGATGCTTATCCTTGTCGTATGGAAGGATGCTTAATGTCGGATCTGCAACAAGTATTCTATCCTTATTATATAAAACATTAGTGCGACCATTATCATCGTATGCCATATAATAAGCCTTCCCATCAACGACACAAATCGTATCTGCACTCCAGTCTGCGCCTGAAAATAGTCTCTTGACAAACGTGGGAATGATAGGTGGTTCCCAATGGAATTCACTGTCGATAACACTATCTTCTTCGATATCTTCTGCAATATCCTCATATACTAAAGTGTCATCCTCAGTCATATCAGTACCAGGTTGGCTGTTGCCATTGCACGAAGTCGGACTGATGCTGAAAATGCCTCCTGCCAGCAACACTACTAAAACAATGACTAAAGACTTCATATACCTCATTGATTACCACCAATCCTCCATTCATTTATATATACAGAGTCAGACTTTATCTTTCTCCTCATCAAAGGCTTCATCAGCCATTGCCGTATAATATGCACGACGCTCTTCTGATGGCATCGCAGCACAGCATTCCATTTCATCCTTAAAATGTGCAAGCCGTGAATAGAAGTTCATACGAGTACTTGTATCTCTTGCCATGGCCCTCATAGTTCCCCCTGCCGTAGCATCGAAGTTACGTGAATTACGGATGGAAAGGCTAAAAGCAACTTCCACCGAATCTTGATTTGCGCCCATATAGGTAAATGTCCAGCCATCACTCTTCAGTTCCTCAACCAGTTTCTTAACCGCAACACCTGTGTATTCCTTCGAGGCGTTTTCATAGCCATCTGTGATGATAGTGACGACAACAACAGCATCATCAACACTCTTCACAAAGTTACGCATTGTTGTCAGAGTGAACCCCATGGCATCGTACAAAGGTGTACAGCAGCAAGGCTCATAGTCTTCCATAGTCAACTTACGCGCTTCTTTTGCTGGAACCTTATCAAACACGTACTTCTTCTCACAGTCGCAGAAAGTAAGCAGAGAGACAAAGTGATCTTGTGTGCTTGCGTATTTCTCCTGTGCCTTCTGTATTCCTGCCAGAGTCTCATTGAATCCATCAATCGCTGCCTGACGGATGCTCTCCATCGATCCGCTCTTATCAAGGATGACCACATTGAAGACTTGCGTCTTCGTCTGTTTTGTTTCGTTCTTGACCTCTTCCATAATTTCTCCTTACTTTGTTCTCTTTTTAATCTGAAATAACAACACTATCGGTGTCAATATAGTCTATATCAACGGCGATTGAGTCGGGAATGTAAACATCTGGATCGGTATTTCCACTAAGAATCCGTAAACGTTCCATTTCTTTTGGCTCAATGTTTATTTCATTCCGCTCATAGTAGTTAATCAAGTATCTCGCAGGTCGCTTGCCAAGACAACCTTGCTCATCAGCTTTCTTGTAAAAGTATGCTGCAAGATGTTCGTCTTCTATACACCCCTTCTCATAGCCAGAATACATATCTCCAAGCATTCTGTTGGCAAGGGGAATGTTGGGAGATAGCGATTTCAGCATATCAATGTCTAAATCCTTATGCTTCTCGCCTGGTGAAGGAACGGCACAGAGAAGTATTTTAGCAAACGAACTTCCCATATCTGCACTTGCCTGGATTGACTGCTTTCCCCCAAGCGTATCACCTCTTTCTATTTGAAGAATGCCTTTCAGGGCATAACCTTCAGCGGAGCCACTGGCAATCAGTATCTCAGTAATGCTGTCTGTCTTGTTCATGTTCTTACGATCCAAACTAGCGAATGCTTCAACTATCATCTTCGTATTATCAGTCTCAGGGAGAGCAACTAGATAAGAGTCGATAGCCTTATTGGATACACCATACTGGTCAGCCATGGCCAACATCGACATCATTCCTACGAAATCTGGTTTCACGCCGATACCGTCGTGATAACATTCCGCAAGCTTCAGGAAAGCAGTCCCATCACCCCATCTGGCTTTTTCCAGATAGGAATTGAGCATGGCAGACTCTGAGAACTTTTGTTCGTTCTCTGGAACAACGTTCTCGCTTGCTAACTCATCATAAAGCTGCTGGTCAGAACAGCTTGCCACAAACATGGCAACAATCATCAGTACAATAAATTTCTTCATCTTTTTCTTACTCTAATTAATTATTTAACCTTCACTCAGTTCCGTCTTGTTCTTCCTGAAAACAGAACGGACAACGCCCAAAAGTTCCAGAGAGTGCTCAATGTTCTCTTCCAGTGATTTCTCGTCGCTAAAGAAGAATTCACAGGTGGCCGACACGTTTTTGAAAGTCTGGTCAACATACACCTTAACCATCTTCAGGTCACGGGTCATCTTGTTGCAAGTAGCGAGTACCAACGTTTCCTCACCATCGGCAATTTCATGGAACTGTGGCAGCAGAACTGACACGTATGTATCCTCAATATTGCCAACTATTACGAAGACTGACTTCATCTGATAGCGTATGAGGATGTCACCATCATTGTCTATCTCGGGCTTGTAGCCCTTCTTCTCCAATATGGAGAGAATCATTTCCTTCTTGTTCATTATCTTTGTTTTTTATTATTCATGCAGCTTCTTCTGTCTTGTCTGTAGAAACTCCACTGTCCGAATCGTCATCTTTAACGGCACTTGAGATGAGATTACGGAAGAAGTTAATACCGGCCTCTAGATGCAGAATCATACGTGAAAGCAGCTTCTCCAAATCTTCACCGCCATACAGTTCCCTCTCATAGAATAACCACATGCCATCACCCAACTTATTCGTCTTGACATATTTCAGCGTGGAGTTGAGCTTGTCCATTATTTTATAGAACACCTCACTGGAAACATCGTCACAATCCAATACTGCCGGAATGGAAATGCTAAGGAAATCCTCATCCTCATCGTTTGGCATATACAGATAATTGATGCCCTCATAACGGAAGCCGAAACCAAGTCCTTCCATCTCCTCCACCTCGAATCCCATCATTCGTAGTGTCTCTAAAATCTTTTCCTTCATAGTCATGTTCCTTTCTTGTTTTATTGATTACTATATTAGTGAAATCCTATTGCCTGACGCTTGCATTCCTTATCTTTCGGTGAGAACTCGCAGCGGAGCCTCTCGTATTCCCGGAGATCACGGCTACTTACCGATGGCGACTTCTGTAAGATGGCCTCTTCAAGCAATGCCTGCGTGATGACTTTATAAGGCTTATCCTTCTCCTGAATGCTCGCATTGAACATCTTACGAGACGCTGTTTTGATGATATAGCTGATGTCGCTACAGTTGTAGCCCTTTGTCATATCTGCAAGGCGGGCATAGTCAATATCCTCGGCCGTTGGCAACTTGGAGAGTGTCAGCTTGAACAAGCTCTCGCGAGCATCGAAATCCGGCATGTCAACATAAATCAGTTCATCTATCCTGCCTGTTCTGAGCACAGCTCTGTCAATCCTCTCTGGATGATTCGTCGCAGCCAACACATAAATGCCCTTCTCGGCGGCATTATTGAGCATACACAGGAACTCATTCGTTTCACCATTCTGATAGTTGCGGTCATCATTGGAACGCTGCGGAACCATCGCATCAAATTCGTCAAAAAAAATTACCGTTGGTGCCTGACGTGAGGCCTTAGTGAACAAGGCTCCTATCTTCTCTTGGGTCCCGTGGACAAGGGTTGATGCAATGTCATCCGGCACCACCTTGATGAAGTTAACACCGACCTCCTCGGCGACCTTCTCTGCAAAGAACGTCTTGCCACATCCTGCAGGACCATAGAACAACAGACTTGGCGGCGTCACTCCAAACGCCTTGGCACACTCACGGTTGTTGAGCACATTGATGAACCCCTCTGTCACCAACTGCTTCAGGTCATCCATCCCAGCCACATCCTTAAAACCGTTGCGTGTAACCTTTGCAATGGGCTTGTCATCTGCTTTTGCTACGGTAGCAGCAGACATCTTCTCAACTTCTGCCTGTAAGGGCTTCCCACCTGTCATCTTGCGTAGCCATTCCTTTTCTGCATTAGCCTTTACGTCCATCTTAAACCTCCATAATTCACGTTAAACACTCACACTGTCAAGAGTATAGAGTGCAAGGAAGTACCTTTTTCTATCTGCAAACAAAAAATATTTTTCTCATTTTACACTCTTCTTACTTCGTCTACGCCATTGATGGCTGATATGTGTGATATAATCGTTTGGAGTTCTCCGAAAGAGTGTACTCCAAATGATATGTTGCAGTTCACGATGCTGTCTGTGGTCTTTGTTGTCAGTGCATCTATTGACAGCAGTAGTTCGTTGGTGATACAGTTGATGATGTCGCTCAACAAATGATAACGGTCTACTGCAAGTATCTGTATGCTTACAGGATAGAGGATGTTTTGCTCCTGCTCATATTCTACGGAGACGATTGAATCCCCTTGCTGTGATGCCAATTCTATTGCCCTTGGACAACTACGCTTGTGTACCGTTATGCTACCATCAGAACAGACAAAGCCAATTACCTCTTCACCAGGAATCGGATTGCAGTGGGGACAATGCTGATACTTAGGCTTCTCCTGCTTAGCAAAATAGCTCCTCAAGAAACGCTTTGCCTTGTAGGTGACCACGATGTCCTGCCAATCTTCTTTCGGCTTGATGCTATCATCAGTAAATATTTCTATCACGTCACCACGATGCAGTTCTGTCTTTACTGATGTCAGTTGACCGTTTATCTTGGCATAATATGCATGTTCGCCCAACTTGCTGTGAATCTCAAAAGCAAAATCAAGGGCTGTTGCCTTCTTCGGCAGGTTAATGGCCATTCCCTTGGGCGAGAATACCATGATGTCATCATTATAGAAGGTTGTCACCACATTCTCGATGAAACCTCCATCCTTCATGTGAAACTCCATATCCTTCAACACCTTACGGAAGCGGTCAACCCATCTGCGTATATTACTCTCCTCCCGCTCTGCGACTATCCCGATTTGGTTGTGTCGTACCATTCTCTCACTGGAGATATGGACTTCTTCCCAGCAACCATAATCAGACAACAGCTGCACATGGAAACTCTGATAACCATTCTCCTTGGGGGAGTCGATATAGTTTAATATGCCGCAAGGCTTCTCACGGAACACATTGGTCAACCGTGCATAGATCTTCAGAACTACATCTTTCTCTAGGTTCACATCCTCACAGGGGAAAACAACTTCCACAAAGTGACGAGTTGTAAGATGGTTGAAGTCCATGCCTGTCTTACGCATCTTACGCCACAGGCTATAAGGTTCACGGTATTCCACGGCGACCTCACAACGAATGTCACTTTTGTCCATCACCTCGCGAATCTTTGAAGTGAATGCAGTGAGGCGAGCCTCGTGCAGCTCCTTGTCTCTGCGAATCATCTCTTTGATTTCTCCGTATTCTTGTGGACAACGGTAACGCAGGCTCAGGTTTTCCAATTCCACCTTGATGCCGTATAGTCCCAGACGGTTTGCCAACGGAGCATAGAAGTAATCCGTCTCTCCGGCAATCTTCATCTGCTTGTGAGGTGGCATACTGCTCAATGTCCGCATATTATGCAAACGGTCTGCCAGTTTTATAAGCAGCGCACGGATGTCATATTGTACGGAGTCAAGCATCTGCTTGTAGTTATCCATCTGCTTTGACATCTCGTAGTTCTCCTTTTCCTGCTTGGTAACAACCCTAACCAAAAAAGCCACGTCATCACCAAAACGTTCCTGAATATCGCCTATTGTATAATCTGTGTCCTCCACAACATCATGCAGGAATGCTGCAATTACAGGATTTGCACCTAACATCAACTCTTCTGCCACAATATGGGCAACTGCGATAGGATGGAAGATATAGGGTTCACCAGACTTTCTCTTCTGGTCAGCATGTGCCATCTTGGCAAATTCAAAAGCCTCCTTGATACGTGTTACATCTTCTTGTGAGACTCTCTTTCCCATCACAGAGAAAACTCTCTCGGCTTTCTCCTGGATCATCTTGTCGTAATTCTGCATCATAATCGTAACATCTAAAACGTTCAACTTCTTTTTCCTACTCACGTTACTTACTAGTATGGAAAGTAAAAATAACGTTTTTCTATCATCAATAAAAAACCTGCATGAAATAATCTCCATACAGGTTCAATAGATTTCTGATGCGGTTGTTGACGCTATTTTAAAGTCCACCCTTGGTTATTTAGGAACTCTCTACAGCTTTTACAGAACGATGGCGTCTGCGAAAACTTGTTCCCATGTTCTGCATCAACCATATAACAATGCTCGTCCATACAATGATTCAAACCAAAGGCATGACCAAGTTCGTGTAACAACAATTTTACAAGATGTTCATCCGTATGTTTCTTCCCAGAAGGATAAATTGAGGAAATGACAGCGACATGAGCACCTACAGGACTAACACCAAAAATCCCGTAGGTCGGTGAAAGTTCATTGGCTTGATATATAACCTGATTAGTCAGACCAAGTACTACTTTATTCTTCTTATACACACTCAGATCTCTCAATAGGCCATTCCCACTATATCGATTACGCGGCTTGAAGTAATATTTCTGAGGCAGTTCAATAGAAGAATCCTGCAGAACTACAGACGGATAGACCTTCTGTAGCTCCCCCCTCAGATATTCTGCTTTTGATCTTGAAAACGTCTCATATCTGTAAATAATGATTGGTAAGATACTTTTGGGGGCCTTTTCCTTCTTCTCTACCTTGCTGTTTTTCTCCTTCTCGCCTGTATTCTCATTATTACATGAAATCAAACAAAGAAGGACTATACAAATAATTGCAAATCTACCCATAATAGAACAAACGGCTATAGTTGAATTGTGTTAATTGTGATTGCCTATTGTTCAACTCCAGCATCTTAGCAGGAACGTCTTTAAGTTCATAGTGCTCAATACAATACTTTAGCCTTTGGGTAAAAAGTTCCATCTCAGAGTCAATTTCTTCCTTGCCTGCTTCTATATGGTTATCAACTGCTTCTTGTACCTCGGAGATTATCATGCCAGAGAATAAACCTTTTAGACGATAATGCTCAGCAAACTCGTTGGCATAGCACCAGATTCCTATACAGGTTTTACCACGAAGGAAGTCAACGTGCCTTTCACCAATGATATGACGCTTGTATTGTCCCTTCCTGTCGGGCGTAGAAAACAAACCGAAGGGATTACCATGTCCCAGCATCATTACGCTGTCAGCATCCTTAACGGCATGTATTACCTGAGAGTTCGTGCTGGATTCGTCGATATGCAGGCAACAATCCTTTCGCTCCTCATAAAGAAGCGATAGGACTTTTGTTGTTGGGTCGTTAGCATGTATAACTATCATATATTACCAATCTCTTCCCCTGTTCACACTATACCTTTATTCCTCATCCAATAATTCTATTGTTCTTTGGTCTCGTTCCCCGTTAAAGAAAGTATCAAGCACTTTACCAAACACATCATTCGGCGAAAGCTCGTCAAACAGTGTCATGCTTGATCTGACTTTCATCGAATCTATACTTCCAAAAATATCTATTGCAGCCTTCCCTTGGTGCTGTAATATTTCATTGGATATTTCGTGAATGCGGTCATTCAAGGTAGGATGCAGCAGATAATCCTCACCTTCTTCCCTATCTTTTATTCCATAGAAGTTGGCCATTTGACTATATCCGAGTCCTTTTACTTGCGGGAAGATGTACCATATCCAATGAGTACGTTTTCTTCCACTTCTAACCTCTTCAAGTGCCTGTTTATAGCCTGCATATTCTCTATTCTGTGCTTCTATGAATCGCTTAATATCAGGTCTTTTAGCACTCTGGACTGATGGATTCCTTAGTATTTTGTCGAAAGTTTCAGGCAGAATGATATTGTCAATGCTCTGGGCATCAGCAAATAACGGAGCAATCTCCTCGTCCTTGAATCCTGCAATACCACAACCAATGCGTGTTACCAAGAATACCAGTTCAGTATGTGACTTCGCAAAGCCAACAAATTCATCAACGTATGGCTTTATAGTTTCAACACCTCCTTGCATGGTCGGAATGGCATAGCTTTGTCCTTGTAAGCCAACGCCTTGCCCCCACACAGCTCCAAATTTCTCCATCGCGATATGTGCTGCACCTCCAGAATGCGCTCCTGCAAGATTGCTTCCGAAAACAAACACCTCATTTGCTTTCAGTTCTGCTATTCTCTCTGGTGTATATCTTTTCTCCATATTACTTGTCATTTTATTAAATGCCCAATTCGAACTCTCGCCCATCAAATCTTAGTGACTTCACCGCGATAGAGATCATCTGCCATGTGCAATATCAAATCATGCATTTCCAAGTCTTTCTTAAAGAACTCAGGAATTACTTCATATCCAATGGCAGCACCAAGGATATTTCCTGTGACCGCACCAGTACTATCACTGTCACCATCATGATTAACGGCAGCTATCATAGCATCCTCGAAACTATCAAAGTGCTTCAATGCACAGAAAAGTCCAATAGCAAGTGCCTCTTCACCTACCCATCCTTCTCCAAGATGCCCAAGGTTCTCCACGTCGGACTTATTGTTATCAAGTAAGAATATAGCACGCTCTGCCAATTCACTCATGCGAGCCACATCATTATGATAATTGCCGTACATCTCACATATAGCATCCACACCTTCCATAATGTATTTCTTCATTGAAGAAACCGTGGGCTGGATGTCTCTTGCAAGCCGGTAGATAACATGGGACATCAAAGCTGCAGAAATGAAACCCAATGGGTGCTGATGGGTGATCTCTGCGGCATCACCCGCCAGTTTATCTGCTTCCTCAATACTCATCCTGTCATTCACAACAGCATAAAGGGGAATAGGTGCTACTCGCATGACACCTCCACATCCCTTACTATTGTTCATAGGATCACGTCCTCTCTTGATGTCACTAAGTGAGGATATACAAGTATTCCCTGGGGCACGACGGCAATTTAGTTCCGGCACATCTCGAATCCAACACTCAGCCTTGCCTTTGTGCTGACCCGTCTGTGTTTCAAGCCACTCCAGATAAGCACGGCAGATTGCAAACTTTGGCTCAATTCCAAGTTTCGAAGCGTTTAGCAATCCATTGGCCGTGAAGAGTGTCATTTGGGTGTCATCAGACACAACGGCTTTACCTGCCTGTTTATCCTCACTCAACCAACATTGTTCCGTTTCGAGTCGAGTAATTCCACGCTCACCATATCTTCTAACTATCTCCGTATAAGAATTGAACTCAACGGGATAACCCAATGCGTCACCGATGGCACCGCCAATCAGCGAACCGCGAACTCTATCTTGTAACATATTCATTGCTCCTTTGAATTAAGTATATTCTCTGCATTTCTATCAGCCCAGTAATCGAAAGACTTTATGAAATCAAGATGTTCTTGACTTACCACCCCGAGATAGACAAGTACACTATTCCAGTCTGGGAATTTCTCTGAGCCAAACTTTATCCATTCACCAGCAAACTCACTTGTACCGTTCTTGCCACGGTCATCTATCAGATAGTCGCCTTGACAAAGATCCTTGCGATGGGTTATAACCATCCGCTTGTGGAACACGTCATCAAGATACTCCGTCACCCACTTCACCATGTCTGACCACGCCGATGGATTCTTCCAAGGAGCTGTAGAGAGTATAAACAAATCATAGTGCTTCTGCAATTCATGCATAGCTTCTATTGCACCTGTCATAGGTTTCATCATGCCAAACAGTCCTGGTATTTCGTCTAAGCGACCTTCATATTCGTTCTTGACATCCTCACTAACTTGTGCTAGACCAGACTCAAAATCAACGAGTACATTATCCATATCCACGAACACGCGCTTCTTACGTTCCAAGTTCTTATCACGCTTGTCATAATTATCACGCATCTCTGTAAGTATCTGGCATAGCTCCTTCTCTGTCAAGATTGTCTTGAATGGGTTGCTCTCACCACGACTGTGGAAGATAGTCATTCCTCTTGTTGACATAAGAGCAGTACGGAAACGCTCATTCTGCTCAAACATGGCTTGATAAGCTCGGCGAACAAGCTGCAAATACTCATCAGATTGTCTGTCTATGCCAACTCCCTTCCACCATACTATTTGATCTGTCTGCCAGCCTGTAGAAGTCATCTTCTTGGCATTCTTGCCCTTCATAGAGCATATCTGGCGCTGCTTGTCCTTGTCCTTTTGCTTCAAAGACTGGAGAAATCCCTCCATACTGCCACAAACCATTCCATCGAAACGGAACCCGTTGCTACACAGATTAGATAGAACATCAGCAGGGTATTCACTCTTTGACCATATATCAACGGCCTTACCCCGCCAAACTAACCACTTTATATATAACCTTCTAAACATATTATTTTCTTTCCGTCTTTATACCTTTTCTCTTGCTTTTCTCATGTTTGCTGCCCTTTCTTCATCGTTCATTGGCTGCCAAGGAATGACAATACGGAGATTGCTGTCGATGACACAGTAGATATTCTCCTCATCGTCATCCTCCATTCCAAATCCATCTTCATCGGCATAATAGCGACCATCAGGGTGAAGCATCCAACAAAGACAACAAATACCATCGCTGAAATCCCAATATCGACCCAAGCCACCATAGTCCACGTGCTTATGATTCACATCATACGGATGTTCTACAGCTTTTAGTTTCTCCCAATCGAAATCTTCATCTTCAAATCCTACCAGATTACTATTCTCATCTAATAGCTGTCTCGCCTTACCTGTATGGGAATTAGCGAAGAACAATGGGCCACGGCTTTCCCCTATCCATAGCATACCTTCACCAATAGGATGTATTGAGAGTTTCTCAAGCACAGGATGCCCCTGGCATGTAATGCCGCGCTCGTCACTACAGAATATCAAACCTGTTATAAGCTTAACATCATCGCCTGCCTCTTTCGGCCTTTCATCCACTTTCGTATCAAATGGTGGTAACACAGGATCTGCATTTTCATATCCAACCTCATACATGTTCTTACGAAACAGCTTTGGCCCGTATTGAGGAGCTTCCTCCGATATGCCAAACTCGACGACATCGCCAGGATTAACATTACGAGAGTTAGTCTCTATAACTTTTGCTTTCCAGTGCCAATAGTGGGAAGCACCCCCTTGTACACGCAATTCTGGATCCGTGATTAACTCTATAAGAGTTGCCTCACGATACCGACACTCATATATTCTGTCACCCTTCTTTAATTTACAAGCTGCCATAATCTCAAAACTTTACTTTATCAAACCTATGCTTTTATCCCTTTTGTTTCGATATATTCCTGTAACTCCTCCAGAGTACCATTAAACAGGTTAATATCTACCACATTGTCAATAATGCCCCATACATGCCCTTCATGAGTGAATTGCCAGAACTTGCAGTTTGGCTCGTCTGGCTTCTCGCCTTTAGTCTTTGCTAACCACAGGTCATGTGTATTTAGTATAGGGTCGTTTTTAATCCATTTACCAAAGACATGCATATTGCTATAGATAATGGCTTTCACACTACATTTCTTTTCGACAATCTCCAACCATTCTCTTGCCTTTGTTACAATCTCTGGAGAGTCTATTTCTACATCAAGTACTGGAGGCAAATCGCCAGGCTCTAACCGCGCATGGGTTAGGAACATCTCAGCCTGTACCTTTCCAGATACTGTATCAGTCAGAAAATGATAAGCACCGCATGGAATACTATGCTTCTTTGCCTCATTGTAGTAGTTCTGATAGAGTGAGTCCACAAGGGAATCACTCTTCGTCACCCTGATAAAAGCGAACTGCACGGGACGCTGGTTGCGAAGCGCTGGTATCTTACCATTAACACTGCCATCTTCATCACAGGGTAATGACAACTGATCCCAATGAATATTGCCCTGCCAAAAGGACAAATCGAGACCATAGACCTGCGGATAATCTCTTTCGCTGCCTGCTACCGTTTCTTCAGTGTTCTTGGCATCATTCCCATTAATAAGATACACCAACACACCACCTACAACAAGTCCACATACGAAGGTGCAAGCATTTATGAGTAGATTCTTTCTTTCCATTCTTCGAAACATAATTATATAGATTTAATTCTACCTTTTGCTCAATTCGTTTATCACTTTCTTTCTCTCCTTGAATACCTCAATGGGCATAGGATCTTTGCCTTCCTTTTCTGTCATATACTGATAAAAGGCATTGAGCACACGCATAATCTTATTGGTGTCGTGACCATCTTCCCGTCTATACCCTCTGATGGGAGGTGGTTCTATTCCCTTGTCGGCAGCATAGAACACCCAATACGTACAGAGAGCTATGTCCGTTCGATGGAGTCCCATGGCACATGCTATGTAGAAATCCCCTTGGTCTATCTTTTCACAGAAAACAGGGAAAAACTCTGCCATTTTTACAATGGTTTCGTGGTCGTTATCTATAGGATAATGGAAATAATCCACGCCATATTGACGGCAAAGCTCAGGGTATCTGTCTGCCGAGTAGTCCTTTCGCAAATCTATCACCTGCTTCAATCCCGCCGCCACAATCGTCTTCCATGCGTATGCCTGCTTATGAGACGATATGGTACGACCTCTCACACCACCGTAAACTGGTGCGATGTCTGGGATCTTCGTCTGCAATATTCGTTCTATATCAAGCATCTTTATCTCTGTTTCGTTTATGTTTCACTTTCCGCGTATACGTTTTCTTTGACTTGTACCTTTTATTGAACGAGTGAAAGCCTGGGCCAAACAGATCTTGTTCAGCCTCACGACCTCCTCGTCTCATTGCCTTTATGGCATCCAATGTAATAATTTTCTTCTTCATCTTATATTTGTTCAGTCAGTTCAAGGAATTTCTTATTGTCCTGATAATTTTACCAGACGATAAGGGAATCCCAAACTCCTGCGACCTACACCAATAGTAATGGTTGCTTCACTAAGGAGAAGGAAATATCCGAATTCAGAATCAGACGCTTCGCTCCTACACCAGCAACATCCAGATGGGCCTGGAGTTCCTTCATATTCTCGCAACGGGAAAAAAACGAATTGACCACTAGGTCCTTGTGCACCAATATATCTTGTACCATCCGTAGATTCCCTCAAATAGAAATCACAGCACTCAATCAATTCCTGAGCCTGTTCATAAGAGGGGAGAGAACAACCTACCTGAGTAGGCTCCTCCACATCGCTATCGGCCCATAATACGCCACTTGGCAATCCTAAGTCAACGAATTGTACACTTAGGCTCCCGCTTGTCTCAGTAGCACTCTGTCCACTGATAATATCTAATAATCTGTGTGTCATTTGTCATCTTCTTTAATGGGAGGCACCCCATTGCTGGGAATGAGGCGAGCCTCCGTTACTTAATCAGCTTCTTCGTTCACATCTATCTCCACACTGGAGTCATAAGAGTTGGTGGCCTTCAGGTTGATGACAGGACGGATGAAGTATTCCACCTCTACTGTGTCCTCAATCAGACGAAGGATCTCCTTCGGGTCCTTATAGGCCATCGGACTTTCGTCGATAGTACCAGTTCCCACTGATGTCGAGTAGATACCCTTCATCGATTCCTTGTACTCTTCAAGGTCTATCAGTTCCTTGGCATCAGAACGTGAGAGCAATCTACCTGCACCATGTGGAGCACTTTGGTTCCAGTCCTCATTACCCTTGCCACGGGCGATAATCAGACCATCACGCATATTGAAAGGTATCACCAGTTTCTCGTCCTTTGGGGCTGCCACAGCACCCTTGCGCATCATCTTCATAGAAAAGTCGATGTAGTTGTGCGTGGTGTAAATCTGCTCCAGGATATTGGCATTCTTCTGGCTTCCCTGGCAGATGGCCTCCAGCACCAATCGGTCAATGACCTTGTGGTTGAATTCAGCGTATGCCTGAGCAATCACCATATCAGTGATATAACCCTTCATGGCTTCACCCATCAGATAACCGTTGGTTACTCCTTCCTGCTTCATCGCCTCTTTCTTCCAGTACTTCCATACCATCTGTCCGAGGTTTCTGCTTCCGCAGTGAACAGTAAAGGCATAATTACCTTCTGGTGTCACACCTACCTCAATAAAGTGATTTCCACCCCCAACAGTACCAATACTGTGGTAGAACATATGCTCCTTTTGCTCAATGCGCTTCAGGAATGCCGTAATTCCTTTCTCAGAAACATCCATTGCGCTGACCATTTCCGGCCACTGCTGACGAGCTTGTTGCAGACGGAGTTGCAGATGCTTATAAAGATCTGAATATGGATAGACAGCATTTTGATGGATGGACATGCCAAACTTCACCGTCTCACGGATATTACGCTCTATGGCAGGATAGTCCTCTGCATTGATTGGCAGGTCTGTGATAGCCGTTGATACCGAACAGCCAATATCACCACCTACGTGGTCTGGATTCACATGGTCTGTAAACGGCACTGTAAAGCCAATAACAATATCCTTACCTTCATGCACATCGGGCATGATTCTAATCTTTGCGCCATCAAACATTGGGTCGTTGACAAACTGATACACCAATGACAGTGCGCCCTCCTCTATATTATCTGTAAATATCTTGCAGTCCTTACAATATTTACCTTTAATTTCTAACATTGTCGCATTCTTCTTTTTCTCTGTTACCAGAGCATTATTTACTTTGTTTCTCTCTGCCTTTTATAATACGACCCGTTCTCTCTATAGAGAAACATTGGCAATAGTCGTCTTCCTAACTTCTTACATTTTCTTAGTGAGCTTCAACTCGGTATTACGTTTCGGGCATCTTTACTCAGTTCTGCCATCGTAGTAGAGTTGATACCCGACAAACTCACTACTTAGCAACTTGTGCTAACTGTATTAAGCACGACTTTCTTGCAAATATTCATTTCTCTTCGTTTACATATCTGTTGTTATTGAGAGCAAAAAGTCACATAATCTATCATAAGACCAATTAAAATCTGATCTGCCGTCTCTTCTGTTGCACACCATCCTCGTCACTAGAACTCCAGCCGGAATCCTTTTTGCTTTAACTCATCATATTTCTGTGGATTGAACTTGAAGAGGAAAGCTTCCTTCTTGGGGGAGTTGAACACTGTTTCATCCAGCTGTGTGAGGATTTCCAGATGCATCATCTTATTATAAAAGTTGCGCCTGTCAAACTTCACATCGAGGATGGCTTCATAGAGAAGCTGTAGTTCCTTGATGGTAAACTTCTCTGGCAGCAGCTCAAACCCTATCGGCTCAAAGTGAATCTGCTTGCGTAGTTCCTTCAGTGCCAGCCGCAGAATCATGTCGTGGTCGAAGGCCAATGAGGGAACTTCGTCCAACGCAAACCATTCAGCTCTGGCTGCATCATCACCACCTTTTACATCCTGCATCCTCACAAGAGCATAATAGGCAACAGTCAGTACCCGCTCACGTGGATCACGATTGGGGTCAGAAAATGTATGGAACTGCTTGATGTAAGCCCCATCTAGTCCCGTTTCCTCTTTTAATTCTCTTAATGCCCCTGTCTCAGCAGATTCATCCATCTTCAGGAACCCGCCGGGGAATGCCCAGCGGCCCTTGAATGGTTCTATGCCTCGCTCAACGAGCAACACCCTCAGTTTTGTCCCGTCAAATCCGAATATTACGCAGTCTGTCGTGACACTCGGATGTGGGTACTCGTATGTATATGATCCTTTCTTTGCTTCCATGACTTATCTCGTTTACTTCATATCCTTTAACCAGTCACGAGCCTCCATCAAGGCACAGCCCAACAGGTTCTCCCCCTGCCATTGCTCTACAGTACCCTTCAAGGCAGCTTCTCTATCTAAGCCAATTCCCCAGATCTTGTCGTATGGGCTTGCTTCTACTAAAATGGCATCTCCTGTGGAAAGAAGGAATTCCCTTATGTCGGCGTTCTGTCCGAACTTGGCCTTATTTCCTTCCACTACAATGTCATATTTCCTGGCATCCCACAACTCAGGGTTAAAACCACAAACCTTACGTCCCAACTTCTTGTAATCGTGGGGGTGATAGGCCATCATGATTTCCTGGCACACTTCTTTGTCACCAAATAGCTTTGCCTTACTGGCCATCATATACTGTTCTGTGGTGTGGTATTGTACGCCATCCACCTCAAAATAGCAATCATACCACTGGCTCAGACAAGCCGCAGTAACTTTTTTCGGATTAGGTGTATGACCCCAGAAATAGATGATTTCTGTTGTGGGATTCTCACGGACTATTTTCTTGATTGTTTCAATGTTGTACTTCATCTTCGTATCTCCTTATTTCTTATGTTCATTAAAATTTTACCTAAATGATTCTCACCTTGCCAGCTATATAAGTCAACTCCCCAATAGGTTTCTTGCTTGTTGTTCCCGTTAATCAGGATGCGGGTTCCTGTATCTGTTAGTTTTTTCATTAAGGTCGGGTTTTGCTCAAACTTTGCTCTGAGAATAGACTCCATGATGTCAAGACGAGCATTTTCCCAACCAGGGAACGGAAGCATATCTTTCCCCTTCAATGCAGCCTTGTCTGCTGAACAACCTGCGTATACCTTACGTTCAGACTCATCTACACATTTGGAAGACTGAAATGCCGCTTCTGCATTGCCATACTGTAGCTCTTGCCAGACAAAACGACAACCGAAACGATTACCCAAGAAATCATACTCGCCTTTGAACTGGTTAATCACATCAGGAAAATCATTAGGAGTAAACTCCTTGAATAACTCCCAGACATCAGGCCACATCATGTCCTGACAACTCTCACCTGATAGCATCCGATTCCTAATTAAGGATGAACTAATTGTTTCAGTTCCTTCAGGTTGGGGCAGTGTAACGATGTGATTCAAATAAGGAGTAAGCAGTCCTTCACCCTTTAACTTATCATTTATCGCCCCACCCTCTCTCGAATAGAGGACAACTCTGAAATCTTTCAGGAAATCCCGCTTCTCTGTAAGGTGGGTAAGTAGTTTTAGTTTGTCAGCACCCATCACAAAGTACAATTCCGCATCAGGATATTCTTCCTGTAGCGCCACCAATGTTGGCACTGTCCTTGGCTCAATAGTACCGATTTCTTTCTCACACACTCTCATGCGGCTATCAGTACACATCGATTGAAGCATTTTGACTCGCAACTCTGGTGACAGTACAACAGGAGGATGACTGTGGCGCATCTTCCTTTTCAGATAGGCATCACTCACTGGAACAAAAAAGCCTATATCTGCTTCAAGTGCATCAATGGCTTCCCTCATCAACTTGTAGTGAGCCAATGTTGGTGGGTTAAAACTCCCACCCATAACAACAATTCTTTTACCTTCTTTCATCATATCTTGTGTAATTTTTACGCAAATGTACATCTTTTATTTCAAACTTCCAAATTTTTTTGCGTAAATTTTACACAAGGGCGCGATTTTTCTTGTTTTTTACCCTCTTTTAATCGAAAAAGTATTAGTGATGAACGGATTTTTACACATTTACATTATCGCCTGTTTAGTCCTTCAGACTATCTGCCAAGGTTGCATAGACATCGCACAGTTTATCAACCAAGCCTCTATCACGTAGTGCTGAAAGGATTTCATCTTTACAACCTCCAAACACCAACATCTTAGCCTTATATGCTCCAGTCGGTTCATAGGCACAAGCTTCAATGTATCTCCTTTTAGGGTCAGGCATTACATTTTGGGGAAGTTTCAAAATGGTTAATCCATACATACCAACGATATTTTGCGACTTAGTGTCCAAATTCGGAAACATCTCATGCACAGGAATGAAATCGCCATAATCAGGAATTTCCCGTTCAGTACGCATGAGTAATTTCTCAAACGTCTGTTCGACCTGCTCCCTAAAATTCCTAGGCTCATTAAATTTTACTTCTTCCATAGATTCTCATCTTTACATATTTATCCCCCGTTCAAAAGCCAGTCTGCCTCAGGGTTGTCCTCCATCATTTTCTCTGCCATGATACGCCCCTGCACCGTTGCCATCTTATCGGGATCTGGCATTATCCCAACCCTACCTAAATCCAGACGATCTGCATCAAAGCAGGCATTCACCGTAGCATCTTCCGTTCTCCACGTTGTTGTGTGTAGCTCGCAAGCCTTTTTTAACTGACGGATCTCACCATCATTGAGAAAGGCGAGTTCAGTGTCACGTATCTCATCAACAAGTGCCGCAGCCCTTGGACCATGTTGAAGGTCATAACTATCGTCATCTCTTTCCACATCATGAATATAGGCAAAAACTTTCACGACAAGCAAGTCAACATCGCTTGTATTCAAGAGATCAGCATTTTTAGCAACTCTGTCCCAATGGGCTATGCCATGAACAGAACCACTTCCCATTTTTGAATGCTTAATCGCATACACTCTTAATTTCTCAATACAATCTTTCATTCAATGACACATTTCTTCACATTACCTATACATGGAAAGGCTTAATAAAGAAACCGTCTTTTCCAATCAAACCACTCATATAAGTATCAGGCTCTACCCCAAATCCATCTTCATCTCCGAAATCTTGTTCTACACATTCTTCGAGATAAAGATTTCCTTCCTCAGTAATTCTTGCCTCGATAGACAAAAACTTTCGCTGTTTAGCTTCCCATATACTATCGTAATTATATAAATCGCCAAAAAGATCTGGTGTTACCTTTAGCTCTATCCAAACAGGTCTTCCATGAGCTTTTTTCACTCTTTCATAGAGTGACTCCCAACTTCCATTACGAGGAATGGCCTGAACCCTCTTTTCTTCCATGACACTTTTCTCGCTATATAATAAGATTCTGCAAATATAGTGAAATAAATCCGAAGTATAGTTATCAAGGGACTTCTCTTAACTTCATTTAAGTCATTTCGAGAAGTCTATGACAAATCCAAGAGTACAATTGATGTCAAAAGCAACACGGTGGCCGAATACAGCATCAGCACCCATTGAAATTGAAAAGAAGTTAAAGAGTATAAGACTGACTCCTAACTCGCTCTCAAAACCACTGGTGTAGTCATTATAATATGTCACTCGACCCTGCCCTATTTTCTTTCCGTTGGACCTTTGCACTCCATCATTACCATAACCGGCTCCCAGATATAAGAAGACTGGATAGTCTCTGCTCGATATGCCATACTTGAAACCGGCCATATACGAGTTGCGTATTCTTCCCTCATACGTTTTCTTACTCAAATCTACGCCTTCCCCTCGCTCGTCAGCATTAAACCCTTCCTTAATATGACGGGTGAGTTTTAGTGCCAGATAGCCACCAAGCCTTTTCCCCGCACTTATTCTAAGCCCAAAGTAATCACGCATTCTTACTACATCTATCTCACATGTTACTCGTAGGGGGAAATAGTCGAACATGCGCACATTATATTCATATATACCCTGTTGTAATTCCTTGCCGTTGCCAGGAACTGTCAGATTCACATCTTCCGTGTAAGGTGTATGCAAAACAAAACTACGATTTATTGGGCTGGGTGAACCTTGCTCCCGCTCATGTCTCAAATCTACATTTTGTGTCCATACGTGATTGTAATCACAATCCTTCTTCTTATAGACAGAGTTTTCCGATGTACCTATAACTGTCAGGCTATCAAAGTCAGACTTGAACACGATAGTTGCCACATCAGTAGCCTTCGACTTCTTACGAACACCCTTGATGTCAAGACGCTGAGCATTAGCTTCATTACAAATCAACATCAAACTCGCAATTAACAATACTATACCCTTTAAAAACTTCATATCAATTATACCTCTACCAACATTATATACAACACCCTTTTCTATTTATTCACTCTTCGACCAAATCCATCATCCAACGATACATTGACAAGAACATCAATCCAGTTCCAATACTCATATCCCGTATTCTCAACACATGTTCACGATGGACTTCGTTAGGCAGTTCCATACTTCCTTTATTGATAATCGCAATACTGCATTCTGGTCGTGTTGCTCCCAATAATGCTGCTGAAGGATTCGAGTTTGGTGCCATGCCGACCACCACAAACATATCAGCCTGCTTAGCGACGCTTATTGCTCTTGCTTGATTGGTTTCTTGAGAATCAAGATGAACAACCAACTTGCAGCCCACTTGTTCTGGGTATTTCTCAGAACTCTGTGTTATAACAGCCACATCGGCACTTTTCCTGAAACTTACAATCCTTCTATAAAGATGGATGCACTCGTTCGTATTGCTTGCAATGCTCTCACCTGTCAGGAATACAATTCTCTTTGCCATACCTCAATCCTCAATAAGTTCATACATAGTGTACTCTGGAAACCACCTGTCTAGAATATCATCCACTTTTGCTTCCATATCTGGGGTAATGTTCTTGCAAACACGATTATACGTAACGGAAAAAGAGGCAATCTCGTCGATCCATCCGACAAACGGCAACCGTTTGGCATCCAATATGTCTATTGGCAGTACCAGATACGACAACGTTGAGAATATCAACATCTTGTCACTACGAGGCGTTTCTTTCGAACGCAACACATAATACAGCAACAAAACGGGTCTTGTACTCATTCTACCAGCCTTCCTGGCAAAGTTGCCGATTCTATCCCAAAAGACATCATAATTGATAATACTTGTTCTGCTCATAATATTATTTTATAGGGTTCCTATGTTGGTATAGAGAATCATTCTCCAGAATACCTATCATTTTCGTCTTTCTTCTTAGGCATGGATATACCGATGAACTGATTATTCACCTCTGCCACGCCAACCACACCAATAGTCTCTGGTTCCTCCCAAGAGAAATAAGTAAAGTATTCTCCTTCAAACTCCTTGCGACGATAGGCGTACCATAGATATGAATATTCTATCCGCGTTACGTTCTCATGTTTAATGAGATCGTAGATACCACATTTACCATCTTTATACACCACCCCATAATGGTCTGTAACATCTTGCGCCATTAAACTATCGCACTCTTCCAAAGGAATTTGTGGAATAGGAGGATTCGCATAGTCAATTGAATCCGCACAAATTGTGTCTGTCACTTGTGTAGAATCTGCATAGTTGATGACACCAGTCTCTATGTCTATAGAATCTACTGCTTCAGTCTCTTGTGCTGATGCAACACAACACATCACTATACACAATAACAAGAATAATGTTTCTTTCATACTTCTATCGTTTTTTGTTACTTCCTCTTTGCTTTATCCAATGCTTCCTTTGCCCAACGCATTCGTAATCTGGCTTCTTCTCGTGCATCATTGGCCCATTTCATCTGTAATCTTGCTTTTTCTGATGCCTCATTAGCCCATTTAGTATATGTGCTTGACTTGTCTAACTTCTGATTGCGTGAATAATACTCTGCCTCACGCATATAACCTTGCGCTTTCTTGCTGTAGTACTCTGCTTCACGGTCATAGCCTTCGGCTTTTTTTGTGTAATACTCTGCCTCACGCATATAACCTTTAGCCTTTTCCATATAGTACCTATCTTGTGCAGATACTGATACAGCAACCATTATCAATATTATGAATAAGACATTCTTCATCATTTCTATAATTTATATTTTATAGTATAGAGGGCATCTTTCGCAAAGTTCTATCAACAAAAAAGAGGTTCCCACATTTGACATCCAAATATAGGAACCTCTATCAGACTTCAAGCTATGTTGTACTAGCCGGAATTTTCTTTTATCTAAATGTGCTTAATTACTGGTTTTTTCAATAAGTAAGCGCTCTTGGGATTACGAATGAGACCATCATACGCAAGAATTACTGCAATATCATTTGCTTGATGGTAAGTCTTCATATAATCTACAGTTACGCCTTCTATATCGAATGAAGGTAATGTACGAGTGTCACACCAGTTCTCAAATGCCACTTTCCCCTCGGGAGTCAAGTTCTGCAATTGTTTTATGACACTCTCAAGCAACTTCTTATTGGATGCTGGATAATCATTTCCCAGCAAAATCTCTTTTAATTCTTCAATTGTATAGTTCATAATTAGATGTTTTATGCATTATTAATAATATCTTTTGTCAACTCTCTAACCATAGACTCCCCAAAATATTTCGCATCAGTTTCCATGGGATTATAAGTATATCCCCATGGGTCGTATGCACTCGGTAAATCCAAAGTATACGCCTCTTTGCCAACAGTCCATTCTTTGATGGTAGCCTCGTCAATTGGGAACTTTGATGGATTTTCAATTGCTTCATTCTGAAGTTGATGACGAGCTTCATGTGCAACAGTATCAACCAAATACATTAACATACCAGGATCAACTAACATGTCCACATTCAAATGTACATATCCATCTCCTGCATTATAGCCAAATGTGTAAGACCCATTTTCACTTGGAAACTCTTCCCATACGATACCCTTAAAATTAATTCCCATTGCATCACCAATACCGTTAGCATATTCTTGGATTACCCTGTCACGGGAATCAAGATCCATTAGACCCCATGACTGTATTATTTCTGGCGTAAAGCATGTCTTGGCTACGTCAGCACATTCCTTAATACCATACTCACGGGCTTCCACAATCTCTGTAGGCTTGTCACTACCACCTGAAATAGAGTCTGTAAATTCCTTAATAGAGTTTACAAAGTCATTCCAAACATCTTTAATAACATTGAACTCAGCCTTCGTTTCTTGAACATCAGGCAAAGTGGGTACATCCCTTACCTCTCTTGGAATTTCATTTACTTCGTTCATAATTTAACTTATTATATTACACAATTTCACAATATCCTTTTTCCAATATTCGGACTGGAGTTGTTGGCAAATACCAGCATGGCGATTCCACACGAATTTGTTTCCCAATATTCAATGGTGTACCATTAGATTGCTGATAATACATTGATGTGTCTTCCGAGACTATAAGATCTTTTCTATCATCTCGAATAATTCCACCTTTTTTTATCATTTCTATAGCAGTCTTTGCACGCTCCTGCAACTCTCCATCAGACAAATGGGCAATGTCAGCAGAAATTGTCGACCACCAGCTCTTTAAACAAAAAGGAGCATTCCCAACATTCTCCATGCGTATATCCCATTCCATAAATATATTTCTTTTCCTCTCCAAAGAGATTTCATTTATAGAGGCTTTATACAATGGTTCGTAAACACCATAGAAATTATCGGCAAATAACAGAAAAGCCTGACATACCTCATCAACGGCATTCATTGAGGAAGTGGCCTTTCGTCTGGAATTGGGTTTTTCTTCAACATCCCCAGTCAAGAATCTTTTAAGTCTATCCCTATTGACATAAGCAAAATATGCGGATCCAATTAGGATGACAGCAAATGCTAAATTTTTAATTGTATTCATATCCATTATAGTAAAATTTTTGGTTTGTTAATACTAACCCAGGAAGCTGCATCGTCATTGTCACATGTTATAACGGCCTGACCTTGTTGCAAAAGTGGAATGAGAGTCTGTTGATCCATTCTAAGGCCCAACGCAGAGGCCATAACATCAACATCCTCCTTCGCAGAAAGACGATGGGCAATTTTATAATTGGTGTTTCTTATAGCATCGTCAATTAACCTGGTGGGTACTTGGTCAACTAACATTAACCCTTCACCATAACTGCGAATCTCGGAAAGCATATTACCGAACAAATCTGCAATAACCTGCTGTGGATTTCCAACTCCCGATGTGTCTGCTTTAGGTTTTGCCAAAACATTATGAGCCTCTTCCACAACCGTCATGTGCAAAAGCTCATTCTTCTGAGCATTCTCCCGATATTTATCATCATAATTATATGCTGATATACGATACTCATAAAGTGACAGCATAAGCAATGACATAATAAGAGCTTTATCCTTCTGGTTTGCAATCTTGCTCAGATTGATTACAGTTGGCTGATTAAAAAGTTTCGAATAATCAGTAGAATGAAATACATTTAATACTTCTCCACGTTTTCCTCTCACTAAATATTTAAATCGTGTATCCAATGCAGCGGCAAGGCCATTAGACACTTCTTGCGAATAGCCACGTCCGTCAAGAATCTTTCTAGCCACAGGAAGAACTTTATCTAATTTGGGATAATCTTCTTTCTGTTCCATATCACCTCCTGTAAATTCGTGTTTGTATATTTCGGAAAGGAAGGCGAAAAATGCTTCATCAATTATAACGGGTAAAATGTCGCTTGTTGGGAGCGATGCATTTACTAATGCTGTCAACTGCTCACATCGGGTAAGCATGTCGACAGGAGCACCTTTTACAGCAGCTGGTTGGAAAGGATTTATCATTAGTTGGCTTAATGCCCTTGGGCCTTCTTTCACGCCAAACACTTCCAGATTTTTCACACCTGGCATATATATATTTATCGACCTTTCTGGATGTTCCTTATTCCACTTAATAGCCCATCGAACATATTCGTCTTTAGCGGGCTCAATAATTAAGACAGGAATGTCCCTACTAAGAACTTCATTGATTATTGTCTTACATGTTGTTGTTTTACCACATCCTGTACTTCCGACTATCAAGCTATGCTTGACAAGTGAATGTATATCTATGCTATAATCATTCCCTTGTATGACACCAGAATCAATGATTTTACCCATAGGAAGCAAACCTTTAGTGTTATTTGACCCTGGATTATTGGCAAATCTGACAGAAGAACGAACAAAACGAAGCCCGGGTACGTCCTTTCTGGGCAGAGAGGTCTCTAGTGACAGTTCTTCAGTATTCAAAGGAGTACTCAGATACTGATAAGCATCACCCAACATATGCCATTCCTTATTCAATGGATTGCTATCACCAACGATAGAATCCGGATGAACTATTGGTATCAATTCAAAATTTTTGATTGCCTTAATAGCTTCATTTTGATGAAGAAGATGTAATCTGATAGGTTCAATATAGGTCTCATCTCCTGAATATATAGAACGTAGGATGCCAAGCACCGTTGTTACATCCTCATCACGATACCCCATAACGTATGTCCCGACATTCCAAAATCCAAGATTACGACCTTTACGAAGCCGGTCGCAATGCATGTCTGTTAGCTTTTCTGTAAACTCAGCAAATTTGTTTAAATAGGTTTTCGCTATAGATCTGCCTACGGTTACACTTTGGTTGGACGAATAGCCTCTGTCTATCCCAACGGATGTTCCTAACAAGGTTGCTGCAGCATAAGTCGCACCCTTGGTTGCAACAGTCATGATTGGTCCGCCAATGACATTTGCCGCAGTTTCAAGAATTTGTCCTATTCCAAAATTGAGATTCGCACTTGTAGATGTCGTCTCACCCTCCGTCTTTGATTCACTATCTGACACCTGAGCAGATACTTCAGAATGAATATCACCACCTATTTTCTGATAGCGAGTGATTATTTCTGATGTCTCATCATCTGACATTGGTTCTGCTACAACAATCAAGCTGAAATCTGCTTCTTCATTTCGTTCTGTTCGGATGCCGAAGGCTAATTGATCAAGCGTCTGAGCAAACTTGCTTTGGGTCTCCTTTCTAAAAGATGGGATACCCGTAATAGCGCCACCGACAGAATAAGAATCCAGGATCCCAGATAATTCCATCGTTCCCTTTGCACGCTCATCAATGTCTGTAGCTTTGAAATTATCAATAGGTTCTGCTTCAATACCAGGCATGCAATTAATAAGGGCACTACGTAAAAGCCCAATTCCCCTTTCTAGCGAATTCCCGCGCAGGCCTATATAAAGATTAGTTTCTCCATGCCGACGTTGAAGCAAAAAAATCGTCTTACATTTCCATGCATGAAGGGAAGACAAGACTGCTTGCCATTTCGTTATAAGGTCATAATTTTCTGCTTGTGATGGATGTACAGGAATTCTTTGAATCTTCAACCAGCTGATAGGCTTGTTCTTCTGTCCGGGTAAACGAGCAGAAATAAAATCCTGCCGGTTTGTCATATCCTCTAGATAGGAACGTTCCATCATATACTCTAACATTGGACTTGTTAAATCCAATGGCATTTGGAAAGGCTTATTGCGCAATGACTCTATGCTTGACTGATAGTTATAAGCCGTCGTAATTTGTTTAATTAGATTCCTACTCATATCGCTATTGACTTTATATTACTAGCTCTGGAATGTTAAGGGTTCCCCCATCCACTTTAATGGTCCCCCCTACCTTAATGATGCCCTCCTCATTAACAATTATATCAGGTGAGAGTTCAATTTTATATTCATAATCAATGATTTTTTCTAATACTGTGTCATCAATTTTATTCAATTCTCCTTTGATAAGGTAGTATAAAACCTTAGGGATATCCAACAAAGCCACACCAATAACAGAAAGAACTGCCTTAAAGCCTGTTGCAATTATTCCATCTGATGGCACTATCTTGCTTTTATTTATTGTGTTTGACTTATCTGTAACAATTGAATAGTCTATTTTAAGCTCTCTACGAAAAACAAAATTCCCCTTAATCGTATTATTTATCAAATAATCTCTTTTCTCAAAAGGCAATGGAACTCCTTTCTTTATTAAATCACAAGCTCCAAGATACTTTCCTTCACATGTAAAACTAATGGAAACATCATTTGACGCAGCAATAGTGCCTACAACATCTTCATCCAAATGGCACAGACCAACTGCTACTGTTTCCTGAGGATCAGATGATTGTACAAGGCACGTTGGTCTATCCTTTACCTTGGAAAAATTGATAGCAGGTAAGTTCACAAAGCTCTTTTTACCCAACAAATATTCTGGAACTATATACCACTGGCTATGTCCTCCCGTTATAATCAATAACTCAACTTCTTCTGGGCACTTGGGACAATCTAAATCAGCGTATTGAGACCCTTTTACCTCGTCAAAAGCACCTTTTATTAGTTCTACCCACTGGATCCAATGGTTCTTGGTGAAATTCTCAAAATACTCACGACTGATTGCGAACCTCTCTTTTTCGTTCATGATGGGAATACCAAATTCAGAAAGCGTATCTCTAAAACCAGATATTTCGTCCGGTTCTGGTAACGCGATTTCACGACGTAGTACAGCGGAAATAGCCTTCTCTTTCCATGTTTTAACTCTAAGTTTTAATCTCTGTATTACCTTATCACCTGAAGACGTTGGTTTTGCCTGCATGTTGTTCACAAATCTTTCAGCCTCGGCAATGATGGCATCGTCTATTTCGCGTCCTCCGCATAAACCTGGAGTATTAATAGAAGGATAAGTAAAAATATCATCTATTTCCAGCCTCCCGTCTGCAACCTTATAGGAGCACAACACTATATCAGTAGTTCCTGCGCCCATGTCAATCATCATAGTTTTGTGCTTCTGTCCCTCATGAAGCATGCCCATCTGCTTGAGTTCAGTATTCTTTTCATGAATGACGGCTAGTATTGCAGCTGTAGGCTCGTCTTTTAGTGCTATATTAGATTGTTTACAAAAACCTGCATTTTCAACACTCTCCTTCATTAAAGTTCTTGCATATGAATTCCATTTTGCAGGATGACTAACATACACTTTGACCTCATCTGCAGAATCAAACACTTCATCATTTACAAGATTCTGGTACTGGTCATATACATAGCGCAAAAATCCTTGTATAAGCGACTCTGCATGCATTCTCTTGTATTCATCATCAGATATTAAATCCATCTTGAAGTTCTTGAACAATGTTCCTTCAGCGTTTGAATCTATCTTTGCTTGTGCATCATATCCATAATAGACATCCTCAGAATCTTTGGGCTGAAATGCAATTGTTGGTATTGTTCTTTGCCCATTTATAGCGACAGGCACAACTCTATTACCTGCACCAACATTATGAACACGCACAACAGTTGTGCTTGTTCCAAAATCAATTCCTATAATTCTTGTGGCCATAATATTTTGTGGTAGTCTTATTCTTTTAACATATTCTTTATCTTCTCGATCTCTGATTTTTGTTCTACAGATAACATATTCCTATTTTCAAATAATCGAAAATCATCTAGGAACCCCATCTTTAACTTATCTTTCCATTGAGAATATACTTTTTCTGCTTCAGAAAACCTACCTTGAAACAGCAAAGAGGCTGCAAGATTAGTATAAATCCATTGTTGAGAATCATCCGCTGCTATACCCTCTCTTGCTAAGAGTTCTGCTTCTGAGAATTCCTTTACAAGCACGGCATGAAAAGAATGCCTTCCCAAGTCTATCGAATAGTCTTTCTTATTATTTGCTGGAAACATTAGGTATTGTATCTTATCTAATGAGATTAAAATCTTACCAGCACTATAGGCTGACTGGTAATCTTCTTCTAATGCAAAATTGCTGACTGCTTTTCTATATAAGTTAATAGCCTTCAAGGTGTCCTTATCAAGCCCATTCCCTTGTACGTATAAATCAGCAAGAGACTTTTGTGCTTCTGCATTTTCCTGATCAGCAGCTTTCTGATACCACATCGCGGCCTCCTTATAATTCTTTCCGACAGTTCCTCGGAAATGGCCATTAAACTTTGTTGTCTTACCTGTTTTTTCTTCGCTATACGATATTGAATCCGTCTTAAGGATCATTGACGTGTTTGCATAGTAATCACCTAAACTTTTTTGTGCAGGAGCATAGCCTTGCTGAGCTGATTTCAAATACCATTCCTTCGCTATTTCCTTATTCTTTTGAACTCCCAATCCATTTTCATACATGTAGCCAATCCAATCTTGGGCAACTTTATAGTCAGTTGATTTTTTGAAACATTCCATCGCCTTGCCATAATCTCTATCAACTCCCCTTGCATGATAGTATACAACACCAATATAAAACCATGCCTCAATATGATTCTGACTTGCAGCCTTTTCAAACCACTTTAACGCCTCCTTATAATTCTTCTCTAGGCCATCCCCATAATAATAAGCTCGCCCGAGTTCATACTGGCTCTCCTTAATTCCCTGTTCAGCAGATGTATGAAACAATTCTACGGCCCTTTCTACATCTGAATTCCTTCTACGCTTAATAAGAATCTTTCCAGCACTATATCCTGCAGAGGCATCTCCATTTTCTGCTGCTTTCTCATACCATATACATGCTTCATCCTGATTTTTAATCCTTCCATTAGACCCATTAGCATAATAATCACCAATAGTCTTTATCTGCAGAGCATTTTTTCCACTAAAGGCTCGTTCCGCCTTTATTGGATGCCAAGACGCTGTATTTTTATTTACAGTGATGGATTCTTTGTAATCTTCCATATCCTGTGCATTTGCCACAATTATATGGGTTCCGTACTTCAAGTTGCAAGAATATGATCCTCCTGGATAGGCTGTAATGCTATCTTTCCTAAAACCGTCTATATAGAGAAGCATAGGATGGCTTGGTTCTCCTGCAGAAAAAGTGATTTTTAAAGATTGTACAGGATGATTTCCATAATAGGGACAGAAACGATCTCCTTTCTCGTTTTTGCTTTTGGCAATGAACTTGCCACAGCCTGGATACTTACATACTTCGATTTGCGCCTTTGCACTTAAAGGAATCAGAACAAGGAACAACAATACAATTTTATAATAGTTCATATTCATCATCAGTTTTATTTATCATAAAGGGTAAGGTCAACGGGATAGTCGCCCTTAAACTTGCCCCTATAGCATTTTCCATCTATATGCCTAACGTACTTACCACTATCCAACACTCCATCACTGAACAGACCTTCGAAGACATCTCCGTTTTTAACAAAGACTGCCTTCCCCATCCCATTTGGCTTGCCGTCTTCGCTTACTTTCCCTGTGTATTTAGCCTTTCCTATACTAAAACTCACTACAGAATCCTTTACCGTATCATTCAGCGGGACTTCTGATCCTGTTTCTGCTGCAGGTAAAGCATCAGCCTCGTTTCTTGATAATATATTTTGCTCTGTATCTGATGTCGGTGAAACCATTTTGGGCAGGAGGAACGTCATCAAAACAAGTGCCAAAAGGACAACGACAGCAAGTATCATCAACTTATAATGCCCCCATAGCCATGAGTTAAAGCGCAAATAGAACTCCCTTATGCTTTCTTGTCTTTCCCTCTTTCGAAGAGCAACTGCTTCTGCTTTCCGCTTTTTCTCGGCCTCAATCTTAATCTTTTCTTCCTCCTTTTCCTTACGCTCATTCTCTATCGCTATTCTTCGTTGAGTTTCCAGCTCTTTTTGTCGATTTTGCTCATCTATTTCCTTCCGTCTTTCTTCAATGCGTTTTTTAAGTAGAACCTCCAAAATGTCAGAATAGTTTTCAGATGTCACTTCATAAGTCCTCGTTTCCTGAATATCCTCGAAATCATTGGATACAAATGTCAGTTTATGCTTGCCTGGCTTAAGGTATATCACATTGTCTTTATTAGCATATACCATAGCAAACTTCTCATCAAACCTTCGCAACTCACAATCCACATCAATATCAATATGTATCTCTGCGGCATTACGATTCTTATCATCAGGATTGTAATCTCCGTTTGGTTTCACATGAGGATAAATTCTCTCGCGTACCAACTTTTCCATAGACACCTCCAGCAAGGACTCTGTATCCACTTGAGAGAATTGATGCGCTCCTAGAACATTTCTAACGTCTTGGGGCACTCCCTCTGGAATTTCTCTAAAGCTTTTGTCTACCTCAACTGGTACAATATGCTTATCATGCTCACTGGCATAAAGAATTTCTTCCCTTACCCAGTCACCCTCATTAACACAACGATCTAATGCTCCTTTTGACAGAATCATTAAGAAAATAGGGGAATCTTTGATGGCATCCATGATACGTTTGTCAAACACTCCATCTTTCAGCTCATCAAAATCGAGAAAAACACGGAAGCCCCTTTTCTCCAATTCCGGCTTGATTATACGAGCGAAATTCTTACCCGTAGCCCTTCTATAGCTAATGAATATGTCATAATGCATACTTACACCTTTTATCTAATGTCTATTTGGCTACAAATTTAGTAATTTTTTAACTAAAAGCAATCACAAACACCAAATATCTATGATTTGTTGAGCATTATTAACGAAACCATTGCAGATTACGGACTCCGAAACAACTACTACTTACCAATTTTGAAGCCTAATTTCATAATCAGTTTCAGAGTGCCTATGGATGTGTTGCGATCATATTCCTTCTCTTCTTCTGGAAGTAACTCGTATGGAATGAGGCAGGGATGCGTCTTCAATTCATCGTTTCGCTGTTCACCATATTTCCACCCTTGGCTAATGCGTGTCTCGGACCATACCTCATGAACATTCTTCGACATCTGTTCTACCAATTGTTCCAAATCTTCTGGCAGCTTGACATCACTTGTGTCAATGGGCTGTAAGCCATCAGTAACCCCCGTATTGCAGGGTTCCTCCTAAATTGTTAGAGCAATCTTCAAAATCTTATAGGATTCTCCAGGATTCTCGGAAAAAGTCAGAGAGTCTTGGAGGATTTTCAAAGGATGTCAGAGGATGCCCTTCTGCTTGAGGTTGTGCGGAAGCAGTTCCAGCAGGTCACATGAGTAGTCCTCATCATAGTCGTGGATGTGGGTGAAGAAGTAGTTCAGCCATTTGCGGACGTCAACCTGTGCCAGTTTGCAGCATCCCATGAAGGTGTAGATGATGGCAGCATCCTCGGCAGCATCGTGGTTTCCGCAGAAGAGATAGTTCTTGC
>Ga0310786_10001615_pt1 | contig 36208 bp, 31 predicted proteins | sample AusTroGonzalo_MG_FD_203881 | JGI IMG/M metagenome (GOLD analysis project Ga0310786, IMG submission 203881) | Bovine rumen microbial communities from tropical cattle in Woodstock, Queensland, Australia - Gonzalo_03 (v2) (version 2) | ecosystem: Host-associated > Mammals > Digestive system >... | reverse complement strand
ACAATGATCGAATCAAGCTCAAACTAGACGGAAAGAGCCCGGTACAATACCGAACTCAAACCAATATCTCTTAATGTTAAATCCGTCCAACAAAAGGGGCGCACATCAACGTGAACGTCCCGTAACGAGATTTTGGGCATTTTCTCGTTACGGGACGTTCAATGTGTAGGTAGAATATTCCGGGTCAAGCTCGGAATGAGGGTCGCCGGGGACGGGGAAAAAGAAATGCCCGGTCGAAGCCGGGCATGACGAAATTATTTCACCAGCTCTTTCTTAACATACCGCTCACCCGTGACAGCCTGAACGGCGTCAATGAACGCGGGGGCGTAGGCGGGGGAGGTGTGGCGGCCGGGGACGATTTCACCGTCCTTGGAGGGGCGCATGATCTGGTCGTTGTGCTTGACAATGAGCAGCTTGGCAAGTTTGTCCCAGCGTTTCATCATCTTGTCCGTGTAGGCGAGGGTCTTGCCGGTGAGATAGTCGCTCAGCTCGCCGGGGGTAAGTGTGGCAGCTTGAGCCTCAACGGCGGCTTGGTCGGCCTCGTAATAGTCCTCGAGCTCCTGCTGGGCCTCGCGCAGGTCCCCGATCATGGCGCTCCAGCGGGGATAGACCATGTTGGCCACCCAGTTGTTCATCCAGAAAGCACTGTCAAAAGAGAACTCGGTAATCTTGTTGTTCTCTTCCCGGAAAGCGTCCGGGATGCGGTTGATGCCGCAGTACACCGGCACATAAGCCACCATGGTGGCATCGTCCAGGTTGAAGTAGGTGATACCGCCCACGGCATCCGGGAGCCAGGAACGCATGCGGCAGACCATGGTCATGCCGCTCTGCTGGCAGCCGATGGGACGCTCACGGAACATAGCCGTGCCGTCGGAGGCTTTGAAGTTCACAGGCTGGTTACGGTAGGGGGAGGCCCAGGGACCGGCGCTTGCATCGGCCGTCATGTCCAGGGCCGTGCCCTCATAGTGGTCACGCATATCGTTCTGGATGTCGCGGTAGCTCACAGGCTTTTCGGGCTTGATCCAGAGGGGGAGTTCGTCATGCTCCGACAGGTCCCCGTTCAGGAAGGGCAGGTAGGAATCCATGACGGCAGTATCGTAGTGGTGGCGGAAGAAGCTCCACACGCGGGCTTCGCAGTAGCGGATAGCGCTGAAATCCAGCGGACCATAGGCCTCGCGGAAGCTGAAGTCGGCGTCGGCCCCTTCGTAATAGCCCATCTCGCGGGCGAAGGAGATGACATCGGCCGAATACATGCAGTTGCCGTCCTTGGTAACGCAGAAGCCCAGTTTTTTATCGGCCTTCTTCACCTGCGGGAATTGGCGGATGCGGCTGGCGTTTGCGTAGGCGGTGATGCAGTCGTCGGGCACGCGGAGGGCCACCCACACGGCGCCCTTGCGGCCTTCTCCCTTGCCGATGAGCTCCATGATCCAGGCCTCGTCCTTGTCGCAGATGGCGAAGGACTCGCCCGTCTCGTTGTAGCCGTACTCCTGCGCCAGGTTGTGCATGACGGCGATGGCTTCACGGGCCGATGCACTGCGCTGCAGGGCCAGGTTCATGAGGGTGAAGTAGTCCAGCCAGCCCTCCTTATTACGGAGTTCCTTGCGGCCGCCCCAGGTGGTCTCCACGATGGAAACCTGCTTCTCGTTCATGAGACCGGCTACCGAGTAGGTATAGGGAGCCTGGGCAATGTAGTGCACCTCGCCGCCGCCCCAGTTGCGAACGGCGACCATCTCGCCGGGGGCATGCTTTCCGGGGGCGAAGAAGCCCAGGGAAGAAGCGAAGCCGAAGCCGTCGCAGTTATACGTGCAAATGACGCTTCCATCTACGGAAGCATTCTTTCCTACAATCAGATTGGTGCAGGCATCTGCCTTTTCCATCCCGGAAAACAGGCAGGCGGCCAGAAGGGCCAGGGGAATGATTCGTTTCATGCTTACAAAGATAGAAAAAAACCGTATCTTTGTGTATATGAAAACTACGATTCGCGTTCCGCTCATCGAAGGCGGAGATAAGGCTCTGGAACTGAATGGAGCCCGTTTTGATGTGAGCCAGGTCAACTGGCCGGAAACTTTCCCCTATGCCCCCATCGTGGCGGGCCGCATCGCCCGCACCGCCGACGCCCTCCTTGTGAGCTGGCGCGTGAGCGGTCTCGGCCTCACGGTGAAGAACGTGGACGACGGCAACATCTGGGAAGACAGCACCTGCGAGATCTTCCTCAAAGACCCCGCCTGCCCGGACTACTACAACATCGAGGTTAACGCCGCCGGTTATCTCCTGGTGGGCAAAGGCCCGGACCGTCACAACCGCGTACGCCTGCCCCTGGATGTCATCGGCCGTATCAAGCGCACCGCCGGCTTCAAGGTTCCCTTCGACAACGCCGACGACCTCTTCACCTGGAGCCTCACGGTGGCCATTCCCTTCGAAGTCATCGGCCTGGATCCCAAGCATCTGCCTGCTCAGCTGCAGGGCAACATCTACAAGTGCGGGGACAAGACTGCCCATCCGCATTTCCTGTCCTGGGCACCCATCGACACGCCCAAACCGGACTTCCATCGCCCCGACTTCTTCGGCACGTTTGAGCTATGAGAACCCCTCTACTTGCGGTCCTCGTCCTGCTGCTGTCCCTGTGCTGCAGCCGCAAACCGGCGGGAGAGGTGACGCCTCCTCCCATGGAGCCTATCGTGGTGGGTTATGCCACTTACTGGGATGAAACCATCCCGGACCCCGCCTATCTCACGCATATCAACTACTCCTTTGCTCACATCAAGAGCGACTTCGAGACCCTTGATATCAAAACGCCCGGCCGGCTGAGTAAAATCGCCGCCCTCAAGAACAGCCATCCCAATCTGAAAGTGCTGCTGTCCGTGGGTGGCTGGGGCGCCGGCAACTTCAGCGAGATGGCTGCCAGCGAAACCCACCGCAAGAAATTCTGCAGCAACTGCGTGGCTGCCGTGCAGCGCTACAACCTGGACGGCATTGACCTGGACTGGGAATATCCCACCAGCGACATGGCCGGCATATCCTGCTCCCAGAACGACACAAAGAACTTCACCCTCCTGCTGAAAGACCTGCGCGATGCCCTGGGGACCGGCAAACTGCTCACCATGGCATCGGCCTCCAACGCCCAGTACGTGGACTGGACCGGCGCCCTTCCCTATCTGGACTGGGTGAACATCATGACCTACGACATGGGCGAACCGCCGTACCACAACGCCGCTCTGTACAAGTCCTCCATGACCGAAGACGGCAACGGACACAACTGCGACGGCTCCGTGAAACTGCATCGCAGCAAGGGCATCCCCTACGACAAGATGGTGCTGGGCATCCCCTTCTTCGGCCATAACGGCGACGAAGAAGTGAGCTTCAACGAAATCCGGTACGACGGCCTCACCCGCAAGTGGGACGACGTAGCCAAGGTCCCCTACCTTGCAGACGCCTCCGGGAAGATGGTGCTCACCTACGACGACGCCCAGTCCGTGCGCTGCAAGGCCGAATATGTGCGCGAGAAAAACCTCCGCGGCGCCATGTACTGGAATATTGAGGCCGATGATGCCGATTGGACGCTCTCCAAGACAATTGCCGCGGTAGTGCTGGACAGATAACGTCTTTCATGGGACGGAAATTATTCGTACATTTGTAGTCTCATGAGTAAACTTCACTTCATAGTCAATCCCATGTCCGGGGCCAAGGACAAACGGGCTTTGATGAAGGTGTTGGGGCAGCAGCTCCGGCATACCTTTGAAGTGACCTACACGGAGCGTCCCGGCCATGCCACCGAGATTGCCAAGGCGTCGGACGCCGACGTAGTCGTCGCCGTGGGCGGTGACGGCACCGTGAACGAAGTGGCCCGCGGCCTCATCGGCACGGAAAAAGCGCTGGGCATCGTCCCCAGCGGCAGCGGCAACGGCCTGGCCTACCACCTGGGCATCAGCCGCAAGACAGACCAGATTCTCAAGACGCTCAACGACGGCGTCATCACCTACATGGACTGCGGCATGCTGGACGGCAAGCCTTTCTTCTGCACCGCCGGTGTGGGATTGGATGCCGATGTAGCCTGGCGCTTCGCCTCCTCCACCAGCCGGGGGCTTCGCTCCTACATCCGCATCGCCCTTCGCCTGTGGCGGCATTTCCACCCGCAGACCTACTCCGTAAACGTGGACGGCAACGTCATCACCACGCCGGCCGTGTTCGTAACGGTGGGTAACGCCAACCAGTGGGGCAACCAGGCCCGCATCGCAGACCAGGCTTCCGTGGAAGACGGCCTGCTGAACGTGGTCATCGTAAAGCCCTTCCATACCTACGAAATCCCCATCCTGGCCGCCAAGCTCATGAACGGCCGTGCCCACACCAGCCACCGCGTGCAAACGGTGGAAGGAAAGCACATTGTCATTGACCGGCAGGCATCCGGTCCCATTCACTTCGACGGAGATCCTTCCCGTACCGGTACCCACATCGAGATGGAAGTGGTGCCCCACGCTCTCCGTGTACTCGTCCCCAAGAACAGAGATATTTAACCGTTTCCGACTATGTTGATTGCATTAAAACTCCTCGGCTCCATCGCCTTGCTGATTTACGGCATGAAGGTGATGAGTGAGGCGCTTCAGAAACTGGCAGGCCCGCAGCTGCGTCATTTGCTGGGAGCCATGACCACCAACCGCTTCTCCGGTGTGCTCACCGGTTCCCTGGTCACGGTGGCCGTTCAATCCTCTGCCGCTACCACGGTGATGACCGTGTCCTTCGTGAATGCGGCCCTGCTCACCCTGGGACAGGCCATCTCCATCATCATGGGTGCCAACATCGGTACCACCATGAGCGCCTGGATTATGTCGGCCGGTTTCTCCTTCAACATCACCAACGTGGTATGGCCCGCCTTCCTGGTGGGTATCATCCTCATCCAGCTGGGCAAGCACCGCTACATCGGCGACTTCCTCTTCGGCCTTTCCTTCCTCCTCTTTGCCCTGGGCATGCTCAAGCAGGCCGGCACAGACCTGGATCTGGCCAGCAACCCCGCCGTGGTAGACTTCTTCGCCAGCTTCAAGACCAATTACGGCACCATCCTGCTGTTCCTGCTCATCGGCACCATCCTTACGGCCATGGTCCAGAGCTCGGCGGCCCTCATGGCCATCACCATGGTGCTGTGCTCCACTGGCGCCATCACCATCTATCAGGGTATCGCCCTGGTGATGGGTGAAAACATCGGCACCACCGTCACCGCCAACCTCGCCGCCCTCAGCGCCAACACGCAGGCCCGCCGCACGGCTATGGCCCACCTGCTGTTCAACGTCTTCGGCGTCTGCTGGGTGCTCATTTTCTTCTTCCCCTTCGTCCGCATGGTCTGCGGCGTGGTAGGCCTGGATCCGACGGCTCCCGAACAGAGCCCCACCCAGCTGTCCTTCGCGCTGGCTACCTTCCATACTTTCTTCAACGTCATTAACACCGCCGTCCTCATCTGGTTCATTCCCCAGATTGAGAAATTCGTCTGTGCCATCATCAAGCCCAAGAAGGTGGAGGAAGAGGACGAATTCCGTCTGCAGTACATCCGCGGCGGTCTCATGAAGACCCCGGAAATCTCCGTCCTGCAGGCCCAGAAGGAGATTGTGCTCTTCGGTCAGAAGATGCAGTATATGTTCGAACTGCTCAAGGACCTGTACAAGAGCGACGACGAAGAATTCGCCAAGCTCTTCGACCGTATTGAGAAGTACGAAGACCTGAGCGACCGCATGGAGGCCGAAATCGGCAAGTACCTCGGCGACGTAGGACAGGCACACCTCTCCGACGAAACCAAAGGTGAGATTCGCTCCATGCTGCGTCAGATCGGGGAACTGGAGTCCGTGGGCGACAGCTTCTTCAACCTGGCCCGCATCCTGCGCCGCAAGCGTGAGAACAAGGTCGAGTTTGCCGACAACCAGCTGAAAGGCGGCCTGGAGATTGTCCAGCTGCTGGAGGAAGCCCTCACCCAGATGAACATGGTGCTGGCAAGCCCCCGCGGCACGGTAGGCCTCGGCAAGAGCGCCTTCGTGGAAGCGAAGATCAACGACACCCGCAACCTCCTCAAGCAGCAGAACATCGACGCCCTGGACAAGCATCTTTACGGCTACGACAACGGCACCGTGTTCATGGACCTGATCAACGAGTGTGAAAAGACGGGCGACTACATCATCAACGTGGTTGAGGCCCGTGTGGGAGAATCCCACGACAAGTAGCCTATGAAACGCCTGATTCTGCTGCTGGCGGGAATTGCCGCGCAGGCCCTCGCGCTTGCGCAGTCTCCTGCGCAGTCCTACGTGGACAAGATGGCCGGACAGGGCCCGCTGGAAGGGACCCTGCTGGGCGTAATGGTGCGGGACGCCCGCGGAAACACCGTGGCGGCCTACAACGAAGACCTCCGCCTCACGCCGGCCTCGAACACCAAGCTCGTCACCACGGGCTGCGCGCTGCATGCCTTCGGCGCAGACTATCGCTTCAAAACAGGGCTGGGCTATGTAGGAAGGGTGGCCGATGGTACCCTGGAAGGAGACCTCTACATCCTGGGCGGGGGAGACCCCACACTGGGCTCGCAGGACTCCATCGCCTATCGGCCCGATGCCCTCTTCTGGAAGTGGAAGACGGTGCTGCGGGCGGCGGGCATCGAGCGCATCCACGGCCGCATCATCGGCGACGGCTCCCCGCTGGAAGGCCTCCTGGAGCATCCCTCCTGGGGTTTTGACGACATGGGCACCTACTACGGGGCCGGCATGAACGGCCTCTGCTTCTACGAAAATGCCATCGACTACGACGTGGCGGCTGGCCGGCAGGCGGGCAGCCCCGTCCAGTTCGTGCAGACCTACCCCGACACCCCCTGGATGCAGACGTACAACTTCGGCGTCACCGGCCCCGAGGGCAGCGGCAACAGCCTGTACCTGTATACCACCGACCTGGCCCCCTACGCGCAGCTGCGCGGCACTTTTGCGCTGGGCCGCCGTCCCAAGACCGAGCATTTTGCCAATAAATACGGAGACCTCACCTGTGCCTACTACTTCTGGAAAAACCTGAAGGAAACCGGCTGGGAGGTCACCGGAGACTATGCCCGCGTGAGCCGCAGCGGCCGCATCACAGGGCCGGATTTTGTGCCGATGGAACCCGCCGGGAAGCCGGTGGAGATTGGCTTCACGGAGTCCCCCCGCCTGGCCGATATCGCCCGGGAGACCAACTGGCGCAGCGATAACTTCTACGCCGAGGCCTTCCTGCGTGCGATGGGCGAAAGCGCAACCGGCAGCGCCTGCTACGACAGTTGTCATGTGGCCATCCTGGACGTCCTGGAAGGCATCGGCCTGTCCACCGCCGGCATTCAGCTGGCCGACGGCAGCGGCCTGTCCCGCATGAATTACATATCGACCCACTGGATGACCGACTACCTCATGGCCATGCAGAAGAGCCCCGCCTTCGGCGCCTTCCTGGGCTCCCTGCCCGCCCCCGGAGAGGGGACGCTGAACATGATCCGCCTTCCCCGCGGGGAGCGCGTGCGCATGAAGAGCGGCAGCATGGACGGCGTCCTGTGCTACTCCGGCTACATCCTGGACCGCGCCGGGAAGCCGGTTTATACCTTCTCTCTCCTCACGAACAACGCCCTCGTCCCGGCCCGGGAGGTACGGCCTGCGCTCATGGGGTTTCTTGAATTTTTACTATCTTTGTAGGTTCTATGAGGAAAGTATTATACATTCTGCTGCTGAGCCTTCTGGCCGTCTCCTGCAAGATGACGCGCCAGTTCCAGGACGCAGCTTCCGAACTGTTCCGCGGACAAGTGGTAGCCCGTGTAGGAAACCATAAGCTGTACCGCAGCGAACTCCAGAAATACATTCCCGCCGGCGTGAGCCCGGAAGACAGCACCAGCTTCGCCCGTCAGTGGATCAATGCCTGGGCCGAGGATATCCTCCTCCTGGACATGGCCGAGGAACAGCTCTCCGGGGAAGACAAAGACGTCTCCAAGGAACTGGAAGAGTACCGCCGCACCCTGCTGAAATACCGCTACGAGCAGCTGTACATCAACCAGCGCCTGGACACGCTCATCACCGACGAAGAAATTGAGCAGTACTACACGGCCAACACGGAGCGCTTCCGCCTGGAGCGTCCCCTGATGAAGGCCCGTTACATGATTATTCCCTCCACGGCCCGCAGCATCTCCGTCCTTAAGGAGAAAATGTCCTCCGACAACGAGCAGGACGTGATGGAGGCCGACAGTCTGGGCGCCTACGCCGCCATCAAGTACGTAGATGCGGCCGACACCTGGATGGACGCCATTACGCTGGCCTCCGAGATGGGCATTGACTACCTGAGCCTGGTGGCTTCCATCAAAAACCGCTTCTCCGAACTGAAGGACGACAGCGGCAACCTGCACATTGCTTATATCGTCGACATGGCCCCGGAAGGCAGGGTCGCGCCCATGGATTATGTGGCCGGCCGCATCCGGGATATTATCCTCAGTAGCAGAAAACACAAGTTGGAAATCGAATTGGAGCGAGATTTGCTAGAGGATGCCTCTCGAAACCAAAAATTTGTTATTTACTAGCAACTATGAAGCATATCATTCTGACGGGCGCGGCCCTTCTGTTATGCCTGAGCATGAGCGCTCAGAAGTATAAGGGCGGCGTGGCCGACAAAACCATCGCCATCCTGGGCGGAGAATCCATCCTGATTTCCGACCTGGAATCCGAGGTTCAGCAGATGCGCATGAATGGCGTTTCCAGCGACCGCGACATGCGTTGCGAACTGCTGGAGAACATGATGGAGGCTAAGCTTTTCCTGATGCAGGCACGCGTAGACTCCCTCACCGTGAACAACGAGATGGTAAACAACAACCTCTCCCAGCGAATCGACTGGTTCCGTACCCAGCTGGGCGGTGACGAAGAGATGGAAAAGTACTTCGGCAAGCCCCTGTACAAGCTGCGTCAGGAGTGGCAGAAGACCCTCGAGGAGCAGAGCCTCACCGAGCAGGAGCGCTACGAGATTGCTTCCAAGATTGCAGAGGTTACTCCCTACGATGTGCAGAAATACATCGATGGCACCGAGCCGGAAGACCTTCCGATGGTGCCCGAAAAATATCAGCTGAGCCAGATTTGCGTATACCCCGACCGTGAAGCCGCCGCCGTGGCCGTGAAGGAGAAACTCCTGAGCCTGCGCGAGCGTATCATGAACGGCGAGAAGTTCGCCACCCTGGCCCGCATCTACTCCGAGGATCCCGGCAGCGCCCGCCGCGGCGGTGAACTGGGCATGGCCTCCAAGTCCATCTTCTGGCCGGCCTTCTCCGACGCAGCCATGTCCCTGCGCCCCGGTACCATCTCCCAGATTGTAGAAACCCCCGACGGTTTCCACATCATCGAGGTTATCGAGAAGAAGGGCGACATGTTCAACGCCCGTCACATCCTCATCAAACCCCAGTACACCAACGAGGACCGCGAAAAAGCTTTCGGCCGTCTGGACAGCCTCAAGACCAGAATCCAGGACGGTGAGATCAGCTTCGAAATGGCTGCCCGCTTCTTCTCCGAAGACCCGGCCACCCGCACCAACGGCGGCCAGATGGCAGACCCTTCCACCGGTTCCTCCTATTTTGATATCGACCAGCTCAAACCCGCCGACTATGCAGCCATCAAGGACCTGAAGGTGGGCGAGATTTCCGCTCCGGTGGAATCGGCCGACAATGAAGGTTACCAGCAGAACCGCCAGGGTAACCTCGTTTACAAGATTATCCGCGTCGACAAGGTGATTCCCGCCCACACGGCCACCTTCGAGAACGACTACACCCAGATTCTGGAGAAAGTCCAGATGCAGAAACAGATGGAGGCCGTGGACAAGTTCCTGGAAGAGAAGATCAAGTCCACCTACATTGTGATTGATCCCCTGTTCGCCGAGTGTGAATTCTCCCGCGACGCCTGGAACCAGCGAAAATAAGTGTTCAGGACCCACCCTCATAGACTCTTGGCGCTGCTGCTGTCCCTGACGGCAGCGGCTTTGCCGTTAAAGGCCCAGGAATCCGGCAAGGTAAAGCTCATCAGCGCCCAGAGCGCCCAGCTCATCCAGAAAGATGGCCAGGACTTCCGCAAAGTGGTGGGCCCGGCCAAGTTCTTCCACAACGACACCTACCTCCTGTGCGACACCGCCCTGTGGAACGTCAGTACCAACATCATTGACGCCGTGGGCAACGTGCGCATCATCCAGGACCAGACCACGCTTACCAGCGAAACCCTCCAGTACGTGGTAGACGAGGATATGGCCAAGTTCCGCGGCTCCCTGGTGCAGCTGGAAGACAAAGACAAGAATACGCTGCGCACCCGCTACCTGGACTACAACACCAAGGACTCCGTGGCCATCTTCCAGAACGGCGCCGCCATGCGCGACAAAGACGGACAGGTCATCGAGAGCCTCTACGGCACCTACGACTCCAAGGCGCACCTGTTCGTGTTCAACGACCAGGTGAACATGTACATGGACACCACCTTCGTGAAAACCTCGCGCCTGGAATACCGCAGCGACCTTTCCACCGCCTACTTCGGCTATGGCACCGACATGTGGCAGGACGACAAGATGCTCAGCGCCAACGACGGCTGGTACGACCGCGGCAACGAGCTCTTCATGTTCCGCGAAAACGTGCACCTGCTCACGGAGAACCAGGAAACCTGGTCGGACTCCCTGTACTACCACCGCGCCACCAAGGACGTGGAGATGCTGGGCCACGTAGAGCTGATGGACACCACCCGCAACGTATACGCCCTGGCCGGCCGCTTCGAATACGCCGACTCCCTGGAGCAGCTGCGCCTCACGCGTGAGCCCGCCATCATGTCCGTCGACGAAAACGAGCAGGGCCAGCGCGACACGCTATATATTGGGGCCGATGTCCTCCTGTACCGCAGCGTCAAGCGCTGCGACGTCCCCGAGGAGCAGGTGAAGACCGCTCAGAAGCGCCTCTCCGACATCTCCGGAGACCCGGTGATGGAGTACCGCAAGAAAGCCGCCGAAGCCGCCGCGAAGGCTGCCGAGGAAGCCGCCAAGAACGACCCTAACAACCCCAACAACAGGCCGCGCCCGAAACCGGCGCTGCCGGGTAAGGACAAACCCGTCGTGAAGGACAGCCTTCCCACCCCGAAGGATACCGCCGCTTCCACGCCGGCCCCTGCCCCGCAGGACACCGTGCCGCCGGCACCGGATACCACCAAGATCTCCTTCCTCTGGGGCTCCCAGCACGTGCGCCTGTTCCGCCGGGACATGCAGATGTCCAGCGACTCCCTCACCTACAACGACCTGGATTCCCTGGTACGCCTGTATCAGAACCCGATATTCTACAACGAAGGCAACCGCCAGTACGCTTCCGACAGTATCTACATGGTCATCAAGGACAAGAAGATGCAGAAAGCGCACCTGCTGTCCAACGCCTTCATCACCATCCAGGAAGCCCCCAACGCCTACGACCAGATCCGCGGCGCCGAAATGGTGGCTTACTTCGACTCCACCACCGCCCTCACCCGCTTCGACGCCCTGGGCGGCGCCGCCTCGCTCTTCTACCTGGAAGAGAAGGACGCCCTGGCTACGGTGAACAAGGTGGAAACCAAGATGATCTACGCCACGTTCAAGAACCGCGAGATCGAGCGGATGTACTACTACGACAATCCGAAGAACGACGGTTATCCTACCGTCCAGCTCCCGGAAGACGAGAAGCAGCTCAAGGGCTTCCGCTGGGAACCGGAGCGCCGGCCCGCCTCTCCGCTGGACGTGACGTCCCTGGTGCCCCGTAACAGCGAGCGCACCGCCTACCTGGCCCGTCCGCATGCGCAGTTCAAGCAGACCGACGACTACTTCCCGGGCTACATCAAGAAGGTATACCGCGACATCGCCATCCGCGACTCCCTGCAGGTGGTGCGCCAGCGGGAAGAGCAGCGCCGGAAGGAACTGGAACAGGCGCAGAAGGATTCACTGGCCGCCGTCGAACCGGTGGCCGACACCCTGGCCAAAACCGAAGTGCCCGCCCCGGCCGACACGCTCGGGACCGTCGTGCCGCCCGTAGATACCCTGACCACGGCGGCGGCAGCGGACACCCTCGCCCCCGTGAAGCCCCTGACTCCCGCCGAGGAAAAAGCCCTCAAGAGGGAACAGAAGCGCCTGGAAAGGGAGCAGAAGAAGGCCGAGAAGCAGGCCGCCCTCGAGGCCAAATGGGCCGAGGAAGAACGCATCTACCAGCAGAAGCAGGAAGCCAAGCGGCAGAAGAAGCTGGAGCGTGAGCGTGCCCGCAAGCTGAAAATCCTGCGCAGGCAGGAGCGGAAGGCCCAAAGAGAACTGAAACTCTTTGAAAAATACCTGGCCCGCGAACGCGCCCGCGCCGAAAAGAAAAACGCAACTGAACCAATAAAAACACAACAATAACATGAAAAAGACTGTTCTCGTATCCGGCGGAGCCGGGTTTATCGGCAGCCACGTAACCGTAGAGCTCATCGAAGCCGGCTACGACGTGGTTGTGGCCGACAACTTCTCCAACTGCGACCGCACCTGCTTTGAAGGTGTCCAGAAAATCACCGGCCGCACGCTCCCGCTGGAGGTAATTGATTTCTGCGACGCAGAGGCTGCCAAGGCCCTGTTTGCCAAATATCCCATCGACGCCGTTATCCACTTCGCCGCCTTCAAGGCCGTGGGCGAATCTGTGGAGAAGCCGCTGATGTACTACAAGAACAATCTTCTGAGTTTCCTCAATGTCCTGGAAGCCGCCCAGGTGAAGGGCTGCAACGTGCTCTTCTCCTCTTCCGCCACCGTGTACGGCGAACCCGAGTCCGTGCCTGTGACCGAGGATACGCCCCGCAAGCCTGCCACCTCTCCCTACGGCAACACCAAGACCATGTGTGAGGACATCCTGCACGACGCAGTGAAGGCCTCCAAGGGTGCTCTGAAAGGCATTCTGCTGCGCTACTTCAACCCTATCGGCGCGCATCCCAGCGCCCTCATCGGCGAACTGCCCCGTGGCGTGCCCAACAACCTCGTTCCCTTCATCACCCAGACTGCCATCGGTAAGCGTGAGTGCCTGAACATCTTCGGCAACGACTATCCTACGCCGGACGGCACCTGCCAGCGCGACTTCATTGATATCGTAGACCTGGCCCGCGCGCATGTCTATGCCGTTACCCGCATGATCGAGGGTAAGATGAACAAGGACGTAGAGATCTTCAACGTAGGCACCGGCCGTCCCCTGAGCGTGATGGAGCTGGTGAATGCCTTCGAGAAAGTGAACGGCGTCAAGGTGAACTACAAGTTCGCCCCTCGCCGCGCCGGTGACATTACCGCCATCTGGGCCGACCCTACCAAGGCCAACACCGAGATGGGCTGGAAAGCCACCCGCAGTATCGAGGAAACCCTCAAGGCCGCCTGGGCCTGGGAGTGCCACCTCGCCGGAAAATAGTATATGCATAAACCACCCATGGATTTTCCGGGCCCTCCGCCCGAAGGCCCGGAAATGTTTCCTGGAGGACCTCCTCCCGGCGGCCCGGCTCCGCTCCCGCCGGAAGTCATGACACTGCTGATTATTCTGCTCTGTGTGGTGACGGTAGCCTGTGTGGTGGTCATTTTCTTCCTTCTCAAAAAGAAGACGAAGGCTTCGGCGGCGACCGTCCCGTTCGAGGCACCATCGGCCCTCTATTTCAAGAGCGACTACAAAACCATTTCGGTTTCCGTCGACGACATCCGCTATGTGGAGAGCATGAGCGAATACGTCAAGATTTATCTGGACAGCCAGCCGGACCCGCTGGTAATCCTCTATAGCCTCAAACGGCTGGAGCGGGAGCTGCCCGTCGGCCGCTTCATGCGCATCCACCGCTCCTATCTCATCGCGCTGGACCGCATCCGCGAGGCTAATGCCAGCTCCGTGGTGCTGGAAGGCGACGTGAACCTGCCCGTGAGCGACAGTTATCGGCCCGCGTTCAAAGAGTATTTACGCACGGTTCGCTGAGGAAAAGGGGGCATTCGTTGAAGAGCCCCTTCCTGGCACGTTTCAGGCCGGGTTTTTGTCTGAACCCGGGGCATGAAAAAATCTGTAATCCTCCTTTTATCCGCGGCGGCTGTGCTGGCCGGCTGCGAGAAAGACGCCCTGCTTATCCCTTCCCCCGATTCCAATTACGGCGGGGAAGGAACCGTCGATGGCGGCAGCACCGGCGTCGTAACGCCCGGTACCAATGAAGACGACCTCATCGACGGCGTCAGCTTCGCGCGTACCATTACTATCGTATTTTCCGACAGCGCCGACGCCGCCGTGACGGGTGACGAAAACGGCGTGGTGAAAGTGAACGGCAATCAGGTCACGGTGGATAACACCGCCTTCGACGAGATTGTCAAATACGTCCTGTCCGGCAGCTGCGCCAACGGTTCCTTCAAGGTCTATTCCGGGAACAAGCAGGCCTTCGTGCTGGACGGGCTGTCCCTGACGAGCCCCGACGGACCGGCCATCAACAACCAGGGCAAGAAACGCTGTTTCCTGGTGCTGAAGGGCGAGAATATGCTGGCCGATGCCGGCGCTGCGGCCTACGCCACCGAGGGCGAGGAAGACGCCAAAGCCGTCCTGTTCTCGGAGGGGCAGGTGATTGTGAGCGGCGACGGCAGCCTGGAAGTATCGGCCCGGAATGCGCTGGGCAAGAGCGCCGTCTCCTCCGACGACTACCTCTATATTACCGGCACGCCCGTCCTCAAGGTGACGGCGGGTAGCGGCGCGGGCCATGGCCTGCGCGGAAAGGACTACGTGCGCATCGCCGGCGGCACGCTGGAGGTAACCGCCCAGGCCGACATGAAAAAGGGCATCAACAGCGATGGCTTCGTGCTCATAGAGGACGGCAACGTCACCGTCACCGTGACCGGCGGCACCGCCTACGACGAGGAAGACATGGAGTACACGGGCAGTGCGTGCATTAAGGCCGATAATTACTTCGGCATGACCGGCGGCATCGTGACCCTGACCAACAGCGGCGCCGGCGGCAAGGGCATCCGGGCCGGCAATTACGACTATTATGCGGCGAATAGCGGCCTCTACGACAGCTACATTACCGGCGGCACGCTCAAGGTGAGCACCACCGGCGCCGAGTCGCACGACGTGTCGGCCAAGGCCATTAAGATCGGTTTCAAGGAGGGGAGTGGCCGCAGCTATCTGTATGCGGGCAACCTGCTCGTGAGCGGCGGCAGCACCGTGGTTACCTGCAGCAAGGGCGAGGCGGTGGAAGCCAAAGGTAATATCACTGTGAGCGACGGTGCCCTGTATGCCACTTCTTCGAAGGACGACGCCATCAACTGCCAGGGCGAGATGAATGTCACCGGCGGCTATGTATATGGCTACTCCTCCGGGAACGACGGCATTGACACCAACGGCAACCTGGTGCTTTCCGGCGGCTACACGTTCGGCGTTACTACCAAGGGAACGCCCGAGGTGGGCCTGGATGCCAATACCGAGGGTGGTTACAAGTTATATATCAAGAGCGGCGCTACCGTCGTGGCATACGGTGGCCTCGAGAGCGGCTATTCATCGGCCCAGAACGTTTACAGCATGAGCTGCACGGCCGGTGGATGGAATGCCCTGCACGACGGCAGCACCTATTTTGTTGCTTTCAAAGCTCCTTCCGGAGTCAGTTCGGTCGCCGTGAGCGCCCCATCTCTCAATAAAGGTTTCACGGGGGTTAGCGTGGAACAGAGTGTCTGCAACGAGATTTGGGGCGTGAACGGCATTTCCGGCGGCAAAGAGGTGAGTCTGAGTACTTACTCCGGCGGCAATGGCCCCGGTGGTGGCGGTCCGGGTTACCCTGGCGGTCCGGGCTGGCCCTGGTAGGGAAAAAATGCTTATCTTTGCAAGTTATGTCTGAGTTGACCAACATCCTGGAGCAGATGCCGCCCATCACTTTGGAAGAGATGGACGCGGTGAAGCTGATGAACCGCATCGACTCCAAGTATGTGTTGAACGAGACAACCCTGCAGAAGATGCTGGAAGCCGCTTTGGCGGCCGGCTACCGGGTGCTGGAGACGGAAGGCGCGCGAATCAGTCCCTACGATTCCATTTATTATGATACCGAAGAGCTCACGATGTTCTACCTGCACCACAACCGCCGGCTGGTGAGGCAGAAGGTGCGCACCCGCAGCTATGTGAATTCCGGGGACACGTTCCTGGAGATCAAGCGAAAGAACAACCACGGCCGCACCAGCAAGAAGCGCATGGCCATCCCTACAGACAAGCTGGGGGATTTCACCGCAGTGCCCGAGGCCTGCGACTATCTGGCCAAACACTCCTGGTTCCAGGCGTCGCAGCTCTCGCCGGCGGCCGAGACGGCTTTCTCCCGCATCACGCTGGTGAATCCCGCCCTCACCGAGCGCCTGACAATAGACACGCGCCTGGTTTTCCGGAACTTCCGGACGGGGGCCGATACCACCCTGCAGGACGCCGTCATCGTGGAACTCAAGCAGGACGGCCGCGCCGCCAGCCAGATGAAAGGCATTCTGCTGGACCTGCGCGTACATCCGCTCCGTGTGAGCAAATACTGCATGGCCGTCACCCTCACGGACCCGCAGGCCAAGACTGGCCGCTTTAAGGTGAAGGTCCGCGCTATAGAGAAAATTATCGGCAAAAAACTGAAAACCATATGATTACCGACTTCCTTTTCCGTTTTATCCAGGAAGACCTGGCCGCCTTCGGCGACGCGGAGTTTAACGACGACCTCCCGCTGGACGTACAGACCATCACGGACGCCCTCATGACCACGGGTCAGAAGGTGGCCGAGCTGGGCATCCGCTTTGCCCTGAACCTGCTGGTCTGCTGGATTCTGGTCCACTTCTTTTACTATCGCAAGAGTAAGCGCCGCGACTACTACTTCACGTTCATGGTGTTTTCATCGGCCATGCTTACCCTGCTCTATATCATGGGTAACGTTGAGGTAGGCGTCGGCCTCACCCTCGGCCTGTTCGCCATCTTCGGCGTCATCCGTTACCGCACGGAGACGGTTCCCATCCGCGAGATGACCTATCTCTTCGTGATCATCGCCCTGGCGGCAGCCAACGGTCTGGCTCCCATCTATTCGGTGGTGGGTCTGAATACGCCGGCCCCGCACTACGCCCTGGCCTGGGGCAATGTGGCGGTGATGGCGCTGGTGAATGCGCTCATCGTGCTGCTGGTTTGGATTCTGGAGAGCGAGAGCCTGGTGAAGCACACCACCACCAAGCTGGTGCTCTACGACCGCATCGAGCTCATCGTCCCGGAAAAGCGGGAGGAACTTATCGCCGACCTGGAGAAGCGCATTGGCGTGAAGATCGAGAACATCGAGATTGGCCATGTGGACTTCCTCAAGGATGCTGCCTTCATTAAGGTGTTCTATTACCTGCCCAAGGGAGAGAGCAATTCCATTAACACGCTCACCCGGGCCAAAGACTACGTGGAGTAATGAAGAGAGCGCTGATATTGCTTGCCCTGCTGCTGCCGCTCGGTGCCGCTGCCCAGACCACATTGCAATGGGGGTCCCGTGCGTCAGTGGAGGCTAACTATAAGATTACAAAAGGCGTACATATCTATGCCGAGGAAGAGATCCGCTCCCTGAGCACGTCCCTCGACAATGTGCGCACCACGCTGGGCTTCACCTACAAGCCTGCCAAGGGCATCAAGATGGGCATAGGTTACACGCTCATCAATGCCAAGAAGGTTTCCACGGGTGAGTTCAAGGCGCCGCGCCACCGTGTATTCGCCGACCTTTCCGGTTCGCTCAAGGCGGGGTATTTCCAGTTCACTTTGAAGGAGCGTCTGCAGTTCACGCACCGCAGCGGCTCGTTCAACACTTACCAGAACACGCCCAATGCCCTTGCCCTGAAGAGCAAGTTCACCATCAAGTATACCGGTTGGTACATTCCCGAGCCGTATATTTCCTTCGAGATGCGCACGGCGCTGAACGAGCCCTGGGGCACCGTTTCGGGGGATGCCAAGTGGAACAAGACGGGTACAAAAACCTACTACGATTACACGCCCGCAGGCTACACGCATGTGTACAATAACCGCTACAGAGGCGAGCTCGGTGTTAATTTCGAACTGAGTAAATCGCATGCATTGAAGCCCTTCGTGCTCTTTGACTATTGTTCTGATTACGACCTGGATATCAATGCCGACGGCACCCGTTTGTTCAGTGCTGCCTACGTAAATACTTTCTGCCTCTCAGTGGGCCTGAGCTATGTTTTTAGCTTTTAGCGCTTACAGATTGTTATAAAAAAATTAAAAAAGTCTTTGCGGTCTCAAATTTTAACTGTACATTTGCCGCTGATTTTAGAAGTTGTATTCTTATAAATCATAAGGAACCATGAAAAAAGTATTTATGTCTGTTGCAGTGATCGCCATGATGGCCGCTGCCGTTGCTTGTGGAAACAGCAACAACTCCAAGAAAGCCCAGGAGCCCGTTGAAGAGGCCACCGAGCAGGTTGAGGAAGCCGTAGAAGAAGCCGCTGAGGCTGTTGAAGAAGCCGCCGAGGAAGTAGCCGAGGCCGCTGAAGAAGCCGTTCAGGAGTAAGCTTTCGCAATCTCGATTGAAAGAAAATCCCGGAGCTACGTCTCCGGGATTTTTGTTTGTGCCCGGCCCTGCCGGAAAGAGGGGAACTCCCTCCGGGGGGACTACGGTCGCTACGCTCCCTCCGGCCCCTCCCACAATCTACTGCGTCCCCGCTTCGCGGGAACTTGTATCTTGCGGGCCCCTCCCCCTGCCCTTGTCCGGGGGTGGACAAGCCCCCCGGAGGGAGTTCCCCTCTTCCCGGCAGCACCTGCCCCTTGCATTTCTGTTGGTTTGCATGTATCTTTGTCTATTATGGCAAGTGCAAAAACAAAGACCGTGTGGTTCTGCAGCCATTGCGGAAATGAGTACGCCAAGTGGATGGGCCGATGCCCTGCTTGCGGCGAGTGGAACACTTTTGTGGAACAGGAAGTGGTGACGGGCAAGAAGACCGGCACGATGACCGTGCCCGGGGCTTCCCGTAAGCCCATGCCGCTGAAGGACGTTTCCACCACGCAGGAGGACCGTGTGTCCCTGGGCAGTGCGGAAGTAGACCGTCTGCTGGGCGGCGGTATTGTGAAGGGTTCCCTGGTGCTGATGGGCGGCGAGCCAGGTATCGGCAAGAGTACCCTATCCCTGCAGTTGCCGCTGCACAGTCCGCAGCTCAAGACGCTCTATGTCACCGGTGAGGAAAGCGTGAAGCAGGTGAAGATGCGGGCCGACCGTCTGGGCGGCGATGCCTCTAACTGCCTCATCTTCAGCGAAACCGATATGGGCGCCATTCTCTCCGAGGCCGAAGAAGTGGCCCCGGACCTGATGATCGTGGACTCTGTCCAGACCATGTACTGCCAGCAGGTAGATTCCACCGCCGGCAGCGTGAGTCAGATTAAGGAGGTGGCGGCGCAGCTGCTGCGCTTTGCCAAGTCTTCCGGCATTCCGGTCATTCTCATCGGCCATATCACTAAGGAGGGCACCATCGCCGGCCCCAAGATTCTGGAGCACATCGTAGACGTTGTCCTGCAGTTCGAGGGCGAGAACCGCGGTGCTTACCGCGTGCTGCGCAGCATCAAGAACCGTTTCGGCTCCACGTCGGAGCTGGCGGTGTTTGAGATGACAGGCAGCGGCCTTCGCGAAGTGGCCAACCCTTCCGAGATGCTCATCCCCATGCACGAAGAGGGCCTCAGCGGGACGGCCATATCGGCCATGTTGGACGGTAATCGGCCTTTCCTGTTTGAAGTGCAGGCCCTGGTGTCGTCGGCCGTTTATGGTACCGCACAGCGCAGCGCGACGGGCTTCGACGTGCGCCGGCTCAATATGCTGCTGGCCGTGCTGGAGCGCCGCGCCGGGTTCAAGCTGGGCCAGAAGGACGTGTTCCTGAACATGGCCGGCGGCCTGCGCATCACGGACCCCGCCTGCGACCTCGCGGTCATCGTGGCGGTGCTTTCTTCCAACTTCGACATGCCCATTCCCTCCGACGTCTGTTTTGCCGGCGAGGTGGGCCTGAGCGGGGAGATTCGGCCCGTATCTCAGGCCGGGCGCCGCGCCGTCGAAGCCGCCCGCGTAGGCTTCAAGCGCATCTTCGTGAGTTCCTACACGCACTTCGACCAGAAACCGCAGGGCATCGAGGTAGTGAAAGTGGCCGACATTCCGGCCCTCGTAAGAGCACTATTCAAATAAAATTACTATCTTTGTACCGAATTAATTCAGAAAGACATGAATCTCAGAGACATTAAGAAAGACATTCAGTACGTTGTAGGCGCTTTCATCGACGACTGCACCCTTTTCCTGAATATGAACCCCGGCAAGAACGCCGACGAAATCACCGGCCTCATCGATAAAGCCGTGGATCTGTACAATGAACTCCGCGACAAGGTGGTGAAAGGTGCAGATGCAGACAAGACCAAGGCTTACTACCTGGACATCAGAAAAGAGCTCCTGGAGAAGACCGACGCCCTGTACGACGAGCTCAGCGCCTGCGTGAAGAAAGGTCTCGGCAAATAATTGCCAGCTCGCATATCATAAAATAAGCTGCAGAGATTTCTGCAGCTTATTTTGTTATTATCAGGGCCGTCGCCCAGACTTCGCAGCCTTCGCATCGGCCCACAAAGCCTAAGCGTTCGGTCGTGGTTGCCTTCACGGACACGCGGTCCTCGGTAACATCCAGTATCTTTGCCAGACAGGCCCGCATGGCCGCAATGTGCGGCGCCAGCTTGGGCTTCTGCAGGGCGATGGTAATGTCCACGTTGCCCACCTGGTAACCTTTTTCGTGCACCAGGTCTACCACTTTTTTCAGCAGAATCTTGCTGTCAATGCCCTTCCACTCGTCAGAAGTGTCCGGGAAAAGATGGCCGATGTCTCCCAGCGCCAGGCACCCCAGCAGGGCATCGCACAGCGCATGAATGGCGACATCGCCGTCGGAATGGGCCACAAAGCCCGTCTGTGAAGGAATCTGCACACCACCCAGCCACATCGGCAGCCCTTCGGCCAGGGCGTGTACGTCGTATCCGTTACCAATTCTGATATCCATAATAGACTACTTCCTGATGATTTCAATCTCGCCGCGAAGGCCCACTTTGAGAATCTGGGAGGCCTTGCCGGTGGATTCGGTGTCAACGGACGGGGGAACCACGAAGTCCACGGCGTCCTTGATCTCCTGCGGGATGTCGGAGAAGCGCTGCGGCGTGGGCTCGCCGGAGATGTTGGCCGATGTACTTACAATCGGCCGGCCCAGTTTGAACACCAGCTGGCGGCACCACTCCATGAGGGGGATGCGGATGCCAACGGAACCATCGGCCGCCACGGTGTTGTGCGCCAGGTGCCAGCGGTCGCCGGGAGCGCCGGCCTCGCCGGCTTTGGCCTCCGGGTAGATGATGGTCATGGGCGCGTCGTTCACTTCCACCAGGTCTACGGCGATGGAGGGAACCTCCTTCACGTACTTCGCCACCATATCCAGGTCACTGGCCAGCAGGACCAGGGACTTGCTGTCGGAGCGCTGCTTGATCTCGTAGATTTTGGCCACCGCTTCCGGGTTCGTGGCATCGCAGCCCAGGCCCCAGACGGTGTCGGTAGGATAGAGGATGGTACCGCCGTTACGCAGTACATTCAGGGTTTCACTGAGAATCTCTTCCGGTTTCATAGTAAGTGGAAATGATAGGATAATGGTCTGAATACTTTACCCGTTCCACATGGTAGCTCACGGCTGCCAGGTCTCCGGGATAGAGCAGATAGTCAATGCGCAGCAGCGGCCACAGCATGCTGTAGGTAGAGCCGAAGCCCTTGCCGGCGCGCACAAAGCTGTCCTTGCGGCCTCGAAGAAGGCGGAAATAGGTGTAGGACAGCGGCGTGTCGTTGAAGTCGCCGGCCACCAGTGAACGCACGGGGGCGTTCTCGATGTCCTTGAGCACGGCCGACACCTGCTTGGGCCGTTCCGTGATGGAGCGGCGCATCTTCTGCTCGGTTTCCTCCACTGCCCCGTCCTTCTGGATAAGACCGGGGATGGAGATGTTATAGCTCTCGAAATGGCAATTGTACAGACGCACCGTGGAGCTGTCCAGGCAGATGTCCGTCCAAAGAGCCATGTTCGTGGAATGTTCAAAGTTAATGCGGCCGCGGTCGGTGACACGCCGGCGGCTCAGGGTGAGGTTGCCGGAACGGCCGCTCTTGCCGGTGCGCACGTAGAACTCGGCCTTGTAGCCGGGGAAGTGGTGCGAAATCCAGAAGTCCAGCGGCATGCCGGAGGGCAGGAAGAACTCCTGGAGGCAGATGATATCGGCATCGAGGCCCATCAGGTACTGGCTCACGGAGTCGGCCAGCTGGATGCGGGTCATGCCTTCGGGACCGTGGGCGAAAAGGCCTACATTATAGGAGACTATCTTCAGCGTGGCCTCGCGCTCGGGCTCGTGGGTGGGCAGGGCGCGGTAATATCGGCCCGCAAAAAAGAGCGACGGCAGCAGCGCGAGGGTCAGCAGCGTGCGCATGTGCGACTTGCGGACGAGGGACCACACCCACAGCGCCGCCGTCAGCGGCAGCACCACCGGATATACCAGGCCGAAGAGCGTGAAGAACCATGCCTTCGCCGGGTCGATGACCACCGACAGGTAGCTCAGCACCAGCAGCGCCGCCGCCACCAGGGAGACGGTGCCGAAGGAAAGGCGCGAGAGCCAATGCCGCTTCTGCTTGGGTGCAGCCATTTATCTGTAGAGTTTATGTGTTCTGCGCCAATAGCGGATGAGCAGGAAGCCGAAGAGGGCGCCGCCCAGGTGGGCAAAGTGCGCTACGCCCATCTGCGTGCCGGAAATGCCGGTAAAGAGTTCAATGCCGATGAAAATAATCACCCACCACTTGGCGTCCAGCGTCACAGGCGGGAAGATGAGCGTGAGACGGGCCTCGGGATAGAGCATGGCGAAGGCCACCAGCACGCCGTACACCGCACCGGAAGCACCCAGTACGCCGGGAATGCTGTTGTAGATGGACTGGGCCGGGATGCCGGGGTAGTCGTGCATCAGCTGCTGTACCTGCAGGAACTCTACGCCCGTGTGCAGCAGCACGGCACCGAAACCGGTGATGAGGTAGAACCAGATGAACTTCTTGGTGCCCAGTGCCCGTTCCACCACCATGCCGAACATGATGAGCGTGTACATGTTGAAGAAGATGTGCAGGAAGCCATCGTGCATGAACATGTGGGTGAGGGGCTGCCACCAGCGGAACTCCGTGCTCAGGGGGAACGCCATGGCGAAGGTATCCTTCATGAAAGAAGGATTGATGAGGGTAGCCACAAACATGATGACGTTAACGTACAGCAGGTTACGGGTGACTACCGGGATATTTTCGAGGGGATTGTTGTTCATGGGTTAAAATCTTTTTTCCAGGTCTTCGGCCGGCACGATGGAAAGGATGCGCTTGCCGGCGGCCGTGAACTCCGGGTTTTCGCTTTGCAGGAGGGCGTCTACCAGGCGCTGGGCTTCCTGCGGGGAGGTGAGGCGTTCGCCGTTGGAGGCGCCCAGCATGGCGAACTTCTGCGCCAGGGCCTGCTCCATGACGCCCGGAAGGGCGGCGTGGTCATCGGCCAGAATAAGCAGCAGGTCGCTTACCAGCGTCTCGGCCTTGCCCGGCTCGGCGGAATAGCCTTCCGGTACGCCGTTCACCACCACGGTGTCCGTGCCGAAGGGCGCGATGTCAAAGCCCAGCTTCTTCAAAAGGTCGGCGTGGGCCTCGAAGGTGAGGCAGCCTTCCACGCCCACGTTCACCTGCGCCGGGAAAAGGGCCGTCTGCGTGACGTGCGACTCGGCCGTCAGCGCTTTCAGGAAACGGTCGTAGAAGAGGCGCTCGCGGGCGCGGCGCACATGCACAATCATCAGGCCGGAAGCGCTCTGCGTAAGGATGAACCGGCCCTGCACAATAAGGAGTTGGGCCGATGGCAATGTGCGGTCCTCGAAGAGGGCGCCATAGTTTTCGCTGCGCTCGACGTGGTGCGAATAGCCCGCGAAAGATCCTCTCGCTTCGCTCGGGATGACAGGGGCGGAGGCCGGGGGTGTCATACCGAGGCCTTCGGCCGAGTGTATCTCCTCAAAGGGATTGTAGTTCCAGTCCACGCCCACCGTAGGGACGCTGGAAGGCCGATATTCCTCGAAGCGGGTACCCACGACGGGGATGTCGGCGGCGACGGGATTGTCAAAGTCGATGGCGCCGGCCACGCTGCTGCGGCCCATGGCCTCCTTCACGGCGGCGAACAGGGTCTGGAAGAGCATCTGGTCTTCCTGGAACTTGATTTCCGTCTTGGTAGGGTGAATATTTACGTCCACCGTGGCAGGATCCACCTCCAGGTAGATGAAATAGGAAGGCGTGCTGCCTTCCGGCACCAGGTTTTCGTAGGCCTTCATCACGGCCTTGTGCAGGTAGGCGCTGCGGAAGAAACGGCCGTTCACAAAGAAGAACTGGTTCCCCAGCGTCTTCCGGGCGCTTTCCGGCTTGCCCACATAGCCGCTCAGGCTGGCGATGGTGGTGTCGGCCTGAATATCCACGACATCTCCCACGATGGCCGGGCCCAGCAGGTCCTGGATGCGGAACTTGAAGCTCTTGGCGGGCTTCACCACGTGGATGTCCTTTCCGTTATGCGTAAGGGTAAAGCCGATGTCCGGGCGCGTAAGGGCCACGCGCTGGAACTCCTCCACAATGTGGCGCAGCTCCACGCTGTCGCTCTTGAGGAATTTTCGCCGGGCCGGGATGTTGTAGAACAGGTTGCGCACGGAAATATTGGTGCCCACGGGGCAGGTCACTTCCTTGGTGCCCTTGTTCTCGGAGGCGGCCATGGTCACTTCCACGCCGGCTTCTTCGCTTTCAATTCGGGTGCGCAGACTCACTTCGGCTACGGCCGCGATGGAAGCCAGCGCCTCTCCGCGGAAACCGAACGTGAGGATGTGGTGCAGGTCTTCGGGCGAAGCCAGCTTGCTGGTCGCATGCCGCTCAAAGCACAGCACGGCATCGTCGGGGGACATGCCGCAGCCATTGTCGATGACCTGGATCAGGGTGCGCCCTGCGTCGGTCACCACCACCTTGATGTCGGTGGCGCCTGCATCTACCGCATTTTCCATCAGCTCCTTCACGACGGAAGCCGGCCGCTGGACGACCTCTCCCGCCGCAATCATGTCGGCAATATTTTTCGGTAGTATTCTCAGTTCCATTATAACATCTCGAAGAATTTGGCCATGTAAATGAGCACCGCCACAATCAGGGCCACCGTAATGAGGGTGATGATGCTGTGGGCCGTACCCATGGCGCCGCGCGTCTTCTGGTAGTTGCCATTGCGAAAAGCGCCCCGCAGGCTGCTGCCGGGGGTGTATTCGCCATTCTGGCGGGCTTTTTCATTGGTGCCGTCTACGTCGCCGAACATCTGGCGGCGCTTCTCCTCCTCGGGATCGTAATACCGGGGCTTGTAATTGAACACTCTGTGCGGCTGATTGCCGAAAAAACCGAAATTAAACAGACTGGCCATGGCACTTTCTTCTTAATCGTACAAAAGTACCAAAAATTCGCCGTCTTCGCAAACGCTCACCCCTTCGGTTCCATGTGGATGGTGACAAGGGTGGAAGCGCCGAAGCGGGCGCGAAGGGCGGCTTCCAGGGCGCTGACGATGTCGTGCGCTTCGGTGAGAGACATCTTGCCGTCCAGGCGCACGTGGGCTTCGATGGCAATGCGGTTGCCTATTCGCCGGGTGCGCAGATTGTGCGGTTCACTCACCTGCGGGAAGCTGCAGATGATGTCTTCGATTTCTTTTTCGGTTTCTTCGGGAAGGGAACTGTCCGTGAGTTCACCGGTGCTCACCTTCAGCAGGTCCCAGGCCACTTTCACCAGCATAATACCCACGCCGATGGAGGCTATCGGGTCCAGGACGGCCCACTTTTCCCCCAGCAGGAGCGCACCGCCAATGCCGATAGCCGCGCCTATGGAAGAGAAGGCATCGCTGCGGTGGTGCCAGGCGTTGGCCACCACGGCCGGCGAATCCAGCGCCTTGCCCTTTGCGACCGTGTAGCGGTACAGCAGCTCCTTCACCGCAATGGAGAGCAGCGCCGCCCAAAGGGCCAGCTTGCCGGGCATCTCCAGCGTCTCCCCGTGGAGCCAGCGGGAGAACTTGACGCCGCCGGAGACAATAATGCCGATGGCCGCCGCCACGAGGGCCAGCGCCACAAAGAGCGTCGCCAGGGTCTCGAACTTGCCGTGGCCGTAGTCGTGCCCGGCATCCTGCGGCTTGGCGCTGATGCGCACAAACACCAGCACGATGAGGTCGGTGGCAAAGTCGGAGAGGGAATGGACGGCATCGGCCACCATGGCGGCACTGTGCCCCACGATGCCGGCTACAAACTTAAAGGCCAGCAGCGCCAGATTCCCGACACTGCCGACCAAAGTCACTCTTGTAAGTTCCTGTTCGCGGTTCATTTGCGTTTAAGCCAGTTTTCCGTAAGCCATTTACGGACCGGGAGGTCATAGGCTTTCAGCAGGCCCCAGGCCAGGATGATGGCCATGAACACGGTACCGGCGCCCACGGCGATGTGCTGCCACTGCGGGGCGTCAGGGTGCTGGGCTACCCAGTCCATCTGCATGTAGATCAGCGGATAATGCGTGATATAAATGGGGTAGGAGATTTCTCCGAGCCACTTGCAAATTGCGGTGCTGCGCTTGTCGGTAGTCTGGGAACCGGCGCCGGCCAGCACAATCAGCGGGAAGAGCAGCAGGATGCTCGCGGCCTGGAAGAGTCCATCGGCCACCCCCATCTTTCCGCCGATGTTGGGCATCGCCAGAATCACGACGATGAGGAGGGCGCACCACCAGAAGCCGCCTTTCAGATGAATGGGCGAGCCGCTGGGGTTTTCGGCCGTGCGGCGTCCCGGCAGGATGCGGGAGATCAGCAGGCCGCACAGGAACGGATACAGCAGGCGCGTGAAGGCGATATAGATCTGGTCCGGCATCAGGCTCCATCCGCCGATCACCGTATAGTGCGGTTCTTTAAAGAGGCCAAAGACGTTCCAGCCCAGCGTCACGTCCAGCGTGAAGAAAGCGCAGCCGACGCAGAGGATGGCCAGCGCAATTCGCGGCAGGCGGCGAAGCACCAGCGCATACAGGATATTGCCGATATACTCCAGCGTAAGGGTCCACACCGGGCCGTTAAAGGAGTTGAGTTCTCCCCAGCCGCGGATGTCCAGGCTGTTGGGACAGGGGATGATCAGAAGACCCATCACCAGGCACAGGAAGAACTTCCAGGGCTCTATCTGCTGCGTTAAAGGGAAAGCGTTTCCGGAGAAGAAGAACAGGGCAGCACCCACCAGCGTACCCGCAATCACCATGGGATGCAGGCGCGTCAGACGGCGTTTGAAGAAGCCCCAGGTGGTCATCTTGTCCCAACGGTCGTCGTAGGCATAGCCCACCACGAAGCCGCTGAGCACAAAGAAGAAGTCTACCGCCAGGTAACCGTGATTGATAATCTGGTAGGCCGGGCCTTTGCTGTAAGTTTCGAAGATGTGGAACAGCACCACCATGAGTGCCGCCACGCCGCGCAGCCCGTCCAGAATCTCATAACGGGGCTTGGATGCCAGGTATACGTTTTCCTTTGCCATTACTTCCAGCGTTTCAGTTTGGGGAAATAGGTCTTCATCTGCTCAATGTACTCCTCACGGGTGAGGGGTTTCGGCAGCGTCTTATTGATTTCGTCTACGAACTGGGCGCAGAATTCAATCATTTCGTCCATGGTGCAGTCCATGGTGAACTTTCCGTCCTTATAGCAGTACATGCAGTAGTCTTCGTTGGCACTGCCGTCGGCGTTGGTGCCCAGGATAGCCTGATGCAGCGGCATGCCGCAGCTCTGGCAGAAGGTAAACTCGTTCTTCAAGTCCACAAAGTGAATAAGGGATTTCAGTTTCTCGTTAAAAATTTCGGGCTTTTCCATGTGAATGAAGTGGCCGCAGGTGGTGAGTTCCGTGTATTCCGCGTGGGGATACAGGCGCAGCATGCGTTCCTTGTTGTCCGGCTCCAGGCCGCTGTTCTGGGTGCAGATGACCCACACCGGCTGGGTAATCTGGCGCTGGCTCCACCAGCGGGGCTCCACCAGGTGCTGCATGGTGCTGGAAGCCACATACTGCGGGGTTTTAGGCATCACGGACTGGGCATAGTCCTGAATTTCCTTCGGCGTGTCCTTGCCGGCGAGGGAAGCGACGAAGCCCTCAATCACCTGCTGGCAGTCGGGGCCGTCAAAGGCGTGGCCGAACTCGTTCACCGCCGCCACATAGGCGGGCGTCTCCTTGCCGTCGTAGAAGCAGTAGACGCCGTCGACATCCACCAGCGTGCCCCCGTGGGGCGTAGTGAGGAGCGTATACCGGCAGACGGGCGTGCCGAGACTGTGGCCGACAAAGAGGGCCGATTCAATCCCGTTCTCCGTGAGCACCTTGTCCACGGCGCGGGCAAAGAAGGCCAGCGTGTAGTCTACGTGGGGTTTGTCGCTGAGACCGTAACCGGGCAGGTCGATGTACACCGACTGCACCCCTTTTTCATGACGCAGGGCCTTGTACTGCTTTTCCCAGGTGTTCATGTCGCAGCCGAAACCGTGCACGAAGCACACGGTCTTCACATCCGGGCTCTTGCTTCTGTTGGAAATCTTATAGTGAACGCGAATACTGTCGTCGAGGGTGACGTATTCGGACTTTAATTGGCTGAGTGTTTGCGGATCCTGCCAGCAACCGGACAGGAGCAGCAAGCTGAATAGTAATAAGGCGGTTCGTTTCATAGTTTAGTTTAATACCGTTCGATAAAGTCTCTCACCAGGCTGAAAACCGGCTCGTAACTTACAAATATAGCATTTTTCCAGTTATCGTAAACGGTATGATAGTATTTAAATGCGTCTCCTTCCCCGTTTTCAAGGAAAATGCAGGGGACGCCCTGGATGGCAAAAGGATAGTGGTCGCTGTTGGCAGCGAGCTCGCCGCGGTTCAGCGCCTGGAAGTACTGTTTCTCGCCGTTGATCTGCTCGAAAAGGCCGAATGCCGGCAGGCCTGCATCGCTCACTTCGCAGTACTGGACGGGGTTGTTGTCCCCGATCATGTCAATGTTGAACAGGTACTTGATCTGCTCCAGAGGCACCACAGGATGCGCGACGAAGTATTCGGAGCCGCGCAGGCCGGCATCCTCCCCGGAGAAAGAGAGGAAGTACATGTCGAAGGGGGGCCGATGTTTGGCGTAGTATTCACACAGCGTAACGATGGCAGCCGTGCCCGATGCATTGTCGTTGGCACCGGCGTAGAACACTTTGCTGCCAAGGTTCCCCAGGTGGTCGTAGTGCGCGGTGAACACGTAGCAGCTGTCGTGGCGGGCACCTTCCACCTTGGCAATCACATTGAAGAGGCTGTAGTCCTTGAGGAACTCGTTCTCTACATTCACTTTCACGGATTTCACCCCTTCGATGGCCTCCGGGGTGGTCCAGATGATGGGTTTGGCCACCACTTTTTCACCATAGGCCTTATAGAACTTGATGGGACCGGCCCAGGTTTCGATGAGCCCGGCGTTTGTGCAGCCGCCCTCTTCCTGCAGGCGGGCGAAGGCTTCGCGGTGCTTGCGCACGAAGAAAAAGTCTACGCACACCAGGCAGTTGGCGTATTCGGGCCGGGACAGGTCTTCGAACATCTTATCGGCATCAAAGTGCTCCATGTCCACGTGGTACAGGGGGAATTCGCCCTTTACGCCCGGGGAGTACTCGCGCATGGAAAAGTCCACGCCGGCCTGGAGCGGGCGGCCATCGGCCCACATCTCCATCTTTCCGGGGAAGGTGTTTATGTCGATAGTGAACGGCTGGAGCGTGATTTCATCGGCCCCGGCCTTGCGGTATTCCTTCTCCAGAAACTTGCCGGCCTTGTTCGCCCCGCCGCGCGCGTAGCCGCGGCCCTGGTATTTGGCTGAACTGAGTTCCCTGACAAGGTGTTTGTAGTATTTCAGATCTTGCGCGTTCAGCTGAACGGCGCCCAGAATGAGCAGGATAGTGATTAGTTTTTGCATTCGTTCGTTTCTTAGCAGCACAAAGATAATAAATTATGCGGCCAATAGGATGGGTATAAAACAAGTGTAAAGGCCATCTTTACAGTTTGTTTACAGCCTTTACACATTGGGTTTTGCGGTATCAGGCTGATTATCAGCGAATTGAATGTTTTGGCACGGCAAATGCTTGTTTTCTATCAGTAGATAGAACTGAATGCATTTAGCAGATATGATCACTGTTTCCAACCTTTGCAAAGTCTTCCGGACGGAAGAGATCGAGACCACGGCTCTCAATGGTGTTTCCTTCGAAATCAAGGACGGCGAGTTCGTCGCCATCATGGGCCCTTCCGGCTGCGGCAAGTCCACGCTGCTGAACATCCTGGGCCTGCTGGACAATCCGACGAGCGGCAGCTACAAACTGCTGGACACCGAGGTGGCGAACCTCAAGGAGAAGGAGCGCACGAAGTTCCGCAAGGGCAACATCGGCTTCGTGTTCCAGAGCTTCAACCTGATTGACGAACTCAATGTGTATGAGAACATTGAGCTTCCCCTCCGGTACCTGAACATCAGCGCCGCCGAGCGTAAGCAGAAGGTCACCGACATCATGAAGCGGATGAACATCAGCCACCGTGCGAACCACTTCCCGCAACAGCTCTCCGGCGGTCAGCAGCAGCGCGTCGCCATCGCCCGCGCCGTCGTCGCCGGCCCGAAGCTGATTCTCGCCGATGAGCCTACCGGTAACCTCGACTCCAAGAACGGCAAGGAAGTGATGGACCTCCTCAAAGAGCTGAATCAGGAAGGAACCACCATCGTGATGGTGACCCACTCCCAGAAGGACGCCGCCTGCGCCCAGCGCACCATCGACCTCTTCGACGGTCAGATCGTCTCTGATGTCAAGAACGAACTTTAATGCGACGCAATTCAGATATATTAATCAAGGTCCTGTCCCTGGGTGTGGGGTTGGCGGTGGGCGTGGTGCTCATTGCCAAGGTGTTCTTCGAACTCAGCTACGACAGCTTTTACAAGGACATCGACCGGTTGTATTGTATTCGCGCCTGGCACTCGCAGAATGGCGATGAGGACGATTATGGGCAGGTGAGCGGCGCCGTGGCCGTGGGCTTTATGCAAGAGGTCCCGGGGGTGGAGGTCGGTACCCGCACGACCGATGTGTTCAATAGAGACACCTATCTGGACGAAGATGCGAACAAGTTGAAGGCTACGCTTGTTTGTGCCGATACCTGCTTCTTCACGGTCTTCGACAGGCCCATCCTCGCTGGTGATCCTGTGAAGGTGTTGAGCAAGTGGGGTTGCGTGATGGTGAGCCGGAGCTTTGCGGAGAAGATGGGTGGCATCCAGGAATGCATCGGGAAGCAGGTTGCGAATGCTGATATGGATGGCCTGAAAATGACCATCGAGGGCGTGTTCGAAGACTTCCCCAAGAACGGCAGTCTGGACTACGATATCCTGCTTTCGATGGACACCTACGGCAAGCGGAGCACGGACAACTGGCTGGACAATGACCGTTATAAAGGCTACGTCAAACTGGCCCCCGATGTAAATCCCTATACGCTCACCGATGCCATCCGCAAGATGCAGGAGGCGCACCAGCCGCTGGAGCAGTTTGAGGCCCAGGGCATCAGCCTGCGGTATTTCCTTAGTCCTTTCAGCACGATGCACACGTCCTCCCCGGAGGTAAGGACGCAAGTAATCCTGCTGTCGATTGTTGCGGCGCTGCTGATTATCATCAGTTTGCTGAACTACATCCTCATCGTAATCTCCTCCATGGTGAAGCGTTCCAAGGAAGTGGGCGTGCGGAAATGCTACGGCGCTGAAGGAAAGCATATTTACGGAATGCTGACGAAGGAGGCGCTGCTCCACATCGTGCTGTCGCTGGTCCTGGCAGCTTTGATTATTTTCGCCGGCCGTAGCCTGGTGGAGAATCTGCTGGGCGTGACATTCCAGACACTGTTGGTGCCGCAGAGCGTGATGGCCATCGTCGCTGTCATCCTGCTTGTGCTGGCTATTTCGATTGTTGTGCCGGCCGAATTGTTCCAGCGGATTCCTGTTGATGCCGCGCTGAAGAACTACACGGAGAACTCCCGCTACTGGAAACGGGGACTTTTAGGAGTCCAGGTGCTTATCAACGTGTTCTTGGTTGTGATGATGATTATCATCGGCCGGCAGTACCAGAAGGTGTCCAATGCCGATACTGGTTATGACTACAAGAACCTGTACTACTTCGATCTTTTCGACGGTGACCGTCAGGCGCAAACCCGGGCCGTGGAAACGCTGCGGCGCCTTCCGGAGGTGACAGGCGTCGCAGCCACCTACAACCTGCCGTATCTGGGCTCCAACGGAGACCATGTTTTCCTGCCCGAGGATGACCGTGAACTGTTCAATATTGCCGACCAGTACGACTGCTCACCTGAATTCTATGACCTGATGGACATCCGGTTTGTTGAAGGCCGGGCTCCACAGGATTCCAGCGAAGTGGTTGTGGATGAGAAGTTTGTCCAAAAGATGGCCGAGTTCACAGACTGGAGCGACGGAGCCGTTGGCAAGCAGGTGTTCATTACCGGACACGGCAAGAATGCTATGATGGATAAGGGCTATTTCACCATTTCCGGCGTGTATAAGAGCTATCTCATCGGCAACCTGCGGGGTGTGAACGAACGTCCGAGTGCCCTATTCTATGGCGAGATTGGCTCGATGTCGACGTGGATGCCTCATATCTTGTTTAAGGTTCGGCCAGATGCGCTGGAGAAGGTGCACAGTGCTTTGTATGAAGCGCTGCCGGACAAGGAAATCAACATCGTTTCTTACGCCGAGGAGATGCGTGCCGCATACGACGACAGCAAGAAAATACGCAATACAATGGCGCTGGGAGCCGTATTCTCGCTGCTGATTGCACTGCTCGGTCTCATCGGCTTCATCCGCGACGAAAGCCTGCGGCGCTCCAAGGAAATGGCCGTCCGCAAGATCAACGGCGCCACCACCCGGGACATCCTGGGCGTGTTCGCCACTGACATTATGAGACTCTCTGCGGTGATGGCCGCCACCGCCTGCGTCGGTGCTTTCTTCGTAGCCCGGAGGTGGCTGGAGCAGTTTGCGGAGAAAGTGTCCCTGAATCCGCTGTACTTCATCGGCGGAGCCGTCCTGGTGCTGCTGATTGTGCTGGGAGTGGTGGTGCTGAACTGCCTCCGCATCGCCCAGGCCAATCCGGTAGAATCACTGAAAAATGAATAGTTACCTGAAATTTCTCTCCCGCAACAAGCTGTACACCGCCATCGAAGCGGTGGGGTTGGCGGTGAGCCTGGCGTTCGTGATCCTGATCGGCAGCTACGTGGTGCAGCAGAATGAGGTGGCGCACGAATCGCCCCAGTGGAAGCGCACCTTCGTACTGGGAAGGGAAGACTTCCTGGGCCTGACCTATTGGGACAAGGAGGAACTGGAGATGAATATCCCGGAGGTGGAAGCCGCCACCCATGTCGCCCTGCTGTGGCAGCCGGTCGTACGCAAGGGTGATGAACCGCTCCAATGCTCCGGAATGGAGACCGATGCCGCCTTCTTCAAGGTGTTTCCGGAATACCGTCTGGTAGAAGGAAGCGCGGAAGATTTTGTCGGGAAGGGCGATGTCCTCATCAGCGCGTCCCTTGCCCGCAAGATTGCCGATCAGGTCGGCAATGACGTTGTTGGCCAAACCATCAACGTGGACGGATCGGAGCGGACCATCAAGGGCGTCTTTGCCGATTTTGAGGGCAGCTTTTTCATGCCCTGTGATGTCATCACCAACATAGAGGGCAGCTGGGGCGCGAGCCAGGGCGGAGCGTACAAGTTCAGCAGCATCGGCAACTGCACCACCTGGTTCCAGGTCCGCGAAGATGCGAACCCTGCCGACGTGCAGGACAAAGTGAAAGCGCTGCTGCACAAGAACTACGATCCCGTCTGGAGCGCGGAAAAGGTGAACGCCTGGAAAGTTTACCGCATGGACGAGGCCTTCTTTGCCACAGGGAAAAGCAACGGGCTCACCCGGTATGGCAACGGCCAGATGCTCCGGCTCTTGACGGTGGTCGTACTCCTGCTCTTGCTTTCGGCCGTTTTCAACTACGTGAACCTGAGCCTGGCCCTTACCGGCAAGCGCTCCAAGGAGATGGCCACCCGCCGCTTGCTGGGGGCCGACAAGATCGGCATCCTGTGGAAGTACATCGGCGAATCCGTGGCATTCACTGCCGTCTGCTTTGCTGCAGCCCTGCTGATGGCCGGCCTGCTGGCTCCCATGATGAACAGCCTGGTCTCTGCCAGCCATCCGGAAGAACTGCTGCTGGGCATGGGCGACACCAGCGTGAAACTTTCCCTCATGCTGACGCCGGGCTATATCCTGGCCTACCTTGCCGGCATCCTGGTCCTTGGCGTCATTAACGGCCTTCTTCCGGCCATCGTCGCCTCGCGCTACGAGCCCATCGACGTGATCAAGGGCACGCTCCGGCGCCGCAATAAGATGGTCCTGAGCAAAGTGTTCATCGTGGTGCAGAACGTCCTGTCGGTATTCCTGATTGCCATGGCACTGGTGATGGAAGTGCAGATGCGCCACATGCTTACCCGGCCGATGCATTCCGCTACGGAGAATCTTTACTACATTGAATACTCGGCCCAGAACTTTGACCAGATGAAGCTTTTCAGGGACAAGGTGGAGCAGCTGCCCTTCGTGACAAAGGCGGGCGTGGGGCGCGGCATTCCGGGACTCATTAATATGACCATGGGCGTCAAGGTGGATGAACAGCATCGCGTAGATATACCCGTCATCCTCTGCGATACCACTTATTTCAAACTGCTGGGACTGGAGGTGGAGGAAGACTTCGGTCATCCGCTGACGCATTCGCTCTGGATGAGCCGCAGCGCCTTCAACGCCGCCGCGGTATCGGATACCTCTACCGTATTCCCCCGGAGAATCAATATGAATGGTGCCCGGCCCGAGTTCATCGGCGGCGTGGTGACGGATTTCCCCGACCGCCCGGCCTCGGAGAGCGAATTCAATCCCAATGGCGGCGTCATCGTAACACGGGTCGAGGAACTCCGGTATGCCAACTGCATGCTCATCGGCACGACGGGAGAGGGCGCGTCTTACGATAAGGCTATCCTGCAGGCTTACAGGGAATACCGGCTGGAGACATCCGGCGTGGAAGAACCCGCCTGGCGGCACGGCTTTGTGCGTGACATTAACAAACAGATGCTTGCACCTGTCCGGAGGACTCTCCGCCTGGTGGAACTGTTTGCCGTCCTTGCGGTGCTGATTTCCCTCCTGGGCCTGCTGGCCATGAGCACTTATTTTGCCGATGAAAACGCCAAGCAGATTGCCATCCGCAAAGTGTTTGGCTCGGATGTGAAACGAGAGACCTGGCGCTCGGTCCGCAGCTATATGCTGATGGTGGGCATCGCCTGCGCCTTCGGCATTCCGCTGGCCATCTGGGCGGCGCGGCTGTATCTGGAGCGCTTTGCCTACCGCGTCGAAGGCTACGGCTGGGTCTTCGCCGCCGCGGCCGCGGTGTCCGTCGTCATCGCTTTTGCCACCGTCCTATGGCAGACCTTGAAGGCCGCGAAGACGAATCCAGCGATTGAATTGAAGAAAGAGTAGATTCGGCTTTCATCGATTTCTCCTGTTGATAGGGAGAACGATCGAGCACTCTCCTGACAAGGCTTGAAGTCCAAAAAATGAATCGCTCAAAATGGAGTTCGGCAGGTTATTCAGCGGAATGGATGGAGAGAAGATTGGAACCGTTATTCCTCAGCCCGCCAGACGGGGCGGATGAGAGCGCCGTTCAAGCGGCTCAGGGACTGATCCGTATTTCCCACGCCGCCCATGATCCCGTCATAGAATTCAAACGTACGGGCATCGGTCGGATTGGAGTCAAGCTTCGTCGTCCAATAATAGCCGTGGAGATTCCCCTGGGTCGGACAACCGAAATCATACAGGAAGCCGCCGGCCGGGAGGAAGATGGACGCGCCGGCTCCCTCGACAAGGAAGCCGCTCACGCCGGTATCCTCATAATCTTCGTACCAGGACCACTCACAGCACTCGGCCAATTCTTCACAGTCCTCCGGAGAGGGAATGGTCCAACCTTCGCCCCAACAGGCGATCGCGGCGTCGTCCGCCGCCTCGAGCTCCCTGATATCGTCCGGCTCGCCAACCCCCGCCCAACGCTCGG
>Ga0310786_10001614_pt1 | contig 36216 bp, 53 predicted proteins | sample AusTroGonzalo_MG_FD_203881 | JGI IMG/M metagenome (GOLD analysis project Ga0310786, IMG submission 203881) | Bovine rumen microbial communities from tropical cattle in Woodstock, Queensland, Australia - Gonzalo_03 (v2) (version 2) | ecosystem: Host-associated > Mammals > Digestive system >... | reverse complement strand
GGATGTTCGGGAAGTATGGGGAATTTGACAGCTGGGAGGAGATCGCGAGAGCGCTGAAAGCCCAGCAGGCAGAGGGCGACATGGATGCCGTCAAGAGCATAGCTGAAGAGAACGGACTGGACATGGAAGACGTGGAGGCATACCTTGACGGCGTGGAGACGGACATGGTGATGTGCAAGCTGGCAGCATATGGCAAGCTGGCGGTGGAGGAGAAGGAGCACAAAGTAAACGGTATGCTCTCCGACTGGGTGGACATCATCAGGGATGCCGCCACAAGCAGCGATGAGCTGGCAGCCGGGATACGCCGCAAGGGCAAAAAGCTTTCCGAGGTGCTGGCCAGGTGCATAGATGCGAGCCTGGAGAGCAAGTGCATAGTAGATAAGAGCATCACGGGGCTTTGCTGTGCCGAGATCAGGCAGCACACTCAGAATCATCCCCTCACGATCGGTGGGACGCCCAAAAGGAAGGTACTGGAGATAGTGCGCGAATATTACTGCCCGGAGACCATGAAGCCGCATAAACACCTAAACGGAACGGCTGCAGGAGGCAGATCATGAGGGCATATAAAGGCTTCACCCCGGACCTCATGAGCAGGCTGGGCGGGAAGCCGGTGCAGTTTAAGGTGGGGCGGACCTATGAAGAACCCAGGGCAAAGACAGTCAGGGAGGGCTTTCACTGCTGCGAGAATCCCTTTGAGTGCCTGTCCTATTACACCTATGGTCAGGACCGGTTTTGTCTGGTGGAGGCGTTGGGCGACATAGACGAGGATAAGGATGAGCGGATCAGCTGCACGAAGCTGACTGTACTCAAAGAACTCTCCGAACAGGAGTTTTTCCTTGCAGGGGTAGCCTACATGATACAGCATCCCTTCCGCCGGGGCTGGGAACAGGACCGTAAGGGCGTGGAAGTACACAGGAAATATGCTGAGGCGCATCGCCCCGGGGATATAGCCGTGGCACGCGGGGCAAACCCGGCAGTGGAGGCAGTGCCCGGAGCGTATGTGGCCCTCATCAAGGAACTGTCTCCCGGATCCGGCTGGATGGCGTCATGGGCAGACGTGGCACAGGCAGCGGGCACATACTCCCTGAACGATACGGGAGAGGTGACCTTTGCGGCCAGGAAGGCGGGCAGGAAATGAAATACAAAGCGATAGAAAAGCTCAGCCATGCACCCGTAACCTCAAACGGCCTTTACATTACTGTCCTGTTCCTGGGGTCTACCTTCATACTGGACTTCTGGCAGAATGGGTACAAGACCGGGCGCTATGCCATGAATGCGGACACCGGGGAATATGCCTCACAGCATCAGGGAACCACTTGGACCAACAGAGGCCTGATATGGTTTTTTGACCATAACCCTGCTTCACATGGATATTATCATTATTTCAGCCGTGAAGAAGAGGAGAGCTTGCTGCAATTCCATGACAGCGGTGAGAGGAAGCAGCTGGAGAGTCTGATCGGGATGAAGGAAAAACAGGAAAGGGCACATTATCGCATATCATTTTTTAACCTGATCACCCGCATGGAGACCGAGTACAATGTGAGCCGTCGTGAGACCAGGAGCAGGAACCATATGAACAGGGTGAATGCAATAATGGACAAAATCCATCCTCTGCCGGAGGGACTGGAGGAATGGATAGACGGCCTGGCAGCGGGCGGCAGGGATTACATGATAAAGCATATTGATAAACCGTCCGGAGCAGACCGCTACAGCTGCACTGCCTGCGGGAACAGCTTCACGGAAAAGCAGGTGGCAGGCCGGAACAGGGGACAGCTCCCAAAGAATCGGAGGGAGTGCAGGTGTCCCAAGTGCAAGGCAGTGGTGATCATGGCCAAAAGGGGAGTGCAGGACATCCGCACGAGGTTCTATCTCATGCAGGACGTAGACGACAGCCTCAGCGTCTCCCGGCACTTTCAGGTGCATATAAACTACCCGGCAGGAGATAAAAAGCGCATATGGATGTCAGAGGCGGTGAGATTTGTCATGTTACGGGGCATTGCCGCCAGGAGAGGCGGAGCCTATGAGATATATTTCAACCAGATACCGGCATATGAGTATGGATATTTCAGCACGGCTTCAAGCTGGGATACAAAGAAAGGTATGGGCGGCAGGTTCATGGGAGCGGGGTACCTATACCCGTATGGCGTGACTGAAGCCCTGAAGGATACTGATTATGAGCCGTGGATGCACACGTTCATGGCAGCGGCCGGGAAAGGACTGCACTGCGATTACAACAGCCTCATGGCCAGCAAGGATCCCAGGAGCGCAGAGCCGGCGCTGGCCGGAGTCTGCGAGCTGTTGGTAAAGGGCAGGTTCTACAGGCTGCTGGAGGAAACGTCCGGGCATGTGAATATATGGAACGGAGCCTATTCAGGCACGCTGGATATATACGGTGACAGTATCGAGGCCGTGTTCGGGCTGCAGGATCGGCAGCTCATAAATAGGCTGAGGGATAAGGACGGTGACGAGCTCCTGCTGGATTGGCTGAGATATTCAGAGAGCTCCGGCAGGAAGCTGTCAGATGCCTTTATCATCTGGGTCACAGAGGAAAGCATCAGGTTCAGCCTGGCAGAGGCTGCTCTTGACAGGCTGAGCCCGGAAGCACTGATGAACTATATCATCAGGCAGAAAAAGGAACAGTATTGTGGCAGGCATGACTATTCGGTTTTGGATCAATACACAGACTATCTGGAAATGGCGTCAAAGGAAGGCAAAGACCTCACAGACGCCATGGTATATAAACCCAGGGAGTTGAAAAGGCGGCATGATGAGCTTGTGGAAGAGATAAACAAGCGGGAGATGATCGAGCAGATGAAGAGAGACAAGGCCGCCATTAAGAAAAAGGCGAAGGAATACCGCGAGCGCTTCCCGGGAGCTGAGGAGAACCTGAAGGAGATCAGCCCGAAATTCACCTGGGAGGATGAAGAGTACAAGTTCATCGTGCCAAAGAGCCTCCTGGAGATCATTACCGAAGGCCAGGCGCTCCACCACTGCGTAGGAGCCACGGACAGATACTTTGACAGGATAGTGCAGCGTGAGACCTTTATAGTCTTCCTGAGAAAAGCCTCAGCGCCCCGGGAGCCATATTACACCATAGAAGTAGAGCCGGGGGGCACCGTGAGACAGCACAGGGGAGCTTTTGACGAGGAACCCGACATAGAGGAGATAAAGCCTCATATCAGGAAGTGGCAGGCCCATATACGTAAGTATATGACCGATAGGGATCATGCAGACGCGAAGCTGTCAAAGGAAAAGCGTGAAGCCAACCTGGAACAGCTGAAGCGGGACAAAAATACAAGGGTGCTCTCAGGGCTTTTGGAGGACTTCATGGAGGCAGTCTGAGAGCCGCTGCGTTTAGGTGTTTATGCGGCTTTGAGGATATCAGGCGATGTAAAGGATAAAGGAGGAAAACATGAGTTTTTCAACACAGGTAGGGAGAGGGGTCGTACCCCATGAGGTGATAGAGGACTTCGGAGCAGCCTATGATGATGGCGAGTGGGAGCTGAGGATCAGGCTGGTGTCATGGAATGGCAAGCCGGAGAAGTATGATATCAGGAAATGGAGTAAAAAAGAGCCTGACAGGTGCGGTAAGGGGCTGACATTGACCGGTGAAGAGATCGTGGCATTGACGGATGCGCTGGTGATGATCAGGGATACGTGAGGAGGCAGGTATGGGAAGGAAATACAAGAACGAAAGCAACCGTGTCCTGAAGGAATGGCTGAAACAGGAGCAGATATCAGTCTGTGAGCTTGCCGGCCACATACCCTGCTGCACGTCAAATCTGTATGTATGGATGAAAGCTAAGCTGGAAGGCGAGAGGCTGGAGCTCGTACTGAAAGCCCTGGGGGAGATATTGGAGCAGAGAAAAAGAGACAGGATGCTGGAGGAGATATTCACGTAAAGGAGGAGATATGGAGAGAGAGATGTTAGAGACCATCCCGTCGGAAGCCTGCGTGGTGACCGCAAGCCCGTTCAGGGAATACGACCAGCTGAGGATAGCGCTGCATGATGAGATCATAGCAGGCCGCGAGACCTTTGTGCGGATAGGCTACCTGCTGAAGGTGGCCAGGGACACCGACATATTGGGCGGGAGCGGTTACAGCACTTACCTGGAATTTGCCGAGGGAGAATTTAACCTGGATGCCAGCAGCGTATCGAGGTTCATCGGGATCAATGACCGCTTCTCGGTAGGGCACAATTCGGAGGAACTGGCACCGGAATACAGGAACTTTGGCCGGGCGAAGCTTCAGGAGATGCTCACGCTGCCGGACTACCTGACGGAGACCTTCCAGCCGGAAATGAGCAAGAGCGAGATAAAGGCCGTCAAGGAAGAGTATGAGGAAGAGCAGAAGATAACCCCGCTTGAAGTGTACACTGAGCCGGATCAGCGGCAGGATGAGTCCAATATCGAGCGGTTTGTCTATGATCTGCTGAAGAAGGACAAGGAACTGTATAGCCTGCTGTTTGCAGACTATCGGTACAGGGAAACCATAGACAGGACGGATGACTTTGTGGACGATGTGATAGAGAGGTTCCTGCCTTGCGATGACTTCAAGATATGGATAGCCCGCCCTGCCGGCCTGGGTAAATGCCAGCTGAAGCTGACTGAAGAAGACAGGACGGCACAGTTGACGAGCCTGCGGGGCGACTTCAAGGACGAGGTGACCTATGCAGAGCTGACACTGGCAGTGGAGAAGCAGATACCCGGGGGGATAAAGAGCGTGGGCGCAGCCTGGGAGACGCGTTTCGGGGAATTGTGGGAGGATCCTGACGCGGAGAACAAAAATGCACCGGTGCAAGAAAAGCCAAAGAGCCCGGAAAAGAAAAAGAGCCGTGTATCGGTGGCCAAGGATAAGCCCAAAAAGGAAGCTCCGGCAAAAAGTGGGATAAAAGAACCCGAAAAGCCGCATAATGACTCTGCGGGAGAGCATCCCAAGGAGCCGCATAAACACCTAAACGGAACAGAAGTCGAGGTGGCAGAGAATGTGTATGTACCCGTTTCCATGACCGGCGGGGTAACCGACGCGGAAATGGCGTCATATCTGACTGAGATCAGGGAGCACGACAGGGCGGGACTTTTTACAGAGCTTGTATTGAACACCGGGGAGCTGGCGAAGAATGCCAGGAACATGAGCCGTGACCGCGAATCGATCAGCTACACGGCAGCAGTGACTGAGGCCCGCAAGATAACCTGCCTGCTGAGTGAGATCAAGTGGCGATGGGATGAGAGCAAGGAGCTGAGGGAGGCAGCAAACGGATGAGAGGAAATATCACAGAGGAAGAGATGGAAGGACTTGTACTGAGGGACGTGACTGCGCCGTGCAAATTCTGTGGTCAATATGTATCCTTCAAGTGGGATCCTATAAGGCCTATCTCAGAGGATGAGGAGATAGAGGAGGCTTCAAAGAACTGTAGCTGCGAGAGCGCCCGGTGGTATCAGGAGAGGGATACCAAGATAAACCTGGCCAGCGAGAATATAAATGACCTGTTCGGAGATCCTGATGAAGCTGAGTTGCGAAACCTCTTCCTGTATGCCGTGAAGATGATAATAGACAAGGCAGTATTCAAGATAACCGCAACAGCAAGGAATGGAGCAAAAGGAGAGTTCTCTATAACTGCCTCGGACAAGATCAAGATAAAGCGCACGGAGGCGACTGTGCAGGAGGCCAGTTTGTGATGAAGTCCATAATGCACGATAAAAGGGACGGCACTTGTTATCTGTGCATGGCAGCGGGCGATTACTCCAGGCAGACGTGCCTGGAGGAGCACCACTGCATACATGGAACGGCGAACCGGCAGCTGTCGGAGAGGTGGGGCTTAAAGGTTTATCTTTGCCCCGCCCATCATCGCCATTTACATAGTGACAGGGATGGACGGATAGCTGATGTATACTGTCAGATGGCTGCACAGAGGGCTTTCACCAGCAGATACCCGGACAAGGATTTCAAGGCCATATTCGGGAGAAATATCATAGACGCGCTGCGAATACGCAGCAAAAAAGAGGCGGGAGCTGCTATAAACGCAGCGGGCACGGGGGGTAATGGAACAAAAAAGGCAGCAGGCTTTATGCATATAGATAACCAGATAGAGGACATACCGTTTTGAATGTCGCTCTGCACATAATCCGGCTAAACAAATTATGACAAATATAGAGGTGTCGCAATGAAAAAAACAATATGCCTTGACATAGAGACCACTGGCCTTGACAGGGTGGTGGACGAGATCCTTCAGCTGTCGATCATCGACGGCGAAGGGAAAACACTTTACAACCGGTATTTCAAGCCCGAGTGGCACAACGAATGGCCGGAAGCCATGGCGGTGAATAAAATCACTCCGGAGAGTCTGAAGGATAAGCCGTTTTTTAAGGACTGCATAAGTGAGATCCAGGAGATAATAGACGGCGCTGACACCATAATCACCTACAATGGCATATGGTTCGATATCCCGATGCTGGAATTCAAGGGCATAAAGTTTCCGGAGGATTATCAGAGCATCGACGTAAAGCAGGAATACGCCGAGTATATGGCCATCTGGAACGAGAAGGTGAACGGTTGGAAGTGGTGGAAGCTGACCGAAGCTGCAAAGTATCTCAGGATCGAGCATAAGGCTCACGACAGTCTGGGAGACACGCAGGCCACCTTGGAGGTATGGAAACGTATGGAGACGTGGAAAAGACCACTGGATTCCGATCTGTGGAAGATAGGCGACCGCATTTACTGCCCGTCTTATGAGAGTATGCACTCCAAGCTGAAGCGGCTCCGGGAGGCGGGCATAGATGCAAGGCAGGGAGCGGAGCCCATGGTTCTGATAGTAGTGGAGGTGTTTGAATGACAGGACAGGAGCTTATAGACTGGATAAAAGAGAATAAGGCAGAGGATTATGAGATAAGGTCATATGATTTTTACGATAATGAAGTGGCAGTTGATCCTTGTTTAGGAAAAGAACGCATTAGAACGTATAAAGATGGCAAAGTCACTTATACCGAGAACTATTATATAGAAATATAAAAGATTGATTCTATTTAGGAGGATAATATGGATTTAATTAGAATTGAAACGCATGAGGGCAATGCCGTATTGGAACATTTAATAAATATCAAATATATTGTTAGAATGTCCGATTTGCCAAATGGACAGAGTGAGATACTAACTGAAAGTGGGGATAGATACATAGTCAATCAGAGTATATATAAGATTAAAGAAATGATAGACGATGCAATGAAAAGTTGATTTTATGAGGTGGAAAATGACGGAAGATGTAGAAAGTGAGGTAGAAGAATGACACTTGATGAACAAATTGAAATATTAGAAAACAATGCAGAATTTGAGCGAAAAGATGGTGATTTAAATAGCTGTTTAAATTTCAGACAGCTTGTGGAATGGCTTAAAGACTACAAGCGGCTGAAAGATCAACAGCCTTGCGAGGACTGTATCAGCAAAAAGAATGAAATTGTTCCTTCCTTCAAGCCGTCTGGGGATACCCATATATTAAAATGTTTGCCCCAGTATTTCAACGAGGTCAGAGATCGCAAAAAGAGTTTTGAACTCCGTAAGGATGACCGTGATTACAAGGTGGGCGATAAGATAATCCTAAAAGAGTGGGATGGGGAGGACTACACTGGGCGCGAGATTTTAAATATTAAGATTCAATACATCCTTCGAGATTGTCCAGAATATGGATTAAAAGAGGGATACTGCATATTAGGATTCTGAGGAGCAGGAGGGAGAAAATGCGGATAGGCAGAGATTCATGGAACATAATACAGAGAGTTATAAGGCGATACCCCGAGAGCAAGAGAAAATATCAGGATGCTCTTGATGCGGCGATGTATCCCGGTGCCAGTGAAAGCAAAGGCGACCCCTATGAAGTGGATCCCGATTATACAAAGCCGGTATCAATTACGGAGGCCGCCGCGCTTCGCCTGAATTCTCCGTATGTTCAGAGACTTAAAAAAGAGATCGAAGCCGTAGAGACCGCATTTAATAATCTGGATTCAGGGGAACAGTCTTTGATCCGTGCCCGCTATTGGGTAGATCAAAACAAAAACCAGCAGTATCATAAGCTATTTGAATTGCCTTATGCTGAAAGAACCATGAAAAGGATATGCAGAAAGTTTATTGCAAATGTGGGATTGAGTATGGGCGAAATCAGTAATGAATAAAAAGTTTTTAAAAATATAAAAAAGTGCTTGCAATATGGTAAACCCTATGATATAATTATAATCAGAAAGGAGGTAAGAGCCGATGATAAAAGTCAAGAAAATAAAAAAGATGCTCCGGCGAATGATTGAAGCCATCTTCACCGGAGCAGTTGCCGGAACAATCGCAGGACTGATTGTCGAGTGGTTCAAGCGAAGGTAGCGACAACGGGGTGGGGGCGAAAGCCCTCACCCACATCTTAACAAATTATTATCGGCGAAGCAATATGAAAGATTCAGTTATAGTAGCATTTATTGTGGGATTCGTGGTATGCGCTATAGTGTATTACATCAGGAGCAGAGAGGAGGATGAAAAGGATGCCAAGGGGTGAACCGAACAAACAGACCATAGCATCAGAGAAATATCAGAAAAAAGCAGGTTATAAAACCATTGCTTTCAAAATGAAAGGTGATTTGCCTGACAGATTCTCTGAAATATGTGACAGAGTGGGGCGCCCGAAATCAGCAGTGATAGCAGAGCTGATGGAAAAATTCATACAGGAGAATGAAAGTTCTTAAAAGTTGGCACCAAAAACGCTTATCAAATGTGATATGATGTAAACTGTAAAATTGATCGGGTGCCACCCCAGGCATAAAATGTTCTCCGTAAAGTGACTGAAAGAGCAAGCTCAAAAGAGTTTGCTCTTTTTTACGCCGTGTGTCGAAGGCTTCACGGATAAGCAGAAGAGGATCCTTATCTTCCATGAGCTTCTTCATGTGGGGGTGGATGCCGACGAAGATGGCTGTGAAAAATACCGCACTGTGCCTCATGATCTTGAAGACTTCAAGCTGATCATTGATCGTTTTGGCGTTGATTGGGATAAAACAGATGGATAAACCTAAAGCTAACCGTAGAGCTGACCATACTGCCGGACACAGAGCCGCATTCGACCGGAACAGACTGAAGCTCATCAGGACAGGCAAAGCGTCAGGCGCTGTCTGTGCTATCTGCGGTGGAGAGATAGACTTTGACAGAAAGTATCCTGATCCGATGTCTGTATCAGTGGATCATATAATTCCGATCAGCAGAGGCGGACATCCGAGTGACATAGATAATCTTCAGCTTGTTCATATGCGTTGTAACATTGCAAAATCGAACAAAATAAGTGCAAAAGATGGAGAAAATGAGCAGAAAATGAGTGAAAATGATGCAAAAAAGGAAATTTCCATGCGCGACCTTCCTCAGTCCTGTGACTGGGTCAAATATCGCTGCAAAGCTTGATTTTCCTTGCTTTCTGTCTCCTTCTGGGGGCCTGTCCCCCTCCCTTCCGGGGCGTTCGTACTCCCCCGCCGTTACTGCCCACATATCTCGCTGAGAAATGGAGCCTTGAAATGGACTACAAAGGAATAGATTACCTGAAAAGAAAACTGGAAGCCAAGAGGTACAGGGTACTGAAACGCTACGGCTATTATGAGATGAAAAATGCCATATATGACCGTTCGCCTATGATCCCCGAGGGCATGAAGTGGCTGCGGGCCACGCTGGGATGGTGCGCTAAAGCTGTAGATTCCATCGCTGACAGATTGAATTTCATAGAATTTGATGATGACGACTTTGACCTGAACCGGATCTTTGAGATGAATAATCCGGACGTGTTCTTTGACAGTGCGATCCTGTCGGCGCTCATCAGCTCCTGTTGTTTTATTTACATTTCACTGGGAGCTGATAAGTTTCCGCGGCTTCAGGTGATAGACGGAGGCAATGCAACCGGCATTATCGACCCGATAACCGGGATGCTGACAGAAGGATATGCTGTTCTGAAGCGTGATGACAACGGCCTTGCTGAGCAGGAAGCTTATTTCATGATCGGCAAGACAACATACTACGAGAATGGGAAGCAGACAAGTATAGTTGACAATAAAGCGCCCTATACCTTGCTCGTGCCCGTGATCTTCCGTCCGGATGCGGTGAGAGCGTTTGGGCATTCCAGGATCAGCAGGGCGTGCATGAGCATACAGCAGTCTGCACTCCGGACGCTTCGCAGGGCAGAGGTGTCAGCGGAGTTTTATTCATTCCCGCAGAAGTACGCTACGGGATTGGATCCAGATGCTTCGCCGATCGACAAGTGGAAGGCGACTATATCAAGCTTCCTCCAGTTCGACAAGGATGAAGAAGGTGAAAAGCCCATCCTGGGACAGTTTACCCAGCAGAGCATGAGCCCCTATACGGAACAGCTCCGGATGCTCGCCGCACTCTTTGCCGGTGAGACCGGCCTGACCCTGGATGACCTGGGCTTTGTGGCAGAGAACCCGTCAAGCCAGGAAGCGATAAAGGCAGCTCATGAGAACCTGAGGCTGACCGCCCGGAAGGCACAGCGCACATTCGGCACAGGCTTCCTTAATGTCGGATACCTTGCGGCGTGCCTGCGGGATGATTATGGATATCAGAGACGGCAGGTTTATAGGACTAAGCCTCTATGGGAGCCGATATTTGAGCCGGATGCGGCTAATATGTCGCTGATCGGTGACGGTGTGATCAAGATCAACCAGGCTGTGCCGGGATACTTTAACCTGGATAACCTGAGACTGATAACGGGCATGGAGCCTAGCAGGATGGAACCACAGGAGACAGAGGATGCAGGACGTATCGCCGGAGCTTCTGAACAGAATACGCAGTGATTTCAGGAAGTCGTGCAGAGAAGATAAGCAGCTGGGGACTGTCATTGACAGGATAGACAGCGGCAAAGGCACATACAGGGAAGCTCAAGAGCTGGCCGGGAGCCTTGGCGATAAGCTGGGCGAAGCGTACAAGGGCAATATGACGGCTGAGACGCTTCCTGATGGCCGGCTTTACCGGAATATTGCAGAGAAGGTGATCCGCCCCACGCTTCATGATAACTATGAGCTGGTGAGCGAAGCATCCCAGAAGGTGCAGAAGGTGCTCAATGATGATGCAGGCATCGGCCTGAAGGTCCAGATCCCGGAGGAAGACACTGACAGGGTGGATGGGATCATTGACAGGGTTTCTGATCATGTGGATGAGTTTACGGCTGAGTCTGCTGATGACCTTGCGAGCATGACGGAGAATTTTACCCATCATGTGGTGGATGCATTCATCGAGAAGAATGCGGATTTCCAGTATTCAGCAGGCTTGAAGCCCAAGATTGAGCGTGATGCCATGGCTGAGTGCTGTGAATGGTGCCTGGATCTGGCCGGGACGTATGAGTATCCGTTGAAGGACAGGAGCGTGTTCCAGCGCCATAAGGAATGCCGGTGCGTGGTAGACTATCATCCCGGCAATGGAAAAGTGCAGAACGCTCACACAAAACAGTGGCGTGATGAGACGGACAGTGATATACTTGAAGCACGCAAGACTATTGGTCTTGAACCTCTCGTGGATCCGGCGAAGATAGAACAGAGGAAGCAGTTAGAAAAACAGACAGGTGGAAAAATAACAGGAGGGCATCATTATATTGTTGATCCTGTTGAAGGCGAAAAAGGTTTATTAGCTGCTAAGTATTATGAAAAATATGCTAAGGTTGATGATGCTGAAGTTATATCAAAGAATACAGGATTTAGTATTCAAGATATACGAATAGTTAGGAGTCATGTTTTTTATGAGAAGCATAATTTAGACACAGGTTATGAGAGATTTGCTCCTGATTATGATATGGCAGTGGCTTGGAAACGTCTCCAAAACGGAGATTATTACTCGAGAGATATTACGCTATTAAATCATGAACTTCTTGAAAGTCAGATTGAAAAAGAATATAATCTTACTGCAAGAGAGGCACATGATAGAGCAAATAAAATATACAATTGGTTGAAACAGTTATGGGAAGAAACAGATGGTAAAGGAGAACCGGATGGTTTATTGTGAGTTGGTATCAATAGATGGGAATATGGCTAAATATATATTCGGAGGATCATACAAAGATCTTACGGGTGTTTTTTTTGTGAATAAGGATGATTTAAGTTTTAATCTGACTAAAATGCCGCAAAATTCCTATGTACTTGTGAGACATTTGAAAAGTATGCTTTCAAATTATATTGATGAGATAAAAAAAGGTTTTTTCCCTGATAAAATGTCACGAGAAATCTGATAAGGAGTAACCATGGCGAAGGATGAGAAGCTAAATAAGCTATTTGAGTTGAGTAATCCAATAGTGGAATATCTTCAGAAAAATTTCCACCCGCATACATCGGTAGTCATAGAATGGGATGGCATACGGGTGGAGGAAACATTAGCCACAGTTGTTAAAGAATGCGTTGTTGATTAACCTCCTTTCATCATATTTCAGGCTGGCACCTGATGAAAGGATTATAGCATAAAAGCACTTACAAACGTAGGTGCTTTTTTGTTTGGAGGAAAGCATGCATGATTGATATAACAGGCGAAGACGTGAATCTGATAATCGACAATCTTTGCATGAAATTCAATACTACGGTTGATAACCTGATTCCGGAGCTGATAAAGTTAAAGACTGTTTCTGCAGTCGCATCTATATGCGTATGCATAATATTTATGACGACAGGCCTGATAATGTTTAGGAAGGCAATAAATATAGCAGAGGATGAGCTGAGTTTCGGATGGGCAATGTTGAGCATTTGCATGTTTGTTTTTTTGGTGATTACCTTCATATGTTTCGGTATGAACATGTATAAGCTGATCGTATGGAGCAATGCACCGTATGGAGCGGCGATAGAGTACATATTGCAGCTCTTGCGGAATTGATAACAAGGAGGGAATGTTATGGCGAGGACGAGAGTCGGCCGCCAGACACCCACCAAATACGTTGTTTTACCTTACAGGAAGACCAAAGGGAAGGAGGCTATATGCCTTTATCAAGAGACAGGCCGTAAGGCCCAGCAATGGCAGAAAAACCTCATAAAGGATGTACTGGCATATACCAGCGGCAAGAAACAGCTCTGGAAACACACAAAGATCGGTTATTCCGTGCCCAGGCGTAACGGAAAAAACGAGATTGTAGCTATCCGCGAGCTGTATGCCCTTATGAACGGGGAGAAGGTTCTACATACTGCGCACAGGACTACTACTTCGCACGCTGCATCGGTCCGGCTGGCAAGGTTCCTTGCTGACTGCGGATATGAAGAAGTGCAGAGGGTAAAGAAGGGCGAAGCATACGGTAAGCATTATACTTACTCAAAGCAATTCGGCCTTGAACGTATCACTCTGCTATCAGAGGGCGGCGGGTCGGTGGACTTCCGTACCAGAAGCGGCAAGGGCGGCCTCGGTGAGGGCTTTGACCTCCTGATCATAGATGAAGCACAGGAATATACGGACGAGCAGGAGAGCGCTTTGAAGTACGTGGTAACTGACAGCGCAAACCCTCAGACGATATTCTGCGGCACGCCTCCCACTCCCGTCAGCTCCGGTACGGTGTTCCTGAAGTTCCGGAACACGACCCTGGAGAGCGGCACGCCGAATGGCATGTGGGCTGAGTGGTCCGTGGATGATGTGTCAGATATCCATGACCGTGATCTGTGGTATGAAACAAATCCGTCCCTTGGCAACACACTCACAGAGAGGGCCGTGGCCGATGAGCTGGGCGGCGATGAGACGGACTTTAATATCCAGCGTCTCGGCCTGTGGATCCAGTACAATCTGAAATCTGCCATATCCGAGGCTGAGTGGGCAGACCTGAGGTCTGAAAAACTGCCAAAACTGAAAAGCAGACTGTTCGCGGGCGTGAAATACGGCGTGGACGGGAATAACACAGTATTGTCCATAGCAGCGAAAACTTCAGACGGCAGGATTTTAATTGAGACCATTGACTGCCGCCCCACGAGGGAAGGCAATGCCTGGATAACTGATTTCCTGTGCAGGGCAGATGTCAGGATGGTAGTCATAGACGGCAAGAATGGCCAGATGATACTCGCCGATGAGATCAAAAAAGCCAAAAGCAGGTATCCATCGACATCAAGGATCAAGATCAAGCTGCCGACTGTCGCCGAAGTGATAAGCGCACATACCATATGGGAGTATGCTCTGGAGAAGAGGAGTATCACCCACATGGGGCAGCCATCACTCATGCTGTCAGTGACGAACTGTGAAAAAAGGGCAATAGGGAACAATGGTGGCTGGGGTTATAAATCCCTGGCTGATGATGTAGATGTGGCGCTTCTGGAAAGCGCAGTGCTGGCACACTGGGCATGTGCGGAATGTAAGGAACAACGTAGACAAAGAGTAAGTTATTAAAGCACCTCCGGGTGCTTTTTTACTTCATAAAATTTACCGTACCACGCGGGCAAGTGGGTGAAAGGAGACCAAATGGCAGATTTTACACCGATCACCAGCCAGGAAGAGCTGGACAGGATCATCAAAGGAAGGCTTGAAAAGCAGAGTGAGAGCTTCACAAAAAAGTATGAAGGCTTTGTTTCGCCGGAAGACCTGGCGAAGATCAGGAGCGATTACGATAAGCAGGTCGCCGACCTGAACAGTGCTATGAAGGCTGCATCCAAAAAGGCAGAAGCCTATGACAAGGACATTGCTGAAAGGGATGCAAAAATAAAAGGGTATGAGACCTCAGCACTGAAGGGCAGGATAGCCCATGAAACGGGCATACCCTATGAGCTGGCCGCAAGGCTCAGCGGCGAGACAGAGGAAGACATCAGGAAGGATGCTGAGAGTCTCGCGCAGTACGTAAACAAGGGCGAGGTGCCGCCCATGAGGAGCACTGAACCTGATGGCAGCGATATGAGAAGGACAGCACTTACAAACCTGCTGTCCGGTCTGAAAGGAGAATGAACATGAGTAATCCACTTTCTAAATCTACACTGTTTGACCCTGAGCTGGTCAAGGATCTTATCAACAAAGTAAAGGGTGAGTCTTCCCTGGCGAAGCTTTCCGGGCAGTCCCCTATTCCTTTCAACGGCATGAAGGAATTTACCTTTACTTTCGATTCCGATATCGACATCGTAGCTGAGAATGGCGCCAAGAGCCACGGCGGTGTAACTCTTGCACCTGTGACCATCATTCCGATCAAGTTCGAGTACGGCGCCAGGGTATCGGATGAGTTCGAGTATGCGTCCCAGGAGGAGCAGATCGACATCCTGTCCCGGTTCAATGAGGGCTTTGCGCGCAAGGTGGCAAGAGGTATCGACCTCGCCGCTTTCCATGGCGTCAATCCCCGCACCGGCGCAGCTTCTGCGGTAGTCGGGAATAATCACTTTGATTATGCAGTTTCCCAGCACGTGACCTATGGCACCGGCACAGCCGATGAGGATGTAGAAGCAGCCATTGCGCTGGTGAACGGCTCTGATAATGATGTGAGCGGCATTGCCATGGCACCTGCGCTTGCGGCAGCTCTGGCGGCTTTGAAGAACGCTTCCAACGAGAGGCTTTATCCTGAGCTGGCATGGGGCGGCAAGCCTTCGTCTCTTAACGGCGTGCCTATCTCCGTAAACAGGACCGTTTCCGACATGACCCTTAGGGATGACGGAGAAGCTACTCCTACAGTGATCCCGGATATTGCCATTGTCGGTGATTTTGCCAATATGTTCCGTTGGGGCTATGCAAAGCAGATCCCTACCGAGATCATCAAGTACGGCGATCCTGACAACAGCGGCAACGACCTGAAGGGGCATAACCAGATTTACATCCGCGCTGAGGTATATCTGGGCTGGGGCATCCTTGATCCCAGCGCTTTCGCCCTTATCTATTGATCGGAGGCGGGCGCATGAAGTACAGGAATCTGAAAACCGGCGCGGTCATTGATGTGGTCTCAAAGGTATCAGGAACGGAGTGGGAACCCATCGGGGTTCCTGCCCCGAAGCCTGCTGATGCCATATCAGAAGACAAAAACCGCAAACGTAAGAAAAAGGCGGCAGGAAATGAGTGATTTTGCGACGATCAGCGACATAATTGCATTATGGCGGCCCCTGACGCAGGCAGAGACAGAGCGGGCGACAGCTCTGCTCCCTGTTGTGTCAGATATGATACGCTTTGAGGGCAGCAAGTACGGCTATGACGTGGATGCCATGGTGACTGAGTCTGCGAGCTATGCCAATGTTGTAAAGATGGTGACCGTGGACGTGGTCGGGCGGATCCTGAGGACGCCGGTGACCGGTGAACCCATGACACAGGAATCACAGTCGGCCCTTGGCTATACCTGGTCAGGTACGAGCGCTGTGCCTGGCGGAGGAATATCGAACGCACTGATGCGCAATGACCTGAAACGCCTGGGCTTCAAACGCCAGAGATACGGATATTTTGACCCTTACGGGGTGGAGGCAGCCAATGAGACCGACTGAATGCGCCCAGAGCGTGATACTGTATGAAAAAGTGCAGACCGGCACGGACGGGATGAACCTCCCGGTATATGAGGAAGTGCCTGTGACGGTCGAAGGCGTGTTCATAGGCAGCCCCGATGGTCAGGAGGTGGCCAATGAGCTGACCCTGACCGGGAAAAGGTGGCTTTATACCCTTGGCATACCAAAGGGAGATACCCATGACTGGGAGAATGCCACGGTTGAGTTTTATGGCAGGAGATGGCGTACTTTTGGCGCGCCGGTCGTGGGCATTCCGGAGCTGATGCCCCTGCCCTGGGGCATGAATGTAAAGGTGGAAAGTTATGGCGGATAAGTTCAGGCTTGTCAGATTCGAGCTGGATAAAAAAGGTGTGGGGCAGATCCTCAAATCAAAGGAAATGCTGGATATGCTGGAAAAAGAAGCCGGAAAACAGTCTGACGGCGACCATCATGTCAAAAGCTTCATAGGTTTTGACAGGGCGCACGCCATGGTTTATCCAAACACGAAGGAGAATCCGGGATGATAGACATAAAAGTGATCCAGTATCTGAATGACGTTATGGAAGAACCTGCTTATGGGATGATCCCGGAAGTAAAGCCTGCCCGGTACGCAGTGGTGGAACTGGTGAAGTCCGGGATAAAAAATCATATCAGCAGGGCTAGCGTGACTGTGTACTGTTACGCAAGGACAAAAGCTGATGCAGCCCTTTACGCCGAAAGTGTGAGGGATGCCATGCTTGATATGGATGTTCTGCCGGAGATAACGTCTTCCAAGCTGGGCAACCTGACGGCCGGTATCGACCCCGGCATCAAGGAACCCAGATATGAAGTGACGGTAAACCTCTGGTATTATGAATGAAAGGAGAATGAAGATGCCAACTGGTGGAAATACTGTAGGAAATGTTTCTGTAGGTAAACCCAAGGTGTCCGGAGCTGTATTCTGCGCACCGCTCAATACAACGCTTCCGACGGATGCGACAAGTGCCCTGGATCCGGCTTTTAAGTGCCTGGGCTATGTATCCGATGACGGTCTGACGAACAGCAGATCAATGGACATAAACAAGATAAAGGCCTGGGGCGGCGATGTCGTATATTCCTCGCTGACGGAATTTGACGATCCGTTCAAGCTGACCCTGATCGAGAGCAAGAATGCCGACGTGCTGAAGGCGGTGTTCGGAAGCAACAATGTGACTGTCACGGCTGCGACGCAGAGCACTCCTGAAAAGATCAGCATCAACGTCAAATCCTCATTGCCTGATGAGATGGCATGGGTATTCGACATAGCGACCAGGAACAGCGGAGTGAGACGTATCGTTATACCTGATGGTGGTATAACCGAGATCGGGGAAGTGGCCTATACCGATGAGGATGCCATAGGTTATGAAATAACCATTACGCCCTATCCGGACAGCAATGGCATATACCATAAGGAGTATATCGAATGAGTGTGAAAAGGAAAACCACGGCGGCTGCTGATGCCGCCGGGTCCTCCTTTGTGGAGGGCACAACTAAGAGCGGCATAAAATACAGGGTTGATAAAAGGATCGTGGACGATACGCGCTTTCTGCATTATGCCGTGGGCATGAAGGACAAAGACCGGCTTGTGGCGGCCAAGGCTATGTTCGACATGTACGGAATGCTGTTCGGCGGCTCTGACGGTCTGATGGCATTCGAGAACGAGATCGCCCTGCATCATGACGGCATATGCACCCAACAGATCCTCATGAGCGAACTGAATGAAATACTCGGAGCACTGAAAGCAAAAAACTGATGTTCCTCGCCCATGTGATACATGAGTGCGAGGATCTGATGATATGTGATCTGGCTCAGCAGTATGGCATTCTGGATTACAGGACAGTATCGCCGCTCATCCTGGCAGCCCTGGTTTCAGGACTTGGCAGGGAAAGCCGGGTAATGAGATATCTGACAGGCGAAAAACTGACGCTGAATGAGTATCTGTTGGCTCATATGGCTGACAGTCTGGCCTTTATAGCATGGAGCAGGACAAAGGCTGCGGAGAAGGGCCACGGAAGGCCTGAGAGTCTGCTGATGAAGCTCCTGGGAAAGGATAAAGCGAGCCTGACAGAAGATCTGCTGACGTTTGACACGCCGGAGGATTATGAGGCATGGCTTGCTTCAAGAAGAGGTAAGGATAATGGCTGAAAATACTATAGGCCAGGCATACATAGAGATAATACCGACCACTGACGGCATAACAGGGGCGATGGAAAGCGCACTGGGCGGTGCAGGAAGCAAGGCCGGCGCGAGCTTCGGCGGAGGCTTCAAGGCCGCTGCCGCCACAGCAATGGGGAATCTCGCTTCCAGCGCTGTGTCTGCGGCAGCTTCCGCAGCGGCAGATTTTGGCAGAAATGCGTTGAACGCAGGCAAAGATTTTGATAATGCCATGTCACAGGTTGCGGCGACGATGGGAAAATCTGCTGAAGATATCCAGAATGATATGATGAATACCGAGACGGAGCTCGGCAGGCTGAGGGCATTCGCTCTTGAAATGGGCGGCACTACTGCCTTTTCGACCACTGAAGCGGCAGAGGCCCTTAATTATATGGCTCTGGCTGGATACGATGCGGATACATCCATAGCAATGCTGCCTAATGTGCTGAACCTGGCAGCATCAGGAGCTATGGGGCTTGCAGAAGCTTCCGATATGGTAACGGATGTCAGCTCTGCCCTCGGTCTTTCGATAGAAGAGACCACGGTCATGGTCGATCAGATGGCGGCAACTGCATCTGCTTCAAATACTTCGGTTGCGCAGCTTGGAGCTGCCATGCTGAAGATCGGCGGTACTGCTGCCAACATGAAGGGCGGCACTCAGGAGCTGGCCACAGCCCTTGGGATCCTGGCGAATAATGGCATCAAATCAGCTGAGGGCGGAACACACCTCCGGAATATGCTGCTGTCATTGGAGACTCCCGGTGATAAGGCCGCAATGGCTCTTGAAAGGATCGGGCTGAATGAAAAATTTGTATATGATGAAGCGGGTAACCTCCGTGGAATGGATGAGATTTTTACTGATCTTTCCATGGCCATGACAGGGATGACCAACGCCGAGAAGGATGCCACCCTTGCGGCGGTGTTCAATAAAACCGACTTGTCCGCGGCACGCGCAATGCTGGCCGGCATATCCACATCCTTCGATGATCTGGGAGGTGCCCTGGAAAAATCGGGGGTTGACTGGGAAAAGTATGCGGATAAGGTATGGGCGACGGAAGGAGTCATCGAGGGGATTTCCGGGGATATCGCCTATGATATTGCACAGGGTTTTAGCGACGCGGAGATAGCCGATTATCTTGTCAGCGAGTACGAGATTGATACTACAGATGCGATCGCGGCAATAAATGCTGCAAAGAGCGCGGTGGTAGATTCCGGAACAGCCTGGGACAGCCTCAATGCTTCCATCGGGGATGCAAAGGGTGCTGCAGAGGACATGGCAAATGCTCAGCTTGAAAACCTCGAAGGCGATATCACTAAGTTTGATTCAGCCCTGATGCTTGCATATCAGACAGTGTTTGACAAGCTGTCTCCTTCGCTCCGGGAGCTCGTGCAGTTCGGCACGGATGGAATATCGCAGCTGACAGCCGCTTTTAATGAGGGCGGACTTGAAGGACTGCTGACCACGCTGGGCGAGCTGGTATCCCAGGGAACTCAGAAGTTGCTTGATGCGGCACCGCAGATGATGGAGGCGGCTTTTGCTCTTGCCTCTTCGATCGGCAAAGGCTTTATGGATAATATGCCAAAACTGCTGGATACAGTATTGAAGCTGGTCGGGCAGCTTGCGCAGGATATGGCTGCGGCAGCTCCAGAAATGATACCGGCGGCCGTAGAGATGGTCATGAACCTCGCCCTTGGCCTGCTTGATAACATAGACATGATCATAGACTCGGCCATTGCACTGGTAACAGGGCTGGCCACAGGGCTTGTGGATGCTCTGCCGATACTCCTTGAAAAAGCTCCTGAGATCATTCAGAAGCTTGTGGATGCCCTGCTGGTGAATGTGCCAAAGCTGCTGGAGGCTGCCGTCATGGTTGTAGTGACGCTGGTAGAGGGCATTATCCAGAACCTGCCGATGCTCCTGGAGGCGGCTTTTGAGATCATAGGCACACTGATCGCAGGTGCGATAGAACAGTTCCCGGCAGTGATAGACATGTGCCTTGACCTGGTTTCGCAGATGTACGATTTCTTTTTGAACGTGGATACGTCCGAATGGGGCAAGGATCTGATACAGGGGCTGGTGGACGGCATCATGAGCATGATAGGCAAGGTGGCGGACGCGGCCAAAGCCGTCGCAGAGAGCATAGCGAAGTTCATACATTTCTCTGAGCCGGATGTGGGGCCGCTTGCAAACTTCCATACATTTGCCCCTGACATGATGGAGCTGTTCGCCAAGGGGATAAAGGATAATGAGGACATAGTGGCGATGCAGGTATCGAAAAGCTTTGATCTGCACAGCGCAATGGGAGATGCAAGGCCTGTCAGCCCGGTATATGACTCTGCGGTAAATGTGGCCGGAAATGATACCAGCGGCTTGTACAGCCTCATGTCCAGATATCTGCCTGAGATAGCTGCGGCAGACAGCAGCGTGAACGTCTCGCTGGAAGGCGATGCCGCCGGCATCTTCGATCTGGTGCGCAGGCAGAACCGCGTGTACACCAGGGCTAACGGAAGGAGTGCATTCGCATGAGTATGCCATTGATGTTTGCGCCGTTCTGGTATGACGAGAACGCGCATATAGTACATATCGAGAATTATACGAAAAACATCGTGGACGGCACATATGAGGTCAACACCGAAAAGGTATATGACACTTATGAGGACTGTAACCATACGACCCATTATATTTATCTGAGGAGTAAGGTCAGGGGAAAGCTCGATCTGGCTTTCCATACAATGGAAGAGTATGAGCAGTTCCTGGAGGATCTGGATTCAGCTACCAATGAATATACCAGCTTGAAGACCTTATATGTCATACCGAATAATACTCTGAGCACCAAGGCTATAGCTGCCCTGGTTGATTTTTATCCCAAAAGGGAGCTGACCGCAGACGGTGACCTTGACGGCATCGTCCGGCGCATCACGGTCAGTATAGAGGAGGCGTGATATGCTGAATGTCAGCGCAGATGTCAAGACGGCATTGAAGAGGGATTTCTGCCATAAGGAGCTCAGGATCACGATCGGAAGCACGGTGCTGACCAACTCTGCCATATACAAGGATGGCTTTAAACTCACCGAGGCAGTCATGGATGGGACGGTTGAATTCGTGGGATGCATATCATCAATTCTCGAGTTTAAGGTTTCTACCCTGTCTCTTGCCAAAGGCGACTACAAGGGCCAGAGTGTGACTGCCGAGGTGGCGGTGAAGCTGGGAAGCATCCTATCGGATTATATTCCCCTGTTCCATGGATACGTGGATTCCTGCGAGACCTCTGCGGATGGGTACTGGCAGAAGATCACCTGTTTTGATGCTCTTGCCTATTTGACGGATACTCCGGTCTACAACTGGTACAAGTCTGCTTTCGGCGGCGGCTCCGTCACGATGGGATATTTCAGGTCCTATATCACGGGGGCACTTGGCCTGACTGAGGAGCAGATCGTGCTCCCAAATGATTCCGTGAAGTTCAAGAAGCGATATCGGAATAAGGATATCACGGGGCTCATCCTGCTACGGCACATAACCCAGATAAACGGAGCCTTCGGGATCATCGGCCGGAGCGGCAGCTTCGCCTACAGGTATATCAATGATTCCGCAGATCCGGAGCGAATACCCTATTACAGATCTATGGAGTATGAGAATACAGTCATAAGGCCGATCAATACAGGGCTCACCATCCGGACAAATTCAAATGACGCAGGGGTGACGGTCACGTGGGCGAATTACCAGAACTATGCCGGGACGGATCCCGGATGGAACGATGACTCCCAGGACACATATCTTGTAGATGAAGATGATGAAGACATCACCGACGGGAATTATGTCGTGGAGTCGAACCTCATCGCATACAAGCTGAAGAAGGGCAAGAAACAAGTGCTCGCGGCGAACATGATGGCATCTATCGGGAATGATGCGGTGTTCCGGCCGTACAAAGTAGTCTGTAACGGCCTGCCTTATCTGGAATGCTGCGACAAGGTCCTGTTCACTAAGGGCGATAATACTTCCATAGAATTTGTCATAACCAAAAGGACGCTGCAGGGGGTCCAGAACATGACGGACACCTATGAGTGTAGCCCTGAGCAGGAGATAGTGAACGGGAGCGCAGGCGGAGGGTCAGGAGTGAGCACGGCAGACGCCTCATATGTCTCCAATGTCTGGGGATCCACGAGGGGGATGTCGGGAAACCCTGATAATGCCCTCGGGCTCATCGAGAAAAGCATCACGGCAAATGGTACATACGCCGCGGGGGATGATGGGGCCGAGGGCTATTCACAGGTAACGGTAGACGTTCCGGGCGGGGGAGGCGGAGACATCGGAGGTATTCCAATACAGGGCTACCCTACAGAGAGTATAGCCGCCTGGTCAACTGTACACATAGAGGTGGAGGGAGCCAGAAAGGTGTGGCTGAATCTTATCCTGCCTACGCATACGGCGAGGAATCAATCGGGGATAGGCTGTCACATGGACGCGAACGGGCCCTGTTTCTATTATGCGACATCAGGAGGGACGGGACAGGTCGATGTATATTATGCGAGATATGAGCCGGATCCGGAAAACCTGTCCCCGGTCGAGACCGGACTGTATGGGACGTTCACGGATCCTATATTCTACTGGGACATTTTTTCGCGGCGGATTCCCAACAATGACAGATGGGGAAATGGGCGGATACTATCCAGGGTCGGAGATGACCTGGCGGAGAATCCCGGGCTTCATTTCGTTTCGATAGGCGGCTGCTCGGACAGGTATGTCATTGTGTCACTGTACGAAGAAAATCCGGCGTTCCCGGATGACCCACTGAAAAAATTGTGTTTCCACGTGACTCTTGACCGCAGGACTCTTGAAGAGGTCGGCAGGTATTCTGCCAGCACAACAAGCTTCGGTGAGAACCCGCGTATTGCGCTCGGACCGTCTACTCAGATCAGGGTAAATGCGAACAACTATGAATTATACTCAGGCGGTACTTACCAGCAATCTTACCAGACCGATAACAATGGCGGCAGTGCGATCGTCTCAGGCGGGGGCTTCAGCCAATGCTCCCGGGACGATCTCACATGGCACGGGTTCCGCGGCGGTGCGAGCGGGATGGTATCTACCACTTTCCTAAGTCAGACAGCCTTTTATCGGTGCGGCGCCACCACATACGGAGCAGTGTATCCGCTTGGTGGAAACGGTGTGTATTCTCCAAACTTCGACCCAGAGGACACCGCAGATCTTGCGAGCGGGAATGGCCCGTGGTTCACGGTAGATAAGTATTTATATGGAGCAGGTAATCTGATCTATTTGTATGAGGACGGAGGGACGGTGAAGATAATGCCCTCCTCTTTGATCTCTGACGGCAGATATCTGGGATATGTTAAAACGGACTGCACCCAGGGCGTACAAAACACGGCATACATTCTTTTTAGTTGACGCAGAAGGAAGATTTAAGAAAGGAGCAATGAAATGATTATATTGGATCAGGTAGAAAAACAGATGGGCACGGATGCGAATGGCAAGAGGATCCTGAGGGTATCGCTTGACGCTGACACAGTGGAAGAAGTCGAGGCGATCGGCAATAATCCGGCAACGGTGCAGGGCATGCCTTCCGATACCGTGATAGGCCCTTTTTCGTCATGTTTTACCGTGACGCAGAAGCTGGGGATCCTTGGCTCTGATGGCGTGTGGAACTTTGGCAGTGACACCAGTGATGCCAACAATTCTGATGATTAAGGGGGTGAGGTCATGCATAAAGATGCAAAAAAGGCCCTTGGGGCGGCGAAGCAGTACACAGATGAAGCTATAGCCGAAAGCGGCGGCACGAAGGATTATGAAAAGCTGACGAATAAGCCCGGCATTAACGGCGTGGAACTGTCCGGGAATAAGACGGCAGCTCAGCTTTCCCTGGCATCCCTGGTGGATGGCAAGGTGCCGGCAGCGCAGCTCCCGAGCTACGTGGATGATGTGATCGAGGGATACCTGCATGAGGGGCATTTCTACGAGGATGACCAGTATACCACCGAGATCACGGGTGAAGCAGGGAAGATCTACGTTGATCTTGCCAGCAGCAGGTCGTATAGGTGGAGCGGGTCTGCTTTCGTGCGGGTGGATGATGTTGATCTGACTAACTATGTCCAGAAATCCCAGACTGCTGGTCTGCTGAAGAACGATGGCACGATTGATACAGATACGTTTGTTAAGACTTCCTCAACAGCAGGACTCCTTAAAAATGACGGCACGGTTGACACAACTGCTTATGCAAAGCAGAATGAAATGTCTGTAACTGATGGAACAGGAGCAGATGCGGATAAGACCACTATCCAACTGAAAAGCGGAACATCTGCAACTGTTCTCAAATCTCATCAGAGTATATCAGGCAAAACCGACAAAGTATCCGGTGCTACAAGTGGTAACTTTGCGGCTTTGGATAGTAACGGAAATCTTACGGATAGCGGTCATAAACACAGTGACTACTTAACCCAGCATCAGAGTATATCAGGCAAAGCCGACAAGGTAGCAAATGCGACAAACGGTAACTTCGCGGCTTTGGATAGTAATGGCAACCTTACGGATAGCGGTCATAAGCATAGCGATTACTTGACCCAGCATCAGGATATTAGTGGGAAAGCAGACAAGCTTACAAGCAGTGCTAACGGTCATTTAGCTTCATTTGATGCGGATGGTAATCTTGCAGATAGCGGCAAGGCTACAACGAATGCCGTGACTCAAAACTCGACAGCTTTAGTTGAAAGTGGTGCTGTTTATACCGCTATAAATACCGCGATAGGCAATGCAGTAGATAACCTGCTTGCTGCGAGCTATTAAGGAGGTGCTTATATATGGGGACTTTTCAAAATATATCAAGTATCTTTAGTGATATAGCAAGCGCTCTGCGCTCCAAAATGGGTGTGGCAGATACGTTTCGTCCGGATCAGATGGCTGGCGCTGTGAATAATATTCCTACGGGCGCCCAGGTCGATGAGTATAGAGAGGGCACGTATACTAATAATTATCCGTATATAGCTACATTGAAAGTAGGTAATGAACCCCAAAAGGTTGTCCAGTATAATAGCCTTACAGAGGATAATACTTGGGAACAAACAACGCTTGGAAATTTATTTAGTCCAAGTTTAGGATTCAATTCACCAGTATACATGGGAAATAGTGTAACATCTATTGGCAAGGGCTTCAACAATTGTACGTGGTTAAATAGTCCAATATTTATTTCAGATAGTATCGCAAATTTAGATAATTGTTTTAATACTTGCGTTAGATTAAATAGTCCAATTAGAATAGGTAATAATGTAATCAGTATGAATTACTGTTTTTACCAATGCTACAACTTCAATCAGCCAATTTCTTTACCAAACACTGTTCAATATCTTGTTCGTACTTTTGGCCTTTGTGATTGTTTTAATCAGCCTATAACTATACCTAACTCAGTCATAAATATGAGCCGTACTTTTCTATACTGTAATGATCTTAATCAGCCTATAACTATATCTAATTCTGTTAAGTATATGGCGGGTACTTTCGCTGGCTGCAAAAAATTCAATCAGTATATAAATATACCTGATGGTGTTTTAAATGTCGAATCCTGTTTTAGCGGATGCAGCAATTTAAATGAATATGTATACTTTCCCCGAAGCGTAGGAAACTATCAAAGGTGTTTGGAAAATTGCACAAATTTTGGAAAGGATATACTTATATATAATAATACTCCGACGTATGGAAGTTTTAATAATATGCTTGGATCAACAAACAATTCACGTATTAAAAAAATTTGGTGCATTTCGACTGCTGCAAATGTAATCAAATATGATGTCGCAGGAACTGGAGTCGCCTGGGACACTCTACCTGACAACAACGGTTACTACAACACAGCCTACAACATATACATCTACAACAACTGGACGCCATCATAAATAATATTAAAGTGAGGTTTAGAACATATGACAAAAAAAGAGAATACCAATAATCAAATCGACATCATTATTCCTGCATACAAAGCACAAGGTACTATAAGACGTACCCTCGCATCCATTTTCATGCAGACAATCAAGGATGACCTGCATGTGATCATAGTGGATGACGCCACGCCAAATGGCAAGAAGGAATATGAAAAGATAGCTTCTCAGTTTGCTGATCTGGGAATGGACGTGAAGGTGATCCATCTTGAAAAGAACGGCGGCCCCGGAGTGGCACGGCAGAAAGGTATAGAAGCAGGCACGAACCAGTATTTCACCTGCATAGATGCCGATGATACTTTTGCTTCTGCTATTGCACTTGAGACCATGCGGGAAGGAATGACACAGGAAAATCCACAGTTCCCCAAAGACAGCATTAAGTGTGTATCAGCGACTTTCCTGCAATTAGGAGACACATTAAAGCAGACAATGCCGCACCAGAATGATATGGTCTGGATGTTTGGGAAGCTCTACAGGCGAAAGTTTATAGAGGATTACGGTATTAAATTCAATGATACAAGAGCCAACGAGGATACCGGCTATAACAAATGGGTACAGCTTCTTTGCAGCAATCCCAACGAACAACTTCGTTTCCTGCCTGAAGTAGTATACTTCTGGCATAATAAAACCGATAGCATTACCCGCATAAACGATGGCCAGTATGCCCTGGATCAGTGCTTCTGTGGTTGGACTGATAATATGATCTATGCAATCGAGAACGTCAGGAAAAAGCGGCCTTTTGATGGGAATGTAATACAGATGATATGTTCAGTAATGCTTCAGCTCTACTATTACTGGGTTGAAACAGTGGCAAGAAAACCGGTCTTTGCTGATCAGAACTGGGAATACGTAAAGAAGTTTTACAACCGCTGTTACAAAAAGATTGAAGAGGATATTACTGAAGAGGCTCTTTCAGAGATGTTCAGCATGACATCTATGGGAAAATACAGAGATGGCAGTATGATCGGCATTATTCCTCACATTGGCATAAAAGAGTTCTTTGAAAAGCTTCACAATGAGGAATATGATCCTGACCATATATATGAAGTATGGGAAAAGATGAAAAAAGATCCGGAAGCAAAGCAGCTGATCCAGAATAACGTGGACTGTGGCGTATGCGCAAGAAATTATACAGAACCGCCCAGAAATAACAAGATTTTTGAAGCGAGTTTGCTTGAAGCTAAGGAACAGGCTTGACGCATGAGAGGATGAAACCTAAAACGAGGAAAAAGAACATGATACAGAGCATTGAATTTATCAAGCTGCTCTCCCTGATCGGCATACCGTCCATTTTTGCCATGGTGTGCGCCTTGGGCGGCATGCTAAAAAATCAGGGGAGGAAAATAAAGATACTCATGGACGCGCAACAGGCACAGATGCGGCGTGACCTCACTGAGGACTATTACAAGTACAAGTCCAGGGGAAAGATAAGCCAGCGTGACCTTGACGACTGGGAGGCTCAGTATCAGGCCTATCACGCTCTCGGGGCTAACGGTGTGCTGGATAGCATACACGTCCGGATGCTTTCCCTGGAGCTTGTGAAAGATGAGGAGTGAAGCATGCAGAAATACCATACCATGGACATAATATTGGCAATCCTGGGCGTGGCCATAGTGACCTTCACCGTCACCATGATAGTGCTGTTCTGCGTCTATCAGGCCATCCCTGACACGCTGGTGCAGTGCTTCTTTGCCTGCTGTGGATCCGAGGGCGGTTTTATGGCATTGATAATGATAGCAAAGAAAATCAAGGGTGATGTTCCCGACATAAATGACGGTAACATATAGGGGTGTATATATGAAACGTATAAAAAAGCTTACCTACAACGAACGAAAGATTGCTGAGAGCTGGGGGCTGAATGCTGAGAACTGGGGGCGTGAGAAGCTGGCAGACGGCTATATGCTCCTGCGCAATCTCGTGACCAATGAAGTGAGGAAGGTGCCTGCAAGAATCAAATAAGGAGGGAATCTATGGACGATATGATTTTTAATTTGTGCCGGATAGTGGCTACGATAATCGGTCTGGTGGTAGCTTGGTACGTCGTGCCGGCCCTTAAGACGGTGGTGCAGAATCACATAGACAAGAACATCACCGGCTTTATTAACGCCTGCGTCTATGCCGCGCAGCAGCAGTTCAAGCCGGAGGACGGGGCTATAAAAAAGACCTTTGTCTTAAAGCACGTCAAGGAGTGGCTGCAGGTCCGGGGCATCGAGATCACCGAGGATCAGCTCGACATCCTGATCGAGAGCGCAGTGCTGACTATGAAAAGCGAAACAAGGTAAGATAATAAAAGGGAATAAATAGCGAGTCCAAAAGGTTGTATTTGTTGTTGATCTCGATATATTCAAACATCCTTAAATATATCTTGTGGTGAAAGAGGCTTGCCGTGACTTTATTCCCTTTTATATACAGGTTGGTAGTTTAATGGGAAAACACCGGTCTCCAAAACCGAAGATAGGGGTTCGATTCCTCTCCTTCCTGTTATGGTTACGCAAGACGAGAAAATACTACATTTAAGGGCGCTTTTTGCAGAAAATGGACAAAATGTCGGTTCAAATGTGCGCTTTGGGCAGTTTTCGGTCATTTTCAGCATTAAAATGGTCATAAAAATATAGCATCTGCTATACCGGGAAGGAGGTACGCTATGGGTTTTATAATAGGATCCGCAAGGATTGACGAACGGGGCAGGGCATCAGGAGGAGCTGCCGGCGATCAGAAGCAGGCAGCTGTCCCCGATCGGAAGGGCGAGGTTTCACTACAGGAGTTTTATGTATCGTCCAAAGGATGGTATATCCTGCGGCCGAAGAGTTACGACGTTGGACGCAAAATGGCAGAGGCCATGAAACGTGCGTGCAATAATCCAAACATCGGATATGATCAGTCGCAGCGGTTGGGGATCCTGGCGAATGGTACCGGCTCCAAAGTGAAGACGGAGTGCGACTGTTCGTCCCTGGTTCGTGTCTGCATCAGGGAAGCCAGCGGGAAAGACGTTGGGAATTTTACGACCGCAAACGAGGCTCACTGCCTGCTCTCCAGCGGTATGTTTGACAGGCTCTCATATTCCCCAGGCACGGCCTTAAAGGTGGGTGATGTATTGGTTACAAAATCCCGTGGCCATACTTGCATAGTTGTCGAGACTGACGCACTCCCGGAGCTGCGGAAGGGGAGCAAGGGCGATGTCGTAAAGGAATTGCAGACCCTTCTCAATTATTCCAGCGTGATCAGTCCACCACTGAAAATAGACGGTTCCTTTGGGACAAAGACAGAGGAAACCGTAATACAGTTCCAGATAACCCGGAGCCTGAAACCCGACGGCATAGTCGGACCGAAGACCTGGGCAGAATTAAAGCGTTAATTTAATAAGTCCTCCCGCCATATTACAGTCCAACGGCGGGAGGGCTCTTTTGCATTTAATGTTTATAACAGCTTGCAATTTGGCTGTATTTTGGTTTATAATGTGCCCACAAAGGAGGGATTAACTATGGGACACATTAGTGGTGGCGCCAAAAGAGGGTTTTATACGGCTTTTAATTTTGCCGGAGTAAGAACGAGGGAACACACGCATATGTTTGTGCTCAAAAGAAGGACACCGTTTATTGCAATCCCAGATTGTAGAGTGTCCAGGATGCTATGTGGCCTGTCCCTATCAGAACATTGGAGAAAAGTAGGAAATGAATTACGAAAAACGCAAAAAGAATTCGGACAAACTGTTAATGGACAGTAAAAGTATTGTTAGATGGTTATTAAATTGTTTTAAAACCCTCTCATCCCCATGACATTGAAGGATGAGAGGGTTATTATTATTTTGGATATTTCAGAAGCTGACGCGCAGGATTGAAAGATATTAAAGCAAAAATGGACACAAAAAGAGGTAGACATAACATATAATAAATGATAATATGGATGGCGTGTCCATTATAAAAGATACCCGTGTGGGTAAAATTTACCCACAATTTACCCACAGAAAAGGCATAAAAGCCGTATGAACAAAAGCTTTAAGCGATATTTACAGCCGGTTCAATTCCGGTTAGCAGCTTTTTGAAGTGCGCCCTTGTAGATGCGAGAAACCCAGTATTTACAAGGGCGCGCGGCACTTTTCGGGTGCTTTATGAAATTAAGAAAATATTAACAAAATAAGGCATTTTTTAGATAATTTACCCACAATTTACCCACGGATTTGATGCCGTTTCGGTTTACATAACCCGATCATGAATCCGAGATGAGTTTCTTTATTTTGTCCAGGTATTCCTTTTGACTCTCCTTGTACTCATCCTGCATGGTCCGGCGGTAGATCTTTTTCATGGTATGGTCGGTTTTCCACCCTCCAGCTTCCTGTATGAGCTGGTCGGGTATGCCAAGCACATGGGCGTAGCTGGCAAAATATGCCCGCAGGTCGTGGAACCGGAAACGGGTCAGCCCATGCCTGCCCTGGATGCGGTGAAGTTCACGCGGCAGGTTATTGGGATGCCCGCCATAGGCACAATCTTTTTCCCTGATGATGTCTGCTACATCTTCAGGGATATAGATGTGCCGCGTAGAGGTCGGATTTTTGGTGGTGTCCTTCATCACCAGACCTTCAAGCCCGTTGACCTGGGCGCTGTGGATCCTCAGGCAGTTCCCGTCCAGGTCTGCGCTCCTGACGGCCATTATCTCACTGCGGCGCATTCCGCAGATAGCCAGGGCGAAGGGTGCATAGTACTCGGTGCCTTTCACATCCTCCATGATGGCGGCTATGTCCTCTTTTTCCGGGAGATACATATCCCTGGGCCTGGGCTGCGGGAGGGTGGTATGGAGTGCGAGGCCGGGCCGGAACATCCCCAGCACGGCAGATATGATGGCATGGACATTGCGCACCGTCTTCGGAGCTACCCTGGCTGATATGGAGTTGATCTCCCTCTGGATCGCGAGCTGGTTCAGTTCATTGATCCGGGTGGAGGCAAAGGAGACGGAGAGCTGTGCATAGTCCCCCCGGTAGGATTTCAGGGTGGAGGGTGAGAGCACGTCCGACTTTGCTTCCAGGTAGCTTTCAAAGGCCTGAGCAAATGAGATATTGTTGTCAGCGAAGCTGGCGGCGTTGGCGGTCAGCCTTTCGAGAGCCTCGGTAGCCTCTCTTTTGGTGGGCTTGTGGTCAAAGGTCACACGGTAGCGCTTTCCGTCCACCATGCGTGTGGCTCTGTACTTGCCATTCTTCAGTTTTTCGATAGTCATAATGATCCTCCTTTGTGATTGTTATGATTGTTTATAGTTTCAAGCAGGATTCCGGAGTGGATAGCTGGGGATCCTGCTTTTTTTTATGCCCGGATCCGCAGCTTCTCTTCACCCCGGATCCGCTGCTGCGAGCATAATAGCATCCTGCCGGGGATAAAACAATAGCTTATATATAAAGATATACTTTACCGCATGGGTAAAAATATAGCAGTTGCCCAGGCAACTGCCGGTACTCTGTCCGGTTTCAGCCCGTGCGGTACGGTCCGCGTGCTCTCCTGGCGGCTTCCTGTTCCTGGATGAGCTGCTGCCTGTACCGTTCCACTTCCTTTTCTATGTCTATCTCCTTCTCTTCTTCGTTGGCTTCCCTTGCCTGTTCTTCCCTATATAATGAAGCTGCTATTTCTTCCAGCACCTTCCATCCCGCAGAGTCAAGATCCGAAAGTACGGATATGAGCCTTTTCTTGAAAGAGTCACCCTCCACTTTTAGGCTGTCCACGAACCTCTGTATGTCATCGTCCCGGCTTGTCTTCGTGTACATCTCACCCTCACCGGTGCGGAGCCAGTTCTCATTCACGCCGAATTCACGGCAGATCAAAGAAAAAACTGCTGTCGAAGGTTCTATAGCTCCGGTTTCATATTTAGCTACGGTGTTCCGCTTGCCGCCTAATCTAATCGCAAATTCTTCTTGTGTGAGATTGGCAGTCTTTCTAATTAGTTTGATACGATCTTTCATTCGATTACCCTCCCTATGTGCGAATAATAAAACAAAAAGACTATTTTGTCAACAAAAAAAGGTGACTATAGGACAAAAAATTGTTGACAAGGGGCATTTAAGGACATATAATTGGCACTAAAGCACAAAATATTGTGTGTTGAGTCACAAATATCACATATCCGACCCACAAGCCCGGATCATATTGCAGGGCAAGACAGAAGCTCTTCACGCCGGGCCGAAGATTTCAAAGGAGGTGTTTATGAAAAGCAAGTGGTTCGTTCAGAACAACCCGGCAGCGGGCTCCACTCCGTACATCATAGCCAGGTGGCGTGATGAGAGCGCGGTGCACCATAGCGGCAATCTGGAGCATTACGGCGGCTACTCGGCCGACAGGGAGGAGCTCCAGGCTCAGGCCGACGAACTGAACAGGAAGGAGGAAACATGAAAATAAAGATCGGAAACATATAGGCCGGGACATTTTTCACAGTATTCAAAAGGCCCGGCAGCGGGCAGAAAGGAGAAACAATGGAAAAAGAAGAAAGACAGATCCTGGAGAGGATCGCGCAGACTCTGGAAAAGCTACCCGAGAAAACCATAGACCGCTTCCTGCTCATGGCAGAAGGTGCGGCCTTCATGGCAGAATCTGAGCATTATGCAGAGAAAGAAAAGCAGGCAGAGCCTGTCACCTGACAGGCATCATCAAACAGGAAAGGAGGGAATATGCCAAGAGTAAGTTATCTGATGACACCGGAGCAGATTGAAAAGAAAGCAGAAGAGGAAAAGCAAAAAGAAACAAGGATGGCTGCCATACATATAGCTGAAGGGATAAGGTGCAAGCTCCGGGAGCATAACAAGCCTGATAAGGCGCTGGCAGAGATATGGGGAGTGCATCCGGTAAGGGTATCCCAGAAGCTTAAAGACGGAAAAGTAACCATGGTTGAATTTTTCAAGCTGAATAAAAAGATGCCATTCAGCGAAGCAGAAATGAAGAGGATATTCAGTTAGCACCGTGATCCGTCCGCCTGCAAGGGCGGCAATGCGCCAAAGGGATTCCGGGGAGGCTCCCACTTCTCCCCGGAGCAGCTCGAAAATTTCACGGACGTTTCAAATAATAATAATGAGGCTTCATCAACCCCAAAAGCGCAACACAACACACAACACAACACAAAACACAACACCCCTGCGGCGGGCTGCTACCTTTGCCGCTCTTGCAGGCGGACGGAATTGCACCGGTGCAAATGAAGGAGGGATCCGGCTATGAATGATAGGGGTATAGGCCTGATAGAGCTGCTTGTCATAATTGTAATGGTGATCTTCATTACGTTCCTGCTGTCAGGCAGGGTGTGGGCGGCAGATCAGGAAGGCCAGGAGATGTATCTGACCTGTTACTGCCCGGAGAGCTGCCCCGGCACGGTGACGGCCACGGGCGCAAGGGTGCGGGAGGGCATCATAGCATCCAGCAGAGAGCATCTGGGAGACGGGGCGATGATCTACCTCACGGATGGTTCGTTCCTGGGCTTCTATGAGTGCCTGGACACAGGCGGCACGGACGGGATAAAGGCAGGCAGGGTGATAGATATGTACATGGACAGCCTCGACAGGGCGAAGGAGATCATGCGGATATCACAGGGGCGCTGCCTGGTGATATGGATCGAGGATCCGCAGGGATAGGAGGGCGATATGTGGTTTTTTAATCTCATGGAGCAGGTAATGGAGCTGGCAGAGCGTGTCAGGTGTCTGGACAGCAACAAGCTGGTAGAGATAATGCTGCTGTCAGCAGTGGCTTTTGTAATGATCCGGCTGATCGGCGAGATATTTACGGAATAAAAGAGACCGGTCCAGGGTGACCGGCCTCCAATCCATGCCCGTATGGAAATCTCAAGCGCTTTGATTATACACCATACGGGCATTCAGGCACAAGGTATTTTTCAGACATTATTCATCATTTTTCACGGCAGCCGCAGGGCTGCCTGGGGACTTGATGAACGGATTAACATTTCAACGTATGGAGCGGATGCTATGTATAACAGGACCATTTACAGGGCAGGGGATACCATAGAGGTGATGAACTACTATGGCAGGGGCCGGCACCCGGAGGGCATGAAGAGGCAGAGCACCTCGAAGACTCCGGAGCAGATCGCCAGGGCAAACCGTAACCAGCAGATAAAGAAGCTGAACAGGATCATCAATGCCAACTTCAAGAAGGGGGATATGTACTACACCCTCACTTACAAGAGGGAGTGGGAGAAGCCGGCCACCGAGGAGGAGCTGCTGAAGGACATCACAAACCACCTCAGGAGGATGAGCGAGAGGATGAAGAGGCGGGGGCTCGTCCTGGTGTATGTCTACACCTATTCCATGGGTAAGAGCGGCAATAATCCCCACGCCCACATCATTACGAATATCCCTATGGGGTATGAGGAACATGAGGAGATGATAAAGCAGCTCTGGATCAAGCTGGATGCCACCATAGTACAGAAGGCGTCGCTGAAGGACGTGGAGGCAGGACTACAGGTATGGGATGCTAAAGGCAGGCTGGCAGTTCTGAAGGGTTTCATCCACTTTGCCAGGATGTGGGAGGGAGGGCAGTACATGGCTCTGGCAGTCTACCTGGTGGATCACTCCTACACAGGGGAAGTGCCTCAGGACCGGGAGACCAGGGACACGCTGAAGGACTTCATAGCAGAGGCAGAGAAGGACATGGAAGCGAAAGAGGAGGGGGTCGCAAAGGAGCAGGAGGCAGGCAGTATGGATCAGGAAAAAGCCCCCGGGAAGAGGACGCGCAGGAAACACAAGAAGGCCTTTGAGCATTCCAGGAGCTGCACGGTGCCCCAGCCCGAAAGAACTGTAGTAAAGGCCGGGAAGTTCCATATGAAGCCCAGGCCTATAAAGGGGTACTATATCCAGCCGGGGAGCGTGAAGAGCGGGATTGACCTGGCAGGCTGGCCATACCTGTCCTATACCCTTGTGAGGATCCCGAACAGAGCCGGCAGGAACGCAGCAGGTGCGAGAAAGGAGAGGGCAGGGTGAGGGCTGACATATACATCATGACCACTTTCAGGGGAGTGAAGCAGAAAGAGGGTAAGGTAATGTACCTGATCAGGGTAAAAAGGAACGGCGAGGATAAGACTCTCTGCCGGTGTCACAGTCTCACGGATGCCACTCCCCTGATGGCGGAGCGCCGCACGCTGATAGTGGCACTGCGCAACCTGCGTGTGCCGGGATCCGCAAGGATGCACCCGGGCTATGAGCCGCACATCTATATCAGCCGTGCCGACCTGGCCAGTGCAGTAGGTAAGTGGGTCGAGGGCTGGGAGAGGGTAGGCTGGAAGACAGTGGACGGGAAACCGGTCAGGCACTGCGAAGAGTGGAAGGAGCTGGTGGAGCTTTTGCGTGACGTGGAGCCCGTGTTCCACGTGAACGAGGCACATGAGTTTTATAATTGGATGAAAGGAGAGATAGGGAAATGTCAAGCAGAGTCAAAAAGGGTATAAGCAACGCATGGGAGAAGTCAGGGCGGTATATGCCCCCGCCCAAGGATGGCGAGCCAAGAAACTGGATCACACCAAGGCAGGCGGCGGCAGAGTTCATGAGGGACATCATGGACGGGGCGAAGTATAACTGTAGCAGGAGCATAAAGAGGAGGTGAAAGGGATGTTCGGGAAGTATGGGGAATTTGACAGCTGGGAGGAGATCGCGAGAGCGCTGAAAGCCCAGCAGGCAGAGGGCGACATGGATGCCGTCAAGAGCATAGCTGAAGAGAACGGACTGGAC
>Ga0310786_10001612_pt1 | contig 36226 bp, 52 predicted proteins | sample AusTroGonzalo_MG_FD_203881 | JGI IMG/M metagenome (GOLD analysis project Ga0310786, IMG submission 203881) | Bovine rumen microbial communities from tropical cattle in Woodstock, Queensland, Australia - Gonzalo_03 (v2) (version 2) | ecosystem: Host-associated > Mammals > Digestive system >... | reverse complement strand
GAGGAGCGCAAGGCAGCATGATACCTTTATATATATATTATAGCAAGCAATTTACATCACAAACTTTTAATTTATAGGAGATAGAATTATGGCTACAAAGAAACAAGGCATCGAGACCGAGCAGAAAAAGGTCTATGTATCAAACCGACCAAACATCAGCATGAAGGAGCTGAAAAAGATGTTCCCCTACATGACGGAGGACGAGCTGGAGCGCGACATGCAGGAAAATGAGTGGATCAAGCTGGAGAAGTTCTTAGAGCAGGAGCGCAAGACCAACGAGGGCTACCAGGCGAGGGCTGAACAGCCGGACGTGGTGAGACTGACCATGAGCACGGAGTGGAGCAACCACAATCCGAGAGTGTACTGGTCTTGCGACTTCGCAGACGGGAGTTATAAATCAGGTAAGGAACACGCCACCGGCTACGGCTACGACAAGGAATCGACCTGCATGGCCTATATCTTCAGAGCTTGTTTATCTGGTATGCTGTGGCGCAAGCGCAAGACGAAGAAGGAGAAGCCTTACGGCATCCGCATGGGATGGTTCCCGTCATTTTCGACAGGCGTAGGCGTGAGCTGTTACTACCGCATCGCGGAGTTCCTGGGCGGCAAAATGGAGCACACGGGCTGGACTGACCGCACGGACAGCTATACGGTGACATTCCCCGTAAAGAAACAGCGCAAGACCGCATAATTATAGACGCTGCGAAATATCACTAACAATTCATTAAACATATAAGGAGATACAACTATGGCAACAAAATATATCGTTACAATCAAGGAGAAATATTACTGTGCTTACATTCCATCGGCACGCAGTCAGAAATACGCTTTCGACGAGGTGGAGGGCGAAATCAAGGTCAGCGTACCATCGGTGACAGCCGAGGAAGCTCCAGTGGCTTTCCGTCTGAGTGATTACAGCCACAAGAGCGAGGGCAACACCGAACTGCGCTGGTACGACGGCAAGCTGTGGCGCAGAATGACACAGAACGACTGCCGCTGCGGTGGCGACCAGAGCGACGTGAAGGCCGACGAGCTGGCACGCAAGATCAGTCCGAGCATGCCTCACAGCTATGCAAGGAGCCGCGAACTGTGCATCAGGAAGTACCGCGAGGCCGCGAAAGACTTCCTGCTGGTGGACGGCTCAGTATGGCGCAGAAGCGGCGAGCCTCGCTACGTGGTGAACACCTTTGGGCTGGGACACAATCATGGCGGCACGGGGCTGTTTGTGGAGGAATACTACAACGAGAATATCGCTGCATCCAACTACTTCTCAGCCCTGGACGGCGACAAGGCCGTGGCCTATGCCAACAAGGTGGCAGAGCGCAGGGGTGACACTAACGACGTGGGTAAGTTCGAGAAAATGATTGAGGTGCTTATCCCGGAGGCCGTGACCATCCGTCCAGAAGCGGAGCACGGCGATGGCGACCCGTTCATCAACAAGATCAATGCCATCACCGAGGCTGCACCCGACAGCACTACCGCCGGCCTGCTGGCTATCATGGCTACGGCAAAGGAATTGGGGAAGTAATCACTACGTTAGAGACAGTATCAAGAATTAGAGAATTAAAGAATTTACGATTATGAAAACGATAGGCAAATATAATTCAACCGACAAGACTCTTATCATCAGAGAGGACAGCAAGGGCAACTACATCGGCGAGCTCTACCTGAGAGGGAACACTAAGCAGGGCGAGTGGATCAGCCGGGCCAAGTTCGAAGGCAAGGACGCTACGACCTACCGCGTCATGGAATACTTCAACTTCAAGGAGGCCACCGTGCGCATCAAACGCATCCTGGACTGGACGATACCTTACTTCGGCAACCGCCATATCATCCCCTACGGCACACTGCTGGTGACTGACGGCACGGAAGAGAAGGTATGCAAGACGAAGGGCGATCTGGAGTACGACGACAGCGACTATCAGTACATCACCTTCCAGCGCAAGCGTTACCGCGTCGTAAACAAGGGACATCTGCACAGCCCGGCACTGACGCTGGAGCCCGTGAATTGCTAACGTTATAGGAACATCTAAAATCACAGCATTATGTATAGAGTAAATTGCATCAGCACAAGTCAGGGCTTCTACAACGTGGAGCAACTGAACGACGAAAATTATAACTACTGGCTGGTAATCACCGACCAAAAGAACAAAATCTGCGGAGTGATCAAGGACGCATCACTGAGCGAGTATGAGAACAGCCGACACGACGGATTCCTGACCCGTAAGCTGGGTAAGGCCATCGAGAGGGCACTGAAAGAGGACAGCATGGAGACCATGACCTTCTACTGGCCCTACGGCTTTGACCTGGAGCTGACGGCACGTGACATTCTGGACTGTTCGCACATAGGAGCCTGCGACAAGGACTGCGAGCGAGTTATGAAGAAGGAGTATATCCAGAAGCAACTCCGCGACGTGAAGTCTGAGGACATCGTGGAAGCGCTGGTTATGGGCGGCGTGGAAATAGAGGACGAAACAGACCGCGACGAGCTCTATCTGCTTATCGTCTGGGATGCAGCCTGCAACCTGCACAGCGAGATCTTCGGTTCGTTATACGCATAACATTTAATCACAAACAATTTAATTCATAAAGACTATGGGAACAAGAGGACACATTTACGTGGCAGTTAGAAAGAATGACTTAGGAGCAATCCTGAAGTTCGACAAGAAGTTGATGGACGGCGTGAAGTTGCTGGACGAGGACAAGTGGAACGGCAACGAGCACGGCGAACTGACAGAGGACATCTGGGAGCCTACGAAGATTTGGGCTAACCATCTGGGCATCTATGTGCAGTGCGATATGTACCCTACTGGCTGCGGCAAAACCCTGTTGAGCCATCACAACGGCTACAGAAAAGCCCTGAACCTGGTAGCAGGCGGAATGGCAGAGAGTATCTTCCGTGACCGTATCGTGTACTGCAAGAGCCGCAGACAGTGGCACGCCGACTATCCAGAACAGCAGCACCCTCAGACTCCTGACCCCGGCACAAAGCCCTTCCAGGAAATGCTGCCTGAGAGACTGGACTCTTATCAATACCTGTTCTACGATGGACGCTGGTACGTCAGGAGCTACAACACCTTCTTCTACGACCTGCAAGAACTGCTGGAGGTATCGGAGCGCGAGGGCATCGACATCGACAACGTGTTCCATGAGTCAGCAGAGCAGACTCCTGAATATCTGGAGTACAAGGCACTCCGAGGCAACTACTGCGACAGGAAGAGCCCTGAACAGCAGAAGGATATCGACAAGGCATCGCTCTATGCCAACTGGAAATGGAACATCATGCAACCGACGACTGAGAATATCAGACATCTGGACGTGGCCAAAGCCCGCGAGGTGATGAAAAAATACGAGGAGTAATACAATAATCTACGTTAGAGCAACGTTATATAATCACAAACTTTTAAGGAATAGGAGAAATCAGAATGGAAGTTAGACGATTGACAAAAGAGGAACTGGGAGCCAAGGTGCTCTTTCCGAGAACACAACTGAAGGGTATCGACTGCAAGGACAAGGAGCAGATGCCCGCAAGACAGGACTTCGACGTGGAGGTGAAGCACGACGTGCCGGGCATGGGCGACGTGAAGCTGATCGTCGGCACAAGGGAGCCGAGAATGGTGTTCCAGATTATCGAGACCAAGAGCGAGCAGGAGTTCGACTCGCATCTTGGAACCCTGCTGGGTATGCACGAGAGCCCCATCTACGTGGAGGGCCGTCTGGACTTCATCGTCGTGTTTCAGGGCTGCAAGGGCGAGCTGGGAGCCACACAGCAGAACTACAAGGAGAAGATCAGACTGATACACGACACGCGAGACCAGGCGGCACGCTGGTGGCATCTGTACGGCGACTGACCGTCGCTGCCATCAGGCGGCAGGCATCAGGACAGACTCTTTTAATTTATCGTAAAACTTCGGGCAAAGACATACGGGTTTGGGATTTTTTCCCTAACTTCGCACCCATGATAGCCTGGGGTACTCCTACCCCACCTATCTTTTTTAATTAAAAGTTTGTTTAGAGGCTGCCCGTCTGCGATAGATCGGCAGTCTCGTTTTTTATCGGACATCACACATTTTATATATAACGTAGGCACTTTATAGAATCACGGAAAATCCACAGAATTATGAACAGACAGGAATATACGGCACTGGTGGACAGGTGCAAGCAGTTGAGTTACGAGTATTACGTGTTGGCGCAGCCGACGGTGAGCGACGCGCAGTTTGACGCGCTGGTAAGTGAGATTGAGCGGGCGGAGGGGGAGCACCCGGAGTGGACGCTGGCGGACAGCCCGACGCAGACGGTGGGCAGCGACGTGGACCCGAAGAGCGGTCGCCGGCTGATTCGCCATCGCACGCGGATGCTGTCGTGCGGCAAGGCCCAGTCGCGGGAAGAGGCGGCAAAGTGGATTGCCAAGACGGAGAAGGCCATTGCCAAGAGGTTTGGCGGCGACGGCGTGACGTATGTATTGGAATGGAAATACGACGGCATCAGCTGTTCGCTGGTGTACCAGGACGGACAACTGACGGAGGCCAGCACTCGCGGCGAGGGCGGCATCATGGGGCAGGACTTGCTGGCACACGTTGCCTGCATGCCGTCGGTGCCGCAGCGGATCGGTCTCGGCGGTCGCGTGGAAGTGCGCGGCGAGATTGTGTGCCCGAAGTCGGAACTGGCACGGATGGGCTATAAGGACTGCCGGACGGCTGCCGCTGCACTCTGCAATCAGATGGTGCCGTCGCAGCACATGAAGCGGCTGGTGTTCCTGGCTTGGCAGATGGACGTGGACGACGAGCCTGCGGCTACGGAGAGCATGAGCATTGTGACGGCGCAGGTGCATCGGTTTATGAGCGAATACCGCCAGTCGAAGGCCGACGAGATTTCTGGCATGCTCGATGAGTTTGCAGCACAGCGCGAGGGGCTGGCGTGGCCGACGGACGGTGTGGTGATTAAGGTTGACGAGAAGTCAGTCGCCGCCAGCCTTGGTGCCAACAAGCACCATGCCAATGGATCGGTAGCCTATAAGTTCCCCGTGGAAGAGAAATGCGTGACGCGGGTTGTTGAAATTGAAATCAAAGTCGGCAAAACGGGCAAACGCACGCCGCGAGCCATTCTTGTGCCCGTGACGATATTGGGCCGCGAGGTGAAGTCGGTGTCGCTTGGTTCTGAGAACAAGATGAAGGATTTGGGCGTGACCGAGGGCTGTCTGGTCGAGGTCGGGCTGTCGAACGATGTCACGCCGAAGATTTATAGAGTCGTTTCGGCTTCGCCCGCCGAGGACACGGTGGGGACTGGCTCCACGTGTGCTATCCCCGATGGCACAATGGTGCCTGTCCCCGATGTGTCCCTCGCTCCCCAGAGCGACACAGCCCCGGCCACCGACGAGCCTACCGTTACAGACACCTGCGAAATCACTGCATCTGCCATCGAGGCTCCCGAGGCCGATCAGACCACCCCTGACCCCTCCTACTCAGGCGGGGAAGCTGCCGCCGAGGTCGAGCCGTCGTCTATCGACCCCCGCGACGAGGAGATTGCCGCCCTCCGTGCCCGCATCGCCGAACTGGAGGCGCAAGCATCGACCGTTATAGCGTCGGACGGACATCAGGCCACCGAGACTACTTCGCCCTGTCAGGCGAGCGACACAGATGGGGACAGTCCCTCTTGTTCCATCGAAGATAGCGACACAGAGGGGACAGGCACCAGTGTGCCATCCGCTGACGCTGGGACAGCACGCATGGAGCCAGTCCCCGTAGTGTCACCAGCTGCCGCCGAGGTCGAGCCGTCGCCCGTTACAGACGGCATCGGAAATCAGTCTATCGACATCGTGGTGGTATCGCCCCGTCCGACGGAGCGCGAGCGCAATGCCGCCGCCCGTCAGCGCCGCCGCGAACAGCGCGAGGCCCAGCGCCACAGCTACGAAGCCCGCCTCGCCCAGGAAGCCGCCGAAGCCGAAGCCTACGCCCGCCAGCAGGAGCGCCGCAAGATCTTCGCGGCTATCGGCGCCGCTGCCGTCACCCTCGCCCTCATCTATTTCTTCGGCCTCCTCGGTCCTGCAGTGTTCGGTCTCTTGGCAGGCGGGCTCCTGAAAGGATAGTTATAGGAATGGTCGGAAATTAGTCCCAAAACTCTCGCGGAAATGATTTAATTTTGCCGATGTAACTTAAAAACATCGGAAGTTATGAAACAGTTAAGCAATGAAGAATGGAACGAGATTCAAGAAAAAACAAGAAAGTGGAACGGGGCGCACGGCGTGAGCCCGCAGATGCAGGCACGGATAGACGCGGCGGCGAAACAGCGGCCAATGTACGACCAGGCAATGATTCAGAGCATACACATGACGCTCAGGATGCTGCGGTTCGGACGGAAGGCTCCGACAGCCGCCGAACTGAGGGCGCAATGGCTGGAGCAGCAGCGGCACGAGGCGGAAATCCGCCAAAGGTTTACCACCGCCGAACGGCTCTGAACGACGGCCTGCGGCTGATGACGGATGCGGAGGTGATGGCGATGGATGCCGGCGGAGCATGGAGGAAGGCCGAGGTGACGGCATTCTGGGACACGGGCTCGACGTGGACGGCCATATCGAAGCGGCTGGCAGACAGGCTGGGCGCACCGCTGACAGACAGCGAGGGCGTGAGCGGCATAGGCTCATGGCAGGAGTCGTGGCGGACGATGGTGAACCTGCGGCTTGGTGACATTGTGATACCGTGGGAGCAGGTGGAGGTGGTGGACTATCACGGCAGCCTGCGGCCTGACCTGGTGATCGGCATGACAACGATTCTGAAAGGGCGGCTGGAGGTGGCGATGGACGGCGACGATATCGTGCTGACGTTCGCGCTATAGACGTTACAGGAGGCTTGCGAGATTAGAGCAATCGCAGGGGAGCGATACCCCCGCAGGCCACAACCTAATATCTTGACTGACGTCGAGCCTGCTCACGCTCGGCAGACACCAAACGAGTTTAGTCTGCACTCGCTTAATCGCAGACTTTAGGATTAAATTGTTATTCGGGGTTGCCCGTCCGCGAGGATCGGCAACCTTTCTTTCGTTATAGTCCCAAAATGTTTTTGCACCAGTTGTATATTTGCAAAAACGAAACGATTATGCCAACAAAGAACCCTGTCCTTTCGTGGACGCAGATAAGAAACTACGCTGAGCGATGGTCGTATGAGGTGCCTGGCACTCGCGGTGCCGACGGCAAACCGATACGCACGGTGTCGTTCAACGTGCCGGAGGCCGCACGCAAGTCGGCCAGACAGGTGCCCTACCATCTGCGGGCGGTGACGGGCAAGGGCGAACTGATAGAGGGCGAAGTGATCACGCTGAAGGTGCTGAAGAACCACCAGCGACTTGTGAAGTTCACGGCCTCGAACGAGATACGCCGCATCAGGGACTATCTGATTATCAGCATCGACGGAGTGCGGTTCGTGACCCACTAAGAATAATTTTCAATTTTCAATTTTCAATTTTCAATTTGAAGACATGGCAACGATGATTTCAAAGAATTTCAGTCTGCAGGAGCTGACGGCAAGTGCGACGGCGAAGGCGAAGGGACTCAGGAACGAGCCGGGACAGACGGACGTAATCGCGCTGTGCGCACTGGTACATAAGGTGCTGCAGCCGCTGCGGGATGCGATGGGCGAGCCGATTAAGATTGGCTCAGGCTATCGCAGTCTGGCGGTGAACAGGGCGGTGGGCGGCGTGAGCAACTCGCAGCACATGCGGGGCGAGGCGGCTGACCTCTGCATCGACGGCGACCTGGCCAAGGGCAAGCGGTGGTTCGAGTGGATCCGCACGCACTGCGAGTTTGACCAGCTCATCTGGGAGCATAACGCGAAGGGCACGTACTGGGTGCATGTCAGTTACAGAGCCGACGGCAAGAACAGAAAACAAGTTATCAACAACTTGCTCAAAAAGACATAAGAACAGATAAAGATATAGGACTCGCTTTAGCGCTTTCACAAAGCGTTGCGACTGAAAGAACATAATAACTTTTTCATAGACAGAAGAACATAATATATATAATATAAAAAAGGTAACGATTATGAGAGTAGAGGGAAACACCATTATCCTCGAAACTGGTGACAAGTTTACCGGCGAGGGTTACACTTTTGAGGTGAGGGAAAAACAGGTAGAACCGACACCGACACCGAGTCCTGAACCGACACCAGAACCGACACCGAAGGACGGACGGCTGACGTTCGGGCAGTTGCTGGAGAAGTTCAACGAGGTGCTGACGGCGCGGGGCTATCAGGCGGTGCAGGCCGAGATGGCGGTGCGTGATTATCTGAAGTGGGCCAACGGGTTTACGAGCCAACTGTATGACGAAGGCGGGTGGATGTTCAGTGCAGCGAACTACCCGCTGGTGTACGACTATCGCGGCACGGATGCGAGCGACGACGGCACGGCGTACAATGCGCTGACGGCGTGGCTGATGGCGATGGAACTGGCCGAGCTGGTGCCTGACTCGGGCGAGACCACCAACACGCAGACGAAGCTATTTAAGCTGGCCTATGAACTCGGCGGCGGCGTGACGTTCCCACTCTACAACCAGAAGGCTTTCAAAGCCGATCCGTATGCCATGCGCGACGTGGCGGGCGTGATGTATGCCATCTGCCGGGGCGACGGGAACATCGCCTCGCAGATTGACACTTACCGCAGCGAGCTTGGCGGCAGGGAGATTCCTGCAGCAACGTGGGACGACCTCGGCTACCAGAACGAGATGTTGACGGACGGAGAGGGTCGGCGCGGCTACACGATGACTTATCTCGGCTACGCCATCAACTCGCGGGAGTTCCTGCCCGATGCGCCAGGGCCTCGCGTGGAGGGTACGACGGTGACGGAACTGCCGCTGCCGTATGAGCAGGGTCAGCCAACGGAGTTGTTCAACCTGATGACGCAGAACTACACGATGGACGAGATCATCTACAACGAGATGGTGAAGCACTGGAACATGATGAGTCAGACGACGCTTGACGAGTGGGAGGGCTACTCGACGGAGAAGCAGAACCGGCTGGTGAACGTCGCTGCCGTGCCGCCCTGCACGAAGGTGTATATGTTCAGTCGGAAGAACGTGACGTTCGACGGCATCCAGTATAAATCATACGACGGTCAGGTGGCGGCCAATTACTTCTGTTTCTCTGAGACGGACAAAGAAACGGGTCTCGCACTCGACGGGACTTTTGCGGACCTGCACGGCATCTACCGCTACAACGCCCTGCAGCGGAACGAGCGGGAGGTGTTCCTTGACAGCACTACGGATATGGCCGACAACATGCGCTTTGCGACGCAGGATCCCAACTACGGGCGCTGCCGTCCGGGGTGCAAGAACACCCGACGGGGCGGTGAGCGCAATCCCGAGCACGGGGCTGCGGAGAACGAGATTTACAACATCGACCTCTGCGCGATGGTGGCCGACACGGCAGAGCAGCGGGCGAAGATGTTGCAGGAGGACGGCTTCGCGGCTGACAGTCCGCGTTCGTATGTCAGCGGGCACTCGGCTCAAATCTGGTGTCTTGCGCTGGCATTCATCCAGATGAACAACGATGGCAACTGCGAGGCGTGGGTTCGCAAGGCTTACGAATATTCGGTGAATCGCAGCATCGGACGGTTCCACTGGATGAGCGACTGTATCTATGGCCGTCTGTTCGGGTCGATGACGCTCCCGATCGTGAACGCCATGAGCGGCATGCGCGAGGGCTACGAGGCGACAAGGGCGTATGTACTGAATCCGTCTCCTGAGCCTGACCCGACTGGTGACTGCCGCATCAACATCGTGATTAAGAACCAAAGTGACCGCACGCTTGAACTGAACGGAGAGCTGTCTATGGTGCTGGAAAATCCTGACAGGGACGGTGTGTATCATGGCTGGCAGGGGATTTATAATCGCACGGGACACATCCGTTTTGCTGACGCGGTTGCCATTGTGCCGGGTGGTGCGAGCACGTTCTTCGGCGTGAGCATGGAGAACTCGGAGGCCGTGGTGCGCGGGCGTAACCTCGTGGCGGCTGAGCGGGTGCCGGAGACTGGCAGACCGTCGAACGTGCTGCTATATAACCTTGCCGGCGAGTCGGACGACTTCGTGCCGCAGGCGGCTGACTCGGAGATGATTTTCGACGACGGCGTGACGCTGGAACTGGTAGTAATAGAATGATTGCATTTTATTCATATTCATATTAGTTTTATTCATATTAGTTATGTACGTTCGTTTTGTGGCAGCGGCCACGCATTGAAAACAATTAGTTTTCTTCGTAAGATTGTTTTAGTTATTCATACTTATTTTCCCGCCGCCTGAGAAGGTCGCGGGTTTTTTGTTGATAGCATAAAATACTAACAGACGTTAACGAATTGTTGCTATCATTAATTATTTGGTTAACAATTGTTGCAATCAACAAAGTTTTTGATTAAATGCTTGCAACAAATCAGATTTTTTTGTATCTTTGCATCGTGATTAAGACAGAATAACTGTTTTTAGACATAGTAACATACGAACATATAATATTAATAAATAAAGACTTTAAGGATTATGGCAAAGAAGAATTATTATCTGGAGGTGATCCAGCAGGCAGTAGTCAACAACGACTTTGAGTTTGATGCAAACAATGACAGCATCATGGAGGTTTTTCTGCAGGCTTTCGACTCGCTGATGGAAAACCCAACGGGACGGCAGTTTATCCACACGGAGTTGGACTGTCACGGCATGACACAGAACTATACGTTCTTCGACGAGGACACCGACTTTGAGAACCACATATCGGGCGAGGTGTTCGACTTCCGTTGGCACTATAAGGCTGATGACGAGGTGCTCTTCCGTGAGGTGCGCCCAGGCGAGTTCGAGCCGGTCAACTGGTTTGACGTGCCGATGGAGGGCGAGGAAGGCCGCAATGAGTACATCTTCGTCTTCGACAGAGAAATACTTTCAGACGGTCGCGTGGCCTATCTCTACGATTACTTTGCGTAAACATTATATTAATATAAAGTATTAACGAAATTATAGGAGGATAGGATTATGAACGAGAATAATTTCTATTTCAATACTGCCGACGAGGTTCTGGCAGAGGTGAACAAGGTGTTGGCTACACTGAAGGCCAATGGTGCAGAGAACCTGTTGGATGACGGCTGCGACAATGAAAATGCAGAGCAGAACGGACGCTTCTGTGCTACGCAGGATGCAGTGAATCAGGCCATGAAGCAGATGTCGCTGCTGGAAATGCGGGCAGGCAAGGTGCTCGACAGCAAGAAGATGAAGCAGGTGTGGCATGAGGTGTGTGTCAAGCACAACAGCCACGACGCATGGCTCAATGAGTACAACTGCGTGCTGGACTACTACGAGTCCGTGAAGAAAATGGCAGAGAGTGTATAGTTATACATTATAGAATATATCAGAGATTAAGCGATATGGAAGAAGAAAAGAAAGCAAAGCGGGGACGGCCTATAACGCCGTACAAAACACCGCTGATGGTCAGGGTGACGCCGGAAGCTGCAGAGATTGTGAAACGGCAACCGAACCAGAGTGAGTTTATCGACACGCTGATCAAGGAATCTGGCAAGTAATTCACTTTTAAATTATGGCGATATGAAGAAATGTTTGTTTTTGTGGGCTTTGGCCCTGATGATGGCGGGAGCCGTGTGTTCCTGCTCGAAGAGTGACGACGATGGATTTGAAATGACGTATGCGGATGACGACTTTATCATGACTCCCCGTAACATCAAAGAGAAACTCATCGGAGAATGGGAGTTCGAGTCGTTAATGATTTATAACGACGGATGGGAAAAACTATCAGCAAAGGAGCTCGGCGAAGCGAAGAATGTTACTATCAGATCTAACGGAACTTGCGATTTGTTATGTTTGGACGGGGCGGAATGGAGCATGAGTGGCGACACTATTACCGTGAGCAGCCTGTGCATGATTGGCACATATAACGGCGGCCAAACCATCGTCCGTCTTGGAAATGGCTTTCGTTGGCTGGACAGGAAAAGTGCTGAAAATATGTTAAGACATACAGCCGAAGATGTAGTTATCACAACAGAACGGCAATTACTTGTCAGGTTGAGGGCGTCTGTGATGAAAAAAGACTATTTTATGCTGGACTATATCAAAAGTACGTTCGGTGCCGCTGTCAACTGTACGATAAAAAGACGCTGACAGGGTTTGTTGTCTTGAATTTTAAAAGAGCGTGGCTTTCGGCCTCGCTCTTTTTTCATGCCCAGATGGGCAATGTCGCATCACTGCGATTTGGGTTAGGTTTCGTCTTCGATTTCGATTTTGATGGTCTTCACGCCCCGCTTGACCTTGATGACGGTCTCTTGCGGATCCTCGTCGGCCAGAAGTTCCGACACGCTGATGCCGAGGAAGGCGGCAATGTCTTTCAGGCGGGATAGCGACGGATTGCCGTTGACGGCTGCGCTGACGGCCTGCTGTGTGATGCCGAGCGCGTCGGCCACCTGTTGCAGCGTATAGCCGCGACTGCTGATTTTATCTTTGATGTTCATACAAATTATTCTTTTAATGATTGGACTGCAAAGGTAGGCATAATATCTGAAACTGCCAAATGTTTTTGTACTTTTTACAAAATATTATTTGTATCTGCAAATATTTGTAAAATTATACTTTGTGATGGTTAATTATTCTTTAATTACAAAAGATTCTTTGTAGTTTTCTTGTAAAAACAAAATATTCTTTGTAATTTTGCGTCATAATTCAAAGAATAAAGTATATGATACAGACAATTACATTCAACGCTTACGATGTCGAGACCGCACGGATGGCGGTTGACACGAAGGGCATCATGGAGATGGTGAAGGGCATCAGTCTCTCACGCATCTACCGCAAGCAGCTGAAGGCGTACCGCCGCATGGCGCAGGTGATTGACCGACATACCATCCTCTCTAATATCTGGATTGGCGGATGGATTTTCGCAGGCATCGTGACGGTTTTCTTTTTTGCATAGTACACATAATTAATATATACATTATGAGACAGTTTGATTTTGCAACGAATATTGAGCACAGGATGCCTGAAACGGGCAAGGTCTATATGATTGACCGTATGACCTCTGACTGGGCCGAGCGACACCCGCTGAACGTTGATCAGTTTATCGAGGACGTGTATCAGGAGTTTGCCGGTACGGAGTTTGAGGAAGGCCGTGAGGCACTGCGTAAGATGTGGGCGGCGACACTCTCCATGCCCGTGCAGGGAGATGCCTCGCTCTATCCCAACAAGAACGGGGCACATCGGCCTGCCGCCATGAAGGTATGGCACGAGGCTGGCGACTACTGGCGTCGTGGTTTCCGTATCGGCGATGTACTGCCAGAGCGTTGTCCGAGTTGCAAAATTACGCGATTAGAGAATGGCTGGATTGCACTATTCCCGAAAGACATGCAGCTGTTAGATAAAGATAATTGTGACAAAAGCCCAAAACTGGACTTAAATTTAAATGCTATGAATGACGTGGCGGTTGAAGCCCTGGAAGAGTTTGCGGTGGAGACTGCGGAGCAGACCGATGTATCGGTCTTAACGACCGTTGAACACGCAGGGGACAGTCTCTCTCGTGAAATCAAAGATATCACAGAGGGGACAGTCCCCGTGTGTTCTCCGAAGACGGAGCGGGAACGAAATGCAGATCAGCGTCGCCGTCGCAGGGAACAGCGGGAGGCGCAGTGCAGAAGTTATGAGGAACGACTGGAGCGCGAGGCACGCGAGGCTGAGGAGTATGCCCGTCAACAGGAGCGTAGGAAGATTTTTGCGGCGGTCGGTGCGGCTGCTGTGACACTGGCGATGATTTATTTCTTCGGGCTGCTCGGTCCTGCGGTGTTCGGACTGCTCGCCGGCGGACTGCTGAAAGGGTAAGAAGACAGAGTAACAGAAAAAGACATAATAACAGACTAACAGATATTAATAAGGACATATTTATAAACTCTTTAAAATATTACAATTATGAAGACTAAGACGTTTATTGGACTGATGGCCGTTGTGGCCATGACGGGCTGCTCGGAAGGGGCAGACGAGGTGATGAACCAGGATTGTGGCAAGGTGATGACGACGTTCGCCTGTCAGGGTGACTTCGGCAACGCGACTTTCACCCGTGGTGCGCTGACGGCGGACGAGAAGTCGATGACCGATTTGTGGGTGCTCGACTACGTGGGCGGCACGCTGGTGCAGCAACTGCATCAGGTGAGCACCGATGCGGACTTCGGCACGCCATCGCTGAATCTGGACTACGGCGCACACCACGTCTACTTCGTGGCCAGTCGCGGCGAGGGCGCTACACTATCGACCGACGCGCACAAGATCACATGGACGAAGCCGCTCGACACATTCTATAAGGACTTCACGATTACCGTGAATGCAGGCACGTCGTCGGCACACAGCGTGACGCTGGAGCGAGCGGTGACGAAACTGACGATTACGGTGAACGACGTAATCCCCTCGGGCATCGCGAACATCAGTATTATACCGACGACGTGGTATTACGGCATCGACTACCTGACGGGCGGACCGACCGACGCGCAGGTTTCGGCACCGAGGACGATCAACGTCGGGTCGAACTATGTCGGCACGAGTGGCGTGGTGAAGACCAGCATCTACGGCTTTTCGGCGGCGACGGAATGGACGACCGACGTGAGCGTGGTGGCGAAGAACGGCAGCAGCGACGTTATAGGTACGGCCAACATCACCGATGCGCCGTTTGTGGTGAATCGCGTGACGAACTATGCGGGCAATCTTTTCGTGAATGCAGGCGGGTTTTCGCTGGCACTGAGTGCAGACTGGAGTAATGAATATAGCGGTTCTTGGTGATATGAAGAAGATGATTTTATGCAGTGTCGTCGCCATGATGCTGACGGCCTGCGAGCAGCCAGAGATTCAGAGAGACGACAAAGAGCGGGATGCCAACGTGACGCTGCGGTTCTCGCCGTATCAGCAGGAAGACTTCACCCGTGCGGCATCGGCGCTGACCGACCAGTGCTCGAAACTGTCGGTGGCTATCTTCAAGAGCGACGGCACGAAGGTGAAGAGCGTGCTCCAGAACAGCGACAACGATGACTTCGGAACGGTGGCCGTATCGCTGGCAACGGGCAGTTATACCGTGGTGGCCGTGGCGCACAACGGACTCGGTACCGCCACCATCACCTCGACGGAGAAGGTGACGTTCGCCTCTAACAAGATGACCGACACATTTGTTTATTGCGGCCAGCTGACCGTCGGTGACGAGCCGACCGAGCAGACGCTGCAGATGACGCGGCGCGTGGCGATGGTGCGGCTGACGCTGACCGACGCGGCACTGCCTGACGGTATCGACAGGATGAAGTTCTATTATACGGGCGGTTCGTCGACGCTGAACCCTTCGACGGGCTACGGCTGTGTGCAGTCGAAGCAGACGGAATATCGCGACTGCATCGGCGAGGACGGCCAGAAGGTGACGACCTACGAACTCTACACCCTACCCCACGAGGAAAGCGACGTGCTGAAGTTGACCATCACCGCCCTGAGCGGGTCGGACGACGAACTGTATCAGTATGTGTTTGAGGGCATCCCTGTGACGCGCAACAAGATTACGACATGGAGCGGCGCACTCTTCGGTGGCGGCGGACAGATAACCTCTGGAGGTATCACCATCACGCTTGATGCAGGATGGGACGGCACACTGACGTACAATTTCTGAGTTAACCCCACTCTATATATTTACCCATACACGCATTTTTGTTTTTTATAGGTATTGATTTATAAGTGGGGCTCCGCTGCGAAGCCCGGCCCCACGCTTTTTAGACAGAACAACAAAAGGACAGATATTATGGCACAGGAAGAAAATTACATTGCGGTCGTATCGGAACGGCTATCGAGGCCGGGCGACACGCGGTATGTCATCATTGACAAGCAGACGCAGCAGGAGGTGGACAACTGTAACGGTCACGGCTATAAGTCTGCGGCATCGGCACACAAGAGCTTCTCCTTTAAGCAGCGTCGACGTGGCGGGCAGCATGACTACGGACGGACTGGCTACTCGCAGGGCTATGCCACTCGCGGCGCTGCCACCCAGCCGCCGGCTGTTCATACCTACCGCTCGACACCAGACGGCCAGGGCAGGTCTACGAACCGAGGACAGGCGGCCTATGGCCAGACCGCCCGTCAGATTCTGATGAGCGCACGGCCTGCGTCTGGTCAACAGCCACGGGAATTGGTGTCTCCATTCGTGCAGGAGGCATCCGCAGACCATCAGCGTCCTATGTCTGTCCGTGACGATGGCGCATCTGCAGTCACCCGTGCCAACTCTTGGTCAGGTTATGCCCCACGGCGGGCATCGTCACCACGACAGTCCCAAGCGCAGTCATTCGCAAGATTTCAGCGCCGACCGCAGGACGTGTCACAGGAGAACACACTGCCACCGACACCTGATTTGTTTGACTTTACAAATAAGTAAACGGATATGGCAACGAAGACTCCAAACGGTATGATCAAGTTCCGCGTGCGGATGACTCGCATCGCCACCAAGGAAATCGAGGTGTTCGCTTTGGATATGTATAAAGCCCAGAGTATCGGGCGCTCCATCGCCGAGAAGCACGACTGGGACGACCTTGACAACATCACCTACTCCGCCCTCGCCGAACCCTGGTTCATCGGAGAAAAGAAGCGGAGATAGCTTTAAACTATTCGTAAACTATTTAATAGATATTTAAAAACTATTTTTTAGATATTTGATAAAGAAATAGATAGTTAATAGTTCTAAATATAATATATATAAGGTAAGTATTTAATAATTTAAAAGATAATAGTTATGAAGAAAAAAGGTATTGAAAAGGTATTAGACCGCCTGTCGGAAATGACTGACGAGAAAAAAGCAGCGGTGCTCCAAGAGGCAAAGGTTGCCAGTAAGGATGTCTCTGAACTCGCTGATTTGATTGTCAATACGGTGTTGGCATGGATAAAGCATCACGAGCACGATGACGGTGACATGATGGCGAAGTTGGTGACAGGCTTTTCAAAGGGCGTATGCTCTTTGCTGGTCACGTTTGACGAGGCGTATGCGGATAGCGACCACCACCTGTCGAGCACCTTCTGTGCGATGCTGCCGATCGGTATGTCTCTGGCCAAGATGGAACGTGAAATCCATCAGAAGATTGAGCATGAGCGAATGATGGCCGAGGGTGCGAACTGAAGACAGAAGAACATATTAAAGAAATAACAACAGATTATGAAAACAAGATTGAAAGAAGTGTTGGCGGTAGTCAACAACAAGGGCGGGGTGGGAAAGACCACCACCGTGCAGAGTCTGGCGGCGGCGATGAAGCGGCGGCACAGAGACTGGCAGATACTGGTGATAGACCTTGATCCGCAGGGCGACCTGTCGAAACTCTTCAAGTGGCACAATCTGCCGAACTCGAATCCGACGGTGACGGACGCGATGAGCGGCGACATCAAAGGTCTTCCCGTATATCGCAACCAGACCACGGATATCTGCTTCGTGCCGTCGTCGCCGAAGTTGCAGAGGGTGGAGCCGAAGTTGATGGAGCAGATGCAGCCGTACATGGTGCTGCGCCGGCTGATACTCAGTCCGATTGAGGACTACACGGCGACGGGCGGTCTGACCACCGTGCCGGAGTCGTTCGACTACGTGTTGATTGACTGCCCACCGGCACTCTCGATGTGTACCTACAATGCGATGGCGGTGGCGAGCGGCCTGCTGATTCCCGTGCAGATGGAGGGCTTGTCGGTGAGCGGTCTGGCACCGATCATCGTGGAGATGGAGCGGGTTAAGCGCGAACTAAACCCGCAGCTGGAGTTGCGCGGACTGGTGCCGGTGATGGTCGATCTGCGTCCGAACATCGTGCGGTCGTTCGTGGAATACCTGAAGCAGGCTTACGGCGACAACGTGACGCAGACGGTCATCCCGCGCTCGGTGAAGGTGAACGAGGCCCAGACGCAGAAGCTGGATATCTATCAGTACAAGCAGTGGTCGCCCGTGGCCAATGCGTATGAGTGTTTGACGAAGGAATTATTTGCTGTATAGACTATGGTGAAGAAAGGAAACAGATGGAACCTGGCGGAGTTGCAGGAGACGCTGGTGAAGGATGCGGAGGAGAAGATTTCGCAGGGATTCGAGGAGATTGCCGAGGGCGCAAAGGGGTCAGGCACCGATGCGCCATCTGAGGGGGAGAAGGACACATCAGGGACAGGCACCACTGTGACATCGCAGGCGACATCACAGATGGAGCCAGTCCCCGCTGTGTCCGCTGCCGCATCGGTGCCGGCCCATGCGACGGTGGTGAGGACGGCGAGGATGTTCCATAAGGAGCGGACGCAGGACGTGCTGGTGCATTGCCCGGAGTCGTTGCACCGCAGACTGAGGGAGCGCAAGGACCACATCTGGGACGAGTACGGTGAGCGCGTGACAATCAACAACATGGTCATCGAGGCCATTGCCCTCTGGCTCGACCAGCAAGAGAGCGGCAAGGTGTCCGAAACTATATAATTGGACACCAACGGACGGACTATGATATCGGACACCGCAAACTATAAGAAATGGTGAACACAACTATATATCTGGACACCTTTATATATATTATATAGTTCTTTATTCTTTTTAGAGATTCAGAAAAGGGTAGCGTGGAGTATAGTAGTGACGAGCGGAAATGCCGATAGACAAAGGGTTTGAGCCGCGAGAATGTTTCCAATGATATAGTAGCAGACACCTCAAAACGGGTGCAGACAGTGAACAAGATTATAACAAACAACAGAAATGAACGAGAAAATGGAACAACAAAACGAACAAACGCAGATGATGGAGATAGCACGGCAGGAGGTGTGGACGAAGACGCCACTCTCGTATGCCAAGCTCGGACCGAACCTGACGCTCTTCCAGAAGGACGTGCAGCTGATGGTGTCGGACAACCTGCAGACGTATGTCAGGACGTTCTACGACCTGAATCTGAACAACACGTCGGCCAAGCCGCGTGCGCTCTTCACGAAGTATATGCTGGAGAACGGCATACCGCCGTTCCGCATCTACCTGGCCGACATGAACATCGACCCCGCGAACTACAAGGTGGTGCGCAAGGCCATCGACGAAATGAACATGCTGGTGGATCATCCCGAACTCGACGAGAGCGGCAGGCCGACGGGCAACATCATCTTCTCGCCGGTGTTCACGAAGTTCCGCGTACCGCTGACGGGCGACTACTACCGCAAGCGCGATGATCAGGGCGAGGTCGTTGTGGAGTCGGCGCGGCACAGCGGCTACATCGAGGTGGAAATCAACAAGGACGTGGCGCAGTATGCCTTCGACATGTCACAGGGCTATGTCAACCACCCCAAGCTGATAGCCCGCTATGCCTCGAAGCAAAAGACGCCGACGCTCTACTTCAAGTTGCAGGAAATGATGGGCAAAGAGAAGCGCACCCGCGTGAAAATGTCGGTGCAGGAAATCAAGAAGGCACTCGGTTTTGAGCCATTCAAGGACGAAAAGTCGGGCGAGTGGATTGTGCCGTATGCAAAATTCGCGCACTTCAAGACGAAGGTGCTCGACGCGGTGAAGGATGACCTCGACCGTATGGCACGGGAGAACCACACCGACATCACGTTCGATTATCTCCCAGTATATCTTAACGGACGGCAGCGCGGCGATCCAGATTATATTGAATTTACGATTATGAGCACCGACCTCGGCATCGGCTATTCGCTGCTGACGAAGAAGGACACGCCCGCGACGGGCGAGGCGAAGGAGCGGAAGCGCGAGGCCGTGGAGCAGGAACTGTTTGTGGAGCCTGTTGCTGTGGCACAGCAACAAACACAACGGGATTACGACGCCGGGGCGGGGGAGGAACAATGGGCGCAGCTGCTGGCCTATTACGACGGTCCTGCGAAATCACTGCTCTTGCGGGCAGAGTATCTTGGACTGCAGGACGGGGCGTTCCTCGTCCGCGTCAGCGACGAAGACGATAAGGCGTGGCGACAGATTGACGATGGCGATCTGCAACAGAGGGGGCGGCTGTTGCTGGGATTGCCGTCATTTATGCCGAGCACCAGGAGAGCCATCAAGCGGTAGGGCGGGTTGCCGTGGCACGGCAACGGACTCAACAAATGGGGCATTTTTAAAAACTTGTCCCTTTTTTTATTTTCAAAGATTTACCTTTGTCCGCAGATTTATGAAACCAAAAAGGACAAAGGTATGAACAAAAAAGGTACATTATTGAAAGAGATGACGGCCATCGTCAGGTGGCGGTGGGAACGAGTGAACTGGACGGCGGTGGTCGCGTGGTCGGTCGGCGCTGTCGTGAGTGCAATCATCTACGTCGGTATCGCGGTGGCGGCAGTGGCGGCGTTCTCCAGTTGTGCCACGCAGAAGGAGGAGCACCAGCACACGACGCACACGGTGAAAGCTGATACATTGTCGCACCAGGCGCAGCACGACAGCCACGCACAGCAGCAGGTGGCAAACATCGACTCAATCGTGACGGCGAGCATCTGGGCGGCGATGCAGGAGTTCGTGCGCCAGGAGCAGGAGCACGAGGTGACGACGGAGACGCTGACGGAGACCATCGACAGCCTCGGGCGCATCATCCGCCAGAGCCAGAAGACCACCGACCGCACGCTGAGCCGTCAGGAGATTGAACGGCAGCAGGAACACTTGCAGCAGGTGGCGAACCAACTGCATCAGCGGCTGGAGGTGATGGACGCGGAGTGGCACGAGAGCCTCGCACGGATGGAGGCCAGCCTGCGCGACTCGCTCTCTCAGCAGATTGACAAGACCAAACAGACCTCCGCACCGCAGCCGCTCACGTGGTGGCAGCGGGCGTGGACGTGGCTGAAGGGCATCCTCGTCGGCATCGTCATCGGCATCCTGATTACCTGCTGGCGCAACGTGGTCAGCGACTTCAAGCGCATCGTGAAAGGCGGCATCAATCGTTTCACTGACTTACTCTGACTATGGCATTCCAGATAGCAATGACCCCGACGCTGGCGTTCCGACGGTTGAACGTGGGCGAGACCGTCATCGAGACTTACGAGGAACTCGCCGCCCTGCAGGAGCGCCTCCAGTGCGACCTCTACATCAAGCTGCCCGACGAGTACGGCCAGCGCCGCGTCTTTTTATATGACCCCTAAAATCAAAAAAACAAAACTTATGAAACAGAAAGAAAAAGCTGGGCAGATTGCGCTGCCCGAGGATTATCACTACTACAAGGTGACGGCTGACTCAGCCACTGGAAAACTGATACTGCGGTTCCTCCACGCCTGTCAGAACTGCGAGAAGGCCGCCGACGACTGGTGCAAGAAGTTCGGCGCGAAGTATTACTGCGACGATCCGAAGTATTTTGCTGGCGGCGTGGCCTGCGTGGCGTTCGACGCGGAGCCCGACCCGAAGCTGTGGCGACCCTACGTGAAGGTGGATGGCGAGCAGTATTACCTGCCTGCCTGCGAGGCGGTGGCCGACAAGGTGGAAATCCCCAACCGCGAGTATGCCTTGCGCGACTCGTGGGACACGATGTACCTGCGCGACAAGATCTTCGAGGGACCCGACAAGAAGCTCTACGTGGCGCGGCTGACGTTCCGACCCGTCGGCGGACAGACCGACAGCCGGGGTCGCACGGTTCAGGCGGGGCGCAGTCTGCGGCGGGCGGTCGGCGCCGAGCAGAAGCGACTGAAACTGCCGGTGATGACCGTGGCGCAGATTTACCAGATCCTCGGCGCGACACTTCCGCAGAACGGACGCATCGCCGACCGCACGCCCATCGTGTTCCTCTACGGCACGTCGCTCTACATCGGCTCGTTCTACCCCTGCACCGCCAAGGGTCTGGAGTCCATCACCATGCAGCAGTGCCGCACGAAAGCCTGTCTTTTCGAGCGCCACGACGGGAAGTCAAACTGAGGTCCAAAAAAGTGGGGATGGACTTTTGTCGGAGCGTAAGTGGACTTTGACTGAAATAAAAGTGGACTTTTACTTCCCAAACACTTTTTCGAGGAGCTTGAAATTGTTGTCGTTAATCACCGAGAAATCCTTCTGAATATAGATGTCGGCGATGTCGTAGCTGCCCACATGGTTCAGCGCTTCATCGACGTCGCCCTTCGAGAAGTGCATCAGGTTGCGCGACAGCGTGGCGAACGTGTGGCGGGCCTGGTAGAACTGCAGCCCGTCGATGCCGATGGCCTTGCCGACGTCCTTCAAGCCGACGTTGATGGCGCGGTTGAAGTCCTCGGGGCGGCTGTACCGCTGGGCGAACGAGAACACGCGGTCGCGGCCTCGGTACTTCGCCACGAGCGGTTTGACCACTCGGTGTATCTTCACCTCGATATACGCATCGTCCGAGCGGCGGTCCTTCGTCTTTGTGCGATTATACTTCAGCACACCGCGAGTCAGCGTCTTCGCAAAGTACATATCGACGCTGTTCATCCCCATCAGACAGAACGACAGCACGAAGCAATCGCGGGCCAGCGCCGCCCGGCTGTGAGGAGCGCCCTCATACGCCACCACCTTCATCAGCTGCTCCAGCGTCAGTGCCCGCACGCCCTTCTTCATCTGCTGCTTCGGCACGCGGTACCGCAGGAACGGGTCGTTCGTGATCACCGTCTCGTAGTCGGTATTGTACCGCCGCATCGCCTCGCGGTACAGGTGGCGCATCAGTCCCAGATACAGCGATGCCGCTCGCGGCTTGTCCTTCAGGTGCAGCTCGTAGTCCTCCAACAGCTTATAAGTGATGCCCTTGAACGGCAGCCGCCGACGGCCCAGATACCCCTCCAGCGAGTTCAGCATCGTCACGTAATTCTTCTTGCCCTTGATGTCGGTCTTGCTGATCCACTCGTCGGCAAAGGCAAAGAAGTCCAATTCCTCTTTCTTGGCCACGATGCGCTCGGCAATCTCCGTCGCGTCCATCGTCTGTCCGCCCAGCGCGTCCAGTTGTAGCGCGTCCAGCCGCTCCTGCAACTCCCGTCGTTTCTTCTCTATCAGTTTCGCCTTCTCCGGCTCACGCACCCGCTTGCCGTTCGTCGTCAGTTCCGAGTCGGCGGCGGCAATCCCCGTCGGGATGCGCTTTTTCGTCCGACCCTCACAAATCAGAAACGACACCGGGTGCAGCCGTTTCTTGTTCTTTTTTCCTATCTCAATCGTTATCGTTGCCATACCTTTTATTATTATATAGGGCCTGCCGTTCTGACGGAAATCTGACGGAAATTTTTCGGCTCAAAAGTGGATTTTTCGTCCAAAAGTGAACATCCCGCCTTTTACTAAAAATCCCCGCAAACTCACTGTCTGCAGGGGTTTTTGGCTTGGGTGCCCGGACGGACTCGAACCGTCGACATTCAGAACCACAATCTCTGCCAGCGAACCGCTCAGACCCTGTTTATACACTACATATCCTTACTTTTTTATTTCTCATTTTGACGGAAATATCACGGAATTTCCGGGCGGTTTCCGTCAGGCGCTGCCGATGAAAAGGGGAACTTGTCGAGCACTTCTTTTGCCGCATTCTGATGAAGCATCATCCGCAAGTCTTCCACCTGCTGCTGTAGACTGGCAATCGTTATCTTCTGTGTCTCAATAATTTCTTTCTTATTCTCTACTTCGCGCTCCAGTTCGGCAATACGACGGTCTTTATCCGTCGTATCGCCGACCGCCCAACCTTTCACGTCCTTCGCCAGCATCACTGGGCTCTCGCCGCGCAGCCATTGCAGGTTGAAGATACACCCGCAGGCTGTCTGCAACTTCGTCAGCGTGTCGTCCTTCACCTCGGTGTAGCCCTTCACAATGTTGGTGATGGTGTCTTTGTTCACACCCATCTTCTCGGCCAGTTCTATCTGCGACTTCAGTCCGTGATTACGTTTCAGTTCGTCGATGGCGGCTGCAAAGATATTGTTCCGCGTCCTGTCCTTTACCTCCTTGTTCCGTTTCATTTCTTTCTGTTTTTATTCGTTAATTTATTCTAATATTATGTACGTTTCCGAACGATTATGAATAAATCTTCCTATCTTTGCAGCCGAATGAACAAATAAACGAATCCGACCGTCGGGGCATAGGAAGAGCCGTCAGGCGCACATGGCGTCTTTAAGCGAAAAGCGACCGCGCCGCTTTGTAAATGTACCATCCGCAAAGGTACGGCTTTTCCCCCGATTTCGGAAATATTGAACGAACGAATAAACAAAGTTTAACAATGACAGAAATTCAGAAAGTAACGAAGGATGTGGTGACTCGCAACGACCTCCGTGCGATGGTGGTCGGTCAGATTATCGACTTTGCGCTCCCCGGCAGGAGCCAGTTTGACTCGGCCCAGTCCGCCGCAGGACAGATGAAAAAGGAGCACATGAAGTTCGCCACGAAGTTCACGGGCAATATCGAAGCCGACCAGTGGTCGATACAGATCGAAAGGCTGATGTAACGGTATGGATATCGAACTGAAAGACCTGTTGGCGCTGATGACCGACGCCGTGGATGCGGGGGTGCAGAAGTACGTGCGCTCTTGTGATCCGCAGGCCGACCACATCAAGCAGGGCGAGGCAAAGCGGTATATATCGCGCCTTGGCTTTCGTCCAGCGATGCTCCAGCGGTGGGTGGACGGCGGACTGCTGACTCCCGTGAAGACGGGCGACGCACAGAACGCCTCGGTACTCTACTCGCTGGCCGACATCAAGGCGCTCGTCAGTTCGATACGCCTGAAGGGGATTACCAACAAGACCGATCATGACTATATATAAATAAATGTATATGAAACATCTGGATATCACCATCGACTTAGAGACCTGTTCGCTATCGTCGCACGCAGCGATATTGCAGATTGCCGCCGTGGCATGGGACAGGTTCGCAATGGACGCGGAGCATATCTTCCTCGGTACGGCCACGAAGCCCGACGAGACACCGCACTTCTGCGAAGCTATTGACATCAACTCGCAGTTCGTCGAGGGACTGTGGGATTTCTCACAATCAACCGCCGAATGGTGGCGCAAGCAGACCACGGAGGCAAAGAAGGCCGTACTCGGCAACACCAGCGGAATGCCGCTCGACACGTCACTGCGATGCCTCGATGCCTGGGTGAACAAGACGATGGAGCAATGGGACTGCAAGAGCGTCACCTTCTGGACGCAGGGCACCGACTTTGATATCCCCATCCTGCGCTACTCGGCTGAGCGGTGCGGACTCGACAGGACCTGCAAGCCCATTGCCACCCACCACAAGTATTACCGCGACTGCCGCACGGCCATCTACGAGCTGACCTCGCTCTATCTGCAGCATATCATGCCGAGCGATGATGATACCCACAACGACTTACTCACCGACCCGCTGATGGCCTACCGTGTGCTGCCGGAACTGCCTGAGTCGTTCGGCGGCAAGGACAACGCCCACGGTGCGCTCTACGATGCCGTGCGCTCGTCGTGGTTCACCTGGCAGGCCATGCGACACGTCCACAATTTACCAACCTATAAAAAGAAAAAGTGATATGAACAACGAGACATCAATGACCGACGAGCCGACACACGGCTGTCAGTCGGCGACCGACGAGTCACCGACACCATCCATCTGGTACAGTTAAAAGAGACTTCATTTTCTGAACCTTAACCAGCCCCGCCGCTGAACCTAATGCTGCCAAGCACAGACTGTGGCGGGGTATTTTTTTCGCTAACAATTTAAAATTACGGCAATGAATACGGAATTAAACCCTGCTTTTTGGTTTCTTGTGGCGGTCATCGCCGTCGCTGTGTTTTTTAAGATTTTCGACACCAGTAAATATGATGACTGATATGAACAACGGAGGAAGATTTATACCGCCAAAGATGGACCCGATGTCCAGAAGGTTTATGAAAACGACCACGGAGATTGAACGTCAGGAGAAGATTTCCGAGGCGGCGCAGCTGATGTCTCGTCTCGCGCTCATTCTCGACAAAACGCGCTCGATGGACCAATATCTCTACCGCCTCCGCCGCAAGCGCTGTATGAAGATTGTGTGGACCCGTCGCCACCGCAACGAGGACACCATCCTCACAGAAATGCTCCGCTGGCTGCGCAATAAGGCTGCCAGACTTGGAAACAAATCCGCTAACCAGCAGATTGACACCAGTCAAGATACCGATGACGCCACAACTACACCCTAACATTCTTTTTTTTCTCGCGGCGATATGATATATCTTTATGTATATAATAACGGCAATAATTACCCTGTTCTTGCAGGGCATCGCCGTTCTTGCACGTCATTCTGCACGACTTTTGTGCTGAAAATGATGCGTAGTTTTATATGTAGTTTTGCACAAACTATGATGCAAACTATGTATCAACCTATTGTGCAAACCATCTATCAAACTATCTGCGAACCTATCCCGTTTTTTGCACGACATTCTGCACGGGATTTGACACACTTTGACGTGATTAGAAACGATTAAAACGATATATATTATGGGACGAAAAAGAAACCCTTATATCCAACTCTTCACCCGTGACATCCTGTCGTCGCCAAGGTGCCGCGCCCTCTCCGAATCGGCGGCGGGCGTGTACCTCTTTCTGCTGTGCCGACTGAACGAGCCGCCCACGCCTGGAGCGTACAGGATATCGGACTGGGAACTACACCCCACATGGAAGCGAAGTTGTACCCAGCAATGTCTCGCAACTGCCGATAAACAGACACGTTTGCAGTATTTTGCGAAGATGCTCTCGAAGAACGATTTACCGTGGAAAACGGCCACCATTCTGCAGGGTCTGCAGGAGTTGTATAAGTATGGCATCATCACTGTCGAAGGCGACATGCTTATACAGCCGCGCATGTTCAAGGACAACGGTTTTGAACTGCCTGATTTGGATAATGACGGTGATCCCGTCGGCACCATTTTGGACGATCCTGCAAGCGGTTCGATGGCACTTAGAGGTGACGATGATTTTATAGCAAATAACGGTGCAGAAAAAGGTGCAGAAATAAGTACCGAAAACGGTACAAAAAAAGAACCTAAAAAAGTACCAGTTTCTCACGCGGGCGCTACGCGCACTTTGAGCGTTGAGAATATGAGTAATAATAGTATAGATAAAGGTTATATAGGGGGTACGGGGGGCAATGCGCCGAATACTAACCAGATGCAAAAGCCGTGCAAAAATGAAAAAACGGCAGATAATGACCTTAAAGATAAAAACAAGTCCGCTAAGGGCGAGAAATCATCCGAGGCGACAAATGTATCGTCTGATGAACAAAAACCCGTCAAATTGCCCCAAAAGGGTAAAAAAGACAATTCTATGGCTACGGCTCTGAAGCCGAAGAAGCAGAACGTGGCCGACAATCCACCGACATTGGAAGATATTCAGGCTTATATGGACGAACGGGCGGAGCAGGGGAAACCGTTCGTGTACGTCACGGCGGAGGGGTTCCTCGATGCTTGCGAGCAGTCTGGGTGGACTCTGAAGGATGGTAAGCCTATTCGCGATTGGCGGGCACGGCTCAGGACATTCGAGAACTATCGTAAGGAACACGGTGACAGACCCATCGGTCAGTCGGCACGGCAACCGAATCAACAAGGCAGCGGTCAGACCGTGCCGCTACCGAAGGCTGGCGACCCCGTGGCGGCGACGAAGCCGACGGCGAAGAAGTATAAGGACAAGTGGTAATCACACATATAAATAAAAAGGAACAAGACGATGAACTTAGGACAGGCATATCAGGGCTGGCAGCAGCAGTCGCAGAACCGCGAGCTATACAAGAACACCCGCGAGGCGTTCCGCAAGGCGTGGTTCGCACTACCGACGAATAAACCGTGCTCATACTACACGAAGGAGGTGCTGGGGCAGGCACTGGCTGCGACACGCGAGATTGAAAGCAACAAGGCGAAGGCCGCGAGCGTGATGATACACGTGCTGACGTTTGCCAACTGGGCAGAACCGAAATTCAATCCGAAACCCGACTTTACGTTTCACGACCTGATGGAATACACCAAGGGGCCGTTGGCTGATCCTGATAAGATAGGGAAAAAGCAGGAAGAGGACGACACCGACCTCGACATCGACCCCGTGACCGCTTTGCCGCGCAAGGCGATGGCGCAGGAGGATATCGACGCTATCAAGGTGAGGGAGCACATCTCGGTGCCCGAGCTCGACCTCCAGCGTTTGGAGACAGACACAGTGCCCGAGCCGTGCGACGAACACGGCAATGCGCTGTCAGACGATGACAACATCGACCCACTGGCGGGCATCGACTTTCCCGACGAAACGACAAACAATACTAAAACCGAAGAATATATGGAACAAAAGAAAACAAGGGGTAAGCAGCCGAAGCCCGTGGCACAGTTGGATGCCAAGACGCTGCAAGTGATCAAGGTATGGCCGTCGCGCAGTGAGGCCGAGCGCGAGCTGGGTGCCTGTAATCTCGACCGCGCCATCGCCCGCAAACGACTGTCGGCGGGATTCTTCTGGTGCTCGCCAGAAGATGTGGGCGGGTTCACCCCTAATCCGATGTCGAAATTCGCACCTAAGTCGAAGATGCAACCGAAGCCAAAGGCCGAGAATATCAGGGCGGCGTCCGTAGAGACTGCTGCTGTGCCACAGCAGCCTGCTCAACGGCCCGCCGAACAGCAGCGCACCGCCGTCAGCGACGCCTTAGCCGTGTTCAAGGACAGCGAACTGATTGACGAACTGAAGCGGCGCGGCTGGCACGGCGAGTTCCATCTCACAGTCAACGTCACGATTTAGCGCATGTCGAACTACAAAGAGATGATACCGCAGCGGCTGCACGTGAGGCCGAGGTACAACATTGCCTTTGCCATCGACGAGCAGGACGACGAGCTGGAGTTCACCTTCGCCGGGGCGGAGGAGGGACATATCCAGCGGCTGTTTGAGATGCTCTGTGCGGGCGGCATGGGCATCGCCGACGGCTTCACGCTGGAGTGGACGATGCCCACGATGTTCCGCCGCGAGACCATCTACGACCGTCTGGAGGTGCGGCTGACGAACTGGCACCGCCACTCGGCATCGACGGAGGTCATTGCGCTGATGATAGAGCAGTGGCTGCGGCGCAACGTCCGCACGCACTTCGTGGACCGCTACACTATCGACGACCTGCTGAACATCACGGGGCATACGCCGGAGCTGATGCTCAACGGCGAGAAGCCGAAGAAGAAAAAGGGGCGCACCGCGAAGGCCGTGCCCGCAGAGACAACAGAACAAACAGAAGAGACTATGGCAAATATCTATTTGAAGATGCCCTGGTACGTGGCCTGCCACTTCCGTGGGCGAGAGGAGAAACGGCAGCTCACCGAGTGGGAGCCGGTGAAGTTCAATGACTTTAACCACGAGTACCGCGTGTTGCTCGACAACTGCCGCCGCATTCCGGAACAAAACCAGTCACCCATTTGCTACTCGCAGCGGGCGTGGCAGAACATCCTGCGGGGACGAAAGCCCGACGGCAGCTCGCTGATCATCAACCGCGACCCCGCCGTGTGGCCTGACCCGAAGGACACGGCGACGCTGACGGGCGTGAAGATGACGCCGCGCCACCATGCCTCGGACTATCTCTGCATCGAGATGCCGCGAGAGGTGTATGTCGGCGACCGCGCCTACCGCACCAATCCGACATATTGTCTTGACAAGGACGCGGCCTACTTCCTCTCGGCGATGCTGCAGGACCGCTTCGCACATGAGTACACCCAGTTCGTGGAGAAGGACATCCGCACCGCCGCCGCCCTCGGCTTCAAGCGCAAGGGTCTGGAGGCTGCCGAGCGGTACTTCGTCCAGTACAACTTCCCCGACATCATCGACCCGCAGCTGCGCGAGTCGCTGCGCCGCCAGCACACGAGACTGATGGAGCGCGGCCACGCCAAGCCCCGCTACATGCTCCAGTTCGACGAGGGTGCCGAGCAGTTTCTCGAACACGTCAGCGAGGAGGACCAGAAGAAAATAGACGAGAACAAACGACATAAATGACACATTTAAATTTTCACGATTATGGACTACAAAATCACAAAGGAATTGCGGAATCAGATCCTGCGCTGCTGGAACAACGGCTGGCAGGTGGGGAACATCATGGCGGTGTGCCGCTGCAACAAGGAGGCCGTGCGCCAGGCGCTGCGGTCGAAGGGTATCACGCTGAAGGACGGCGAGGCCGGGCTGCGGCAGAGTGTGACGGACTTAACTGACTGACGGCTATGGTACACTACGGAAAGGAACCTGAGGGCGAGCTGCTGATTCGCGTGTCGCCCGACGACGTGGGAGAGGTGTACGGCCTGCTGGAGTCGGCAGGGCTGCTGCAGCGGCGCGTGTTCGACGGGCTGAAAGGCTACATCGCAGAGAACTATCGTGACGAACTGGCGCGACATCAGCGGCGCATGACGGCGCAGATACCGCCCAAAAACGACGGGAAGGGCCGCGTATGAGCAAGAATCTCCTATGCCAGGGCATCCACTGCCCGAACCGCAGCGAGTGCCTGCACAACGCCCGCTACCTGGCGGCTCCCCTCGCCGAGCGGCGCAGCGGCAAGACCATCGCGCACTGCATCGACCAGAAGGACTTCGAGCGCAAGGCTCTCGACCACCCGCAGATGAACTTCCCACGGGGATGCTGACTTTTAATGACAACGAATTACACTAATTTCACGAATTATGAAAGCAAAAGATTTAATCAGAGTTTTGCAGGGCTTAGACCCTGAAAGCAGCGTTACGCTGTCAATCGGACGTGACGACGAGTATCGTAAGAAATGTGCAAAGGCAGAACTGGCAACAGGCGACTGCCTTGGATTCTTGGCCATCGACAGGATAGAAATTTATCCCAACGAGGGCGGTAAGGAGATGTGGGCTGACATCGTGTTGGAGCAAAATAACCTCGGATATTTCGAGGAGGAAGCAGCGAGATTTGACACTATTTATTCTAAAATCAAAGACGATGAACAAGACAAAGGAGAAGATGAGTAATCGCGAGGCCATTGAGCGGTGGGCGAAGTACATCATCCCCGCCGTGTTCAAGGCCGAGGACGCGCTGAAGAAGGCGAAGCCCGAATGGGAGACGAGGCTGCGTGCGCTGGGACAGCCCGGCGGCGAGGACCCGCACAAGGTGGCCGGGGAGTACAGCATGGAGATTGCGAAAATCATCGTGCGCGGCGCCGAGGACTATGACCCCGCCGACGAGAGCGACAAGGATTTATAACGACAACGAATTATCGGAGCAGCGAGAGCAGAGACACAAGCTCGCTTGATGGCTATGCCGAGTCGCGACGATAATGGCTGAAAGCAATTAAAACGAATTTCACGAATTAGAAATTTGGCGATATGAGTACAAGAGGAGCAATCAAAATCAGAGAGAAAGGCGAGGAACTTCGCCTGTTCTACGGACATGACGCATACCCCGACGGATTGGGACACAAATTGCGTCGCTATCTGAATATGACCAACCATCAGTGGTCGGCCATGCGTATCTACAACGACCTTTGCAGCGGCAAGTGCCTTAAAGGCGGTTTTGCCGATTTGTATGAGGACAAGGACTTCGAGCCGACGAGCGAACTGGGCTATTACGAGGAATACGGCTACTTGATAGACTGCGACCAGCGGAAGTTGACGTGCTACGATCTGCCAGGCGTTCCCGCCAACGAGTTCCATCCCGACGGCAACACCAACGATGACGATTGGAGCAAGCGAGAGGTCATTGAACTGCCGTACATAATGGTGTCGGAGGAAAAGACCTCTGAGCGCATCAAGGCCGCAGTGGCCGAGTATCTGCTTGGTCGTGAGGAGCCGAAGCCGTTTGGTACCTGCATGAAGGTAGGCGAGCATTGGACGGTAGTTGTTAATGTTGAATACGATGAAGACGAATAGGCGACATGGCAGACGAAAGATTTGCATCATTGCAGATACTCGACAGCTTGGACGAGGTGGTTAAGCCCGAGGAACGGACGCGGAAGTACGTCTGCGAATACTACTCGGTGATGGCTCACCCCCGCAGTTGCTTCTTCTGCGAACACTGCACCGACATCTGGTACGACTACACGGTCGGCCCGTATATGTTCGACTGTGACAGCGACAACGTGGAGCTGGACGAGCACGGCGCACGACAGGTTGGCGACAAGGTACGCCTTGGACTGCAAGGCAAGTGTAATGATTTTATAGACGATGGAGGAAAGTAATATGGCAGAGAAAGACAAAAATGGCATCGGCCAGCTGATAAATGAAGCGCTCGGATTCTTCTTCAAGAAGCAGGCCGAGAAGTTGCAGGAGTTTGAGCGCGAGGCCATCGAAAGAGGCGAGAAGGCAGACAAGGAAATCTTCGACGGCTTCGGTTCGATGCTCGAAAAGGACGAGAAGGCGCGGATGACCTACCTGACCCGTGCGTGGCTCGTCGACCACGGCTGGGAGAAGGCGCTCGACTACCCGCTGTTCCAAGGCACGGGCGACTGCATCGAGGCCGACCTGTGCGTGGTGATCGACCGCAAGGACTACATGGTGGCGAAGTTTCACTACATGGGTGACAAGGCGTGGGAGCCGGACGCAATGCCAGACAGCTTCGAGTTGGTGGGCGTGAACAACTACTGCGAGCTGCTCGACTACGACCACACGCGGCTGGTGATGGCGGCCTACTCCTGCCACCTGACGGGTTTCAAGGACATCGACCGTGCCCTCGGCGGCGTGTACGAAATGACGATGCGCCGCAAGGATAATTCGTGACCAATTCGTGTTCAATTCATGGCAATTCGTGTCAAATCCAAGCCCGCCGCGAAAGACGGCGATTTCGGCGAAAGTCCACTTTCGTTGGTGGTAAAAGTCCACTTACGCTCCGGTAAAAGTCCACCCCCGAAAAACGGGGTCAAAACCGAGGGTTCGATGACCAACCGAGGCGAGGGGCGGTCGGAAAGGCCAGAAAACGACAGTTATTCAAATAAACATTTTTTATTCACATTTTAAACATTTCACAACATGACAAACGTAATTACGATTGACGTCGCGGGGTTCAAGAAGACCCTCGACACGATGAAGGGAATCATCAGTACGAAGAACTCGCTGCCGATACTGGGCGACGTGAAGCTGGACTACCGCAAGGAGCGGGGCGACTTCACGCTGACGGGCTCGAACGGCGACGCGCGGCTGACCGTGGTCTGCGCAGAGAGGAAGACCGACGGGGACGGCGAGACGCAGACGGAGCCGTGCGTCCGCATCCTCACCGAGGCCCGCGAGGGCTGGCAGCCCGTGTGCATCGACTACCAGCGGCTGCGGGAGATCTTCGCCGTGCTGCCCGCCGCCCGCCGCTGCACCGTCACGCTGACCGAGGAGGGCGAGGCCCGCACGATGGAGATTGACTATCAGGAGGGAAAGATCGTGTTGCCCTACGAAGGCGCAATGGAATATCCCGAGCCCGTGGCCGTAGTGACCAACGACTGCCCCCGTGGCGAGCGCCGCAAGCAGCTGATGCAGGAGATTGAGCGACTGACTGCCGAGCAGGGCGAGGAAGCCTCCGGTCTCGCCTCGCTGCGCACCGAGCTGGGCGGCATCCCAGAGCCCGTCTGCCGGTTCACCGTCGACGGCAAGTCGCTGCTCGACTGTGTGCGCCAGGCCAAGACCTGCACCGCCGACGATGAACTGCGCCCGACGATGGGTGCCGTCGCCATCGACACCTACATCGACCACCTCGTCATCGTGGCCTCGGACGGTCACAAGCTCTACAAAGTGACACAGGACATTGGCATGGGCTTCCTCGAATACAAGACCTTCGCCGCCGACCAGAGCGCCACGCTGCTGCTGCCGAAGCAGGCCGTGTCGAGCATCAACGCCGCCTTCGCAGGTGCCGGGAAGATAACTATCACCGCCGACTCGCAGGTGCTGGTGCTCGAAACGGAGGGAGTGCTGTTCACTACTCGGGCCATTGAAGGAAGGTTCCCCAATTACGAGAGCGTCATCCCGAAGGACAACCCCTACAAGGTGCAGATGTCGCGTGAGAATCTTCGCATGGCCCTGCGCCGCGTGCAGCTGTCGGCCAACGACTCGTCGAACATGGCCACGATGACCTCGGACGGCACTGCGTTTATCATCGAGGCCAACGACTACGACTTCAGCCGTAGCGGCAGTGAGCGCGTGCCCATCCAGCAGACGGACGTGTTCCTCCCCGCAGGATTCGTCATCGGCATGAAGATTTCCCACACGCTCGAACTGATAGACCTCTTGGACGAGGACTCCATCTGCTTCTATTTCAGCGAGCCGTCGAGGGCGTTCCTCTTGAAGAACGAATCGCCAAAGATGCAAAACAAGACCTTGCTTCAGATGCCGATGACCATCAGCTAATCCACGTGCCGGGCTGCGGTGTGGGTCCGCGTGGTGCCCAGGGCATCTTTCGCCCTGCCAGCGTCGCAGCCCAATTTATATAAACTTAAAAAGGAATAGGCATTATGGCAAAGACAGAATTACAGAAGAAAGCGAGGGCATTGCTTGATGAACTGCCCCGCGTTTATGGCATCAAACTCGGCACAAATATGAATGCCGACAATCGTTGTATGATTGGCGACGAAATTTATGTGAACGTGACCAGTTTCGACGGGTTCTATACACTCGACCGCATCAGGGCATACGGCAAGAAGAACGGGTGGAAGCCTGCCGACATGTTTCCCGTGAAAATTAACGCTGGTGACTACGGCGCAGTGACAAACATCGTGCGTGTCGGTGCTTTTGAGAACGACGTGGAGAATTTCAAGAATGCGCTCTTTAAGGACGAGAACGATTATTTTGAGAAAAGATATAAAAAGAAGATTGACGAAATCATAGAGTTGGCTCACAAGCCTTTCCCAAGCGATGACACATGGCCTAACGGAAGGAATAAGCCGATTGACGAGGCAAAGATAGTCCGTGCCCATGAGGCAATGGAGGAACGCCGCCGCATATTGTACCCCAAAAAGGGCGACACGTCGCTGACAGATCCTGACGTTGAGACCTGCATCCGAGTGTTGAAGTCGAAGGGCTACAAGATTATGGCTCCAGTAACGGAATATGTAGAAGTTTAAAAAAGCAATTATGAAACGTGACAAAATTTATCTGAGTGGCCCCGTGACATCTATCGGGTTAGACGAAGCACGGCGGCGGTTTGGCAAAGCGGAAGCCGACTTGCAGAAACAGGGCTATCGTACTTGCAATCCAACTAAAATGACTTTATGCGTGTGGCTGGCACAGCATGGGCATTACCGCCTATGTCTCTGGATTCAGATGTTGTGGCTGTCGGCCACATGCCAGTGCATCTATTTATTGGATGGGTGGCACACGTCCGACGGGGCAAGGGCAGAGCGAGCCGTGGCGCGAGTGATGGGTATCACCGCCCTCTACGAGCGTCAGCGCAAGCCCTCGCCCGTCAGCAAGACCGCCGAAGCCTTTGCCGAACTGGGCAAGGCCGTCGCTGCCTGCGGAGTGAATGAGAAGACTATCAAACTGAAAAGTAAGAAACATAAAAAGGACTAAGGCGATATGAAGAAAATCATGTTTAGCGAGCGGTTCGGGCTGGAGCAGGCCGTGCTCGCAGGGACTAAGACGATGACGCGGCGCATCATACCAGACATCGAGATTGACTGGAACCGTCGCGGACGGGTAACACTGCCCGTCGGTGGCTTTGAGCATGGCGTGCTGTTTATGGACGTGCGCTCGATACTCCACGATGCTGGCATCTGCGACTATTCCGCACCTGCAAAGTATCAGCCCAAATACGAGGTCGGCGAGGAAGTTACCATCGCTCAGCCATATAAGAACGATGGCGTGCTGACTTACAATGCTTATAACGAGGACGGCACGGCCAGAGAGGACGGGTTTCAGCGGCATAAGGAAATGCTGGACTCGAAGGGTTATCGAAACAAGATGTTCGTCAAGGCTGAGTACATGCCCCACCGCATCCGCATCACTGGCATTAAGGCTGAGCGGTTGCAGGACATCACGGAGCAGGAGTGTATCTGTGAGGGTATAAAGATAAAGAAGGGCAACCGTAACGGAGAGCGCCCTTTTGGGGAGTTCACCTTCGACGGGTGGGGCGACTATTCGTTTACGGCACGCGAAGCCTTCGCCGCACTCATCGACCGCATCAGCGGCAAAGGAACATGGCAGCGCAACCCGTGGGTGTATGCCTATACATTTGAATTGATAAAGTAACTAACAAAATAAAACTAAGGCGATATGAACAAACAAGAAATGTATCAGCAGGCTCTAACGAGAGCCATTGAGCAGGCAATAAACGGCAAGAATGCCGTGGCGGAGTACACATCGCGGTTGGCCGAGATGAAGGCCGAACAGATATTAAAAGGAAGTCTCGGAAAGGACTTTGCGTGCAAGGGACTTGACTGCCGTGGC
>Ga0310786_10001611_pt1 | contig 36250 bp, 39 predicted proteins | sample AusTroGonzalo_MG_FD_203881 | JGI IMG/M metagenome (GOLD analysis project Ga0310786, IMG submission 203881) | Bovine rumen microbial communities from tropical cattle in Woodstock, Queensland, Australia - Gonzalo_03 (v2) (version 2) | ecosystem: Host-associated > Mammals > Digestive system >... | reverse complement strand
TCAGGGTGCTTCTGGCTCTTATCCTTGAACTGGGTCATGCGTGACAGCTCACCGAACTGTGTATTGCAGCCGAGTATCCAATTGAGCTCGGCGTGTGTGGGAGCGTGGCTCTGTATAAAGAGTATGGATCTTTCGGGATCAACTCCGCAAGCCATTAAGAGTGCGTATGAATTAAGTGTATTCTGACGGAGCTTTGCGGGATCCTGTCTTACAGTTATTGCGTGCATATCAACAACGCAGTAGATGCAGTTATACTGCTCCTGTAAAACGCCCCAGTTTCTTACAGCTCCGATATAGTTGCCGAGGGTAAATGTTCCTGTAGGCTGTATACCGCTGAATATCAGCTTTTTATCGTCCATTGATGTGACTCTCCTTATTTATTTTGCTGCATTTCTTCTGTCAGCCTCGTCCTTGAGCTGACAGCTTCTGATCTCACTGAGAACGCGCTGATAAAGAACATAGAATGAACGGAGCTCGGGCTCTGTTTCGGGGATAAGACCTGATTTGAGCTCTGTCATATATACGCCGCTCTTAGTGAGGAGGAAGATCTTGTTTGTTCTGCCCTTAGGGAGGTCATAACGCTTTGTCTTTTCACATTTAGGAATAAGCTGACCTGCGTTTGCAACGAGAGTATGTGCAGCCTGTACCAGATTTCTGTATTTCTGCGAAGCACCTGTGTACTCTCCGCCGTTGTTGAAATAGATATTGGCAGCACCGTTGATGAAACATACCATAGTTGTGAGTACATCAGCTGACATAGGGATATCAATTACAACGCCGAAAACATCATTCTTTTTCAGCTTGCTGAAATTTTCGAAGTATTCAGCAGGGAAGTTGATAGCCTGTCCTCTTGTCATAAGGTATTTCTGTGTGACATTATATCTGTCAGTCATTCTGTTTGGCATAATAAAAATTTCCTTTCAAAGTGATTTTTCTTCTTAATCGAGCATTTCTCTTGTCATGCGGGCAAGAATTTCCATGCCCTTCTTTATCTGCTCGTTTGTAGGTGTTGAATAATTAAGACGGAACGAGTGGCTTATCTCGTTCTGGTCTATGCTGAAAGAGTTGCCCGGGACAACAGCGATCTTGTACTCCTGAACAGCCTTTTTGCAGAAGTCGTTCATGTTGCAGCTTTCGGGAAGATCGCACCATACGAAGAGACCGCCCTGAGGCTTTGTATAGTGTATCTTCTTTGAGAATTCGCTGTCGATGTATCCGCACATAAGGTCGCATTTTTCTTTGTATATAGCGCGGAGCTTCTTGAAATGAGCTTCTCTGTCAACAGTTGTCATAAATCTGTGGGAGACCACCTGTGCCCACATATTCGAGTGAACGTCTGCTACCTGCTTGCAGACTACCATTTTCTGAATGATAGGAGCAGGAGCGGAGCAATAGCCTGTTCTGAAGCCTGATGATATTAACTTTGAGAAGGTGCTGGAGTAGATAACTCTGCCCTCGGTGTCAAAGCTCTTTATGCAGGGAACATTTTCTCCCTCAAAGCGGAGCTCACCGTATGGGTCGTCCTCCAGGATAATAAAATCATACTTGCAGGCAAGCTCGTAGACTGCCTTGCGCTTTGCCAGTGACATAGTTTTGCCTGTTGGGTTCTGGAAGTTGGGGATAAGATAGAGAAGCTTGACGTTCTTGTCCTTTTTGAGAGTATCCTCAAGCTTTTCGAGATTTATGCCGTCATCTTCCATTTCCACGCCGACCAGATTTACATTGTATGAACGGAAGGCGTTGAGCGAACCGATAAAGCTCGGGGACTCACAGAGCAGAGTATCACCCTCGTTGAGGAGTACCTTACATGAAAGCTCATTAGCCTGCTGTCCGCCTGATGTAATGATAAGATCGTCAAATTCCTTATGGAAGCAATTCTTTTCTGTCATCCAGCCCTTAAGGAAATCACGCAGGGGAGTATAGCCCTCAGTGACGCTGTACTGGAGTGCAAGAATAGGGTCGTTTTTGAGAAGTTCAGCAGAGATCTCGGCGATTCTCTCCTTTGGGAAAGCTTCGGGAGCAGGATTTCCTGCCGCGAAAGAGATGACCTCAGGATCGGATGTGAACTTGAGTATTTCTCTTATAGCAGAAGCCTGAAGCTTGCTGACCTTGTCTGAGAATTTATAAACCATGATAAAAACCAGCCTTTCGTCTGTTTGATAACTATAATCAGTCCAATTTACATTATAACACATTATTTACAATAAATCAATACACACGTGGATTTTTATAGTGATTAGTGGTTAGCAGGGGCGGTGACTCCATACACAGTAGTGAGACACCCACATCAGAACTTGAGTAAATGCGCTGTAGGAGCGGCGTTTCGCTGTCCGAAAGATGAGGATTGATAATTATGCATTAAAGAAACGCCGTCAGCATAAACAAAACATTCGAAGCATATATTTCTGTGAAAAACTATTTTTATGTGCAGGTGCATATTTCGGAGGCGGTCACTACTGAAAAAGCAGAATTTCATAAAAGGATCCATAATACTAATGGTATCGGCGGCAGTATCGAAGCTGCTGGGAGCATTTTTCAAGATACCGCTGACCAATATACTTGGCGGTGTGGGTATGGGGTATTTCAGCTGTGCGTACAGTCTTTTCATGCCTGTGTATTCTCTTACGGTCACGGGGCTCAGCACTGCTGTGGCTCGTATGACGGCACAGAGCACGGCACTGGGAATGTATGCCAATGCGGCAAAGATACGCAGGACAGCGTTGTGGATATTCTCTCTTGTGGGAATTCTTGGAAGTGTTCTTATATTTATCCTTGCAAAGCCATTCAGTGTATACAGTATAGATAGTCCGGAAGCCTCGCTGACTGTAGCTATGATAGCTCCTGCGGTGTTTTTTGGATGCATAACAGCAGTTGAACGCGGTTATTATGAGGGTATGAGCAATATGTACCCTACGGCTTTTTCTCAGGCAGCAGAAGGGATAGTAAAGGCAGGGGCAGGACTTTTTCTGTGCAGCTATGTTCTTGAAAATCCGCAGACAGTAATGAAGTATTTCCCTTATATCACCGATATCCGCGCCGCAGCAGCGGCAGCAGGAATACTTGGAGTTACGCTTTCAACTGCCGGAGCCGCGGTGTTTTTGGCGGCTATCAGGCTGTTTACAAAAGTACCGAAGGACGGCGAGAGCCATGTTATGGGCAGAAGGGTGATAGTGCGCGAGCTTGCGTCAACTGCCGCACCTGTCGGAATAAGTGCACTTGTGACAAATCTGACAGCATTGATTGATATGTGGACGATAATAGGCTGTATTTCACGTTTCGGCGGCAGGATATCAGCTCTCGAGGGAGTATCACAGGATGAGCTCCCTTACTTTATATACGGCTCCTTTGCGGGGGTAGCTCTTACTGTGTTCAATCTTGTGCCGTCTGTGACGAATATGCTCGGCAAGGGGGCACTTACCTGCATAACGGCTGCATACGAGGGCAATGACAGAAAAGCACTTGAACGCGGCACATTACAGGCACTTCTTACTTCAGCGGTCATAGCAGTACCTGCGGCAGCAGGGATAGCAGTTCTTGCGCCCGAGATACTTGGCTTTCTGTATCCACAGCAGACCGATGAAGCGGCTTTCTGCGTAAGCTCTCTGCGCTGGCTTATGACAGGAATGGTATGTCTGTGCATATCATATCCCCTGTTCAGTATGCTTCAAGCGGTGGGGAAGCCCTCTGCACCGCTTAAAATAATGCTTTTCGGCACAGCTGTGAAGCTTGTGGGCAATCTTGCTTTTATGCCGTTTATGGGCGTGAACGGCGCGGCATTGTCTACCTCGGTTTGCTATGGTGTGATACTTACGGTATCACTTAAAGCTTACATAAAAGCGGTTGATATGAAAATCAGTGCAGTCCCCTTCGGCAAGGTGATATATTCGGGCATAATGTGCGGAGGAGCGGCATATCTTGCGGCTTCCCTGCTGAGAAAGACAGGAGCGGCAGATTTAGTTACCATAGCGGTATCGGCAGCTGCGGGAGGAGTGGTATATATTGTACTTATAGTCTCACTTATAGGCAACTTCGGCATAAGACAGCGAAAAAAAGCATAAAGTGACTTGCATTTTTGCTCTTTTTGTGATATTATTACAATTATTAAATCAAGGGGGCAGAATAATGAATAAGATCCTTAAAAAAATGACAGCAATCGCAGCAGCTTGCTCTGTTTTATGCGTTACACCTGTAATCAGCGCATACGGAGCAGGAAGTGCAAAAGGAGATGAGTACGAATTCAATGGTATTGATCCTGAGAAATCAAAGGTTAAGCCAACGATATCGCTCAGTCAGATCGAACTCACACTTGAAGAGGCGAAAAACAACCCTGTTCAGTCTATCGAAATGTCTATCGAGGGAGCTGACAGGAAGTACGTAGCTTCTGGTATCCATGTAAGGTATGACGAAAGACTTACACTTAAAGAGCGTGATGAAGAATTAGCCGAAAAGGGTACAGCTATAAGAAAGCTTGGAACAGAGCTTTCACAGGAGGACAACTGTATTTTTCTTGTTACGGCAGGCTCGGCAGATTACGGCAGAGACGGCGTAATGTGGATATTTGATCTCGTAATTCCTGCTGATGTGAAGGCAGGGGACTTATTCCCTATAGAGATCGAATATGACAAGGAGAATGATGTATTTGCTTCCATAGGCGATAAGGCTAATTCAAAGTATATGGACGCATGGGTGTTTACAAAGGGCATAAATCACGGCTACATCAAAATAAAGGACGACGGAAGTGAGACCACAACTACTTCTGCTGTAACGAACACAGTGACAACTACCACAACGGCAAAGTCTACTGAAACTACAACAAAGGCAACTACTACAACGGTAAAGCCTACCGAAACTACAACAAAGACAACTAATACAACGGCAGAGCCTACTGAAACTACAACAAAGACAACTACCACAACGGCAAAGCCTACTGAAACTACAACAAAAACAACTAGTACAACAGCAAAGGCTACTGAAACTACAACAAAAACAACTACTACAACAGCAAAGGCTACCGAAACTACAACAAAGACAACTACTACAACGGTAAAGCCTACCGAAACTACAACAAAGACAAATACTACAACGGCAAAGTCTACTGAAACTACAACAAAAACAACAACTACTACGGCAAAGGCTACCGAAACTACAACAAAAACAACAACTACTACGGCAAAGCCTACCGAAACTACAACAAAAACTACTACTAAAACAGTAAATCCTACCGAAACTACAACAAAAACAACTACTAAAACAGTAAATCCTACTGAAACTACAACCAAAATAACTACCACAATGGTAAACCCGACAAATACATCTACATCTACCAATACATCTACAACATTGGTTCTTTCTACTACACCTTCAATATATACTACAACTACATTGTCTGATACTACAACTCTTCCTGTAGGGACAACTACATCAACAGGAACAACTACAACAAAGGTAACAACAACCTCAAAGCCTTATGAAACTACTACAACCACCACAATGCTGACTTCAACAGCATTACATCCGACTACAACAACAGAAACTACTACAAAGTTTACTTCAATAACAACTGTACAGCCTACAGAGACAACTAAAAAGACTACTTCTTCTGCAGCAGCAACAAGTACATTTACCACATCAAATGCAGAAACAACATCAGCTGCAACAACCTCTGCTGGTTCAAGTTCGGAAACGACATCAACTACAACTGAGTTGCCTACACTTACTACATCTTCTGTTTCTACCTCAAATGCAGAAACTACATCAATTGCAACAACCTCTGTTGCTTCAAGTTCTGAAACAACATCAACTACAACCGAACTTCCTACACTTACTACATCTTCTGTTTCAACTTCAAATGCAGGAACTGTTTCAACAAGCTCAACGTCTTCAACTGCAACGACTGTTACTTCAACATCAACAGTTACTACAGCTGTTACAACTTCAACAACTCCGAATACTGAAAAGAAGTACAGACTCGGCGACTATAACAACGACGGCCTTATCGACTCCGTTGACGCTTCAGGTATACTTAAAGTCTATGCTAAGCTTTCTACCAACAGCGCAGAGCCTGACGAAAGGGAAAGTGCTACCTGTGATGTAAACAAGGACGGACTTATAGACTCCGCAGACGCTTCAAAGGTGCTTGCGTACTATGCATATATCTCAGCAAAGAATGAAATAGACTTTGGTGAATTTCTCAGTATAAAGAAGTGACAAGTCCGCGGAAAGGAAAGTATAAAATGAAAAAATTGTTTAAGAAGATCGTTTCACTATCAACAGCAGCAATATTACTTGCATCTGCGACAGCTCTACAGGCATTCGCAGATGCTGCAAAAGGCGATGAGTATGACCTTACAGGTATAGACCTGTCAAAAGCAACTGTAAAGCCGACTATATCCATAACTCAGGAAACTATCACAGATAAGGCCGACCCTGTCAGGACGATAGAGGTGAGTATCATGGGTGCACAAGGAAAATATGCCAATGCAGGCTTTTCGGTAAAGGTCGATGAAAGGCTTAAACTATTAAAGGACGATGACGGTGAGATACCAACAGCCGCTTCTGCCCTCAACAGAGCTATGTTTACTTCCATGCCTGAAGGAGATAACGGTTTCAGAGTCATTATTGCAGGCTCTGACTCAAAGAGCAAAGACGGCGTAATGTTTGCGTTTAAAGTGGAGCTTCCGGGCGATATCAAAGGCTACGAAGAGTATCCTATCGAGATATACTACAATAAGGATACCGACCTTTTCACCAATGAATTAATGGACGAAGAGGGAAAACTCATGGAGGCATGGATATTCACTCAGGGCATTGAGCATGGATATATAGAGGTCTATGATACCTCACATGACATTCCGATTAAAGGCGATATAAATTTCGACAGAAAGGTCGATGCAGTAGATGCTTCTTTGATACTTGATATGTATACATTGATAGCTACAGGAAAGATAGTACCAAAGATGATACAAATACTGGATTATGATTACAATGGTGACGGAGCTATAGATGCGGTCGATGCATCAGATGTATTGAAGGTCTACGCTGCAAATTCAACAGAATAAAAATAAAAAAGCCTGCTTATGCAGGCTTTTTGTTTTGCTTTTATTTACTTTAATACCGAAGCATCAGGTGCTGTTATATTATCAGCATTTATCTTATACTTGATAACAGTTTTTTTGTTGTTGGGGTCTTTTCCTGTAGGGAAGAAGCATACATTGAATTCGTTCATGTCCTCGTTAAGGATAAAGCCGCCGATGATACCGCTGAACTGACCGTTTGAAGGGATAGTGAACGGATCAATGAAGTACTTTTCGTCCTTGAAGTGACCTCCTGCGTAAAGCTGAGTGCGGACCTCGGAATAGAGCTTTGTTCCTTCAGGGAGCTCAATGTAGAAGTTGTTGAGGGTGCTGAGCTCATATTCGTTAGGTGTGTTATTGCGAAGAGTTATATCAAGGTATATGAATTTTGCCTTGTCATCGCGTATACCCGGGTCGATAACTGCATTTAAGGTGAAGTCGGTATCGTTTTCGGATATCATAGTGCCCAGCTCGCCATTTACTACATTAGTACCCATAGATGAAAGATCAACGGGAGATCTGTCCTCATCAGAGTGCGTGGGACGTGGCTGAGCAGGTTTTGAAGATTGTTTTTTACCAAGACAGCCTGCGGAAGCAGAAGCTGTTAAAACTGCCGCAAGAAGTAATGCATAAAGCCTGGTTTTTTTCATTTTTTCTATCCTCCGAATTGCAAAAGCCGCAGTACGGCGTATTTTTATTTATAACATTTATAGTATATCACATTTTACAGCGTAATGTCAAGATTAACGGAAATAATAAAACATATCAAAAAGTAAAAATAATACTTGCAAAACATAGTAAACCTATGGTATAATTAGTGTATACTCAATAACCGCATGAAAGGACGTGTACCCATGAAAATATCTACAAAGGGCAGATATGCGCTCAGAATGCTGTATGATCTTGCTGTTCATCAGGAAGAGGGCTATGTGTCGTTGAAGGATATTGCCGACAGGCAAGGAATATCAAAAAAATATCTTGAGCAGATCGTGCCGCTTCTCAATAAAACAGGACTTCTCAGAACAAACCGCGGAAACAGAGGAGGTTATATGCTTGCAGGTAAAGCAAGTGATATCTCTGTGGGAGATGTACTGAGGGCAACTGAGGGAAGTCTTGCGCCCGTATCATGTCTTGAATTTGAACCGAATGAATGTCCGAGAGTAAATGAATGTTCAACTCTTTTTATATGGGAAGGACTCTACAAAACGGTAAATGAATATCTTGACAGTATAACCTTACAGACCATAATAGATCGCAGCTCCGATATGGGCAGCGAATACTGCATATGAGCTGTAATACAAGCGAGGGTTTCGCTTGTACGGACGTTTTAACATTGAACTTGAAAACATGGCAGAAAAAAGCGGAGCTTTAATGCTCCGCTTTTTCTGTATAATAGCATATTTAAGAATTATTCAAACATAGGAGTTGAAAGGTAACGCTCGCCTGTATCGGGGAGAAGAGCAACGATAGTCTTGCCCTTGTTTTCAGGACGCTTAGCAAGCTGGATAGCAGCCCATACAGCAGCACCTGATGATATACCAACGAGTACGCCGTCATTTCTTGCAATGCTTCTGCCTGTTTCAAAAGCGTCCTCATTTGTGACTGCGATGACCTCATCATAGATATTTGTATTGAGTGTCTCAGGAACAAAGCCTGCACCGATACCCTGTATCTTGTGAGGACCTGCTGTACCCTCTGAAAGTACAGGTGAGCTCTTAGGCTCTACAGCAACTACCTTGACATTTGGATTCTTTGACTTGAGATAAGCACCTGTACCGCTGACAGTACCGCCTGTACCTACACCTGCAACGAAAATATCTACCTTTCCGTCAGTATCGTCCCAGATCTCAACACCTGTTGTCTTTTCGTGGATAGCAGGGTTTGCAGGGTTAGTGAACTGTGAAGGGATAAAGCTGCCCTTGATCTCAGCAGCAAGCTCTTCAGCCTTGGCGATAGCACCCTTCATACCTTTTGAGCCTTCTGTGAGCACCAGCTCTGCGCCGTAAGCCTTCATAAGGTTACGTCTTTCGATACTCATTGTCTCAGGCATTGTTATGATAAGTCTGTAGCCTCTTGAAGCAGCAACTGAAGCAAGACCGATACCTGTATTACCGCTGGTAGGCTCGATAATAACGCTTCCTTCGTGGAGAAGTCCCTTAGCCTCAGCATCATCGATCATAGCCTTTGCGATCCTGTCCTTAACGCTTCCTGCCGGGTTGAAATATTCAAGCTTAGCAAGGATAGTAGCGTTAAGCTCGTTGTTCTTTTCAAGGTTTGTGAGTTCGAGAAGCGGTGTACCGCCGATAAGGTCGGTTATCTTCTTATAAGTTTTCATAATAATATCTCCTTTTATATAAATATGATTAAAATTGCGCGTTATTAAAAGTATTTCTATAACAGGTATTCAACATCGTTTAGAAGGAATACTGTACATTCATCTCACCTCGTTTATTCCACTATATTTCCTATATGTTTGGTATGATTTTATTATAGCAGTAATATTTACATTTGTCAACCCTTTTTTTGCGATTTTTTTTGAAAAAAATAAAGCTCCCGAAATATCGGGAGCTTTCGATATCTTATTAAGATTTTGGCTTTTCACCTGTAGAAGCAGATGAAGCAAATTTAGCAAATTCGCCTGAAGGGATAACGTCCTCGACCTCCATAGCGTTTGAGTCATAGTATACCCATACCAGCATACCTGCCATACCCGGGTTATTCTTGAGGTTTATGCGATAGCATACCTCCTCGCCGGGCTTTGCAGAAACATTGTCACCGTAAGCAACGAAGCCTGTTTCCTTTGAAACATCCTGAGCCTCGATCTCACCGCCGACTCTGATATTGCCCTGTATTACCTTGTCTGGCTTGAGTGATATACCGCCTATAGATGAGAAATCAGGATTAAATCTTACAGCGTAGTCCTTCTCGGGGATATTTTCCTTGATCTTGAAGTAAACTTCGATGAAATCATCGTTGAATACATAGTCCTTATCCTTTGAGATATCTATCCACATACAGTATCTGCTGTCTGTCTTGCTTACATAGTTGCTTGCAGAGGACTCTGTTGCCTGGGGAGCCTTTGTAACGATCTGTGTAACTACCTGACCGTTTGCATCTGTAGCCTTTTCACCGTTTGCCTCTGTTACCTCTACGACCTCTGTTGCCGGCTCTGCTGCCGAGGTAGGATCCTCGCCGTCAAGAGCTGTATCTGCATCAGGAGCAGCTGTAAGACCGAGATCAGCAGGTGAACCTGACTGGAACGGAGTTACAACGATAGCACCCTTGTCGTTCTGAACGTGCTCAAGGGTAGGAGTTGTGTCATTGGTTGCCTCAGTGGCTGAATTATTTGAATTATTATTGTTGCTGCTGCCGTTTTCCTTTTTGTTTGAATCCATACATGAAACAGCAGAAGTAAGCATAACGCAGGCAATAGCTGCGGCTGCGATCATTCTTTTTCTGAAATCATTCATAGCTTTGTATCCTTTCCTTTCATTTCGCATAAATTTTTATACGTTTGAAAAATGCGGAGCAGTGCTCTCCGCTCATCTTATACTCATTATACACGCGTGCTTGATATTTGTCAAGCCGAATAACAAATTGTAATCAATTCTTTGCATAATCACCACCGGGATTTCATCGTTCTGTCATTTTTTGCTCAGACGGCAAAAAATGATCAGGTTATAGGCAGATTAATAAATAAAATCATACCAATTTAACACATATTAGTTTAAAAAATATATTGCAAAGCTGCCGATACCATGATATAATTATAGTAAGTGTTCTTATGACCGATGCTTGTATTCCGCTGCCGGAAGATACACTATTGCGACTCATAACAGGCGGAAGCGGCTCAGAGATAGAGGTATCGGTGATGTTTGAGTTTCGTTATCATCTATGATGAAGAGAGGAAATTTGAAATGAGGATAAGGAAGATCGCACTGATAGCTGCTGCGGCAATAGCTGCATCATCGATTGGCTGCGCAGAGAAGAAGGGGACTTCTGATGTATCCGAGAAAGAGAAGGAGACACAGGAGAAAATTACTACCGTTATTACCGAGGAGGAAACTACAGAGATGGCGACCGAGCATATAAGCCCAGTTGAGACTGTTTCCGCAACTCTTAATTCGCAGATAACCGTTAACAGGACTATCGGCAGAGCTGAGGGTAGCAATACGATCAAGTTCCCCCTTGCCGATCTTATAGAAGATGGTGACAGGGTAAAATCTTTTACTTTTACCATCTATTCAGCTGACGGCAGCGATATAGGGGGATTTAAAGGCGGCTGCGGAATTGCTGTTGACAGCGATTGTCCTGCTGCTACGAACAAGGGCTGGTTTCAGAGCCCTGACTTTTCAGCACCTACACAGGGAAGCTATGGCGAGATAACATGGGATGTACCTGAAGAGCTGAAGGATTACATACACGCAGGCGGAGAGGTCCTGTTCGGATACTGGTGGGGCAATTGTGAGAGTATCAGGATAGAAAACGTTGTATGTACATATGAAAGAACGAGAGAGGTCCCCGTTGACGGCGTGGGAATGGCAGAAGTGGGCATCAGTGTGAATTATTCCGATGCCGACAATACCATACATATACCTCTTGATTTTATTCCCGATAAGGTTATACCTCAGGTAGTAACCTTCAATGTCAGTGCGGCGGGTTGCTTCGGAAAATACACTGGAGCCTTCGGCATCAATTCCACAAAGGGCAAGTATCAGTCGGGAGATACGGCTGTGTTCACCAATGAGTCGAGCATAGAACTGGTATGGTTCGTGCCCGATAAGGCAAAGGAGTATATCGCTCAGAACAACGAGCTCGTTCTGGGATACTGGTGGAGCGAACAGCCCTCCGTGACTCTTGATACTGTATCCGTAAAATATAGTCAGGGCGAGGGCTTTACGGGAGAATTTCCGGTAATTACAACTACAGCTGCACCTACAGAGAATGTAACTATACAGACTGCAACAGTTGCTGCGGCTGAACGCGGCTTCCGTACAGCTGATGAGATAGTATCCGAGATAAAGGTAGGCTGGAACTTAGGCAATACCCTTGACAGCTACAAGACCGAAAACGATGGGCTTGACACTGAAACGGGTTGGGGCAATCCCAAGACTACCAAGGAAATGATAAAGTCCGTCAAGGCAGCAGGCTTCAATGCGGTAAGAATACCTGTAACGTGGGCTGAGCATATGGACGGCGATACTATCAGCAATGAGTGGATGAACAGAGTTCAGGAGGTCGTGGATTATGCTTACAATGAGGGCTTGTTCGTAATTGTAAATATGCACCATGACGACTATATCTGGTTCGAGCCTCAGAAGAGCTCATATAACGGCGACAGCTTCAGATTGAAAATGATATGGGAGCAGATATGCGAGCGTTTTGCGGATTATGACGACCGCCTCATATTTGAAGGCATGAACGAGCCGAGAACGGTAGGTTCAACAATGGAATGGATGGGCGGCACAAAGGAGGAGCGTTCGATCATAAATGATTATGCAAGCGACTTTGTGAATACAGTCCGCAAGAGCGGCGGCAATAATGCTGCAAGAACTCTTATCGTGACTACATATGCGGCTTCTGCCGACAGTATAGCACTCAACGATTTCAGAGTCCCCACAGGCGGAAATATCATTCTTTCCGTGCATTACTATGCGCCTTGGAAGTTTGCTGAGGGCTCGGAAACAGCCTTTACCGACAGCGGCAAGGACGAGGTAAGTGCGAAATTTGCAGAGCTTAAAAAGAAATTCATCGACAAGGGAACACCTGTTATAATAGATGAATTCGGCTGTGTAAATGCTGCAAGTGCGGCTACACGCTGCGATTACTATAAGTATTACGTCAGCAGCGCAAAGGCTAACGGAATAAAGTGCTTTGTATGGGACAACGGCAAGATGAGCGGAGAATCAAGCTTCGGTATCTTCAACAGAGGAGCACTTACATGGGACGGCGGACTTCTTGGAGCGATCATGGAAGGTGCAAAATAAATAATCATTATCTGCCTGTTCGTTTTTGAACAGGCAGTAATCATAATATGATACAATTACTGCGATATTTGATATAGAGGTAAAAATACTATGGATATTTTCGGGAAAAAGGAAAAAACAAGCAATCTTGACCTGTTTAGTTCTTATACTATTACGGATAAGAACAGGTTATTCTACCGGAAAATAACACAGGGAGAATATTCAGCACTTTCAAATAAATACACAAGTCTCTCAAAAAAGCTGATATCACCGTCAGGATTAGGGATTTTGCTTTGTACAGTGTTCATTTTAGGCTCGGTATACTATATTTTCACAGAAAAAGATATTGCGCTTTATATGCGGCTTTTGATATTTGTTCCCCTTGATCTCTTTGTTGGTGTTTTTGCCTACATGGCAGTCGGTATGGAGCTGAGAGAGCGCATAACCACAGAATCCATGGTAATTCCCGGAGAAGTTGTGAAAACAGATGTGGTACGAAGCGGCAAAGGGAATACTACAGCCTATATTATCCATACTGTTGCAATACACGGTACAAAACAGCTTGTAAGTATAAAATACCGCAAGCTTTATTATACGGGACAGACCGTGCTCATCGTAAGAAAAGCCACAGATGCTTTTCTTGTTCCTATATCCGCAGATGCGGCAGAGCATGACAAGGTAGGCAGCGTTGCCGAGGAGCTTAAAGCAGTGAATGCTGAGATACCTGATCATCAGGACTACCGGAAGATAGAATTTTATCAGCTTTCCAAGTATACTGCCTCAGATGAAGAGTATATGGCTCTGCCGGAGGATATGCGCTCATGCAGACCTTTGAGGCGCGGGCTTACGAGTATTACATGGCTGATATCACTTATAATAACTCTTATATGTATCGCAGGTATATATAACAGCAAGCAGGAGGGCAATATCGAAAAGGCTATCGTTATTTTCGGTGTTATGTTCGTTTCGGGAATAATGCTCCTTATCACATGGGGCGCAGCGTTCAGAAAGCCTCTTGCAAAAGGCTTTACCACCTATGCCGATGGCATAATAATAGACAAGAACGATGAGGCGGGAAGATGCTTTTTTACTATGATATTTCCCGATTCTCAGCAGTATATCCAGTCTCTTGAGACCGAAAGGAAATACTATGACGAATTCGGAGCAAATGAAAAAGTAAGGGTTTATTTCAATGAAAAGATCATAAGAAATTTTGCCGTTTATGTGAGCAGGATATAAAATTTAGTTTAATTTACCGCTTGACATGAAAAAAATAATATTATATACTACTTTTAGCTGCGGTATTATTTACCGACAGAAAATGCAGTAATAAAATCCATATTTAAACAGAGGAGGAACCTATGAAAAAACTTATTTCAACACTTCTTTCGGCAGCAATGACCGTATCTGCTGTTGCTTCCGTACCGTGCAGTGCGGCTGAAAAGACAACTGCTTCATCAACTAAATCAGGAATGGTGCTGCTTGGCGACAGCATTGCAGCAGGCTATACAAGAAAAGGCAACGTTGAACATAACTACGGCGAGATCTGCGGCGATTATCTCGGCTGCAAGGTATCTAATTATGCAGTAGTGGGTGATACAACAGATGATATGCTGGATCGCATAGACAAATTGAGCGCAGAGCAGAAGAAGAATATTTCCGATGCGGAATATGTTGTTATTTCCATAGGTGGTAACGATATAATGCAGTATATCGCAAAGGGACTTATAAATTTTGCTCTTTCAAAGCCCGATCAGAACTTCTTCAAGGAAGGTCATACAGCAGATGAGATACCGAAAAATCCTTCTATGAGCACACTGACAGAGATACTGGATATAAACAGTATACTTTCATATGCAAACAGCGGTATCAGAGCGCAGATCGAGCTGAGCACCCTTTTCGGAGATATAGGAAGCAATCTCAGCTATAAGAACAAGACTTATGAGGGATATATCGAGACACATATAGTTCCGAATATCAAAACGGCAGCCGATAAGATCAAGGCTGTAAACCCCGATGCAAAGGTAATGGTACAGACTATTTTCCAGCCTATACAGTTCGAGCCCACATATATCGAAAGTACGTACGGAAAGAAGTCGAACAATGCAACCTTTATCAGTCTTTTAAGATCTCAGATGGAGACTGTAATGAACAGCTATTCGCAGAATATCAATGCTGTTGACGGTATTGACGTTGTTGACGTAAAGGCAGAATTCACATCATATGATGACATACCTTCTACAGATAACCCCGGAAATACAAGTTATTTCGTTGATGTTCAGACAGGTGCGCTCTCAACTATGGACGTTCATCCAAATCAGAAGGGACATCTTGCTATTGCAGCAGCTATACTTGACAAGATAGGCAAGCTCCATGTTGATGACGGACTTCTTACAGAGGTATACAACGGTATCAAAGATAAGGACAAGTATCCTGCAATAGCCTATGCAACATATAAGAGGGTGGCAGGAGAAAAGCCTCAGCCGACAACAACTACTACGACCACAACCACAACTACAACAACAACAACTACTACCACAACGACCTCAAAGACTACTACAACTACATCGAAAACCACTACCTCGACTACAACAACAAAGAAGCCAACAACTACTACCACAACTTCAAAAACAACAACTACAACATCCAAGACCACCACAACAACTTCAAAGCCAACTACAACGACTACCAAAAAGACTACAACTTCTACTACTACAGCAAAGCCTGTGACAACAACTACTACAACACAGCCTGTTGCTGTAAATCTCGGAGACATCAACAGTGACGGTATGGTGGATTCCGTAGATGCTTCGGCTATCCTTGCAGAGTATGCAAGACTTTCATCAAATGATGCCAAGGGCAAGTTCAGCGAAAAACAGCAGAAGGCTGCCGATGTTGACAAGAACGGACTTATTGACTCCGTTGATGCATCAAAGGTGCTTTCATACTATGCTTATGTATCAAATACGGAAAATGCTAAGTCTATAGAGGAATATCTCAAGACAGTCAAAAAGTAACATAACGACAGCGGACAGGCAAAACTGTCCGCATCGTCATATAGGGAGAACATAAATGGAAAAGATATATTTTATTGTTAATCTTGTTGCAGGAAAGGCTGCGATAAGCAAAAAATTGGGGAAAATAATAGATGAATTCATAAAAAACGGCTATGAGGTCACTGTGCATACCACTCAGAGCGGAGATGATGCTGTGGAGCAGGCTGTATATGCCTGTGAGAACGGCTTTGACAGGCTTGTGGTGGCAGGAGGAGACGGTACCCTGAGTCAGTGCCTGCAAGGGGTAATGGGCAGTGACAGAAGGATACCTATAGGCTATATACCCGCAGGTTCTACAAATGATTTTGCAAAGAGCCTTGGCATACCATCCGACCAGTTCAAAGCAGCAGATTCTATTATAAACGGAGAGCCTGTGCTTTGTGATGTGGGCGGCTTCAATGAAAGCTATTTCTCATATGTGGCAGCCTTCGGAGCTTTCACGAATATCACCTATGAGACCTCTCAGAAGATAAAGAATGTGTTCGGACACGCTGCGTATATCGCGGACGGTGCAAAGGAGCTGGGGCACATAAAGGCAAAGCCCATGCGAATAGAATATGAGGATAATGTTATAGAGGACGAGTTTATCTACGGAATGGTGACAAATACCTCTTCTGTTGCGGGCATGATAAAGATGAAGGATTTTATGCTTGATGACGGAGCCTTTGAGGTAACTCTCATCAGAAAGCCGAAAAATCCTGCGGAGCTTGGAAAGACGGCGTTCTCACTTTTCAAGAATGATATGACGGATAAGAATATAATCTTTTTCCGCACGGATAAGGTGACTATAACCAATCTGTCCGACGCCCCGTTTTCATGGACAAGAGACGGCGAATACGGTGGAGAAGAGGTAGTTAATCATATATGCTGCCACAAAAGAGCAGTACCATTCATTGTGTGCGGCAAGGAAGAACTCTCCTTTGAAAAGGAAACGATATGAAGAAAATATATGGTAACAAGCAGCTTCTTGATACTCTTGCAGGAATGGCTTCAAGCGGCAGGACTGCACATTCTTTGCTGATATGTGGAGAAAAGGGCAGCGGCAGGAAGCTGATCGCAAGGTATTATACGCAGTCTCTGATGTGTGAGTCTCCTGTGGGCGGCAAGCCCTGCGGAGTCTGCAACGCCTGTGTGAATATAGAAAAGGGCATACACCCTGATGTTATATTCCCCGAAAAAACGGGAAAACTCAATAATTTCAGTGTAAAAGAGGCAAGAGATGTAATAGCGGACGCATATGTAAAGCCAAATAACAGCAGCGGCTGCAAGGTGTATATCTTCGAGGACTGTCACAACGTTGACATAAGGACTCAGAATGCCCTGCTGAAGCTTATAGAGGAGCCCCCCGATTATGCTTATTTCATCTTTACCTGCGGCTCGAAGTCGGAATTCCTGCCGACTATAATCTCACGCTGTGTATGCTTCAATACCTCTCCATGCACCGAGGAAGAGACTGCGCAGGCACTTGCCGAAAGCGGCTATGACCCGGATGATATACGCAGGGCTGTGGAGTGCTTTCATGGCTGTATAGGTATGTGTGAGCAGTATATAACAGATGAAGAGCTGAGAAAGCGTGTGGATTTGACAAAAGCCCTCGCAGATAGTATAATAAAAAAGGATGAGTACGCTCTCAGCGTGGGATTATTTTCCCTCGGGCGGGAACGCGATGACGTAAGAGAGGTGCTTTCCATGCTCGACAAGCTGGTGCGTGATTCGGCAGTGCTTGGAAAGGATGTCAACGGGCAGATCATAGGCTGTACCCGTGGCAGAGCAGAAAGACTTTCGGAGCTTATCACTCCCACACAGTCTGTAAGGATACATTCATGCATTGAAAAGGCGTGGAGTGCGGTCGAGAGCAATGTTAGTATACCGCTGGTGCTGACGGCACTGTGCGCTGAGATAATGGATATCGCAGGATAGTCCGTAGATAGGAGCTTTTAATGAAGGAAATAGTCGGAGTACGCTTTAAGAGCGTAGGAAAAATATATTACTTCTCCCCCGGAGATATAAAGGCACAGGTGGGAGATCACGCAATAGTTGAAACTGTCCGCGGAGTTGAGTGCGGAGAGGTAGTTATTGCAAATCGTCAGATAGAGGACGAGATGATATCATCGCCGCTGAAGCCTATAATAAGGCTTGCAGACGAAAATGATATGAAGGTGGTCGCAAAGAACAAGCAGCGTGAAAAGGACGCTTTCAAGATATGTGAGGAGAAGATAGCATTCCGCAAGCTCAGTATGAAGCTGGTAGATGTAGAGTGTACATTCGATAACAATAAGCTCCTCTTTTATTTTACAGCCGAGAACCGTGTTGACTTCCGTGAGCTTGTAAAAGACCTTGCGGCTGTATTCAGAACAAGAATTGAGCTCCGTCAGATAGGTGTCAGAGATGAAGCCAAGATACTGGGCGGTCTGGGCATTTGCGGCAGAGAATTCTGCTGTAAGGGCTATATGGGCGATTTCCAGCCTGTATCTATCAAAATGGCTAAGGAGCAGGGACTTTCCCTTAATCCTACAAAGATCTCGGGTACCTGCGGCAGACTTATGTGCTGTCTCAAAAACGAGCAGAACGCTTATGAAGAGCTTCTGAAAATAACTCCCAAGATAGGTGCTATCGTAGTTACTCCCGACGGTGACAAGGGCAGAGTCGAGGACGTAAACCTTATCACAGGAAAGCTCCGTGTAAAGACCGATAAATCAGAAGTGCCCGTAACTCTTGACAGGAGCGAGGTAAAGCTTCTGAAGGACGCTGAGATAAAGATAAACCGCGAGGAGCTCAAGGCTCTTAAAAATCTTGAGGAATAATAATGGATAAGCAGCCTAAGACCAATTACGGTCTGCTTCTGGATAAGAAGTTCGCAGAGCTTGAAAAGAGCGGCGAAAGACCGTCGCTTCTGCTTCATGCCTGCTGTGCTCCTTGCAGCAGCCATACACTTACAGTATTGGAGAAATACTTTCGTATCACACTGTATTTCTGTAATCCGAACATAGCTCCCGAGGAAGAGTTCACATTCAGGTATGAGGAGCTCAAAAGACTCGTCAGCGAAATGGGACTTGATATACCTATTATCGAAGAGCCCTATGATCCTGCACCTTTTTATGAGCTTGCAAAGGGACTCGAAGCCCTTCCCGAGCGCGGTGAACGATGTCAGAGATGCATAGAGTACCGACTGAGAAAGGCAGGAAATAAGGCTAAGGAACTGGGCTGCAACTTTTTCACAACTACCCTGACTATAAGTCCCCATAAGGACTGCACTTTCATAAATGAGTGCGGAGCCCGTTTGCAGGAGGAGTGCGGAGTACCATATCTCTTCTCCGATTTTAAGAAGCATGAGGGCTACAAGCATTCAATCGAGCTGTCAAGGCAGTATAATTTGTATCGGCAGAACTATTGCGGCTGCGTTTTCAGTAAAAAGTAGGGGACGGTATTCTCGATGTCTCGTGTAGGAGCGGATATTATCCGCCCGATAACATTTTTGGTTAAATACTATGAACAGCTTTTTCGTATACGAAATGGAATACACAGGCGGAATTGTCGAAACTAACGAGCTTGAAATGCTGCCGTTCCGTGATGAATATTACCGTCAGTATGAGAAGATATACAACGATTGCTTCTATGAGATGCGGAAGGTTTTGGATATCGAGCCGTATAACTTCTATTCCGATATCAGTCAGATGATAGACAAAAAGGACAGCATTTTTCTGCTTATGAATGATGAAACTATCATCGGCAGCATAGGCTGCTTCGGTGCGGAGATAGATGATCTTATCGTGAATAAGAAATATCAGGGCAGAGGCTTCGGAAAAAAGCTGCTTTTATGGGCAGTGAATCATATCAGAGAATATACCGACGAGCCGATAACGCTTACGGTTGCTGAGTGGAACACCGGAGCTTTAGAGCTGTACAAAAGCTGTGATTTTACGTTGAAAAGGAAAGAGCTTATAAGTCGTTAGTCTGCAGGAAACGGCGTTCCTGCAACCGGTGGCTAAAAAGGTGATATAATGGGAAAAGAATTAAAAACAAACGCTATGCGTTTTCTTGATAAAAGCAAAATAGAGTATACCGTGCAGACCTACGAATGCGATGAGTTCATAGATGGCATACATACCGCTGAAAAGCTGGGGCAGCCGCTTGACGAGACCTTCAAGACCTTAGTTGCACAGGGCAAAAGCGGCAGCTATTACTGCTTCCTTATTCCCGTTGCTTTGGAGCTTGATATGAAAAAGGCTGCAAAGAGCGTGGGAGAGAAGTCTGTTGAGCTTATCCACGTAAAGGATATAACCAAGATTACAGGCTATGTCCGCGGCGGCTGCACTCCTATCGGCATGAAAAAGCAGTTTATGACAGTGGTGCATAACAGTGCCGAGAGCCTGCCCCTTTTCTATATAAGCGGCGGACGCATAGGCGCACAGATACATCTTTCGCCGCAGGAGCTTGTGAAGGCTATACGCGGTAAATTCGAGGATATTATCCTTTGAGGATATGTTATATCACCTTGAAGGGAGACGGCATATGAACAGTGAACTTATAAGCGAGAAATTATACAGCATCGGCAGAGTTGTCGTGGACAAAAGCCTTCATACCCAGAGTGGAGATGAGGCTTTTTTTGCATTTTTCGGCAATGATGTTACCTATTCCATAAGGCGCACCATTGATGATGAGGACTATCCGCGGCTGGTCGATTGTATAGAGAATACGGCAGCAGGTGAGGTACGCAGGACAGTAATACGCATGAAGGGGGTAAGCGGTGAATATCGCTGGATACTTGCGTCTGTACGATCATTCGGGGCGGGGGAGAGTGAGCCTCTTTACTCCATAGCCTTCAGTGATGTGCTGTCGCTGGAGTCGCTGGCATACAGCCGTGAGAGCAAGGCAGCCGAATACCGCAGTGTACTCAGCCTTATCTCAGATCTTGCCTTTGAATACAGCTTTGAAACTAAGCGCATACGCATATATATTTTCGAGTGCTTCCGTGAGATAGTCCTCATTGATGAGGAGCTTGATAAATGGCGCAGGAACACTGTAGAAGCAGGCTATGTCCTGACAAGATATATCGAGACCTTCAACGCGCTTTGCAGGGATATAGCAAGCGGAGTTTACCGCTTTGACCATGAACTTGAAACGTCGATGTTCACCGAGGGAAAAACTCGCGAGACCTGCCTTTTCAGAGGAATAACGCGCTATGATATGCCTGATGCGAAAAAGGTAAGCGGTATTATATCCGTTGTGAATTCGCGCAGCAGGACAAAGGATGTAAATCTTGCCCTTGAAGCAAATAGGGACTCGCTTTCAGGACTTCTCAACAAGCGTGCCGTGACCGTATTTACGCAGGAGATACTTGCGGAAAAGCCTGCCTATAACGTCAATCTGGTAATTCTTGATATTGATAATTTCACAGATATAAACAACGGCTACGGACACCTTTTCGGCGATGAGGTAATATACAGGGTGGCTTCTGTAATAAGGTCGGCGATAGGCTCGCGCGGTATAGCCGGAAGGATAAGCGGAAGCGGCTTCCTCATAGTCCTTGAAAATACCCGTGATGAGGAGGATCTGAGAGGGCTACTCCGTGCTATAAGGACAAATACGGAGTTCGCTTTTGCGGACAGATCGGATAAGATACACCTTACCTGTTCAATGGGTGTGGCTACTTATCCCGTGGACAGCGAGAGCTATGACGAGCTTTTCATGCAGGCGGACAAGGCTCTGTATATTGCAAGAGAGAAGGGTCAGAACCGCTATGTTATCTACGATATCGACAAGCACGGACCTGTTGAAAAGGATATTGAAAGCAAGATAGCATTTCTTGGTGGAAAGGGTGAGGCTTCCGAGAAGCTTGGCTTTGTCAGCGGACTTGCGGAAAATCTCGTGCTGGGCAGGATACCCGATATATCAGTGCTTCTTGAACAGGTACGCTCACAGTTCGGCATAGATGATATATGCGTTTACTCGAGCGGCGATATGGGACTTATGCTCAGCTGCGGAAATTCTGTGTCAAAAAATGCATCATATCTTCTGGAAAACAACTATACCGACCGCTTTTCGGGCGACGGCTTATTCGTCATCGACAATGTGAACGAGCTCGAAGGACGCGATGACAATGCTTTTGCGAAGCTTACAGAGCAGAATATAGGCGGTGCGGTACAGTACCTCATAACCGAGGACAGCATGATAAAGGGCATGATATCCTTCTGCTATACAGGACGGTTCAAGAAATGGTCTGTGGCAGATATTAATTACTTTGCCGTTATCGGCAGGACTATATCCGCACTTCTCAAAAAACAGGCATATATCTGATATTGATTGGGCATTACTTACTAAAACTGCTCATTCAGTTTGTGCAGGCATACGAAATTTTTTCAAAAGTGCAACAAAATGGCTTTCTAAAGCGACTTATATAGTAGAAAACTTTTTTATCGGGGTGATATCATGGAGAGTACATTAACTGCATTTTCAGCTATAGTTTTATTCATAGGCTGCTTTGCAGGCTGCGGCAGACTCGGAAAGCATACGGAAACAGACAACGAGTCGGAAGAAATGCTTTCCGGCGATTCGGATATCAAAAAGAAAGATGATTAGCACTCTCACGTCGAGAGTGCTAATTTTCATTATATTGTCACATAACCTTGATATTCCTTTCAAAATGTGGCTGTATCATATAGACAATGAAACGAAAGGAAGCGATACCGATGGGTAACGCAGTTAACTGCATAATACAATAAAATCTGCATAGGATAAATATGATAGCTTATCACAGGGATAGGCGAAAAAATTATTTGGAGGCATGAATTATGTATGGACTTACACCTTTCGGCGGCACAGGCTTTGGTCTGTGGGACGCATTCAACGATTTTGACAAGGACTTTTTCGGCAGCAGGATGCCGATGAACAACTGCCGTACCGATATCCGTGATGACGGAGACAAGTACGTTATGCAGTCGGAGCTCCCGGGCTTCGAGAAAGAGGATATCAAGCTTGATATCAACGGCTCGCAGCTTACTATTGCTGCCGAGCACAGCACTAACAACGATGAGAAGGACGACAAGGGCAATTATATCCGCCGCGAGCGCAGTTTCGGCTCGTACAGGAGAAGCTTCGACATCGGAGATGTAAATACCGATGCGGTAAGCGCAGAGTACAAGAACGGAATACTGACCATTGAGCTGCCGAAGAAAGCTCCCGAAGCTCCTGTCGCAAAGAGACTTGAGATCAAATAAGGCTTAGCCTGCCGTAATATATAACACACCCATTTTTAACCATGAAGAGCCATAACCTCTTCATGGTTATTTTTTTGCTTTGTTTTTAGGAGAATAATATTCGCCGCTACACTGCTAACCCGCAGGCTGATGCAGGCATCAGCCCTTTATTGGATAATGTGAAATTTGCAAGATTTGCAGAATCGGCGGACGAGCGGAACTTGACCTCTACTGTTCACTGAGCAGCGATTATGCAGGATTAACATTTGGAAGGACTTAATTCCGTCGGAATGTACAAATATAATAGTTTGTAAAAATAAAATCTTCACTTTTAAGTTGAAATATGTTATAATACATTTATGAGTATCTATCGGAGGTGACCGTTAAAATTGAAGAGGCTCTATATAACAGACCTTGACGGTACGCTTCTGGGCTCTGACGGCAGTATATCGGCGAAAACCGCTGATATAGTCAACAGGCTCACTCAGTCGGGAATGTACTTCACCTTTGCAACTGCAAGGTCAGTGTACTCGGCTAAGCCTTTGACTGCGGGTTTAGGCATAAATGTGCCGTGTATACTTATGAACGGCGTGAGCATCTATGATCTGAAAGCGGATGGATATATCGCTAATCAGTACATATCTGCAGACGCTTCCGAAAAAGTCATCGAGGCTTTCAGGCGTGAGGACGCGGAGGTCTTTCTGTACCGTTTCAACGAGGACATACTGACCTGCTACTATACCAAAGTGACTACACGAGTGATGCAGAGCTTTGCGGAAGTGCGGAAAAACCGCTATAACAAGCCCTATGTACAGTGTGCAGACCTTATAGATGCTGCAAACGAAAGAACAGTTTACTATACCGCTCTGGCAGAGTATGAAAGACTTTTGCCCGTAAAGCTTGCCGTTGACGGCATAGAGGGCGTGGACTGTGCATTTTATGAGGATACCTACACGGGAAAATGGTTCTTGGAGGTGTTTTCAGCAGCCGCTTCAAAGTCAAACGGACTGCGGTATCTCCGCGAGCGATACGGTTTTGAAGAGGTAGTGGCATTCGGTGATAATCTCAATGATCTGCCTATGTTCGCACAGGCTGATATAAAGGTCGCTGTAGGCAACGCAAGGGAAGAGATAAAAGCTGCCGCAGACTGTATCATCGGCACTAACGATGATGACGGTGTGGCGGAGTATCTTCTTTCCGTACATATATATCAAGATAATCTTTAACATGAAAGGAAAATACATAAAATGAAGAAATTAATGCTTGGAAACGAAGCCTTCGCAAGAGGCTTATACGAGGCGGGATGTCGAGTTGTATCAAGCTATCCGGGTACTCCTTCTACGGAAATAACCGAGGAGGTAGCTAAGTACGATGAGGTATACGCAGAGTGGGCACCTAACGAAAAGGTAGCTATGGAGACAGCTCTCGGAGCTTCTATAGCAGGTGCAAGAAGCTTCTGCGGAATGAAGCACGTTGGTCTCAATGTTGCTGCTGATCCGCTCTATACAGCAGGTTATACAGGCGTTAACGCAGGTATGGTAATAGCAGTTGCCGATGATCAGGGTATGCATTCCTCACAGAATGAACAGGACAGCCGTCATCATGCTATCGCTTCAAAGGTACCTATGCTGGAACCTTCAGATTCTACAGAATGTAAGGAGTTCGTCAAGCTTGCTTTCGAGCTTTCAGAGCAGTTTGACGCACCATTCATAGTAAGAATGTCCACAAGAGTTGCTCATTCACAGAGCATCGTTGAAATGGAGGAGCGCAATGACCTTCCTCTGAAGGACTACGAAAAGACACCGAGCAAGTTCGTTATGATGCCTGCTTACGCAAAGGGCAGACACGTATTCGTTGAGGAGCGCACAAAGAAGCTTATCGAGTATGCTGAGACAACTCCTCTCAACAGAGTTGAGATATCAGACAAGGCTGAATTCGGCGTTATCACAAACGGTGCTGCTTATCAGTACGTAAAGGAGGCTCTTGGAGATAAGGCTTCCGTACTCAAGCTTGGTATGGTAAATCCTCTTCCTGAAAAGCTTATTCAGGATTTCGCCAAGAAGTACGAGCAGGTTTATGTTATCGAAGAACTTGACGGCATCATTGAAGAGCATTGCCGCAACATCGGTGTAAACAACGTAAAGGGCAAGGAGATATTCGGCTATATCGGCGAGCTTCCGCAGTCAGTCATCGCAGAGAAGCTTCTCGGCGAAAAGAAGGACTTTGTTGCTCTTGACGAGAATATCCCTGTACGTCCTCCTGTAATGTGCGCTGGATGTCCTCACAGAGGCTTGTTCTACTGCCTGAAGAAGCTGGGCGTTACTGTATCGGGAGATATCGGCTGCTACACTCTCGGAGCTGCTGCACCGCTCAATGCTATTGATACAACTATATGCATGGGTGCATCTATTTCGGGACTTCACGGCTTCAACAAGGCAAGAGGAACTGAGTCAGAGCACAAGACCGTTGCTGTTATCGGTGATTCTACCTTCATGCACAGCGGTATGACAGGTCTTGTAAATATCGCTTACAACAATTCAAATTCTACAGTTATCATTCTTGACAACTCTATCACAGGTATGACAGGTCATCAGCAGAACCCCACAACAGGTAAGAATCTCAAGGGCGACCCTGCTGCTGCTGTTAATCTTGAAGAGCTCTGCAAGGCTATCGGTATCAAGCGTGTACGTGTTACAGACCCATACAAGCTTGCTGAGACTGAGGCTGCTATCAAGGAGGAGCTTGCTGCTGACGAGGCTTCGGTAATTATTTCCCGCCGTCCGTGCGCACTTCTCAAGTATGTTAAGCACAATCCGCCTGTAAAGGTAGACCACGATAAGTGCGTAGGCTGCAAGCAGTGTATGAAGCTGGGATGTCCTGCTATCTCAATGCGTGACGGCAAGGCAGTAGTTGATCATACTCTCTGCGTAGGCTGCGGCATATGTCAGGAGCAGTGCAAGATAGGAGCTATCCAGTAAGTTTCTTCAAGGCGAAAAACTAAAGTATCTATGATGACGGGGACGGAGGCTCTTCGCTCAGGAGCAGTGCAAGCTTAACGCTATTCAGTGCTTAGTGATTGCCTGCCCCGGACTCCCGTGAGCGTCCTTAATAAATGTGCATAATGTGCGTCAGTATCAGAAGCAAATATATCATCACATCATTTATCGTACCATTCAATCGGAGTAACAATACTATGAAAATAAGAACTATTTACTGTCCGTACTGCAATATATTAATGGAGTACATGGGGACGGAGCGGATGCAGCTCGGAAAATCAGGCTTTTTTACCGATAATCTCAGTAATATATTATCGGGGGCTATGACTGTGAGCATTTACGAATGTCCCCAGTGCGGAAAGCTTGAATTATTCAGATTTAAGAAAACAAAGAGGAAATAAAATGTTACAGTTACCAATATATGAGGAATTCGCCCGTTGGCTGGACGACCTTCTCGAAAATAATGATATGCCCGAAGAGACTAAGGCGTTCTGCTTTAATCTCTATGAGGAGTCTGATGAAGAACATATCTACAGCGCTCAGCTCATTGCCACAGGGGAATTCGACCCCGATGACAAGGACGGCGACTGGGCGTGTGAAGAGGTATGGAGCAGCGAAGAGAATATCTTTGTCGTTGATACATCTGATGAAGAAGATACGGGCTGGAACCATGCTCTTGAGCTGTTCAGAGAAATGGCTGAAGAATATATTAAAAACGGAAAATACTCAGGGATAATAAAAGGGGCTAAGGGCATTGCCATAGGATTTGTTGACGGTGAACTTGAGATGTTATCATGAGTAATTTATAATTGGGAGGATATGAAAAATGGACGATTTAATGGGTGGTATCGGCACTCCTAACGGAATGGACGATATAAACAATATGAATGCACTTGCACAGCAGGCTGCACAGGAAGCTCAGAATTCAGCTATGCAGGCAAGCAATACAGCTGTTCAGATGCATAATGATGCAATGAAAACGGCTCAGCAGTCCTCAGGCTACGGCAATACGCAGAACAGCTACGGACAGCAATCCACAGGCTACAGCAATGCACAGTACGGGCAGAAGTCCTCTAACTACAACAGCTATGATTCAAGAAACGGTTATCCTGCATCGGATACGGTATATAACAGCTTTGGAGCAGAGGAGTCAAAGCTGATGCCTATAGTTAAGGGCGTTCTTGGTGCTGTTCTCGGTGCGATACCGGGTATCATTCTTATAATCCTTGTTGCAAGAATGGGATTTATAGCTTCTATTTGCGGAGCTGTAATGGCTATCGGTATTTTCTTCGGATACAGTCTGCTTACCAAAAACAGTGCTTTAGAGGAGAAAACAGGTCTTATAATATGCGCTGTTGTAATGATAATTGGCATATATTTTGCAGTTCGCACCTCATGGTGTCTGGAAATATCATCGTTCCTGCAAAAGGATATGGGCATAAAACCTGGAGAGGTCGACAGTGAGATATTATACGAATTTTTAGGTATCAGAGATGTTACCTTCTCTGAGATATCATCTGAATTCGGTTCGCTGCTGGAAAAGTGTGACAGCAAGGGCAGCTTCATCAAATCACTGCTTGAAAATATTGCTTTTGCGGCACTTGGCGGATTCGGAACATTTGCCAAGTTCGGAAATACCAAAATATAATCAATAATCTTTAAGGAGTAATATAAAAATGGAAACAAAATCTATTATGATCGTAGGTGTCGGCGGACAGGGTTCGCTGCTGGCTTCGAGACTTTTAGGAAATGTGCTTCTTGCACAGGGCTATGACGTTAAGGTCAGCGAAGTACACGGAATGTCCCAGAGAGGCGGCTCGGTCGTAACATATGTAAAATACGGTGATAAGGTGTATTCACCCGTAATAGAAAAGGGCGAGGCTGATGCTGTTATCTCCTTCGAGCTTCTTGAAGCTGCAAGATGCCTGCCATACCTCAAAAAGGGCGGCAAGCTCATTACATCTACTCAGCAGATAGATCCTATGCCTGTTATCACAGGTGCTGCACAGTATCCCGAAAATCTCGTTGAAAAGCTCAAGGCAGCAGGTGCAGAGCTGGTAGCTGTTGATGCACTTTCGCTGGCTGAGCAGGCAGGTACCGCAAAGGCTTCAAACGTAGTTCTTATGGGCGTTCTTGCTTCACGTATGGACTATCCCGATGAGCTCTGGCAGAAGGCACTTGAACAGTGTGTACCGCCTAAGTTCCTCGAACTCAACAAGAAGGCATTTGAACTGGGAAAAGCTGCTAAGTAAGTTAGTAGAGAGTAGTAGGGGACGGCGTCCTCGACGTCCCGTATATCGGGATTATGTGAGTGACTTCCTACAGTGTAGGGAGATGGTTATAAGGACAGAGGAAACTGATCATAAATTCCTACAAATGAACATTATTTTCATAACATAATAAATCCAAATATTAAGGAGTAGAAGTCCAATGGAAAAATATTGGAACAAAGAGATCGAGTGTGCATCGCGGGAAGAAATGAAGAATCTTCAGGACGAGCGACTTGTTGCACAGGTAAAGCACGTTTATGAAAACGTTAAGTATTACCGTGATCTCATGGACGAAAAGGGCGTTAAGCCTGAGGACATCAAGGGAACGGAGGATCTTCACAAGCTGCCGTTCCTCAGTAAAGCTGACCTCAGAGAAGCTTATCCTTACGGGCTCCTTGCAAAGCCGCTCAGCGACTGTGTAAGGATACATTCCACAAGCGGCACTACAGGTAAAAGAGTAGTTGCCTTCTACACACAGAACGATGTGGATATGTGGGAGGACTGCTGCGCAAGAGCTATCACAGCAGCAGGCGGTACGAATGAGGACGTTGTTCAGGTAGCTTACGGCTACGGACTCTTCACAGGAGGTATGGGACTTCACGGCGGTTCACACAAGGTCGGCTGTCTCACTCTGCCTATGAGCTCGGGCAATACCGAAAGGCAGATACAGTTCATGCAGGATCTTGGTGCTACCATACTCTGCTGTACACCTTCCTATGCTGCATATATCGGCGAAACTGTTGCCGAAATGGGCATAAAGCCGGAAGAGCTCAAGCTAAAGGCGGGTATCTTCGGTGCAGAGCCGTGGACAGAGGAGATGCGCCGCAGTATCGAAAAATCGCTGGGTATAAAGGCTTTCGATATCTTCGGACTTACAGAGTCAAGCGGCCCCGGCGTAGCATTCGAGTGCTCCGAACAGAGCGGTATGCACATAAACGAGGACAACTTCATACCTGAGATAATCGATCCCGAAACGGGAGAGGTACTCCCTGAGGGTGAAGTGGGCGAGCTTGTATTCACAAGCATCACAAAGGAAGCATTTCCGCTTCTCCGCTATCGTACACGTGATCTCTGCAAGCTCAGCAGAGCTAAATGTTCATGCGGACGTACTCTCATAAAAATGGCTAAGCCTATGGGCAGAAGCGATGATATGATGATAATCCGCGGAGTAAATGTATTCCCGTCACAGATAGAAACAGTTCTCATTGAACAGGGCTATTCACCTAACTATATCATCGAGGTAGACCGTGTAAACAATACGGATACTCTTGATATCAGCGTAGAGATGAATCCCGATCAGTTCTCAGATAAGGTTAAGGATATGCAGAAGCAGGAGCGTGACCTGGCAGTAGCCATAAAGACAATGCTGGGTATCAATCCTAAGGTACACCTTGTTTCACCTAAGTCTATAGCAAGAAGTGAAGGCAAGGCAGTAAGAGTTATTGATAAACGCAAGCTTCATGATTGATTGTTTAGAGCAGGTACACAGAGTTCCTGTGATATAAAATTTCCCAATTATTTAAGGAGGTTTCATTTATGAAAATCAAAATTTTTTCCACAAATTATATGCCTGAGCAGGAGAAGTATCAGCGTTTTGCTGCTTTCGAGAACGAGCTTAATCAGTTTATCTCTACAGTAAAGGTAATAGATATAAAGTTCACTACATCAGCAGGACTCTGCCACGATGCACAGACTCATGTAAATGAGTATATCGACGAACATTCAGTACTCGTAATGTATGAGGATCTGCCAAAGGAATAAAACTTCCTCTTGCTGACGCAGCAAAATACCAATCACAAAGGAGGGAGATCATATGTCAAACGTAAGACAGATCTCGGTTTTTGTAGATAATATGCCAAATCAGGCAGCAGGCGTTATGCGTATCATCAAGGAGAGCGGAGTAAACCTCAGAGCCCTCAGCCTTGCTGATACCGCTGATTTCGGTATAATCAGGCTCATTGCCAATGATACCGAAAAGACAGTGGATATACTGAGAGCGGCTTCATATGCAGTAAATGTAACAGAGGTGCTTGCAATATCCATACCTGATTCTCCCGGACAGCTCAGCCGTGTGCTGGACGTACTCGGTCAGGACAATGTAAACGTTGAGTATATGTACTCGTTCCTCGGTACTTCTGACAGGGCTGTATCCTTCGTTATCCGTGTTGATGACAATACTCAGGCTTCCGATGCTCTTAACAGAGCTGGTATTATTCAGCTTACCGAAAATGATATAGCCGAAATGTGAGTATTGCACAAAAAGCAGACCTGCACTTAAATTTATTATGAAAACACTTGACATAATTCCTGTTGGTGATGTATAATAAAAATGCAATATTTAACGAGAAAAATATTGAACAGGAGTGATTAAAGATGGGAATTCTCGATAAATTTAACGATGCAAGCAGGGGTGTATCTGAAAAGGCAAAAAGTATCTCAGAAGCCAGCAACCTCAAAAGAAAAATTCTTTATGAGGAGGAGCGTATTGTTGAGATCTTTACCGATATCGGAAAGAATTATTACAAAACTCACGGTGATGACCCTGCGGCTCTTAAAGTGCTTTGCGATGACATAGATACAAGACGCAGAAGGATCAAGAAAATGAGATACGAGCTCAATGGCATCAGAGGATATAAGATATGTCCTAAGTGTGATGCTGAGGTAAATGAGCGTTTTCAGTTCTGCGGCCGTTGCGGTGCAAGACTTCCTGATATCGAAGATGACGATTTCATGTCTCTTGAGTCCAACGACTACTATACAGAAAGCAGCAACAATTTCTTTGATGCTGATTCTAATAAGAACTATTGATCACAGGGGCTGTTCTGAGACTATCGGAACAGCCTTTTTGTTACCGAACTGACGGCGTATTCGCCTGCATAATCCGTTGGCAGGGATACACAGCACGAACCAGAAAAGGGAAAACGGGATACATATCTGTCCGAGGAAATTAAATGGCATATCCGAGTAATCCCATACGTTCCAGTGCATGATAACATTGTCGAATATCCCTACGGTAAGCTCTATGGCGGTTATCATAAAGGTGCCGATTATGCAGCTTCGTATAAGCGTCATGGGACGGCTGTTTATGGCATAGAGTATCATAAGCACCGTACCGCCTGTGAGTGACATTGTCCAGTGAGTATAGCCGCGCATTACTATTTCTATAAGGCTGTAGCAGAAATAGCCCATGAGAAACGAAAATAACAGCTGTGAAGGCTTCATACGTATCAACTCCTTTTGGTTTTAGTATGGCGTTTTTACGGTTTTTTATACAGGAAAGAGAGTTGAATGATATGAGAAAAAGCTGTATACTTATGCATATATCCAGTCTGCCATCGGACTACGGCATAGGAAAAATGGGAAAGTCGGCATTTGAATTCGTAGATTTTCTGAAGTGTGCCGAGGTAAAGTGCTGGCAGATACTGCCCCTTTCGCCTACAAGCTACGGTGACTCGCCCTATCAGTCCTTTTCGGTAAAGGCAGGAAATCCGTACTTCATAGACTTTGAGGTGCTTGAATGTGACGGGCTACTTGAGCATCACGAGTTTGCATCCTTTGAATGGGAAAGCGATCCTGACAAGGTGGATTACAGCCTTTTGTACGATCATTGCTATGATGTGCTGAGAATTGCTTTCAACAGGTTCAAGCCCGCAAAGGCTCAGGGCTATAAGGAGTTCTGCGATGAGAACAGGAAATGGCTGGACGAGTACGCTCTGTTCATGGCTCTGAAATTCCGCTATGACGGCAAGCCGTGGTATGAGTGGGACAGCGATATCTCCATGCATAAGCCAAAGGCTGTTGCGGCTGCTAAAAAGGAACTGAAAAAGGATATCGCTTTCTATAAGTTCGTACAGTTTGAGTTCCACAGACAGTGGAGCGAGCTGAAGAAATATGCTAATTCAAACGGTATCGAGATAATAGGTGATATCCCGATATACTGTGCTTTGGACAGCGTTGAGGCATGGGCAACGCCTAAGCTTTTCCAGTTTGACAGAAAGCGCAGACCTGTTGCAGTTGCAGGCTGTCCGCCTGATGATTTTTCACCGCTTGGGCAGCTCTGGGGAAATCCGCTTTATAACTGGGATTACCATAAAAAGACAGGATACGAGTGGTGGATAGACCGCATAAAGGCTGCCTCCGAGCTTTACGATATCGTAAGGATAGACCATTTCCGCGGCTTTGAAAGCTATTACAGCATACCCTTCGGCAACGAGGACGCTACCGTTGGAGAGTGGGAGAAGGGACCGAATTACGAGCTTTTCAGGCTTGCTGAGGAGAAGCTTGGCAAGCTGGATATCATCGCCGAAGATCTGGGCTTTATCACTCCCGAGGTAAGGGAGATGCTGGATAAATGCGGCTATCCCGGTATGAAGGTTCTGCAGTTTGGCTTCAGTGACGGGGAGAACGAGTATCTGCCCCATAATTACAGCAGTACCAACTACTTTGCATATACGGGTACTCACGATAACGAGACCCTTATCGGCTGGGTGGATACCCTTGATAAGAAGTCACTTAAATTCGCTAAGCAGTACCTTAATGTAAAGAAGAAAAAGGAAATACCTATGGCAGTTATCCGCGCTGCATGGGGAAGTGTTGCTGAGGTGGCGGCTGCACAGATACAGGACTTCCTTGACAGTCCTAAGGAGGGAAGAATGAATACTCCCTCAACTCTCGGCGGAAACTGGCAGTTCCGCACAAGCAAGTCTGATTTTACGCCTGAGCTGGCAAAAAAGATACGCAAGCTCAACAGGCTTTATAACAGATGATGAAAAAAGCTCTTCTGTAATAGGGCTGAAAAAACAGTTTATTCAACGGAAAAACATTGATTATCAAAAAAATTTTTTCGAGGGCAAATTTTTTTGTCCTCTTTTTTATTGTGTGAGAAACCGGTGATACGGTGCAAAAATAGTGACAAATGTCACTGAGAAAGTGACAAATGACATCTTACAATATTTACTTTTCTGTGGTATTATAATATCAGAAAAGGAAAGGGGGAGATGTTATGAAATATCTTCCGACATGGTTGAAAACAGTATTTTTCTTATCATTCTATCCGCTTGCTATCGCTCTGTTTTATTGCTTAGAAGGAGCGTTAAGCGGTCACAAGGATCTTGTAGATGTTCTGTTCAACAAAGAACCCGCTACAGGCATGGCAGGCTTCAAAGAGGCTTTGGATGACTGCATTTAAATAGGAATATTTGCTCCTACTGTATGGATCGCATTAATACTTTGTGTGATGATCCATTTGTATACATATACAATGATGGAGCGCGGCTGGACAGAGAAGCGTGAAGTTGATATAAGCGATGGTGCTAAAGTTGCAATAACAGCTACACTTATCGTATCAGCTATAAGCTTTTTGGCAACTGGTGTGATATTTTGATAAAAGGCGGCGATGATATGAAAAAGTCGGTAAGTATCCTGGTCATCTTATCAGTGGTGCTGACCGCTGTGGGCGCGGTCTCAATGGTATTTTCGCTGGTGACAAGCCTGCTGTTTCCTGTTGGACTGAGTTTGGGCTTCGGAGCAGTTATGTACAATATCCTCGGCAAAAAGGAAAGAAACAGAATTCCTAAATGGCTGAATGTACTGCTCGTGTTGTCTTGTACCGATCATACTTTGCTTTTATTGGGCAATAAACGCAGGAATACACGGCGTCGGCGGAAGCTTTATATTCCCTGAAAAGCACGGCTGGTCAGCTTTTTCGGAAACGCTCCTCATTACAGTATTTCTGCTTACGGTGATACCCTTTATCCCTATGTCAGTAATAGTTCAGGTGAACTTCATAAAATTAAACATAAAGCTTAGAAAGAAGGAAATTTCTGAAAGGAGCTGAGCTTTATGACTAAAAAGAGCGATACCATCAAGTGGGTATGCTTCGGAGGTATTGGCGTGTATCTTATGCGCTGCATTACTCTTGCGGCAGAGGACGGACTTCATGCGCCGCTATGGGATTATCTTGGATATGGGTATGCATCGGTGTTTGGTATCGTGCTGATCCTTTCAGTTTTTGGACTCATTGGTCTTGCGGTCTCAAAGCGTATCGGCAAGCGTAAGACTACAGGCTTGGAGCCTATATCTAAGGGATACAAGATATCCTTTATCCTGTCCTATATTCCATATTTACTTCTTCTTATATACAGTATTTGTGCCAGTGTTTATGGTTTCAATTTTTTTACTACGACCTACGGCTGGGAAGGCTTTTACACTTCATTTCTTATAGTGGGTGCGGTATTCTGTGTTATCCCTGTATTTCCGTTATGCCTTTTCTGGCAGATACTATACATAGTAAAGTGGGTGCGCAATAGAAAAGCAAAGCAGGAAAATCATATTTGATCTGCTGAAAAAGGCTTTCCGCAGTATCGTTTTCAGAAATTTAGTGACAAATGTCACTATCAAAATAACAAAAAATACTTTAAATGTTCATATTTATAGTATATAATTATAGTATCAGCTTATTTCATTCATAATTTTTATGTTTGATTTGAGTTGTACTTTTACGCACAAACATTCAAGAGAGATGGACAAAAATCTGTAATACGGAGGTGAAAATAATATTTTTATGTGATGTTTCAGTGTAGGGGATGATGCTTTGCATCATATTGAAACATTTTGGAGATGATTTATTTTAGGGAGTGAGCGTATGAATAAAAAAATTATGAAAGAAGCTTTATTAGCTACAATTCTGGATATTATCTTTATCATTTCAATTGTTCTGTTGAATGAAAAACATTGTAATGCAATACTGATCTTGAGCAATATTATTGTTGGCTGCACTGTTAAGGCAGCAGGTTTCTGGAATGATCTGATCGCTGATAATGGCTACACCCACCTTGGAAAGCGTTTTGAGGTAAGCGCATTTGCTTTAGGACTCTTTGTAGTTGCTGCTCTTATTATGTTATGGGCCGGTACATGGTTTGTCCTTTATGCAGGAGTAGGTCTGTTTATAGTTTTTGTTTATGACTGGATAGCATATTTCCTTTTCAAGTCTTATGCACATTCAAGAAAGAACAAAAAGATCAAAGCTTAAGAAACACTACTTTATGTGCTGCGGAAGTGTGTACTGCGGTGCTGTAAAAACAATGAAAGATATTATCATTGAAATAATCACAAAGCCCCCCGATATTGATATGGGGGGCTTTTTATGTTAAAATATAAAAATATGTAAAGCTGACTTGACAAAAAATGTAAAGCGTACTATACTATAATTACAGAGAAAGTGAAGCTGACTTGACATTTTGAGGAGGTAATATTATGTTTGAGCATTTACGTGTTTTTATAGATACTGCTTTACCATGGGTGGCAGTAAGTGTTGTACTTGCTGTGGTTATGACTTAAAGTAAGACTGATAAGGAGAAAGAGTATGAAGAATAAGATACAGGAGCTGCGAAAAGCCCGAAAGGTCACGCAGCAGGAGCTTGCGGACGCTCTAAGCGTCACGCGGCAGACTATCATATCACTGGAAAACGGAAAATACAATGCATCCCTCACACTTGCCCACAAGGCGGCGCAGTTCTTCGGTGTTGCTATCGAGGATCTGTTCATATTCGAGGGCGAGGAGAATTTATAAGGAGGAAAATTATGGAGAATTTCAGAATTACAATAAAGAAGAGAATTTATTTTTTCATTCTTCTTGCGGTTATCATGGTTGCAGGAATAATTCTGCTTGCAGCATTCGGAAGAGCTAATGACG
>Ga0310786_10001610_pt1 | contig 36259 bp, 40 predicted proteins | sample AusTroGonzalo_MG_FD_203881 | JGI IMG/M metagenome (GOLD analysis project Ga0310786, IMG submission 203881) | Bovine rumen microbial communities from tropical cattle in Woodstock, Queensland, Australia - Gonzalo_03 (v2) (version 2) | ecosystem: Host-associated > Mammals > Digestive system >... | reverse complement strand
CCGTGAAAATGCCATCCAATGGGTATGCATAATCATATGGGTCCAAATCATAATCCATAGACAATCCGCCGCCTGACATTGAACCGCGTCTATAATCAGCATACACGTCCATATCAAACCCGCGAACATCAAACGTATGGCGCAAACCAACATCTATTTCGTTGAATAACATATCGTCCCATTCCAAAATAGAATTGACGCCAGTTGTAAATTCAAAATCAGCAAATCTGCGCGAATATCCGGCATAAAGCACGGTTTTATCGTTGCTGGCGATACCAGAAACACCATTATTAGTCATCGCGCCACGATTGACATTTTGTAATACCTGTTGACGCGGAACCTGGTAAGAATATGTTTGTGACGATATTACCTGTTTCTTTCCGGTATTGCCGACATATTGGGAATAACCTTTGGCCTGATAGGCAGCATACCCGGTGCCGTTAGTGTTTTTTTGGTAATATGACGGCACCCCTTCGTTAGACGCGAAACACGCTAACGGTGCAGCAAATCCGCATAAAACAGATATAAAACTTGCTTTCATTTTTTCCTTTCTAAACATTATTATATCATAAATTGGCGTTCAAAAAAAGCGTTTGTTTATATTGATTTTAATTTTTAGTGAATTATTATGTTTTGTATGAATTATCCGCATAATATTTATATTCATATTCCGTTTTGTATGTCAAAATGCAAATATTGCGCGTTTTTTTCGCATGCTTGCGCCAATCCAGATTGGCAAAAGTACGCCGATGATATATGCGGGGAAATAAAGTTTTGGAACGCAAAGTTAGGTCGTGTTCTGGTTCCGACTATATTTTTTGGTGGTGGAACGCCGTCTTTGATGCCGGTAAAAGTTTTTGAAAGAATAATTAATTGTGTTCGCGATAATTTTGAATTAAAGAACGATTGCGAAATAACTTTGGAATCTAATCCAGGAACAATAGATGAAAATAAATTAAAAAATTTTATTTCAAACGGCGTAAACAGATTATCAGTCGGTGTTCAATCGTTGAACGATGATGAATTGATTTTTCTTGGGCGAAAACACATCGTCGCGCAATCTGTTCAATTATTAGACGCCGCCAAACATCAGGGTATTCGTGTGTCGGCTGATTTTATTTATGGTTTGCCAAATCATAATGTTCAATCGGTTAAAAATTTATGTCGGCAAATAAATGATTTAGGTTTAACGCATGCGTCGCTATACGAATTGACGATTGAAAAAAACACGCCGTTTGGACAAATGAATTTGAAAATGCCAGACAACGAAACAATGGCGCAAATGTACATGGCGATTGGTGAAAATTTGAATTTGCCACGATACGAAGTTTCTAATTACGCGACCCCGGGTCACGAATGTCGGCATAACCAAAATATTTGGGCGGGTGACGCGTATATAGGCATTGGGCGTGCTGGGGCAGGGCGACCGTATATTGATGGTATTTGGTACGATGAAATGGGCAATTACGAACGATTTGAAATTTTAGACAACAAAACGCGTGCGATTGAAAAAATTATGACAGGATTGCGCACAACGCGTGGTGTAAAATTGACAGACGACGTAAAAAAACTGATAAATTTTGATTGGGTTTCGCGCAACAACGATTCGGTTGAAATTTGTGATGAATATTTGTATGCTAAGCCACGTGGAATGTTGATATTGGACGCCATAACATTGGAAATAATAAAATGAAGAACAAATTATTAAACATCATCGGAATCATAGCGGTAATTATCGCGGTGATTTCGGCGTTTTTTTTGACCAAGGAGAAAACAATGCAACCCGGAATACAAATTGGAAATATGAATACTAACGTGAACCCAGGCACGGATTTTTATGATTTTGCGACGTCTGGATGGCGGAAAAACAATCCGTTGCCGAACGATTACACACGTTTTGGTTCTTTCGAAGCGTTGGATAAAATGAACAACGAACGTGTTCGGGACATGTTGGAAAATGACAACGGCAAAATCGGGATGTTGTATAAAATGGCGATGGATATGGACAAATTGAACGCGGAAAAAACAGCGCCGGTTAAACCATATCTGGATGACATAGACGGTATAAAAACGATTGCTGATTTGACAGAATATTTGGGGAAAAATCAAAAATATATAAATGCATTTTGGGATGATGGCGTTATATTGGACGACAAAGACAGCGAACATTACATTTTTGTTCTGGGCCAGGGTGGCATTGGATTAAATCGTGATTATTATTTTGATGATGATGCAAAATCACTGGAAATCCGAACAAAATACCGTGAATACATTAAAAAACAATTTGATAATTTTGGTATGACGGCGGACGTTGAAAAAATATATAAACTGGAAGAGCGCATGGCAAAATCGTTTTTCGAAAAAGAAAAATTGCGTGATCCATTGGTAAATTATCACAAAAAATCGTATGCGGAATTAAAGTCAGATTTTCCAGATTTTGATTGGGATGCGTATTTTGCGGCGCGTGGTGTGGTGCCGAAATATGTGAACGTGATGCAGGTTGAACCGATATCTGAATCGATTGCGATAATGCACGATACAGACATGGAAACGATAAAAAATTACCTGAAATTGCGGGTTATAAACGGCGCTGCGACGTTGTTGGACGAAAAAACGTATGACATTGCGTTTGATTTCTTTAATCGCACTATGGCGGGCCAGAAAGAAAAAAAGCCACGTTGGAAATTTTCAGTCGGCGTTGTTGATGACACGCTGGGCGAAGAAACTGGCCGTTTATACGTTGAAAAATATTTTCCAGTGGCGGCGAAAAAGCGCATGGAAAATCTGGTTGAAAATTTGCGTCGTGCGTTGGAAATCCGCATAAAGAATCTGGATTGGATGGGCGACGACACAAAACGTGCCGCGTTGAAAAAATTGCACACTTTCCGTGCGAAAATAGGTTATCCAGACAAATGGCGTGATTATTCAAAACTGGAAATCAAAAACGATTCTTTGTTTGAAAATATGCGCCGCGCCGCCGCATTCGAAGACGAATTTTGGCTGGCCAAGGTTGGTAAATCCAAAGACCCAACGATTTGGTACATGAACGCGCACCAGGTGAACGCATATTACGACCCATCAACGAACGAAATCTGTTTTCCGGCGGGAATTTTACAGTATCCGTTTTTTGATATGGCTGCAGATGATGCGTTTAATTACGGCGCGATTGGTTCGGTTATCGGTCATGAAATGACGCACGGTTTCGACGACAGTGGCCGCCATTTTGATGAAAAAGGCAATATGCGTGAATGGTGGAATGAATCGGACGCGACGCGTTTCGAAAAGAAAGCCAAAATCATGGTGGATTTTTTTGATAATATAATCGTTGCGCCAGATACACACGCGAACGGCAAATTCACATTGGGTGAAAATCTGGCAGATTACGGTGGCGTCACAATCGCATATACTGCGTATAAAAATTTCGGTGAAAAATCCGAAGACGCATTGGGATTCACGTCTGACCAGCGTTTTTTCATCGCATACGCAATGACCGAAGCGACAAACATGACCGATGCGGCCTTATTACGCCAAACGAAAACGAACGAACATTCGTTGGGGCGTTGGCGTGTTAACGGCGTTTTGCCACACGTAGACGCATGGTACGATGTATTCAATGTGACACCAAACGACGCGATGTATGTTGCACCGGAAAATAGGGTAAATTTATGGTAAAGAAAAACGCCACGAAATGTGGCGTTTTTAATTATCTTTGGTTATAAAGTTTTTCAAGTTCACTGTCGATATATCGCAGTTCGCTTTCCAACGCATTTTTTTCATTTCTGTCTTCGATTTCGTCCATACCACAATCGAAATGTTCATGTTCGCGGTTATCGATTTCGTTAATTTGCGCCTGGATAGCGTCGCGTTGCCGATGAAAGGTTTCTATTCTGTGTTGGCGTTCTTGGGCGGCGACTTCAAACGCATCCAGTTGTTTTCCAGCGACCATATATATCCCCCTTTTTTTATTTTCCCGACACAATTTTGCGGAATTCGTTGCAGGGACGGAAACTGGCAACACGGCGCGCCGAAATGACCGCAGGAATCCCGGTTTTTGGGTTGCGGCCCACGCGTGCAGGTTTTGATAATATTCTGAACGTGCCGAAACCAGAGATTTTGACTTCTTCGTCATGGACCAGCGATTGACCGATTTCTTCGAAAATGATATCAATCATTTTGTATGAATCAGTAGTTGTCAGACCGAAACGGTCGCGCAGAGCATTTGCTAAATCAATGCGAGTCACAGTTGCCATAATACAAACATCCCCTTTTGTTGTTATATTTACGGTTATTATACAAGGTCTGACCCAGATTGCAACTATAAAATTCCCGTGTGGTCCAACCTTCCCCACCGCAAGCGGTCCCCCCCGCCCCAGGCGGGGAATTGTCACTCTGGAATTTTTTCATAAATATATCAGGTCTTGGTATATTCAAATATTATGTCGCATAGCTGGAAATAATTCCCCGCCCGTGGCGGGGTGGATTGGCGGAACGCTAGTGACGACAAGACGGGGAGGGTTGGAATTAATTAAAACAAAAAAAATGCCCATGCGGGCAGGGAAAAAAAGAAAAAATATTTTTTATTGAATCCAGATATCTGCATGCGCAGACGGCGTTGCCGACGCGCTGGCCTTAACCGGAACCTGGATTTCACCCTTAGCCACATAAACAACCCCGGATTCGGCACGGATATTCGTGACAACTGGACCAGCGGTCCCGGTGTCCACAACAACGTTATCGCCAATTTCGGCGGTATCTGATGTGTCACCAACCAAAGCGGCCTGTTTCGAAGTATCCAACGCAGAAAACGCACCATACACGTATGACGGCGATGCGATACCAGCCGTCGGATACGTTGGTTCATCTGCGAACACAGGCGCAATCATCATTAAACCGATAAAAATAACTAAAAATTTTTTCATGATTTTTTATTTATTTTACGTGTTGTTTTGATGTTTTTGATCCCGTGGGAATTATGCCGAAACATAATTCCCATGGATCAAGTTTAGGTTATTCTTCACCTGGTTGTGGTATTGCTGTACCAGTTGTAGTATAAGCCGCAGCTGTGATACCGACGTTTGTATACGTGTTGGTACCCCACGCAGTATAAACAGGAACATAAGATGATTCAATGGTCTTGTTCACACCTGTTTGCGTTGCCATACCAGTTGTTGCTGTTGTAACATAATTTTGAGTTGCAACATCATTACCTTGGATTTTCAATGTGTTGGCATCGATGTTATAACCTGCTGCACCGTCATCCAATTTGCCTTCGATTGCAGATTGAACACCAGTAGCAGCGCCAGCAGCATCATAAAGGGCTCCATTAACTGCTAATTCACCACTATCATTCAGGCTGATCGTTGTGCCATCGGCAACAACTTTGATTTGACCATTGTCTATATCCAAACCGCCATTTGTTTTCAAATCAACTTCGATACCGTTGCTGCCTGTTTTGATACCGGCACCATCTTTGATTTCCAATGCACCAGTATTAGCATTGTTCGTAAGACCTGTGTCGGCAGTATAGTTAACTTTAACACCGGTGCTGTCCAATGCGATACCGTTACCAGCTTTGATTTCTAATTTTTTGTGTCCATTGCCGTCTGCAGCTGACCAAGCCAAACCTTTGTCTGCTGTGTAATCAACGCTGAAAGCAGAACCGTTCTTTGCGATACCGTCACCGGCAGTCGTTGTGTTTGCTGTGTTAACCGCATCAATCGCATCACGAACAGCTTTTTCGGTCACCAACGTCGTATTGTCGGCGGCGTTCTCACCAGTTGCAGCACGAACTGTTGTTGCAACAGTAGAACTTACTTGTTGTGCACCTTGACCAGTTCCATTCATCAAGTTATTTTGCTTTCTTGAATCCAAATCATTAGCCATGCCAACAACCGCATTGTATGCACCCTGAACATAGGATGTTGTTGCGATTTTTGCAGTGGCATCTTCATCTACACCTGCATATGGTGTATCTGTTTTTACCGCAGCCGCAGGATTGGTAGCATTAGCCAGCATAGGAGTGACGGCCAACATTGCTGCGATAGAAACGCCCAGTAATTTTTTCATTTTGTTCTCTCTCATAGTATAGCCGTCCCTAAGCCAAGTACTTTTTCACACACATTATATCAGAAAACAAACGTCTTTTTTTGCCGCGCAACGATTTTTTTTCAAATTTTTTGCTTGACTTTTTGGTTTTTTTAATTTTTCCCCGTTTTCCGCCACTTTTTGTGTAAAATTTTTTTTATTTTTTGTTTAATTCCCCGCCCGTGGCGGGGTGGATTGCGCCAATCAGGCGCAAGACGGGGAGGGTTGACGGTTTTCCAAGAATCCGGACAATATCCATAAAAAAAATCCGGAGGGGGAAGGGGGAACCGGATTTTTTTCAACGTTGAAACTTTTTTTATTCTATCAGAACAAATTGACCTCTACACTTTCTTCTTCGTTTTCCCAATTGCCGGCCGCGTATACTTTCTGGGCGCGCATTGTCACAATTGCCGCATCCAATGTGTTAACCGCGGAAACCAATGAATCGCGAGAACTTTCAGCGGCCAATGTGCCTGTGTCACGCAAACTGCCCAATGATCCGATGTGCGATGCGTTCGAAAAGACACGGCCATCCAACACGTCCAGGTTTTCACTGACATTATAATCCGCTCTGATATAATGTGTGTCTTCGGCCGGAACAGTTCCGATACGATTGCCCAGGGCTTCTTCGGCAGCCGTTGCACGATCACGTTCGGCCGCCACAGAATCAGATGATGATCCACTCAACGCGGTAATCGCATCTGCGTTCGCCTTGATTTGTTTATCCAAAATTCCAAAATTGATGCCGACTTTGTCACCCGCAGTTGTGCTGCCCAGGTAATTTAATGTGCTTTCAGGAACAGGAACAACCGTCGCGTCTGCCTTGGTCACGTATATAAATCTGGAATCGCCAACAACGCCAGTTATCGCGCGGTCCAATTTGATCAGGTTTTCAGAAACTGTGTAATTCGGGCCAACCGCCTGGTATGGTTCACTTTCTGCGGCCGCCGGAACCGTTGAATCGGTTATAATGTTGTTAATCTGGGTTCCCAATGCGTTATAGGCACCTTGGACATATGATGTTGTTGCCATAATGTCGGTTTTCGGTATATTGCCGTTCGGATTGGTTGCGACTAAATTGACCTTGGTCGCAGTCTGGGCAGCGCCAGCCACCACTGGCATAACTGCCAAAATCGCAAACATTGAAAATTTTAACAATTTAGTCATTTTGTTCGCTCTCTCTTATTATGGCACCAACGGTTCTGGGTCAATCCATGTGTCCGCCGTTCCCAATGGAACCGCAGTGTTACCTTGGAATACATACATTCTGGGGTCGCTGCCTGTGACGGAAGTTAATCCAGAAACACCAATCTTTCTATCGTCTGATACGTATATGCCGCGTCCTTCGTCGCCTTCGTATTTAAATCCGGCCAGGTTCGTGGATAATTCTTCGACCTTTTTGGTCAATCCAGTCGCCGGAGTATTTGTTTCCGAATCGGATGGATTACCAACATAATCTTTCAAATTCGTGATACGTGCGTTCGTCGCAGTGTCCAGGTTTTTCGCACGCTGATAAACTTCGACCAAACCGTCGTTCACATATTTTTGTGTCGGCAAATGAACAGAATTGCCAGTTTCTTCGGCAAATGCCGGCATCGCTGTCAGAACTAATAAAGCCATGAAAGAAAATATTTTTGTTTTCATTTTTTTCTCTCGCTATCTTTATTCTTCACCTAATACACTAATCGCATCAAACGTCGGTTCCAGATATACGCTGTTCGTTGTGTCTGTTTTTACATCGTATATACCGTTGTGTAATTGTTCCAACATCACCAAACGCGCCGCGTGATCCGATACTTCTTGAACCAATGCGGATGATGGAGCAACGTTTACTTTGGCATCAACCTCTGCTTTTGTATAATAATCATTCGCATTTGCCTTGGTATCTAATGTTTGTTCAAGTATAGTCAAACGATCGCTCATTTCTTTGACATTATATCCACTGGTTGTTGCGGTGCCAGTTGTCACAGCGCTGGTTTTTCCAATCGATTGAATATTAGATTTTGTCACCAAACCCGGAAAACGTTCCGCATTTGTCGATGTCACCGCCGTTTTGGTCGGAACAACGCCGCCACGATTCGATGCAATGCGTGCCGCAGGAGTCCCAGTCGCCGCAGTCGATGTTTTCGGAGCAATGGATTTCACAGATGCAGATTTTTTCGCACCTGCATTAGCGTTTAACACGGATGCACTGATGTTTTCGCCAGTTTTTACGGCCTTAACATCTTTTGTAGATGCAGAAGCCTTTGATCCGGCGGTCGAATATCCGGCGCTGGATCCCAAGACACGAACAGATGGTGCCGCATCAGCAGGCAACGCAAAACCCAGGCACAAAGCCAACGCAATCAATGAAAATCTAGTTTTTGAACAATGCATTTTCGTTTCTCTCGTCTGGTATTATATCACATTTTTTAGTTAAAACCAAATGTTCATTAAAAATTTTTTTTATTTTTTATGAAAAAAATAGTTGATTTTTATAAAAAAACAATTTTTCCAGCAGAAATCTGCGATTTTTTTGCATAAAAAAACGGCCAAATGGCCATTTTTTATTTTTTATCGGGTTTTTATAATCAAATCGTTAAGGGTGTGCGCAATCCTATCTTTGTCCGATGTTATAATTTTATCAGCCGGAATGCGCCAATCAATCCCGAATTCAGGGGCGTCATAGCGGATGCCAAATTCGGATTCTTTGTTATAGAAATTATCAACTTTGTATGCGAAGATTGCGCTTTCGCTTAAAACCGAGAATCCATGCAGAAAATCACGTGGGATAAATAATTGTCGCATGTTTTTATCAGATAATTCAACCGCGACGTGTTTCCCAAATGTTGGTGAATTTTTGCGAACGTCAACTGCGACATCCAATACCGTGCCCTGCAAGACACGAACCAATTTCGCCTGGGCGTGTTCGCCCAATTGACAATGCAGGCCACGGACAACGCCGTATGATGATTTTGATTGATTATCTTGGACAAACCGATTCGGAATCCCGTTTTTGATGAATTCTTGTTCATTGTATGTTTCACAGAAATATCCGCGCGAATCTGCAAATATTTTTGGTTCAACAATAACAACGCCGTCAATGGTTGTTTTAATAAAGTTCATATTTTAACCCCTTTTGCGCCAGTATAGAAAAACAATGCGGAAAATCAATAAAAAAACAGCACGACATCCGTCTGCGCTACGCTACGTCGAGATGTGCTCAATTTTCTTAAATAAAAAAACCGCCAGATGGCGATTTTTTTATTAACGAAAATTGGTGGTGGCTCTGATCGGAATCGAACCGATACTCCTTGCAGAACTTGATTTTGAGTCAAGCGCGTCTACCAGTTCCGCCACAGAGCCATTTCGCAAATCAAACCGTTTTATTTTTTCGCGGCTTTCTTTGCTTCAACTTTTTTAACAAGGCGCGCACTGCGTGTCGGTTTATGAACCGGTTTTTTCGCAGGTTTTGCAGCAACACCGTTTTTCTTTTCAATGGCTTTTTTAATAGCGGCCATTTCAGGTGTCAAACGAGATATTGGTTTTGACATAACATATGCATCCAATCCGCCATGTTTTGTCAATGTACGCAATCCAGCAGTCGAAATACGCAAACTGAAATCGCGCGCCAAAATATCACTATGAAATGATAATTTTTGCAAATTTGGCAAAAATGTACGTTTTGTATGACGCATAGAATGCGAAACGTTCATTCCTACCATTGTTTTTTTTCCAGTTACTTTACATACACGTGGCATATCTTAATCCTTTAATTACTGGGCAATAATTTATAATATAAAATGCCAAAAGTCAAGTGTTGATTTTATTTTTGTGTTATTTTGTTTGATGGGCATCTGATAATAAATCAGTGACAACCTTGACCGGGGTGAAGGTTGACGCGGGTACATCTATCATCACAGTATTCCATTTTGCCATCGCACCGTTCCAAAGCCCAGGGCGTTCCATGGCGCGCAAATTACGCCCGTTCTTTGATTTTTCAGAAATAAAACCGGTATCTTCGTCAATATATTTATTCAAATCAAATTTATTGCCGTTAAAATCTTTGATACCACACACCAAATCCACAGGATTAAAATATTCTGATGTTTGCATAATACCTTTGGATTCAGGGGCAATCTGACTGGATTCTACAATTTGCAAAGAAATATTTCCATTTTTATCGCGAACCCAGAATGGCCCCCCACCGGGCGCCCCAGTATTTTTTACAACACCGCAAACACGTAATGGCCTGTTCAAAATATTTCTGTATTCTGTCGCGGAAAGATTTGCGTTTAATTTTATTCCCAAATTGTTTGTTATAAATTCATGGATTTCGGTTAAATCAGCATTATTTAAATCAATATCGCGGATGAAATCAAATATCTGGTTTTGTAAATCAACCAATACGCCGGCCAAAACCTGTTTGTATTTCACGGTTTCGCCACGCAAAGATTCTGTTGTGACATTGTCTATATTTTTCACAAATATTAAATCAGCATCAATGTCGCCTAAATTCGCCAGTAATGCACCATGTCCGGCCGGTCGAAATAACAATGAATCATCATCGTTTCTGAATACAGAATTATCCATGTTCACCGCGATTGTATCGGTTGACGATTTTTGTTCGGATAATGAAACATTAAATTTGACGCCATATTCCGATTCGTATTGTGTAACGATCCGGTTTAACAAAGATTCAAAACCATGTCTGTGTTCGGGTGATATAGTAAAATGAATATTTACACCATTTTGAGATTTTGCATATTGGAAACCTTCGGTTAAATGTTCTTCGATAGGGGTTTTTGCATATTTTGGATATTTATGGAACGCAATCAATGCCTTTGGCATATTACCGTACCCAAGCCCAGAATCTGTTATCAAACAATCAATAATATCCCGTTCTGTCGCATTTTGCGGTAAAAACTGTTTCAAATCGTCCCAGAAAGCGAATTTTTTGATGTCTTTAACGACTTTTGTTGATGTATTGTTTGGAATATTTGTTGCCAGATAATCAAACAAATCTTTGAACATGCGGGTTGCCGCACCAGAAGCAGGAACGAATTTCACAATATCATGTGATTTTTGGTATTCGTTATATATATGTATATATTTTTCACATGCATCGTTTTCAATTTGTTTTACGCCATTTCCCCCCGATGCGGGCGCAACAATATCAACAAATGGAAATCCAGATTTGAATTGTTCTATTTGTTTGTTTACTGTATCAACATTTAATCCATGAGAATTTATTTGTTCAATATCTTTGATTGAAAAATCCATAATAAAACCCTTTGCTATATTTCGTGCAAATTCTAGAAAACAAAGCGGTTTTATGCAAGTTTTTTATAAATTTATTTTATTTGGGTTTATTGTCCGATGGCTTGAATTTAGAAAAAATGAAATTATATATTCGAATATAAGAAAACAAGAGGCAAAACAATGAATCCAGAAGAAGTCCAAGAAACGCCACAGCAAGCGATTGAAAAATACACTACTGATTTCACAAAATTGGCGGCGGACGGCAAATTAGACCCTGTTATTGGCCGCGAAGAAGAAATTCGTCGTACAATCCAGGTTTTGTCGCGTCGCACGAAGAATAACCCTGTGCTGATTGGAAATCCGGGGGTTGGTAAAACTGCAATCGTCGAAGGTTTGGCGCAACGTATTATATCGGGCGATATGCCTGAAAATTTGTTGAACAAAAAATTATTGTCGTTGGACATGGGCGCATTGATGGCGGGCGCAATGTTCCGTGGTCAATTCGAAGGCCGTCTTAAGGCAATATTGAAAGCAGTCAAAGACGCAAATGGTCAAATAATTTTATTTATTGATGAATTGCATACTATGGTTGGGGCCGGCAAAGGCGAAGGTTCCATGGATGCGGGCAATTTATTGAAGCCTATGTTGGCGCGTGGGGAATTGCACTGTGTTGGTGCAACAACATTGGATGAATATCGTCAATATATCGAAAAAGATCCTGCACTGGCGCGTCGTTTTCAACCTGTTTATGTTGATGAACCAACGGTCGAAGATACTATATCAATTTTGCGTGGATTAAAAGATAAATACGAAGGTCACCATGGTGTTCGTATCGCAGATGCTGCGCTGGTTGCGGCGGTAAAATTATCAAATCGCTATATCACAGACAGATTTTTACCGGACAAAGCAATCGATTTGATTGATGAAGCGGCGGCGCGTGTTCGTATTGAAATATCATCAAAACCTGAAAAATTGGACGAATTAGACCGTCATTTAATGCAATTAAAAATCGAACAACAGGCATTAAAGAAAGAAAAAGACGCCGAATCGAAAAAGCGTTTGGCGGATTTGGAAAATTTGATTGCAAAAATGTCGGCTGAATCTGAAAAAATGACGGCAGATTGGCGAGATGAACAACAAAAGATGAAAGGTTTGTCAGATGCGATGGCGGCGTTGGATGCTGCGCGTGCAGAGGTTGCAACCGCGATGCGAAATGGTGATTATGAAAAAGCATCGGCGTTGCAATACGGCAAAATCCCAGAATTAGAGGAACAAATCAAAAAACAAAACAGTGAATCCAAAGAATACAAAACTGTGTTGCCGGAACATATTGCGGCAGTGGTCAGCAAATGGACTGGGGTCCCCGCAGACAGATTATCAATCGAAGAACAATCAAAACTGTTGAATATCGAAGATGAATTACGCAAACGCGTTGTCGGCCAAGACCACGCATTGTCTGTCGTTGCGCGTGCAATTCGTCGTTCGCGTGCGGGATTATCAGATCCACATCGTCCATCGGGTTCGTTTATGTTCTTGGGCCCAACCGGTGTCGGTAAAACCGAAGTCGCCAAAGCATTGGCGGAATACCTGTTTAATGACGATAGTGCGATGACGCGTATTGATATGTCTGAATATATGGAACCGCATTCTGTCGCGCGTTTAATCGGCGCCCCCCCGGGATATGTGGGGTATGAATCAGGTGGTGAATTAACCGAATCGGTTCGTCGTCGTCCGTACCAGGTATTATTATTCGATGAAATTGAAAAAGCACACCCTGATGTATTCAATGTCTTTTTACAGATATTGGATGATGGTCGTTTAACAGACGGCCAGGGCCGCATAGTCAATTTTACGAATACTATTATAATAATGACCAGTAATTTGCCAAACATGGACGCGGTTAAAAAACAGTTCCGTCCTGAATTCATCAACCGAATCGATGAAATAGTGTTCTTTAACCAACTGGGGCGTGATGTAATGGGCGATATCGTTAAAATCCAATTAAAAGTATTGGAAAAACGATTGGGCGAACGTCAAATGACAATGCATGTTTCGGACGCAGCAATCAAATGGTTGGGCGATAACGGATACGACGCGGTGTTTGGCGCACGTCCATTAAAACGTTTAATTACGACCGCGGTCGAAGATAAAATCGCAGATTTGATTTTATCGGGCGCAATTGGTGACGGTTCAACCGTTGATATCGATGTCCACGGCAAAGAATTAACCGTTAAATAAAAAATAAAGCATAAAAAAAACAACCCGGAAATCGGGTTGTTTTTTTGTTTCTTAATTCTGTCACAGAATTTGATTAACCACCAATTGGATTTGTTGTGCCCAAAGTGTTGATTTGGACAGAACCAGTTGGATCGTCGGATTCCCAATCACCATACAATGGGATGTATTTATCAGTAATTGCCTGAAGTTTTGCATCCGTTTGAGTGGTTGTATAAACGTTTACAGAATTTGTACCATCTGTGACGGTCGAATATGTTGCGCCGTTCGTCACAGTTCTGAGATTCGCGGATGCTTGCGCTGCATTCGCGGCCGCTTGTGCTGCATCTGCATTTGCATCAACTTCGTTGATTGCTGCAACCAAATTGCCTTTGGCTTCTGTGTTCAAATTTGTCAAAGTTCCTTCGCCAGCGATTTGTGATTGCAAACCTGCTTCTGCTTGTGCTGCACGTTCTGCTTCTGCACCGACTGCACCAGATGAGCTGTTTGACACGGTCTTAATTGCGGTATTCAATGCATCGATGTTTTGACCAACAGAATTAGTTTTGGAAATTTTATCTGTTGAATCATATGTTTTATTCGCAGGCAAAGCCAAAGCGTCAACAATTGTGTTTGCTTTTTCGATTGCTTTGTTGTATGCACCCTTGACATACGACGTCGTGGCAATCTTGGTGGTTGTACCTGAATTAGTCACACCAGAAAATTGGCTCAATTCAGCTTTCGCCATCATTGGACTGACGGCCAACATTGCTGCGATCGAAACGCCTAGTAATTTTCTCATTTGTTTTCTCTCATAGTAGTATAGCCGTCCCTAAGCCAAGTACTTTTATGCCTATATTCTATCATATTTTTAGTCGTTTTTGTTGCATTCCGAATAAAAAAAATGAAATTTTTTTCTTGACTTTTGCAAAAAAGCGCTTTTTTTGGGTGTTTTTTATCAATAAAATATTTTGATTTATTTTTTTATTGGTATAAAATAGGGCGCATCTGTCCCCATAGTTCAATAGGATAGAACAAATCCCTCCTAAGGATTAGATGCAGATTCGAATTCTGCTGGGGACGCCACCAATTTTCACCGAAGCGAAAGCGAGGGCTGAAAATTGAGTGTCGCGCCGTAGCCCAACAAATTCTGGGGAAAAATACGTCAGGGTTTAGGAACAGCGAAGGCGGACTGTTTTTTCACCGAAGCGAAAGCGAGGGCTGAAAACAAAAGGGGATAATATATGAAAAATAGGGCTGTGAAATTTGGTTTAATTGCGTCGGTTTTGCCGCATTTGTTTTGTTGTGTTTTGCCAATAGTTTTATCGGTTATTGGCCTGGTCGCACCAGAAATGGCACATACGTCTTTCATTCCTGAATGGATTGAACCGTGGTTGTTTGTGTTTTCTGCGTTAATGTTGGGTTTGTCATGGATTTTGGTGTTGGGCGATTGTCCGTGTGCCGAATGTGACGCCGAAAAATCACATAAAAAACAGAAAATATTTTTGGGTATAATCACTGCATTTTTCATAATCAGCGTGATTTTGCATATCTTTGCCCACGAACACTAGATTATTTTAATCATCGCTTGAACCACCACCATTACCAGTGGTATTAGAATTGACATCAGCTGAAATACCCGAATGCAATAAAGATCCAGGTATGTCGATGTTGTAATAACATGATTCTGTTCTATCATCAGGATAGTAATATGCATACGATCCAGTGCTATCATTTAGTGTGGTTTTAAAACAGTTGGCAAAAGTGCTGAATCTCCAATTGTCGGCAGGTTGCGAACTTGTTATTACAACACTATTACTTGATCCGCCATCTGGACATTTTAAACATACGATATCAACTTCGTCTGGATTACATACGTTTTTTAATACACTTTTGCGTTTTTGTAAATAATCGTCGGGTGATACGCTATGTTCAACGTTGTTAATATCCCTATAAACAATAGGCGAAAGCATGACAGTTGAATTCGCATGATGTGAAAAAAAATTGCGAAGATTAACAAGGTTGTTGGCTGGATCCTGGTAATCATAATAATCCCAGTCGCCATCTGCATATCCTTTTAATATATTTGTTCCGATTACTATGGAACCACATTGAGAAACATACCATCCTGGATAACACGATACATCTCTGGCCATGGCGTTCGTTGTTATGCAACACGTAAATATGGCACAAATACCAAAGAATATTAATGATTTTTTCCGGGTGATTAACACTTTTTCTCCTTGATATCATTAATTCTAGACATTTTAGTATTTTTACGCAAGGGGAAAAAATAAAAAACACTTGATTTAATATATTCATTGTTTCTATAATCAACCCATGACGAACGAAAGGAGATATTTATGAAATTTTATCATATTGCTTTGTTAGGTTTTGGACTGGTTTCATCTGTAAATGCTGCAGATATCACAATTTTGTATTCACCAACGTGCCCGCATTGTCATCATGCGCGCGATTTTATCAAAAATGAATTGATTTATGAATACAATGATTTGAAAGTGACAGAAATCAACGCTACGTTGATGGATTCACGTCAAGATTTTGTTGATGCATTAAATAAATGCCAATTTACCAGTGGTGGCGTTCCAATTATGATTGTCGGTGATAAATGCTTCCAAGGATATGGTGATGGTATGAAAGATTCTTTGCGTGAAGCAATCGAAATCGATTTATCTGATGAACAAAAACAATCTGCAGTCGCAAATCGTTCTGAATTAGGCGCGAATCATGATGAATTTGTTGCGGCACACGAACAAAGAAAGACAGCGATTGTCGATAAATATGTAGAACCAAAGCAAGATTAATTGGTGATATATCACCAAAACGAAATAGGTGAAAATCATGATGCTGGAATTGACAGTGTTAGATTATATATATGCCGCAATAATCGTTGGTTCTGCGGTATGGGCAACGATACGTGGCGGTATATATGAAACAATCGCGACGATATCGTGGGTTTTGGCGGCAATCGCTGCACGATTCGTGTCACCGTATTTGGATAGTTTGTTGCAAACTTGGTTCAAATTGTCTGAATCGACGGTTGTGACGTTGGTTGCATCGTATTTCATCGTGTTTTTTGTTATTTTGGTTTTAATCGGATTTGTAAACCAAAAATTACGCGACAGAATCCAAGATAGCATTTTATCAGTCACAGATAAAACATTGGGGGTTATATTCGGAATAATCCGCGGTGTTGTCGTTATGGGATTTGTTTATTGGGGATTGTTATGGTATTATTCTGATGTCCCGGCGGGAATGCCAAAATGGGTTGCCGATGCAAAAACGCGTCCTGTGATGCAATTAACAGCGGTCAAATTGGATGAATGGTTCTTCTTTGGAAATAATAAACTGATTATGCGTGATATGCGTGGTGCCCAGGAAGCACAACGGATTTACGAAAACCTGATAAATCCTGCGATTGAAAAGAAATCTGTGGATGCTGGGGCGGCAGATGCGCCAGAAACCGGATATAAATCTTCGGAACGGGCTGCGCTGGAAAATCAATTATTACAAATTGAATCGGTTGCAAATGCAATCCAAGAAGACAAACCCGAAGAAAAAACAGAATAAATCAAAACCGCCAAATTGGCGGTTTTTTGATGGCATAACGTCCTATGGTCATGCGGCATTTGCGTGTGTATAATAATTGTATGCGAAAATTTAAGATATTTGTCACAGTATTCGTTTTATATGAATTTGCAATTTTGACGATATTGCAGGTTTATAATTATTGTGTTGGTATTTTTAATGTGAATTTTTGCGATATTGGCGCATTCAAATATTTTTTAATGTGTATAATGTTGCCGGGGTTGGTTGCGCTTTTCATTTGGTGGATGCCGAATATCGGGCGTACCGTTTGTCACCGCTGTGAAACACCACCGATAAAACCAGTGGACACTTTGCATGATATGTTGCAAGAAATCATATCGGCCAAAGACATAGAACGTTTTATAACCGCTGCGATAATAATGGGGGTACAAAGATTTGCCCAATCGCACCCCAAAACACAAACTGTTTTTGATGAAATTGTTCGCGCAATAAAAAAAACACCAAAAAGATAATATCTTGAATTTGGTTTTTTATTTGATAACATTCACACAAATACATGGGGTGTGAATTTGAAAAGAATACCTGAACTTTTGGCGCCGGCGGGAACATTGGACGCGTTCAAAACGGCTATCCTTTATGGTGCAGACGCGATTTACGCGGGTTTGCCGGGTTTTTCTATGCGTGCACGGGCAAAAATTACTGTGGACGAAGTCAAGGCAGGCATAGATTTTGCACACGAACATGGAAAACGTGTGTATTTAGCATTTAATTTATTCGCGCATGACCGTGATTATGCAAATATGTCGGGCGTATCCGAAGTGTTAAATTATTTGCGCCCCGACGCATTGATTATATCTGATGCAGGGGTTTTAATGTGGGTGCGCGAACATCATCCCGATATCCCAATTCATATTTCAACCCAGGCAAATATTTGTTCTGCACAAACTGTTAAGTTTTGGCAAAATGCTGGCGCAGTGCAATGTGTGTTGGCCCGCGAAGTGTCACATGACGAATTCAAATCTATACGTGAACAATGTCCCGACATAGGATTGGAAATATTTATTCATGGTGCAATGTGCATGTCTTATTCTGGGCGGTGTTTGCTTTCTAATTTTATTACTGGGCGTCCATCAAATCGTGGGGCGTGTGCACAATTATGTCGTTGGAAATATGATGTGATTTTGCGGGAAACTGAAAGTGGTATTGAAATGCCAATCGAAGAAGATGACCGTGGCGCATACATCATGAATTCCAAAGATTTATGTTTAATGCCACGGATTAAAGAAGTAATAGAATCAGGTCCAGATAGCCTTAAAATCGAAGGACGCAATCGCAGTGAATATTATGTTGGTTCGGTGACACGTGCATATCGCAACGCAATTGATGCCTATGTCCGCGATCCCGAACATTTTAATCCACAACCATTTATAGATGATTTAAATGTGTTGGAATCGCGCGGATATACGACGGCTTTCTTTGATGGGCCGTTGCCCCCAGATGCGCATGATTACAATACAACGCGTTCAACGTCTGAATATCATGCGGCCGGTGTGGTTGTCGGGGTGGATGATAAAAATATCACGTTTGAATTACGAAATGAGGTTAAATCGGGCGATGAAATCAAATTCATTTTGCCACACATAGACGAAAAAATATCTGTTGTGTTGGACAAGATTGTGAATGCGAAAAATGGTGATGTTTTGCCAAAAATGTCTGCGGGTCAGCATAATTCAATATTGATTCCGATTGAAAAAATTCCGACACAATATCGCGATAAATTTGTGCCGTTGGTTTTAGCGTATGTTCATAAATAAAAAATCGCCATTTGGCGATTTTTTTATTCAGATTTTTGCATATTCGGGATTTGAATATAATCATTATATTTTGATAAGAATCTGGTTCCCGTTCCGCAATAGAAATTAGACAAAGAATCATTATATTCACGTGTCGCGGATAACCAGCGTTCTTGGACTTCTTGTTTTGCACCTTGGTATCCTGAAAATCCGCCCAATGCACCGCCTGCGGCCGCACCAGTTAATGTTGCCTTCATACGCCCAGCATTTGAAAAATCAACCAACGCGCCATCATCACTATCAACGCCCGATGGGGTAAATACAATTTCATCAGTTGGTTTACCTTCGGTATCAGTGGTCACGGTTTCTTTTGCCCCCAGGGAACCATCACGATTTCGTGCATAATAGGTGACATTTTTTGTACCCAAACCACTGTTAGGATCATTCCAATCTTTCAATGTATAACCAAACACTTTCTTTGGAATTTTGTTTTCAAATACCGCATAGGCATGTTTGGTGGAACCACTGGATGCGATAGATGCACTATATATCAAAAAGAAGTCGTCTTTTGTCACTCTGCCAACATCAGAAGTCGTGTCTGATGTGAATGTTGTGTCACCCCGTGTGATTTTTACGGTGTTGCTTTTTAGACTTTGTATTTTATTACTTTTTACTCCCTCATACGAATCTTTGGTATCGCTTGTAAATTGTATTTTTACCAACCTCGTTGATGTCGGGTCGCATTTATAGCTACCGCTTATCGTGAAATTTGATATGGTCAAGTTTTTTGTATTTGGGTTATCATCACTGCATTCCAATATTTCACCAGCGGTGTTTATAAAAAAGATTTTATTGTTGTATTTATATTCTGTGAATTTTTCGCTATTCTTGATGCGGTCGATGTTTCCGGCAATACAATCATATGTTTGGGTTGTATCGCCATCTTTGACGACGCACTCTTTGATAGATAACGTAGTGTCACCGCCACCGGTCATTCCGCCCGCCATGTTGCCAACAACTGCGCCCGTTGCCGCATTCACCGCGGTCGATTTAATAGTGTCACCGGCAACTTTGCCAGAATAAACACTGGCCGCCATCACGCCAGCCCCAGTTGTTGCGCCAATCGCAGTATCAACCAATTGGGTTTTGCTGGTTCCTAATAATTTTGTGTCGCCTGCTTCTTTTGGGGCCAACATATTGCCCGCCAATCCAGTTAACAATGCACCCGCCACGATTTTCAATCCAGCGTTTTGTCTTTGTTCTTGGTCCATCACGCTTTCGACATCTTCTAATGTTGGGGCGTTATCAGCCGGTAATTCGACATCCGACAAGGCCGTTTGCCATCCAGATTGTGGGAACATATCAATATTACATTTCATCGCGTCCCCTGCCGCCAAAGTGGTCTGGGCCAAAACTTTATTTGAATTCGCATCGCGCAATTCGACGATCGCGACACATTGATTTGTTTGATTTTTGCGGATTCCAGATTCAGGAATGCTCCATTTGAACAAACCAGTCGGGTAAATCATGGAACAATTTTCTAAATCATCGGCAGTCACCGTATCTGATGTATTATTCAATATATCATTTGCTAAATCGGCATCATCAACCGCCACAGGCAATGTTTCAGTCGCACTGGGCGTTGTGACATAATAATTTGTCGCATTTGCATTTGCCATCATTTGTTGTTGTGCCGCGACCATCTGACTACGCGAAGTTGGATACGAATTATTTCTTATATTAACACGTGCATCGGCCGGCATGTTCATGCTGCATGCCAAAATCAAAGATAATAAAGATATTTTATATACTTTGCCGTTCATGTTTTACGTATTAAAATTCCAATCTGACACGTACACCAACGTCCATTGTGTTTAATCTGCCACTTTCGAACCAGTTTATGTAATGTTGTGTTGCGTCATATACATCGCCAAGTTCGCTAAGTTCTGATTGAATAACAACCACGGACCCGGATGATTTAACCTTGCCCAGATTTGCATAGCGGACATAGAAATCCAATTTTAATCCGTCTTTCATATCAGTAGAAACACCGGCTTCCAATCCAAATGCCAACTGTTCCATCGTGCCACCGTTATGATATGCCTCTATATCATAGATTTGAACCGTTGAACCGTCTGGTGCAACATCGTCATAGGGACCTGGGTCAAATACAACATAATCTGCAATTGTGTTTAACGATACACCGACACCGGCACCAATATACGGGCGTAATGCACCACCCGCCATATATCCAGTGAAAGAATCCAAATTATAATAAACGTTCAACATCGTAGAATTCGATGTAATCGCGCCACCACTGACCGTTGTGTCCGCATATCCGCCGGCACCATTTGCGGTTTGGGTGTGGTCGGCATATGACATACCGCTATAACGCAAGAAGGAAAAGTCAACACGAACATCGCTATTGATTGCGGCACCAACCGAAACCTGGAGTGGAATAACACTATCGTGTTGAATATCTGATGGGCGGAAAGATCCCGGTGCCAAGAATCCGGCCGGATCACTGGCATAATCAGCGGACATTTGACCCTTTACCATCATGCTATACCCAGCAGATAATCCAATGTAAAGTCCACTTTCTGCCAAACGGTCATAATCAGCCGATTGATAATATTGACGCCCCGCATTTGTTGCCGCAGAACCCACGCGTGGCAAAGCACCCGTCACGCGATTTGGATTTGTTGCTGCCAACATCGGACGACCATTAGATGCCGACGCCGACGCCAATTGTTGCGTTGTGATATTCGTAGTTTGACTGGTTAATGTTGGTTGTGCCATGTATTGCGTGTTCACAACATAGCCCTGTTTGGACAATTGTTGTGGGTTAAATACCGGATACGCAGCATCAGCCACGAACGGTAATGACGACATGATTCCCGCAAAAACGGCGAAAAAACTGACTTTTTTCATTTTTCCTACATCTCACTTATGAATACATTATATCATAAAAAGGCTATTAAAAAAAGCGTTAAAATAGATTTTGTTTAACAAAATAAAATTTGCACCCAAACGGGTGCAATTTGTCCAATATAAATTTAATTTTTTCTTTTTTCGGTTTTTCTTTAGAACCGTGCGTTCAAACGAATGCCCAATTCGGCCTTGATATCGGTCGCATTCTGACATTCAGAATGTGCATCATCCAATGTGTATTCAAAGAATACAGTGAATTGAACGTCGTCAGTATATTGATACGACGCACTGGTCTTGATGATATATTCATCCCAACCGTCGTCCATGTCTGCAGTTGCATTTACCAGGTTTTGTGCCTGAGTTTGTGCAGGAACTGTGTCTGGTATTTGTGTATGAATACCTTTTACACCATTATCTGCGTGTTCAACATATTCGAACCCAGCGCCAAATGACCATTTGTCGTCCATTTGATACATGGCATCAAACCCAGCGGTTGTTTCATGCGTTGATTTCAAATCAACAGATATTTCATCTGTTTGGAATAACGTTGCCAAAGCAGGGACACCGATAGTAATTTTGTTGTTATGGTTTCCGAACGTTTGCAAATATTCAACGTGTGCGCCCAATGTGATTTTATCCCATGTTTTACCAAAACGGGTTCCAGCAATTGCGCCCCAACGACCATTTGAATAGTTTGCATAGTTAAAACCGTTTGCTGTGTATGTTCCTTTCATTGGTGTGACCCCAGACAAATATGCGTCAGCATAGAAATCCAAAACGAAAGGATCATCTTCGGTTAATGCACGGAATGTCATACCTAATCTTCCGCGGTGCATACCTTTTCTATCAATTTCACCGTCTTTGGTATAACCAAAACGTCCGTGAATATCCAATCTGTCAGTAATGCCGTATCCCAAATCTTCTGTGAAACGCCATACTGGGAATTCCAGATTTCCGCTCATACCTTTTTTTTCAGTTGCGGCGGTGCCTTCAACAGTTTTATACATCATTGCGGCACCTGTTTTTGTGTACACTTCACCAGCCTTTGGCAAATAAAGTGGATTTTCCATGTTTGATGCAAATGCGCCCGTAGAAATTACAGATGCAGTCATTGCAATCAAACCTTTCAAAGTTTTTTTCATCTATTACTCCTTTGTTCGTTTGATGAAATAACCAACCCCCATTCTTGGCAAGATTGGTGTCATATCCACACCACCCATTATTGGCAATAGTGCGCTTTGTGATATAACGGGCATATTGTGATATATATCGCATCACATGTCAAAATATAAATTGTCTTGACATGTCACTTGAAATATGTCAATCGCGTCCTATATATGTGATGGAGAGGGTGGAAAAGACCGGAAAACCAAAGGGGTCCGCCATGACAGAAGTATTAAACACAAACCAATTAAATTTAGAATTGCATCAAAAAAAATTTATATTTATGGGTGGAAAAATTAAAAACGTTCAAAAAAAATTGTCACCAAATGAAATCGCACAAATCAAAAAAAGTTATCGTCGGATGTATTTTGCGTTCACATCTATCAATTGGGCAAATGGAATGACGTTGGGGATGGCGTGGCAGAAAGCGTTGGAACAAATGAATTCTTTTGTTGCGACAAAATCGAAAATTAAAAATCATCCGGTAAATGATGAATTGATGAAAATTCATGCTGAATTTCGGCGCGAACAATCAAAGCATATAATGACCAATGAATATGCAAATGAAAAATTATCAGACAAATATAAAAAATCATTTTTTGATTATGGTAATAAACAATTGAAAAAATACAAAAGTGTTATTGACGGTATGTATAAACAATATATGCCGCAACCAGAAATCACAAAACAACAAAAAACACAACAAATTTTGCAACAATTATTATTGCAGCAATTAAAAGAACGCGCTGCGTAAAAACATAGGGGTTAAAAATGAATTTTGAACTAGAAAAAATATTGGCCAAGGTATCCGGCGAAAATGCTGAAAATTTTGCGGAACGCGTGATAAGTGATTCTGACAAGGCGCAAATAAATTTCGCATTTAATCAAATGTTTTCTGGATTGTCATTGTTAGAATGGATGCAAAATGTGCCATTGGCAGATGCGTGGAAAAAAAACGCTTGATAAAATGCGCGATTTTATTTTTTCTATTGATGAAAAAAATTACATAATCGATTATCTGCGCGTTGCGATATTTGATTTCAGAAAACAGATTATGAAATTATTAACGTCCAGTGTTCATGCCGGCGAATTCATGCAATATGAACCAGAACAAAGGGCGGAATTAGAAAAAACAGCGGATGAAAGAATACAAAATGGGATTGATATTATAAAAAATATTTTATCAAATCCACATGATGCGAAAAATGAAAATCACAAATTAAATCAAAATACACATATACTAGAAAAATTATATAGTCGTGATCGTGAACGCGAAATAGGGGAACGCGAACGAATTAAAAAATAAAAAAACCGCCATTTGGCGGTTTTTTTATCCTTATTTTTATCTTTGTTTACCATTGTGAGCTTTCCATATAGGGCATTTGTGATCGCATACCATATCGTCATGACCGCCGTTTGTGAAAATTTCGGTTTTTTGGTTTTGTGCCAGATTTTGCAAATATTCTGCATAATTTTTAATATGTTTTGCATGACGGTCACAATCGTGATTTTCATCAAAAGGACATTTTTTTTCTTTGGTTAAATCTAATGTTGGTTCTGACATATTTTTTACCTTTGGTTTTGATATCTGTTTGGAAAAAATATTTTTCCTATCACTTTTTTCACAAATTCATCAGCACAATCCCCATACATCAAATTACGGGCGCATTTGGCGCAACCACATTTACAATTCTTAGGATCTAATATAATTTTTATGTTTAATTTATCATCGAATGCTGAATCCAACGGATGCCAGTGTGGCTTTTGTTTATCATTACCTTCGAATGTTGAAACAAAAAAGCATGGATTGTGATTGTATTCGAGATGTATCATCTGCACACATTTTGACACAGGCAAAACATTTTTTCTCAATGCATTCATGATTTCTGTTACATATTTTTTATGGCTTTGTTATTCATTGTTTGGTACGTCACAAGACTATAGCTGCCCGATGGGAATGGTGCTGTTTCGTTATCACACACAATGATATTTATATTTTTATTTTGTTTCATTTGTCCAACTTTTCTTATCTTTGTTTACCGTATTTTTGTGGGAAAAATACTTCGCCAATATATTTTTTGATGAACGGTGATGAGCATTCGCCAGCCGACAAACACATTGGACATTGGTAATTCGCCCATGCCGAACATGCCTTTTTACAATATGGAATCATTTCGATAACTAATTCATTATCACTATTTTTTTGATCAAAAGGTTGCCATTTTTTTGGTGTATCAAATGGTGCCATGCGAATTGCACCCTGGTCTGAATAAACATTAAACGCACAGGAAATATGGTTTCCGTTGTTTTCTTTTGGATCATATTTTGAAATGCAATCTAAAAATTTGTGTTTGGTTTTTCCTGATATTCTGCCCAAATTCAGGGTTGTTGGTTTTTCATCATTGCCATTTGGCATGTTGGTTAATATTATTTGTGGCATATTCTAATCCTTTTGCTTTTGTACACTCTCTCTCGCAAAGGGATTTTGACGCGTTTATTTTTGTGTCACGATGTCCAAAACACTTTTTACAATGTCGTTGGTGTGAACGCGCACTTGTTCCATTGTATCACGATAGCGCAATGTGACGGTGCCATCTTCCAAACTTTGGTGATCAATGGTTATGCAAACCGGTGTTCCAATTTCGTCATGACGACGATAGTTTTTACCGATGTTGCCCGAATTTTCCAATTCTATTTTACCAATGCCCAGTTTGCGCAAATCATCAACGATTTTATTCGATAAATCAACAATTTCAGGAACATTGCGAACCAATGGGATAACCGCAGCCTTGACCGGTGACAACCATGGTTTTAATTTTAACACCGTGCGTGTTTTGCCATCGCCCAGGTCTTCATCATCGTATGCTTCTATCATTGCGGCCAACATAGCGCGATTTACACCCATTGCGGTTTCAATCACGTATGGAACGAAATTTTCGCCGGTTTGCGCGTCAGAATAAGACAATTTAGTTGTGGAATCTTTGTTTTCCATAACGTTTGCCGATAATTTGAATTCATTTTGGCCCTTGGTATGTGACCCCAGGTCGAAATCTTGACGATTGTGGACACCTTCGACTTCGTCAAATCCATCTGGAAATTCGTATTCGATATCAACCGCTGCCTTGGCATAGTGTGCCAATTTTTCATGTGGCAGAAAACGCAGTTTTTCGGCCGGAATTCCGATGACATTTTCCCACCATGACAAACGTTGTGATTTCCAATATTCAAAATATTTTTCATCTTCATTTGGGTTAACAAAATATTGCATTTCCGCCTGTTCAAATTCGCGCATGCGGAAAACAAAACCACGTGGGGAAATTTCGTTACGAAACGCCTTGCCGATTTGGGCAATTCCAAATGGCAATTTATGTGGTTTGGAATCCAAAACATTTTTGAAATTCACATACGTAGTTGTCGCAGTTTCAGGGCGCAAATATGCGTTTATTTCGCCGTTCGCCATCGCACCAATCGACAACCCCATCATTAATTGATATGCGCGTGGTTCGGTTAAATCCTTGCTGCCACAGTTATCGCATTTTGTGGAATCTTTCATTTTATCTTGGCGCATGCGGGCACCGCATTTTTTGCATTCGACAAGTGGATCAGAAAAACTGCCTTCGTGTCCGGAATATTTCCACATTAAACGGTTGGTAATCAATGATGCGTCCAAGCCCTCTATATCATTTCTGGAATAAATCATAGAATTCCACCATGCGTTGCGAATGTTGCGCATTAATTCAACGCCATATGGACCGTAATCATATGTTCCACCCATTCCGCCATAGATTTCAGAACCTGTGAAAATAAAACCGCGTCTTTTGCAAAGTGCGACGATATCATTTATATTTTTTGCCGGCATATTAAACCCCTGATATTGTTATTATTTGCCAATATTTTATACTGTTTTTATTGATTTGCAACCCATTAATCGTTATCTGGCGTAATCGCAGACATAGGGCAAATTGACGCACATGTGCCACACCCCATGCATTTCGATTTATCAATTTGGCATTTGCCATTTGGTGCATCAACAATAGCCATTGCAGGACATGCGCCCATGCATGAATGGCAGCCAATACATTTGTTTTCGTCTATTTTATAAGCCATTTTTCTTCCTTTTGGTTTTTAATTACGATTGTTTAATAAACTTAAAATATATTCAAACAGTGCGATGAACGAAATATACATATGTAATGCACCCAACACCGCCAACTGATTTTTTGTATCGCCGTTGTTGCCCAACGCATAATACGCACGTTTCAGGTTTTGCATATCGTACGCTGCGAACAGGGCAAATACCAACACGCCAATCAGGCACACAATTGTGTTAAATGTTGCGCCTAATGGAACGAATATAGAAACAACACCGACCAATATTAAACCAATCATGCCCAAGAACAAGAATATCCCCAAGAAAGATAAATCTTTGATTGTTTTATATCCAAATAATGTCATGCATCCGAACATAACCGCCGCCAGAACGATGGCCAATAATATCGAAATAGGGCTGGATACCAGAACCAAGGGTGTAATCACTATGCCCATCAAGACAGAATACAAAAACAACAGCCATATCGCAGTTTTTGGTTGCATAGAAAACGCACGTGCCTGGGCCCAAAGCGATAGCGCCAAACCACCAAACGCGATGATATAATATGTCGCAGATAATCCGCCATGGCTAATCAATGCCATAAATGCGCCCGATATCAACATAATGAACGTTGTCAGTGCGGTTAAACCCACTGCGGCCGCCATTAAACCGAATATGCGACGAAAATAAGATTCGATACCACCTGAATTTTGTGTTTTCATGGAAATGTTTTGTTTTTGTGTCATGATAATTCTCCTTTGGTGAAAAATATAATATAATGACAAAAATAATTCAAGAGATAACAAAAAGATAATTTTTTTATTTTTATTCTTGACAAAATAGTATTTGTCAATTATATTATGTGCATAAAGATAAACAAACAACCAAACAAAAGGAAAAATAAAGATGAGAAACGGATTAGATAACGATTGCGGAAGAATTATGAACTATGCCCTCAAAATTGACGGCAAAGTTAACAAATCTGAATTTATCGCTGGTCAAAAAAAATTATTGAAAGAAAAACAAGCGCGATTGAAAGATTTGCAAGCCGAAGCCCAAGATAGTGTCGCTCGTGGTAATATGCCATTGGAAGACACATTAAAAAAGATTAAAAAATTGAAAAACGAAATTATTCCAAACATCAAAAAAACAATTGCTTTGGAAAGCGAACGTATGTAAAACAATCAACAATTAAAAAAAATCGCACCGTTTGGTGCGATTTTTTATTGCAAATAAATTTATTTTGATATTAAAATCAAATCAACCAAAGGGGGTATTATATGGCCATAATAATAAATCCTATTTCGCCGGTCGCGTTTTCGTTGTTTGGGGTGCCTGTGCGTTGGTATGCGCTGGCGTATATCGCAGGTTTTGTAATTGGGTTTTATTTATTGAAATATTTGGTTTCGCGCCGTGATGCCCAAATTAAATTAAATAAAAAACAGTTGGATGATTTTTTAACTGCGATTGTGTTGGGTGTTATTATCGGTGGCCGGTTGGGATACGTTTTATTCTATAATTTGTCGTTTTTTATTGAACATCCGCTGGAAATATTCGCGCTTTGGCATGGGGGAATGAGTTTCCATGGTGGATTGCTGGGGGTGATTGTTGCGTGCATTTTATTTGTTCGCGCGCAAAAATTCAATGGTTCGGTTGCACAAAATTCGTTGCGAATGCTGGATTTAATGGCGGTTATTGCACCAATTGGATTGGGGTTGGGGCGTATCGCTAATTTTATAAATATGGAAATAATGGGGCGCGTCACAGATTCACCATTGGGCGTGATATTTATTGGCGGACCCCAGATTCCGCGCCACCCCAGCCCGCTTTACGAAGCGATGCTTGAAGGATTGGTTCTATTTATAATAATGTGGTTGCTTTATACAAAAACAAATTTGAAAACGCGTCCTGGGGCTTTGGGCGGCATTTTATGTATGGTATATGCAGTGTTTCGTGTTTTCTGTGAATTTTTCCGTCAACCCGATGCGCAAATTGGATTTTTAACGTCGTGGGGTCTGACGATGGGACAATTGTTATCGGCGGGTTTGTTTATAATAGGTGCATGTGTTTTATATTGCGCATTACGAAAAAGCCCAAGAAACAATTTGACATTTTGAATGTCAAAAGATAAACTGTGTTGGCAAAGTTTAGGATGGGTGGCAGAGCGGTCGAATGCGACGGTCTTGAAAACCGCTGAAGTCGCAAGGCTTCCGGGGGTTCGAATCCCTCCCCATCCGCCACAATAAAAAATGTCCCAGTGGGACGTTTTTTTATTGTGTTAAAATGGGGTGTGGGATTAGGACCCGAAACGAAGTGTTTTTTCACTAAAATATAGCTATATCTTATTAACGCACCACGATGTGTTTATGTGTGTGTGCTATATGCAAAATTTCTGATATTATCTTATTACATTCTGAATCGGGGATAGAACCGTATGCTACCCCTTGGTCTGGGTAATATATTAAACTAAAATAATCTGGTTCGTGTCCATACTGGGAGCTTTTATCAAGTCTAATTTCATAATTCAAATCACTGTGTATCTGCTGTCCTAATGGTGCATAAATACGTATAATTTCTGGCCAATATTTCTTATGAACTGACCATATTCCACCATAAGAAATAATACGTGAACCAGCTTTGTAAATATTGTGCCAATTTTGTGTATAGTCAACCTCAAAAAGCAAACCTTTATCGTTTTGTAATGTTTTATGTGTCAAATTTATTAATTGAACAAGATATTTGTTAGGGATATCTATTGGGGATATTATTTCTTTAGTCATTATCAACCTCTAACTGTTTCAACGAGAATACTACAAATTTCTGTAATATCAAGTTATTTCAATTTTTGTATATTTAGGTATGGGAAAGTTTGCAACAGAATTCTAGCCCGCCAGTATTCTCAGGATTACGGTATCCCTGTCGAAAAGCCCGCTCTCTAGCGGGATTTTTCATACGTTGACTTTGGTATAGCCACCAAAAGTCCAATTTTTACACCCAAAAATACCGGTTTCTATACATTGCTCATTTTTCGATAGTCAATAATATAAAATAATGTTATTATGCATGCGTATAAATGGGGTGTATGATGGAAAATTTAGATATCTATGATGAATATATGAATAAGATTGGAACAGAATCTCGTGATATCGTTCACCGAAATGGGCTATGGCATAAAACAGTTCATTGTTGGATGTATGATGAAAATGGTAATATATATTTTCAAATTCGTGCAGATTCTGGTAAGCTATATACGACTGCATCTGGGCACGTATTGGCAAGCGAAACTGTGCGTGATGCTTTTCATCGCGAAATATTAGAAGAAATCGGTATTGATACAGATGTATCAAATGCTATTGCGTTAGAGGTTGTGTTTTGGCGTCAAGATAAACCCGAAAGGGAATGGCACGACAGGGCTTTTGCTCATGTTTACGCAAATAAACTGCCATTAAATTTCACAGATTTTCATTTTCAACCTGACGAAGTTGCTGGATTAATTCGTATAAATGCGCATGATTGTTTCAATTTACTGATGGATAAAAGCGAAAAGGTTATAGCAACAAAAATCACTGAATCAGGTATATCTAATGAAAATATTATGAAACAAGATTTTTTAACTGCATCGAATGAAAACGCAGTTGTAAAATACGGACATGTTTTACAAAGTATTATGCAGATTTGTGATAAATAAATTTATTCCGCATTTAGGTATGCCAAATTGTGCAACAGAATTCTAGTCCGCCAATTAAATAAAATCCCGGTTTATTCCGGGATTTTATTTAATTGTCAAATATGTCGGGATGAAGAAGCCACGGGTTGGGGGTTCGACCCGCAGGCAAAAGGCAGACGGAAGTATGCCGGTGAGCGTTAGCGAATGAGCCAAGGGGAATGTAGCGAAGCGAAATCAATCCCTCCCCATCCGCCAGTATTCTCAGTATTATGATATCCTATACAATAATTCTAAAAATTTTATTGACAATTTGATATTTTGTTTTATACATGATATTAGTGTTTATACGGAGTAAAAAATGAATAACGAAAAAGCACATATTGTAACGGGCGTTTGGTATAAACTTGATTTTTGTCATATAAAATATCGTCATTTTCCTTGTTCAATTGAGAGAGAACATTATAGAACTGGTTCTCATAGATATATCAGTGCATGTGAAAGTTGTGTACCAATTTCTAGAGATAGTTGGGGCGCAGATTACGATACACTGAATGGTGCGTCCACCAGATCAACAAAGGAATTGATAAATTTAACAAAAAGCGTATGTGATACATTTCTCAATGACGCTAGTTTTTTTGCCAACATCAAATTGCCAATGATAAAGGTTTCTGTGAATAGGCTTATATCAGGGGCTTCCTGCTATCAAGGCTGTAGTGGGTATATAAATTTTAACCACGATTTCGATAATACATATGATTTTGTGTATAGTAGAATAAATTATCCTGTTACTCCATCAAACATTAGTGATGTTTTGGGTAAAAAAGTTAAAAATATTAATGTAGTAAAAAGTTGGCCTGAAATATTATGGGATCAACAATCAAATTTAGACCCAAATACTCCATTGTATGTATGTAATTGTGATGAGTATGATAACGAAGGCGGTGTTTATGTTAAAATTTTAGATTCAAACACAGATGTTGTTAACACAAATTTATGTCTTGTTCATCCAAGCAAGACCGGACATATACCATCACTAATGGCTGAATTATTTAGAAAAAAGACTGCGCCTGTGGCATACCATGCACAAAGGGTTAAGGGTTGTTAACCTGTTTATGGTATGCCAAATTGTGCAACCTAAATTCTAGTCCGCAACAATAAAAAAATGTCCCGATGGGACATTTTTTTATTGTGTCTTTATTTGTTTATCGGATTTTTGCCATCATATCTAAATAGTTGTGAACCATATTTAATCCTTGCAATATAGACGGAATGAGAGTTCCATCTTTGTACATTTGTTCAATTTCTGTGGCGGTTGCCCATTTTACATTTTGAACTTCTGTTTTTTGTAATTTTAAATCGGTGACTTTTACATCAGATTTTATTAAATGTTTAATAAAATATTTTTAATGCATGTTCTGGCGTTATGATATTTTTCACGCGTTTCTTTGTCATCATCTATTAAATGCTGACCAACCGACGAATTATCAGAAATAATTATAATCGCGGATGCAGGCTTTCCAATCATTTTCATAGAATTAAAAAATGCAGCGGTTTCCATTTCTATGACATTTGCACCCATGTTTTTGAATTCTGACAAATGTTGATATTCGCATAAAACACTGTCCACAGAAATAGGAACTGCATTTACGGTTTTTATATTTTGTGATTCACACACTTTTTTAATTTCATTATTTAATTGATTATCAGAATATGCTTTTTTGAACATATTGTTTGGATCCAATTTGTCATATAAATATAACGATGCACCGTCCCCAGATATTGAATATTCTGGGATAACAATATCGCCCAAATTTAATTCTGGAACCAAAGAGCCCGCGGCACCAACAAATACAAATTTACCGCAATTTAATTCATTACACGCCAGACAAAAATCAATCATATTAGGTGCGCCGATTTTTAATTGTGCATAAAGATATTTTTTATTGTTGTGTATAATTTTATGTGCGGTTATATCCAGGTTCTCAATTAATAATTCTGTATTAATTTTGGATAAATCAAAAACTTTCTTTATGGCCCAAGATGGTGCAATAAATACACAATCAAAATGTTCATTTGACGGGATACCGTAAACCAAATTCAAAATATCATCTGTATTAGAATATTGTTTGAACAGTTTTATTATGTTATTCATTATGTGTTCCCCTTTTTATGCTATTGTTGCACACGGATTTTGTGTTATCAAGCCAAAGGTGTTAATATTCGTGAAAAAAATGAATTTTTTGCTTGCAAATGATTTCGTTTACATATATCATATGCGTTGCGTTGCCGGTCTAGCTCAGCTGGTAGAGCATCTGATTTGTAATCAGAGGGTCGGGGGTTCAAGTCCCTCGACCGGCACCACGAAATAAAGAAAGCAAAGTTCTGGGGTTGTAGCTCAGTTGGTAGAGGTAAGTTGCTTTACAGTGCAGCGGGTCTGTCAAAAGAGTGCAATCCTTAAAAGCAAAGTTCTGGGGTTGTAGCTCAGTTGGTAGAGCACCTGCTTTGCAAGCAGGGGGTCGTCAGTTCGAGCCTGATCAGCTCCACCAGAAATTCAAGTTCGCCAAAAGGGGGTGAATACATAATGGTTAAAGTTTTGGTTCGCGATAATAATGTTGAACAGGCTTTGCGTGTTGCAAAACGTAAATCACAGAAAGAAGGCCTGTATCGTGAAATGAAAGGACGTCAACGTTACGAAAAACCAACAACAAAACGTAAACGTTTGAAAGAAGAAGCGGTTCGTAACGAAAAGAAACGTCAATCAAAACAACGTATGGTTTTCGGATTCTAAATCCACCAATCAATTAAAAAATCGCCCAATCGGGCGGTTTTTTTCTTGTTTTATTTTTTGAAATGTTTTACTCTTTGGCTGATTAAGCGGAAAGAAGTTATGAAAAAATCTGAAAATATTATAGAAAATATATCGGGACAACAACTATCGGATGCGTTGTCTGAACGTTATTTGTCTTACGCAGTTAGCACGATTGTCGCACGTGCGTTGCCTGATGTGCGCGATGGTTTGAAACCGGTGCATCGTCGTATTTTGTTTTCTATGTTGCGGCAGAAATTGTCACCATCTGCGGCGTTTCGTAAATGTGCGACGGTGGTCGGTGATGTGTTGGGGCATTATCATCCACATGGTGATTCATCTGTTTATGATGCGATGGTTCGTTTGGCCCAAGATTTTTCCGTTCGTTATCCATTAATTGATGGTCAGGGTAATTTTGGAAATATTGATGGTGATCCCCAGGCCGCATATCGTTACACTGAATCAAAAATGACGAATGCCGCGATGCTGATTATGGAAGGCATCGACGAAGATAGCGTTGATATGATGCCTAACTTTGATGGCACGACGGTTGAACCAACGGTTATGCCGGGCGCGTTTCCTAATTTGTTGGCAAATGGTGGTATGGGAATTGCTGTGGGTATGGCAACGAATATCCCAACGCATAATGTTTCTGAAATAATGGATGCATTGAATTTGGTGGTGGATAAACCAGATGCGACCACTGAACAGATTATGAAAAAATTAGTTGGACCTGATTTTCCGACCGGTGGTGTTTTGATTGATGATTTTGCAACTATCTGTAAAAACTATGACGCGGGCCGTGGTGCGTTTCGTATTCGCGCAAAATGGGAAGTGGAAAAATTAGAACGTGGAATGGAACAGGTGGTCATCACTGAAATTCCATACGGTATAATAAAATCAAAATTGGTTGAACAAATTGCAGATTTAATAGATTCTAAAAAATTGCCGCTGGTCGAAGATATTGTTGATGAATCTACGACGGATGTGCGCATAATTATTACGCCTAAAAATCGCAATGTGCCGGCGGATAAAATGATGGCGCATTTGTTTGCGATGACTGATTTAGAATATAAATTCAACATGAATTTCAATGTTGTTGATTCGCATGGCGCACCGCGTGTTATGCCGATTGGCGACGTTTTGCGTGAATTTATTGCGCATCAAAAAAATGTTTTATTGCGGCGCACAAATTGGCGGTTGGCGAATATCGAGCGTCGTTTGGAAATATTAGGTGGTTTGTTGGTTGTATATCTGAATTTGGATCGTGTGATTGAAATTATACGAAACGAAGACGATCCAAAGGCGGTCTTGATGGACGAATTCAAATTGACCGAGATTCAGGTTGAATCCATTTTGAACACGCGTTTGCGTTCTTTGCGCAAATTGGAAGAAATGGAAATCAAGCGCGAAGATACCGAATTACGTGGCGAACGTGATAAATTACGCGCGTTGTTGAAAGATACTGAATTACAGAACGCGCAATTGCACGCATGGTTCGACGATATTAAAAAACAGTATGCGAAAAATACTGCGCTGGGGCGTCGTCGCACACAATGGGCGCCGGTTGGCGAAGAAATCGTTGTTAACGCGGATGATTTTATTGAAAAAGAACCAATCACAGTTGTTTTATCGACAATGGGTTGGATACGTGCGGCGCGCGGTCATCTGGATTTGAACAATTTGGACATGAAATTCAAAGAAGGTGATGAACTGCAATTTGCTTTCCACGCACAAACGACTGATAAAATCAATTTGTTTGCCAGTGGTGGAAAAATGTTCACATTAATGGCAAACGATTTGCCGTCGGCGCGCGGTTTTGGTGAATCTGTGCGTATGATGGCAGACATTGGCGCCGATGAAAATATTGTAAAGGCATTTGTGTTGGATATAAATGCAAAATATCTGGTTGTGGGTCGTCACGGCGTTGGGTTCATAGTGGCCGGTGAAAACTGTGTCGCGCAAACACGCAATGGAAAGCAGGTTATGAACGTTGACGAACATGATCCGGCGGTTTTGTGCGTGCGTGTTGATGGTGATATGGTTGCATTGTCGGGGTCAAATGATAAATTGTTGATATTTGAAACCGAACAAATCCCAGAAATGACCCGGGGCAAGGGCGTAATATTACAAAAATACAACGCCGAACGCACATATACAATTGATGCAATGTTCTTTAATAAAACTGATGGATTTGGATGGACAACTGGGCGTGGCACGACGAAATTGGACGATATCACACCATGGGTTGCAAAACGCGCATCCCAGGGCCACACAATACCCGTCGGTTTTCCACGCAGTGGCAAATTCGGAAAATAAATAATTCCCCGCCCCGGGCGGGAAATTTTAGTTTCGGGATGTTTAAATTTTTGAAACTATACTCCGCCAAAAGGACAATGTCATTGCGAGCGTAGCGTGGCAATCCAGGTTAATAAAAATCCGGCGAAGCCGACCTATGGTTATAACAAAGCAATAGTCATGGACATGGATTCCCACGGGGGCTTATCGGCCCTTCGGAATGACAATAGTGTGTTAACGGGGGATTGTGCCAAGATTACGAACCGCTATCCAAATCAAATGTCCAACCGGTGAACACGTGGCCGCGTTTGGTTGGTGCGGTTGTTGGTGTTGTTATTGACCCACCATATGAACACGTTCCCGCGGTGTATCCACCATTACCATCATCCCATTGAATATTA
>Ga0310786_10001609_pt1 | contig 36283 bp, 37 predicted proteins | sample AusTroGonzalo_MG_FD_203881 | JGI IMG/M metagenome (GOLD analysis project Ga0310786, IMG submission 203881) | Bovine rumen microbial communities from tropical cattle in Woodstock, Queensland, Australia - Gonzalo_03 (v2) (version 2) | ecosystem: Host-associated > Mammals > Digestive system >... | reverse complement strand
CAAGGATCGCATTGGCACGGTGTGAAGATGGAATATCCACTGAGCACGACAAAGACTACAAATGCCATGGTTAGCCAGATGTGACTGGCAACCGCTCCCCATGCCTGGCGCCACAGCTTCTCCGAAGAAATGTTCTTCTTGTAGGTTTTTTCAAGGATGTTCATGTCATGAACTGTTTTGTAACTTACAAATATATGAAATTCCAATTGCAGTTCAAACGGATACGTTTTTTTCTTGACAAGCAAAAAACAGATTTACATATAGCCCATGGCTTAAAACTGTTTAATAGTTCCATCAAGGATATTACCAAAGTTTTTGTAATTTTACCATTCGGAAAAACAAGTCTAGTTATGAAAAAAGTATGCTGGCTTCTGGTGGGCGGGATTATGGCGTTGGCGCTGGCCGTTTCCTGCGGGGACGCCAATCGAACTTATGTGCGTAAGGCCATTCGAATTATGGATCGCGACGGTCTATTTGCCGAAGGGGCCGATTGGGATGCGGCAAGGCAAAAGGCGCTGGCCGCTTCTCCCGCTTCGCTGGAAGAGGCCCAGGAGGTGATCCGCGAGGCCGGGAACGTGGCCGGGGGAAAGCACACGTTCCTAAAGCTCTCAGATGCCGTCTCGGAAGATGCCGCCGCCACAGATTGGGCCATGCCCTCGGTGACCATGGAGGCCGGGAAAGTAGCCGTTATCACGCTTCCGCCGTTCTCCGGGAATAGCGAGGAAGGGGTTAGGTATGCGTCGGCCGTCCTGGATGCCGTGCCCGATACGGTGCCGGGTGTTGTGATAGACCTTAGGGACAACCGCGGCGGCAATATGTATCCCATGATTTCGGCGGTGCATCGCTTCCTTGCCGACGATGATGTGCTTCGTTTCCGCACGCGGAAAGGGACGCAGTGGATTCAGCTGCCGTTTGTATTGCAGGGGACAGGCGTTGGCCGACTTCCACGCATTGAGTGCCCGGTGGCCATCCTCACCAACGAGTGGACCGCCAGCTCGGGAGAAGCCACGCTCCTGTGTTTCCGTGGCCTGGATTACGTCCGCGTCTTCGGCCGCCCCACCGCAGGTTATGCATCGGCCAACCAACCCTTCCTGCTGCCCGACGGCGCCCAACTGGTCCTCACCATCGGCTGCGACGTAGCCCGCACCGGGGAAGTTTTCTGCGACAACCCCATTGCGCCGGATGTCCTCACCGACACGCCCCTGGAAGCAGCGCTGGATTGGCTTCACGGCCAGGAATAGCCGCCCTTCGGCTTTCGGCCTTTGGCGGCGGCCGGCATTAAAGATTTGCCCCGTGAAATGTAAGTTGTTGATTTCCTGCAAGTTGCGCAAAATAGCTTAGTCGAAATTGAGTAAACTATTTTCGATAAACGCCTATCTATCAGTAACTTACATTTCACGGCTGGCCGGTGGGTGCAAAATGCTCATTCCACCTCTCAATAAAGTTGGGCCCGTTAAGTTCCTCATCTGATGCTGTATAGGGAATAATCAACTCAAGAACATCATCACTGGTGATACCGTAACCGGCATAGCAGTTCTTAAGCATAATATACTTAAATCTACAGGCATTGTTTGTCGCGTTGTCATAGGCCTCCTTACAAAGACCGGAGAGCAAAGAAGATACAGCTTCACGGCTTCTCATCCATTTCTTCCAAGCCTCCATTTCATTCAATAGGGCTTTCTTTCGCTTGGGAACCGGATAGTGGTACCCGTCATCTTTGAAAGAGCCCATAAAACGCCGATACTCTTTCAATACCTTCTCTTGAGTGTATGGCGCCTGTTTCTTCAGCTCGTAAGAACCTATTACACTCCGGCGGTGACGAACCTCATAATCCAGGCTGTCAGTCAACGCAAAATAGAAATCGGCAAATGAGGTTTCACGCTGCTCGGCATCGTCCTTCAGTATGCCCGAAATGGCCATGCCCCAGGCCGATCCGTCAAAGCCATCTTTGTCGCCGTCTATCATCTTGAAAGCTTCGAATACTTTGCTGTGATAGCTCTGATATGCCTGCTCTTCGTCGGCCAGTGCTTTTGCCACAGGAGGGCTGGCATGTCGGATAGCCTCCCGTACCATTAGCTCGGTATAGACTTCCTGCAAGGAAGCCGTGAGCCATGCCCAAAGGTTATATTCAAACTGAACACCAGGCTCGTAAGCACACAACTCCTGTATAGTATTATTTAAGTAGTAGAATCGGTCATATTCGGAATCCGGCTCATAAACCTGGTCCCAATCGTATTGGCGCAATCTCCATAAAGTGAGTTCCAGGTCCTTACGATAAGAATCGTCATGGAACCAGAGTTCAATGAGGTCATGCGCCGTTACGTACTGATTCATGTTTCGATACCCGTTAGGTACGCCATCCTTATTTCCAGACTTGAACGGATTCTTTTCCTCGCAGAGTTTCTTCCACGATTCAATCTGTCTTTCGGTGGGCGCATCAAAGAGATAGTCATTTCCATCATAATCGGCCCAGAAATGAAAGACCTCACAGGTGTCATTCCACTCACCGTCAAGTTCCTTGTAGTAAATGGGTGTCTCTTTTTCCTGCCCAACAGAGATGTCCAAATCAGTATGATTCCGGTTCTGTCTTGGCCCACAGCAGATAGCCCCCAAAAGGGGAAGTATAAACATAAGTTTCTTCATCATCTTTGCTCGTTTTTTATTACCAATACTCTATTTCCCGTATAATTGTAAACAGTACTTTGCCGTCAGATATCTCCCGGCTCACAATCCAATTGCCTTCCTCGTCATCTTCATACTCATAGATGAAGTTGCAATGGAACACTTCACCCTCCTCAACGATGCCGGAAGTTGATTCGCATACTTTGCGTTCATTGACGTGCCTCTCCCTGGAGCGGAATGCTCTTCGCTCTCCATCTATGGTCTCAAAAACGGTCCATGCCGATTTACGTGTAAGCTCTCCGGCGGAATTGTAGTAGAATCTCTCAAGGCTGTCATAATCTGACTCCTGGTTGTAGTGGTGTACAAGCCGAAGCAGTCCCCGCTTGTTATACTCTTCCCGAGTTGTCTCGCGCCTAACCCGCCCATCCCGATAAAGGGTTTCCTTCTTCCACGTACAGACCTTCCCCTCGTTACTCCAGTCACACCATTCGTCGGCATAGAGGTCCGTGGGGATTAAGAAGTAATCTCCTTCACCGGTCCAGTGGCGATAGACCAGATTGCCGTCCAAGTCATAGGTGTATACGAGCGTCCATCGGGCGCCGTTAGGGCAGTTGTGGATTTCTTTGATTAGGGGACCTCCTTCCCTTTCATAAAAGTACTGAGTCATAACGGTATAGAACTCTTCCGTTACCTTCTGTCCGTTCTTGTTGTATACTAGTTCGGAAACAAGGTTGTCCTCCGACCGAACCACAGGTTCATCGGCTTCGAAGGAATACACGCGCATATGCTTGACCATTTTTTCCATAGGCTACAACTTAAAGCATTCTTTCCAGGTCAGCTTACTGCCATCCTTATGAAACAATTCTATTCTTCCCAGATATTGTTTTTCTTTGCGGTTCTGCCGCAGCCGACCATAAGGAAGGCCAAAATAGCCAGGCTAATACTATTGATTCTCATAGTTCGTTTATTTGTTCTTCTATACGGAGATTTTGGGATATCTTACATCTACGCCTTTCCTTTTCTTTTCCTTCAACAGTTTTGCTATGCGCTGCGTTTCCGCATCGCATCTGGGGCAAGTCCCGAGGCAGAAAGGATTCGGGCGTGGGCAAGGGCTCTCATTGTACTCCAGCCCATTCAGTTCACAAGTTTCTTTTCTTATCTGCCGAAGCAGATTGCATTTCTCAATCCCAGTCATCCCAATTGATTCTTTCTCCATTTTTTAAATCTTCGAACGCGCCCATTTCAGGTTTCAACCATTTTCTGAGCTCTTCTTCCAATTGCTCTTGTTTCTTCTTCAATTCCTCGCCATCGGTGTTTTTATGAGCATCAGTTGGGGAGACAAGTGCTCCCATTAATCTCTCTTCGTTAAAAAAGAGTCGCTCATTCTTCGTATACGTTAGAGTCTCATATTTAATGTGCAATGATTCCAGCTCTTCAAATGACTTTAACTGATCTCCGAAGTCGTTGTACCTGTCGATTAATGGAATACGGGCAAGTATTTCACCTCTTTTCTCTTGATTGGCCAAGAACCTAAGGTTCTCTTTCACCTGTTGGTTACTTTTGCCGGTATAGCGTTCATATATATCCGGATTCATATCCTTGATGTCGACATAGCAGTAATCGATAGCGCCGATGAGAGCTTCAACGTGTTTCTGAGGAACGTTGAGCGAGGTTTCTATGGCAAGAGTCCATTCCGGCGGGCATATCTCTCGGAACCGGACAATGAATTCACTTTGCAATGCGGGCTCTCCGCCGCCGAACGTGACTCCGCCACCCGTTGCCTGGAAGTACATATCGTCCTTTTCAAGGACTTTAAGGAGGGAGTCCGGTGTATACCATTTCCCAACGTTGGATGAAAGGGCCTCTTTATTGATGCAGTAGGCACAGTTCAAGGGGCATCCGCAGAATCCTACCAGAGCGCGAATCCCGGGCCCGTCCTGGTCCCGGGCACCGTCTATCTGAAATATCTTTGCTTTCATTCGTTAATACTTTGTTCTTTCTCAAACACCATCAAAGCAGTCATAAACTCTGCCCACACCTTCCATGCGGAGCCACTTTCGTTATAAGGATTGCCGAAGCTGCGGATAGCCTTGATCATTGCATTATCCGTCAGGCTGATGTCCGCCAGCAGTGCTCCTATTGCGCCAGCTTTGTCTATAAGGTGATTGCCGAATTCCGGGCACTCAACGGCTATCTGATGCATTAAGACATATATTTTATCGTATCTCCGGAGCTCATCCATCAGTGTGTTGATGCAAGAAGCCCATACCTTCATAGGGAGCCTCTCCCAGTGCTTTAAAGCTGTCCACAACACTTTCCGATGGTGGTTTGTGGGTACGTTCCATTCCAAATCGGAATTACATAAAAGGAACAGGTCATTCAGGACATCATCGTACTCTTCCCATTGCTGTAGTTCCTCATGGCACCTTAGTTTTAAGTAGAGTATGTTAAATGAATCCACATGAGGTCCTATTTCATTGATGAGTATCAAGGCTTTTTCCACATTGTTAGAGTAGAAACTGAAGCACGCCGCCAGGAATGTCGTGAATTTCCCGTTTCTCATGTTAATATCCTCATTACAGAGAACAAAACGGTCATCAACCAGCAGGTTGAAGAATCGGCACAACAATTCATAGGACTTGGTCTTATCACCTTTTCTAGCACATTGAACGGCGGTTGCGAAAAGGAATCCGACTGCTTGATCGGTTTGATTATTCTCGAGCGCCGTTTTGAGAAATTCGCCAAGGTGGAGCTCCATTTCGAACCGTGGGTAGTCGTTCACATCTCTCATGAAATCAACGACTGTTGGAGAGACGATGATGCTTCGGTATTGCAAGGGACGGATAAGCGTTAATCCCTCCAAAGACCTTAACCGGCTCAACGCAACATATGCCTGCCCTTCGCAGAAAGCTCCGCGTCCAAAATCCACGCAGGCACGTGAATAGGTCATAGACTGACTTTTGTGGATGGTTATAGCCCAAGCCACTTTCAGCGGGAACTGACAGATATAGCCCTTGACATCTGCAACAGTCTTTCGCTTGGAACGGTCATAACTGAGATCCGTTATCTCCCATTTGACTCGTTCTACTTTGACTAGTTCCGCCGTTTCCAGCGCAACCTCGATGTAATCATCCTCCATTTCCGTGACGATTCCCCTCGTCCCGTTGGCCCACTGGCCGACTTCGTCGTTTTTCGTGAAGACCACCTGCGCTCCGGCCTTCAGCGTAACATACTCGTCAACTGCATCTTTATATTCCCGGCAGTCGCCTTCGTAAGTGGCATGGTATGTCTTGGATGGACCATCCAGCATGGCCAGTCTTTGTTCATTGTACTTGTCCGCATCATTTCGGTAGCTGGTGAGGTTGATATGCAGCATTTCGTCGTCCTCGTATCCCACTTCTTGAACGCGACTGTTAATGGCCTGCAGGTCGCCTTGTTTTGCTTCCCCGAGCCGGATATTTTCCAGAATGGATACGAATGCCTTGTCTTCCTGCCGGTACACCTTTTCAAACTCAATCTTGGGAATAGAATCTGAATCGATACACCTTGCCGAGAAGAAATGATAATCTGTATCTCCGTAGAGCTCCTCAAGAAGGGGTCGCTCGTCCTCGGTAACCACGGGTGACAACTGGAATAAATCTCCCACAAAAATCATCTGCATCCCTCCGAATGGCGCGGTGGAATGGAATACCCGGCGCAACATGCGGTCTATGCCGTCCATGAGGTCACAACGAACCATGGAGACCTCGTCGATAATGATTGCATCAGTCGGCGGACAGTTCCAACCGCCCAATAGTTTTTCACTGCACTTCCTCGGCATCTTTCCATAGTCATTGGGCCCCAGAATGCTCAGCGGAAATCCGAAGAAGGAATGGATGGTTTTCCCGCGGGCATTCAGGGCAGCTATCCCCGTGGGTGCCAAGATAACGAATGACTTGTTGACACTCTGCAGCACATTGCGGATAAACGTGGTTTTACCGGTCCCGGCCCTCCCCGTAATGAAAAGGCTGGAATCGGTTTTTTCGATGAGTTCGTAAGCGTATCTCATCGGCAAATTGTTCTGGTCTATGTCGTAATCTCGCAAGTACATGTGAAAGTGCTATCGTGATTATTTCATTTATAACTGATACACATACGTGCTAACGATTCCATTCGAACATCTTAGGTGGAATGCTGCAACCCATATTGGTTTCCCGATAGGCGTGCTATTGCTTACTTCATACCTGACAATCAGATCGGTAAATTTAGCGATGGAACACAAATATAAGGACTCTTCATCTGTAATGTCATGACGAGGGAATAAATCGACCGCAATTAACTCGTTCCTAATACCGTCTTTGTATTTATACATCATCACTTGAGCCACAAAAGAAGCGCGCCCTGCCTCTTTTCCTGGATAAATCTTGAAGCGGACATCACGGATGATACAGCCCTGAACAGCAAGGATCGTCGATAGCTTGTAGTATACGAAACACTCATCCCTGCCAATAGGGTGTAAATTAGGGTTGGGGATTAAGTTTACCAGATCATCTCTAAGTTCCATAATCATTACCTCATTTAAAACGGACATTAGTGTGATATGTTAATAAAGTATAAACGTTTTTTGCCATTAAGCAAGGTCATCCCAGTCGTTGAACTTACAGTACAAGCTAATGTTCCCTTTATAGGTCAACCTCCCCACATGCTCCTGTACGATTTCAGTCAGTGGTTTCTCGGCGAGCTCCTTTGTGGAAGAGTACCATTCAAGTGTTATCGAACTCTGGCCACAATGTTCAGATATGGTTAATTTGGCCGATACTTTATTGTCCTTAAGACATTTTTCTGTCTTGAAAGGCAGTTCAACGTCGCCATAGTATTCCTTTTCGTCCATCAACTCCGGCTCAAAACAGAAGATTCCTTTGAGCCTTCCCGCCTCAATGAGTGCTATTCTTTCCTCTATCTTACGCATGTAATGACGCGTGGCACCAGAAAGCCGTCCTTCGATAAGACCGCTATAAGTAAAACAGGTGTTTACACCCTCTACGGATGCAATAACTCCATCTTTAAAACTTGCGATGAATCTCATAAGTGGTTAAATATTAAATTCTTTACTGAGCCTATCGTACTCATCAAGCGACTTTAGTTGATAGATATCTTTACAGAATTCCATCTGACGAATGACCCATTCTCGACTTCTTCTACCGAACCAGTATCGTTCAGAATCCTTATAACTTTGGAACAAAGCAGGACCATATTGAGGCAATTTATCTGTGACTCCATAACTGACATGCTCCCCCGTTTCGAGATCCATTGCCATCCATTTGTATTGAAGACATTCCTCACCATTTATAACAACAGTTTGACTTATGGGTTCGGTTAATGCCTCCAAATAAAATACGGGGCCGACGGTACGGTTTCGTTCTATAAAACGCACTCCGGGTTCAATGTTAACTTTATCACCTTTAGATGGTACTATCATAGCTTTAAAAGATTTTTTCAACTATAGAACAGCGTTTCCCATAATCTGTCTTGCTACGCACTTCATTCAGAACCTTATGGAATATCTTGGGAAATGGCAGCATGACCTTATCGGCAATCCACTTGGGAATCTCCTTGTAGTATGCCTCAGCAATCCCTCCAGTGATACAGGCCAGCGTGTCGGAGTCCCCGCCGAGTGACACGGCCTTCCGGATGGCATCTTCAAAGGATTCAGAGTCCAGAAAGGCAATGATTGCCTGCGGAACGGTTCCCTGGCAGCTATCCTCCCAGTCGTATAAGGAATGCCAGTATTCCCAGCTTTTGTGAAGGTCATACCCATAACGGCCCTCGATATAACAGCGAATATCCTCCTTGCTCTTCCCTGTGCGGGCAAGAAAGATAGCGGCCGCCGTTGCCTGAGCGCCTTTGATTCCCTCCGGGTGGTTATGGGTGATTGCCGCTGAGATAGCGGCAACACGCTCGGTCTCTTCCAGGGTATCAAAGAACCAACCCACTGCCGATACCCGCATGGCGGAGCCGTTCCCAAAGGAGTTGTAGGGATGCCTTCCACGTGGAGAGTTATAATGAGGTCCAGCCGATTCCCCGTCGAAGGTTAGCAAACTTTCCGGGAAAAACAGCCAACGGTAGAATCCCCCTCCGTACCCGCCCATCGGGCATGGACAATTCTCGGCAAAAAGTACCATGCTATCTTCCAAGGCCTCAAAGGAGTGCGTGGGGTCTTTAAGCAGCCAAAATGCGACAGCCATCGTCATGACGCTATCATCCGTAAAAGCACTGCTGCCTTCAAACAGATTGAAGTTATAGTCCTTCGTATTGAAGAACTCATACACCGACCCAACGGTGTCGCCTGTAATTGCTCCTAACATATTTAACTTTCTCTAATTCTTTTGTTTTATGTGTCTTGATGATAGCGGCTATTGTTCTTCGATGTTTTTGTCCAGTACTTCCCAGAACTTTTGGGGCGGGGATGTCCATACTACACTTTTCTACACCCCAGTTTCATCGTACTCAATTATTCTGACGTTTTCGTAAACAAGGAATCCCATGGCGTCCCGGCAGGTCTTACGAATCCATCTCCCTTCATCATCATATTGGTATTCATAGGTCCTTGTCAACAACCCATCACTGAACTCTTCTTTTACGTTCTCATGTTCGTCATACAGTTCGGTATTTTTGTGGGTCAATGGGAGCTCGTCATCTTCGTTCTTGTTGATGTATTCGGCTCTGACAAGCTTCCCATCATCATCGTAGAAGTATTTTTCGCGGTGGATGGCTTCATCCTTTTGTTCACCCCCATACCATCGTTCAAGAAGCTGATGGCGCACGTCGTATTCCTCATACATGCAAGCTTTATCCTCGGTCCCGTCGGGATGATGAACCCGCACTTCGCGCCGACAAATGCGTCCATTGTCCTCCCAGCAGTACCATTCGTCAAGAGAGTAGCCGGTTGGTTCATACTTGTCATCGTCATCTCTTGCGAAGAACTCGGGATCATAGAGTAGAACATTCTGATACTTGGGAAGGTAATGAGGCCCCAGCTCGCGCTCTTCCATGTGAATGCGGAGTAAAGCCCCATCCGGGTCATAGCTGTATTCCCAGATTTCTCTCGTCCCGTCATATTTGTCCCGTACCGTTATCACAAGCCGGTTGTCCTGGTCATAGGTGTAGGATGCTGGCTCGCCCCATTCCATAGCAGTTGCTATGAGGCCGTTAGGACCGTAATAGCCGATGCACTCTGGCTCATAGGAGCTCACATCCGCAGGTGCCGGTCCATTGAATTCGTAATAGTTGAGTTTCTTTATTGTTTTACTCATTGCAATTCCTTTTCTCTCAACCTATCATACAGCCCTCTTCCTTCATCCGACAGCGAATCCGGTAATGCGTTAAGCGCATCCTGGTATCGCCCGGCCTCCCAGTAGCAGAAAGCCAGCCTTTCTTTCGCATCATTCGCATAAGGCTGAAGGCCGATAGCGATAATGGCCTTCCATTCCCTTTCTTCGCTGGAGGTATTCCCGAGAAAGTGATAACAATTGGCTTTTGTCCAGTGGGCCTTGCACGCCGACTCCGTATCTCCCGAAGAGATGGTCAGTGTGATGCATGTGTCTGCATAGACCTTGGCCCTATCATAAGAGGACCTGGCACAGTAGTACTGGGCCATCAGGTGATATGCCCTGGCATCATGGTCTTTGTCCATGATGAAATCCAGATGCGCTTTATATGCCCTCCAATCCGCTTCAGTTTGAATGAGCTTCGGATACGACGAATCTTCCTTGGCTATATCGACAACCGAAGTACGATTCCGCAATCCGCAGGCCCAAAGCACCATTAGTAAACTCAAAGCAAGTAACTTTCTCATAACCTACAGTTTAAAGCACTCTTTCCGGGAAAGCTTGCTGCCGTCCTCATGGCGCAATTCAATCCTTCTATACAGCGCAATACATAGGTAAACGTTGACAGGCTGGATGATAAGCAGTGAAGCGAAATACCAGTCGTTAATCCTGCCCATCCAATTGACCAGACATCTTAAGAACACCTGAATTCCAATAACGATAACCACCCACTTGAGCCACTTCTGACTTCCTATCCATTGGCCCATTTGGGTAAATGCGAGTACCGCAGCCATATAGACAGCCACAATCTTCAGAAGAGGCTCAGTTGCGGCCATAAGCCAACGTAAGAGCCGCCACATATCCTCGAATTGGGGTTGAGCTGCGTTGTGCCAATAAAGCCGATCACTTGCAACGGATGCCGCTACATCACAGAAGGTGAGTACAAGTAGAAAAGCCAGTAAATACCATCCCTTGTAGTTCCGGGCTGATTTGAGGGTCTCTTGCGGGGCGATGAAACCTAAACAGAATAAAGAAGTGTATAGGTTGGGGATTGATGTGGTCAGCCACGTCTGTGCCTGTATATAGCGGTACAAAAAGAGCAATGCCGCTAGTAGTATAGGCACCTGAATCCACCACCTCGTCTTTGGCCATACAGTCCGCAACAGCAGACCGCCCCAAAAGAACATCAATCCCCATGCAATCCCTGGAACATAATGGAATCCCGGGATTGGTGACGCGTAGCTGGATGCGTATCTCCACATGATGGAGTTGGCTAAGATTACAAGTAGTGAGGCCCCATATACCAAGAACGAGGCATTCTTTAAGGTCGTATAGTTTTCATTCATAGTAAGTTCTCCTCCATCATTTTGTCGACGATTTTCTTGAACGTTGTTTGCGAAAGCGAGGACATGACTTCATCGTCTAAGTAGTATGTAATGCACATGGCGTATTGTGGGTTATCATAAGGGAAGAAGCCAACGAACGAGCCTGTTCTTAAGGAACCTTGATCCTCAATACTTCCATAGAATGGAATCCGGCCCTTGTCCAGTTCACCATATCCTGTTTTCCCTGCAACAGGTGCAGAGCAATCTTTCAACCTAACGCCTGTTCCATTCAGCACGTTTTCCCTCAGCAGTGCTTTTATAGCATTCGCAGTTTCTTCTGAACATATCCGCTTCTTGGTAACGAGGCTATGCCACGGATTTTTTCCGTTATTAGTGATGCTCCCGAAGAAGTTCAGGATCTGCTTTTGAGAAATCAGAATGTCTCTTCCGTCGGCTATTCCTGTTGTGTTTCGTTTTAGATAATCCTCATAATAATAAGGAGGTCGATAGTATGCCGGTGATGTCCCTAAATAGTCGGTTAGCTGCTCAATAAACCCGTGAAAAGAACTTCTCGCCCAATAATTCTTCAACATATTCATATCATCCAGCACATATCGGTCTGTAACGTAGCGGGATGACATCAAGAAGCCCTCCCGGATTGAGATCGAGTCACGTCCGTACGTACGTTCATAATCCTTGATGTGAACATCATCCGGCCAGGCATTGGAGCAATTCAAGAGTTCCGGAAGAACGCCGTGGTTTGTAGGAAACTGCTTATCTGGCGTAATCCGTCCCTTTTCTAGATAGTATGTAAGAGTTACCGTCTGCATAATCCCCCCGGGGGAAACAGGCATACGGTCTATTTGATACGAGCAATCATCGTACACTTGTTTGTCGTCTCGCCATACAAACACAACAGAGATAGGTTCTTTCCTTGAACCAACCTTTGAGATACTTGCCATTCCAGCCAAGAAACCAGAGCTGCTTTCTAGTTCTGCAGCGACGGTATCTGCAAGAATTGACTTCAACTTATCAGATTGTTCATCCTTGCTATTGCAGGAGCAAACCATTCCGCCAATAAGCAGAAGGAGAGGTATTAAGTGACGCGTTTTCATACTCGTTTATTCATTCGTTAGAATCCAAGAATCATTAGGACACACTCTAGTCCCTCTAAGCTTATTGAGGTTATTAAGCGCCTCTTCCAAGTCGTTCGTGGGGCAGATGACCACAGCTAATAGCCCATTCTTGAAAGAAACAATCTGGGCCTTGTATCCCATTCCCTCAGAGTATTCAACCCTTTTATCGGCATATGCTTTATGACGAAAGGCACCGATAACAATGGCATACTTTTCAGCAAAAGGAATCTCCGCTATGCCTCCAAGTTTTGAGGGACGAATTATGGAAGTGCTATCTATAGCTGAGGTTTGAACTGTAACGGTATTTTGCTTTATCTGCTTGGATTGAGCAAATCCACAGTTGAAAACACTGGATGCAACAATTGTTGTTATTAAAAGCTTTTTCATTTCCAATTCATTTTAAAACGGCAGGCCCAAGGCTACCTTTCACGCCTCATAAACCTGGGCCTTTTAATGCCGTTGTTATTCCGTAAACCTCCCTCTATTAAGCAGATTGGCATCTTTCATACGAGACTCGAGGTCCAGTCTGTTTGAATAGCCCCTGAAGTACTTTTCAATCATGAGTGAGCCGATAGGCCCGGCGAACGATGCCCCATATCCGCCGTTTTCAATGTAAACAGCGATAGCAATCTTGGGATTATCCTTCGGCGCAAACCCGATGAATACACTGTTGTCCGGGCCGTTGTAATTTGCCGCGGAGCCACACTTCGAGCAAACATCCAGGCCATCCAGGTGCGTAATCCATGCGGCTCCTCCTGTCCCAGGAGCAGAATTAGCCGACCTCCACATTCCCATAATGATACTGGAGAAGTTTTCCCTTGCTAATCCGCAATCAATTCTTTCTGGTTGAACATCTGTAGAAATAAAGGGTGTGTAGTAGTACCCGCGATTGGCAATAATGGCGGCAAAATTTGCGAGTTGAAGAGGAGTCACAAGTATATCATCTTCTCCATTTGCAAGGCGCAGAGCCGTCTTTGAGGTGACCAGCGTCGAACCGAATGTCCGCTGGTATTTTAGTGAGCCCGGAATGAATCCTGGATTCTCACCCGTAAGTGATAATCCAATCCGATGGCCAAATCCCAAACTCCCTACGACATCTTTCCAGTGTTCAAGAGCAACATCTAGACTCTCATAAGAAGGATTCTCAATGATAGAGGAAAAAGCTAGACACGAATAGGTATTGCAGTTCATCATGACTGATTCCTCAAGATTTACTACTGTCTGATGTCCATGGCAGGGCATTCTGATTCCATTGTCAAGCACATAACCCTTGGTACACGTCACCTCTGTCTCCTCACTCAAAACGCCATCATTGAGGCCGATAATGCCATTAACTATAGAGAATACGCTCCCGGCCGGATATCCGGCACGAAAACACCTGTCCCCGCCGGGGTGGTATTTCTCGGGTGCCCCAGAGTCACTACCCGGAGATGACACCTTCGCGAATATAGCTCCTGTTCTGGGGTCTATTGCAACGATTGCCCCAACCTTGTTCTGAAGCAACTCCTCTCCATAAGCTTGAAAAGAGGGGATGATAGTTGTCTCGCTCACTGACTCATGGTTATCGTTCGATGGCAAGCTGGACTCATAGGCTGGTAATTCTTCCAGCACATGACAACCAACGAGCAGTAAGGGGAGGGCGAGAATCGCAAGTATTCTATTAATCATAGTGGATGGGGATTAAGATTGTAATCTCTTTGTCTCTTTATACATGTCATCCTCCGCATTCATCATGCGGTCAATGTAGTCCTTCATCATTTCTACCTTTTCTTCTTCGCGGAGAAGAATAGTCGCCATGTCGAAAGACTCAACGGCGTCGTCAAGCTCTCGGATGTATTCGGTGAGATTCTCCTTGAAAACCAGATAACGGTCCTCGCGAAGACACAGAGTAAAAGCTATAAGATTCTCGTCCTCACGTGATGCCTTCACGAGGTGTAACTTGTCATTGACGGCGTTCATGGCCGAGAATAAATCGACAAGGGTAAACTCTGTCCCAAGGTACGACCTTGCATCTACATACCTTGAAATGAAAATGCAAGGAAGCTTTGTGCAGTTGATGTAATACCAGTCTTTGCCAACCCGGAACCTGAATTCTGCAGTCCCAGTAGGTCTGTATTCAAAGCCGTGGTTCCTCAGTGCAAGTTGCACCGTGGCCATAGAAAGATGCCAGTAATCCAGACTCATGATAACACTTTGTTTTCGGGTTGATTGGCAGGCATAAAGGGATTGGCTGTAACAGCGGCATCCCTTTTCTCTTTCACCAAGTTTTCATAAATCTCGTTCATACGGTTCTTCCCCTCATAGATAAGGCCGATGTAACGCGTGAGGTTATCCCGGAGGCTAGAATAGTTCCGATCCATAGCGGCCACAAAGAAGCGGAGGTCACAACGCTGCGCGTCTTCATAGAAGATGGCTTTGATCATAATGAGGTCATCAGACATCAAGTGAGCAGCGTGCTTAAGAAGATCCATCTCCCATTCCTTGGTATCCACACTGTAGTCCCGCACGACAAAGATCTGCGGCAGACGTTCGGTGTCGATTAGGAAGAGCTCTCCAGAGACCATAAACCGGACCCATTGCTCGTCATTTTCTGGTACGTACCCCGCGAAGCGTACCGCCTCCATAACCTGCTCAATAGTCAAGGGTTCATCTGGAGCAGGGGAGGCCGTGTTCTGCATCTGCTCAGTCATCTGGCTGATTTTGGCGTTCAGCCAGCCGTTCTCTTCAAGAAGTTTGTCGTTCTTTTTGTCTTCCCGAATGAGAAGGAAGAGCATCACCGCGCTAATCGCTGCGAAGAAAATAATTGCGATTAGCATGGCTCTAGTGCTTGATAATGAGTTTGTTGTTCTGGTTGTCGATAGTAATCGTGCCGAAGCGCTCCATAGCACTCTGGCCAAGGAGCAGGGGAGCCTTCTGGCTCTTCACGACAGAGGCGTCCACGTTGTGCAGAACAGCATCGCCAATCTTGACTTCACGCAAGGTGATGGTGGTCCCTTCGCTGATCTGACCATTAGCAATCTGGTAGTACTTTTTGCCTTTAATGTCCTTCTCAGACAGGTATCCATTCTTGAACATAAAGTTGGCCTCCACAGATGAGATGGTGACATCGGACGCGCCGGTATCGAATATCATCTGAAGAGGGAGTCCGTTGATGTCACAGGGGATTTCGAAGGTGCCGCCCGGATTGCGCTTGACCGCAATCTCAGTAATTGTTTCTTCTTTCTCCGGCAAGGCCAACTCGAACTCCTTCAGGTATTCGGCGTGCTTAGCCTCATATTCTTCAATCAGGGCTTTGAACTCCGGCAGGTCGCGTACGGCATCCATATCGTCGTCCAGACGGATGTGGGCGAAGCTGCGGTAGCCCTTCTCAAAGGATGCGCGAAGGGCGGCAATGGACTCTTCTAAACGTCCCATACGGGAATAGAGGCAAGCACGATCATAGTAATGGCCGGCATCTTCCGGGTCAGAGTCAATGATTTTGTTCATCCATTCCTCGGCTTCCTGGTCACGTCCCAGGAAGTGCAGGGCATACTGGCGGCAGCTGCCGTTTTCTGCAGTTGTGTCAATCTGAATTACCTTCTCAAAGTCGGCATCGGCTTCGGTCTTGTTGCCTTCCAGAAGAAGTAATTCCCCGCGCATCAGATAAAGATAAGGATAGTCCTCAGACATCTCCAGCCCCATGTTATAGTCCTCAAGAGCCTTCCTACGGTCACCCTTCATCTCATAGCACCAGCCGCGCTTGTAGTAAGCATATGCTGACTTAGGGGAGTCTTCGATGGCCGCACTGAAATCGGCAATAGCGGAGTCCAAGTCGCCGGTCAGGCGGTAATAATCACCCCTCTGGACAAGTTCATTCCAGTCCGCTTCCTTTTCCATTATCTTAGAGATATCAGCAACGGCCATTTCGTTCAAACCCAACTCACTGTAGCAGTTGCTTCGGTAGAGATTGATTTGGTCGTAGTGACCGAATTCTGCCTCCAACTCATCGTAGGCCTTTACGGCTTCGGCGTATTTATGCGTGTTCTCGTAGAACATACATAGGAAATATTTCCACTGGATAGGGTTCTCACTCTTTTTGATGCGGCTTTTCAGGCTGGCCTCTGCATAATTGGGGCGTTTAACTAGGATCTCACAGATTGAGCTCAAACTGGCATCATCGTTCTTGTCGAACCAGTCCAGGCCAGCGTCAATGGCCTTGGTGGTTTCCCCAAGCTTATCGTAGGTTTGCATCTTGAAGCGGTACACCTCAGCATAGTCGGCGTCCAAACGCTCGCACTTCTCAAGGAGTTCCACGGCCTCCTTATACTGCTCACGGTCAATCATGTTGCGCGCCATGCCAACCATGGCACCACCATCGGCCTCGTTCTCCTTGAGCATCTGACGGTAGATTGCATCCGCGCCATCAAGATCTTCCAGATAGTATAGCGCTTGGGCATAGTCGAAGGCGATGCTTTGGAGATTCTCCTTGTTGTCCTTCTTGGCTAGTTCATATGCAGTCTTGAGGGCTGCGGCGGTATTCGCTTTGTCCCCCATGTCGTCATAGATGTAGGCCTTCCACCAGTGGATTGAAGAGGTCTGCAGGTCCGTCTTCTTGGGTTTGTTTACCCGAAGGACGTGATTGAGATCTTCAAGGGCGCGGCCGTAGTCCTTCTTCTGGCGATAGAGCCTCATTCGCAGCATCAGAGCATCCACGTTGTCCGGGGTCTCCTTGAGCTGTTTGTTCACGAGGTCAAGTGCCTTAGCTTCGTCTTTCTCCTCGTTCAGGATCTCGTAGGCCTTCTTGAGGTTGTAGTCGTTCTCGGGTTTGTTTTTCTGGGCGTAGGCGTTGACGCTCAAGATGGACAGTAAAGTAATAGCAAGGAGAGTAATAATGTTTTTCATGTGCGTGAAAGTTGTTTATGGTTAAGGTTTAGTGCGCTATCGGCCTATGATCTTGCCAACTTCTTTGATGAAAGTACGCCCGATTTTGCGTTCGAGGCCCTGCTTAGTGAGAGGAATACCAGTAGCCCTGGCAATATTCCTTTTGAGGACGTCGATGCCTAAGGCACGACGAGGAGAGAAAGAGGTTCCGGGGATTCCAAGTATCTTCATATGCGGTGTCGTTTTAAATAGTAGTGCAAAAGTAGGTACGGTTTGCGAAGCGTTTCTTCGCGTTAATTGGAAAAGAGGAATGTTTCCCCATTGGCCGAAACGGAAATCGGGTTCTCCTTCGAAACTGAACCTTCAATCAGTTTCATCGTCAGCGGATTGATAATACCGTCATTGATCGCACGTCCAACGGGTCTTGCACCATACTGAGGCTGATAGCTTCTTCTGGCAAGCAAATCGAGAGCTGCTTCGTCGAAGGAGACATTCATTCCGTTACCGGCAAGCTTGCTCACCAGTCTCTCAAGATGAAGCGCACAAATCTTCCTAATCGCCTCTTCGTCCAGCGGCGAGAAGTTGACAATGTCATCAATGCGGTTGATGAACTCGGGGGCCAGCCTGGTCTTCAACTCTTCGAGACGGATGTTCGAAGTCATGATGATAATTGTATTCTTGAAGTTCACCGTGCGCCCCTGGCCGTCCGTCATACGGCCATCGTCAAGTACTTGAAGGAGCGTCTCAAACACCTTCGGGTGGGCTTTCTCAATCTCATCAAGAAGGACTACGGAGAAAGGCCGACGGCGTACCGCCTCGGTAAGTTGGCCACCCTGATCGTAGCCAACGTAACCCGGAGGCGCGCCAAACAACCTGGACACGGCGTATTCCTGCTGGTATTCGCTCATGTCTATCCTGACAAGCATATCCCGGCTGTTGAATAGGTACTCAGCAAGCGTTTTGGCAAGTTCCGTCTTTCCGACACCGGTAGTTCCCATAAAGAGGAAAGAACCTATCGGACGGGCAGCATCACCGAATCCCATCTTATTCCGGCGTATCACTTTGGACACAGCGGAAACAGCCTGGTCCTGCCCGATAACCGAGTGGGAAAGGATGTCTTCAAGGGAAGCCAGCTTGCTTGCCTCATCCTCGCGGAGCCGGTTAACCGGGATTCCAGTCCACGCAGTGACCACGCCACGGATGTCCTCATCGTCAAGCGAATCTTTCAAAAGCGGAGAGTCGGAAGCCGTGGAAAAAGAGGAGATCTCAGCACGGAGTGCATCTATCCTGGCTTTTAGAGACACGGCTTCCTCGTAACGTCCCGCGCCCTCGGCCTCTTCATATCTGGTCCGGAGGCCTTCCATCTCATCACGGCGCTGCTGCAGGAGTTCAAGATGCTCCCGTTCGTTGCGCCATTTGGCATTCAAGGCATTCTCCTTCTCACGGAGGTTGTCAATCTCCGAGTCAAGTTCTGTCAGATCGTGTTGTCTCTCATCCTGGCGCAGGGACTCCCTCTCCATCTCCTTGGAGCGGATAAGCCGGGAAAGTTCATCCAGCTCGACAGGTACCGATGAGCGCTCTATTTTCATACGGGAAGCGGCCTCATCCAGCAAATCAATCGCCTTGTCGGGAAGATAACGCCCGGCAATATATCTTCTGGAAAGGCGTACTGCGGATACGATTGCCTCATCAAGAATCTTGATTCTGTGAAAGGTCTCGAAACGCTGTTTGATTCCACGCATAATAGTGATGGCGGCATCCTCGTCCGGCTCATCAATAATCACCTTCTGGAATCGCCGCTCAAAGGCCTTGTCACTCTCGATGTACTTCGTGTATTCATCCAGGGTTGTAGCGCCGATAACACGAATCTCGGAACGGGAGAGTTCGGGCTTGAGGATATTGGCGGCATCCATGGCACCAGCACCCCTTCCGGCTCCCACCAGCAGGTGCATCTCGTCAATGAAAAGGACGATTTGAGGATCTTCCTTCACATCTTTCAGGACTCGTTTGAGGCGGTCTTCAAACTGCCCCTGCATACTCGCTCCAGCCAACATGGCCGGGATGTCAAGCGCATACACCTTGATTCCCCGGAGTTCCTGGGGCACGTCACCTCTTACCAGGCGTTGCGCTAGGCCTTCCACGACAGCTGTCTTGCCGGTACCTGGAGGGCCGACGAGGACAGGGTTGTTCTTGGTCTTGCGAGAAAGGATCTGAAGGATGCGACGGGTCTCATCATCACGACCGATGACGGGCTCGAGTTTTCCCTCTTCCGCGAGGTGAGTCAAATTCCTGGCAAACCTCTTGAGCGATTTGGGCTCATGGGCATCTCCTGAATCCGACTCCTGGCGGACTATATTCCCTTCGCGGAAAAGACGAACTGCTTCTGCAACCTTCTCTTCCGTGATCCCAATCCGCCTCATCAACTCGCGAACTTCTCCGGGAACGGCAGACAACGCCCAGAATACGTGTTCCAGGGCGACATTCGAACTTCCACTATGGACGGCCAGAGTCAAAGCTTTCCCAAAGACGGTTTCAAGCTCGCGAGACATCGGTATTCCCTGAGGGGCTTCGAATCCCGGAAGCGGAAGCGCTCCGTTTATCAGCAAACGGAAACTGCCGGCATCAACATTCATCTGCTGCAGGATGAAAGAGACCATGTCGGCCCCTTCATCTATCATAGCAGACAGCATCACCAGAGGTGTAATCTCCGGGTAACGACTCTCTTTCGCAATGGCAAAAGCCCTGGAAACCGTGCTGCGGGTTTTATCGGTAAATTTTGAGTAATCCATAGTTCAATCTATCCAAATATGCCTGAGAATAAAGCCCCAAGAAAGGCGTAGAAAAGCAGTCTGACAAGGAAGAAAAGCACCTTTGTATGAGTATCTTTCGAATCATCATTCGATGAAGTGTTTCCTCCGTTTGCCGGTGTCGTAGTGCGAGGAGTTTGAGGATGATACTGTCTTTTGTCAAGCCCAGGCACATCCTCAAATTCTCCCGTTTTCTCATTGTAGCGGTACGGCATTACTGCAGGTCGATTTCAATATCGTCAAGACCGGCCACCTTTTCGTCAGTATCGCCTTCAAGCCGGATTGCTTGCGAGCAAATAGGACAGTGCTCCTCCTTCTCGATCTTGGCTCCGTACCATCTAAGGATAGTCGGCATACCACCGGCATTCGGCATCGGCTTCCAGTTGGCATAGTGACGTTCCCGGCGATTAGCCCACAAATAGTAATCGTAGATGAGTTCCTCCTCCAGCGAAGTGATGCCGGATTCCGTACCCTTAGAGAGTTCCACCAGGGAGAGTTTGACCATCATATTGCAGATGGGCTCGATGTCAGAGGATAGGCCGACCTGTACCATTGCCTCCGCATCCTCGGGTGACACGTAGGCGGCAATCCGGCCATCCCTGCGGGCTGAAGCCACATCGGAAATTTCCTCCTCCTGCAGATTCCCGGCACCAACCAGGCAACAGTAGCAAGGGCCGCCCGGGCGATAGCGAAACACATCACCGCCCTCAGCGCGGGTAATGGCCCGGCCGAAGATGCCGATTTTCTGCTTCTCCACAAGCGCCTTGGACAGGTTGAAACGGCTTGTGTTGTTGTCCGTCGCGCAGATGACGAGATCGGCCTTCTCCACCTCATTATACAGGAGTGGCAGATCCTCGTTGATGTTTATGGGGAACTTGTCCACCTTGGCGTAAGGATTCTTACCGAGGATTGCTTCCTCGATGACGTTCGTCTTCAACCGGCCGAGGTCATGGACAGTCGCAGTGTGGCGGGACAGGTTATGGAGTTCCACCCTGTCGAAGTCCATCAGGGCAAAGCTGCCGACACCGGCCTTCGCCAGCTCGATGGCGATCTGCGACCCGAAGCTGCCGAGGCCCACAATCATCACACGCTTGTTCTTGAGGATTCCCACCTCGAGGATGCCCTTGGAGCGCGAGAAGAGGTTCTCCTCGGAAGGAATGAGGAACACGTTACCCCTTTGCCAGTTGTCACCTTTGGCCGGAGAGACAGGCCGGCACCAGACTTCCGGTTCAGAATCTTTAAGCAGAACACAGAAGCGACACCCACGCATCCGAACATCAGACAGCTGGCTTTCATCACGAGTGTATATTCCCGGGATCTCAAGGTACATAGGGATCTTGGAAATCTGGTGTTTCAGCCTGATGTGGAACACGCCCTCCTCATCCACTTCTTCCACATAAGCGGGGATATAATTCTTTTTGGCAAGCGACTTGGCCGCCTTCTGCAGTTCATCCTCCCGGAGATAAACAATCGGGGTCACCGTATCGGCGGCGAATCCCTTATTGGTCATCTCCGTGACGACATCGCCTTCTCCGTGGTGAGTTCCACGGGGGACCTGGCGGAAATCGCCGGTAATAGGATCAAAGACAAGATCCTTCATGGAACTACCCTGATTGAGTCCTTCTTCGCGGACGTCTTCGGCCAAATTGTTGAGTTGCTGAGTGTTTGCCATAGTCGTGTGGTTTAATACTGGTGGTTTAAGTAATAGTCTAAGGGTTTACCGGTACGGAGGTGAGCCTCATACATTTCAAGCCAGAGGCGGCACTTGACGTACACCTTGTAGAGAGAAACCGCGGGTGTCCAGGATGCCGGGCCATAGTGGCAGATCCTTGTCCAACCCCTTTCGGCGGAGAGCGTATGCATCGCAGAACTCGCAGAGTTCATGTCGTTGCCTTTGGAGTCCTTCAGCATACGGGTCACGAAGACCTTGGGCTGAGCAAATGGGAAGCCATCGAGCGACATGTGCAGCGTGTACACATTGCCACTGTTTGTACGGGCGCCGATGCGGAGATACTGTTCTCCACTTGCTCCTTCCTCCATGTTGAAGAAGCGAAAGGCGTTAGCCGGAAATTTGCGCGAGAGCAGCGACCTCTCTGCATTGTATCTGTCTTTATCCATAGCTTAGTTCCTTACACGATGTTATTATAGTAGTGGTAGAAGGCCGCGGGAATACCTCTGACAGGTGACCAGCTGCCGTTAGGAAGTATCAGCTCCAGGCAATTCGAACGACGGACCTTGATCTTGGGAGCCACCCACGGGAAGCCTATCGGGAAGAGTATCTCCTGCTGGACTACATCGAAATACTCGATGCGCAACATAACTTCCCCTTTCTCGTTCAAAAGGACACGGACTTCAGGATTGGGGAAGCCACAGTTATCCTTTACATAGTTGATGATGTCGTTCAGGATGACCCTGTTCTCTTTGTCCCTCAACCAGTACCCGGGAGCATATTCGGGAAGGTTGCCCCTGCCCGTCGAGTCTTCCCGTCTCTGGAGGGTTGCCCGCGGATGAACAAGCACTCGTTCAAATTCACGGTCAATCAAAGACCTCATCGGACTTGCGGGCGCAATGGTTTCCCATTCGACCTGGGAGCAATGTTCTCCATCGCAGAGGAACGCCCCGACGGTAGGAGTATAGCCATTGAGGTTGCCTATGCAGAGAAGGAAACGGCCGAGCCCCTTCTCCCGGATCGTAGAGTTCATCGTATGGGCATCGTGGCTGCTCGGCTTGGCGAGTCCAAGGCGATGATGGGAATGCCATTCGCCGATGTGGTGCAAACCGAAACGCTCTTTGAGCAGTCTTCCTACCGTGAGCAAATAGTTCACATCCTGATTGAAGAAGGCGTTCTGGTGGTTCGCCCGGGGACCGGGGCCGATGGCATACATAACCACCGGGACACCGTCTCCAGTCCAATAACCGAAAAGCTGCCCACCGGTCTCGATGTCGGGATAGTCCAGGATGCATCGCGACAGATAGTCGAGCTCCGACTGGAACACGATCACTCCGCCCTTCTTCTCAGGCTGGCTGATAACGACCGGACTGCTTCCACACGTCCTGACTTCAAGGATTCTTGCCAGGCGCTTCCGCCGTGCGTTGATTTTCTTATGGCTCATTTTCGATGACTTCATTCTGGTGTTCCTCTGTTTCACGGTGCGAAGGTATCCCGGTTTTGCGCAACCTTTCTTCGCAACAAATAGCTTTTCGCTTTTTTAGATTTACTTCATTGACACTGGCCTTATCTTGTTCTAAATCGACGGCAAAAATAGTCCGACAAAACGCACCCTATTTTCGCGTTGATGGAATTGTATACTTAACAATATTGTTCCTCTTGACAAGATTAACTATATTTGCACTTATAGAATAATAAGGCACTTAGCTAATAATCTACCAAAGGCACGCAAGCGTATGATACAATCATTTAAATTGACAGAGAATGGAGTATCCAAGCAGTACTCCTGCGACATCCCTACTCTTTCTCATCCTATGCTGCCTTTCTCCTACATTGATCCCAGAGGCATCCGACCGTTTGTGTTTCATGATTTTTCAAGGTACGTATTTGAGGAAGCCCCTGATTTCCCAACCGATTTCCAAAGGTTCGTCCAACTCGCAAACAACTCTTCTGCCTATACGAGGATAGAACGGTTTAAGGAAGCTCTGCTCAAGATTTGCGATGAGCACATCGGGCGATGCCAAAGATTGGTATTTACCGATCTGCTTATGTACGTCGATTGCATGTGTTTCGTTTGTCTGGCCTGCGGCGAGATGAACGCCAGCCTGATTAAGAACAATTACGGCAAGTGGGCAAAAATGGTCGTAGACAAAAGGGGGTATTACATTAAATCATCCACCCATTTTGGTCCTGGTCAGTTTAGCGGTTCTCAGAATCAAGAGGACTTATTGTCGTGCTTGTATTAATTGAGACTCCTTATGATAACCAATCCTGACAATTTCTTTGGCTTAGAGACGGGTGATGCAAAGTACAATGCCCGGCGTCATTTCAATATCGTTTTTAGCGCCATCGCTTTTTATGAGTATGGGATGGAGCCTGTAAGGCAGATTTCCCAGAAATTGGATGTTTTATCCTATAATGAAATGTCAAATTGGTTGCTAACGGATGTCTTTTCGCCACTGGATAGTTTGTTCCTTAAGAAATTAAGTGAACGTCTTAATCTCACCCATGACGAATTCATCAAGATCACAGGCTGTATCGGTTGCCGGGACAGAATGATCAAGAGCCCCGCAAAATACAACGCTTCCCAGAACGTAAGGATCTTGATTCACTTAGCCTTGGTCTATTCACATACTCACCTTATGAATCAGCCCGCCATGCATGAGTACATCTGCCAGTGGTGTGATTCATTTCATGTTTCAGAGGATGGTTTCCATCGATTCCATTCATTAACGAAAGAAGCCGAAAGGCGATATGGGATTGCGCAATTAACATTGATAGAAGAATTTGTTCTGTCCAATACCGGAATTGTTTAATCATCAAAGTGTTTTCTTATGCCGACCATACCGCTTTCTTATACCCAGATATACACCGGCTTTGTAGGGCTTAGAGAAGATGAGATTCTAACTCGTCATCCCTTAGGAAAGCATCTGCAGTACTTAGGCAAACAGCCCCTTCATATGGGGATGTTTTCATTATGTTATGCACTAAATGAAGATCAGATCTTCTTGCTAATCCTTGAACCCATCAATGGTGTTAATCGGGTTGTTGGCCAAAAAACTTACTGGGAGGTTGAAAAGGCTTTTGAGTATTTAGAGCGTTATGCTGTCAGTCACGAAATTGGTGGGTATTGGATAAACGCTGCCGGAGATAGGCGGTTGTTCGTTCGCATTGAGCAGCCTCCTGGCGATCCCCCCGCATTAAGCGTCAGCATCTATTGATTATGCAGATAGATAAGAATGTCATACGAGCAATCCGGCAACAGGTTGAATCTTTCCCTGCTGCCAGTTACGATGCGTTCAATGAGAGGCTAAATAAGGCCAAAGAAACAATCAGTAGGCTGACAAGCTTTTCAGAGAGAGATGGTGGATTACCTCAATTTGACCACGTCTCTCGGAGCGCATATTCTGCTCTGTCGTCCGACGGAATCAGTGTGGAGAACAGTTTCTTGTATGCATACGCCGCAGGGTTGTATTGGGCAGAATCCGATTGGCTTGAGCCATACCGGTATACGACCATAAAAGGAACAGCAGAAATGATGACCGCCATGTTTAATTTGGATAACAAGGCGGAAACCCACATCTTTTTGAGTTCTGTTCCGGGAGAAGGCCCCAGGGACCTTTCTTATTTTGGTGAATGGCACCGTATCCTATACGTCCGTCTTTCATATGGACGGAAATCCATGGAACTCGAGGTTTACCCACTTCAAGAGAAGTCCTATGTAACTCTTGATTCTATAAATGGCAACGTATTTCGCTATCGAGACGAGGATAATCATATCATCTATGCCCTCACTTTCAACGGTGATTTTCTCTCCTCGGTAAGCATTAGTTATTTTGACGAAAGCTGGTCAGGAGAAAAGACTTTTATATATTCATCCAATGATGATCAGCCGCTGCAAGAGCTTCCTCAGGTAATCGATTTCAACGAGAGGATTATTAGGATACGTTCTGAGTTCGCAGTAGAATCAAACGAATCGGATACTATTCGGGACTATCTTCGCGACCAAGGAGTTCATTACTTTTATCATTTTACTGACCGCCATAATATAGATTCTATAAAAGAGAATGGTGGGCTTTTCTCATGGAAGTTTTTGAAGGAACATGGTATAGCAATACATAATCCAGGGGGAGATCCTACTTCTCGGGTTACTGACCAAAGAATGGGTCTTCACGATTATGTCCGCCTTAGTTTCTGTGAGAATCATCCTATGGCATATGCCATTTCCAAGAGAAATCCGGGGGCGGAATTTGTATTGCTAAAGATCAAACCGGATGTTGCCTGTTTTGAAACAACGCTATTTTGCGACATGAACGCTGTCGATAAGCTTTCCCAAAGAGGGCCTGGTATTGATAGCTTGAAACGTGTTAATATCGCCGCCACAAAAAGGAAGTATGTCAATGGTGATGACGCTGACTTTAAATACAAGCAAGCCGAAGTTTTATGCAAGAAGTTTGTGCCGATAGAGTATATCTTGAACTTAGATAATCCAACGCCAATTGTCTTTAATTCATAATATTATTAACCTTTTTTTCTTAGCGCCGTTATGTATATCTCTTTTACTAATTCGGAAGCACGCGCAATCATGAGTGTTGTTATCGACATGGTTTGCGTTGATGGAAAGATTCACAAAAACGAAGAATGGTTAGTGAATCAATTATGCAAGAAGTTTGGATTTGGGAATTCAGACATTAAACTTGCTCAAAATATGCAACCTGGGGAAGTTGTTCCCGTTATCTCTGCTATGTCTTGGGAGAAGAGGAAACTTGTCTCGTACATCTTAGCTACAGCCGCAGCCATTGATGGATATGTTGACCAGAATGAAAGCGCCACTTATTATTTTATTTCTCAGCACTGCAATCTTATTACGTCAGAGATCGATAATGACATAGCCATGAAGGCAGTAAAAGACTTCCTGGGTTAATAATAATACGCTTCTATTCTTATGAATAGTATTGTTTCTGCCTTAGTTGCCAAAAACAATAGCACCCCTTCTGGCCTTTATAGATTTGATTCCCATGGAAGGACTGAGTATCATGGGAACAGACAGATTACTGACGAGCTTTACGACAAGCCGTGTCGGTGGGAAATCGAACGGACAAGTTCTATTACGCCTGGTTTTGAGATCAGGCAGTATGATTTGTCGATTAGCTCTCAGGAAAAGACCACCTATGGCTTTAACTCATGGGACTCCGGATCTGGCAAACGCCTCATCTATGAAGACCACATGAAGATTGTCCATATAGCAGAAACGCCTCAAGGGGCCAAGAATGTCTATTTGGAAAGCACCCGCGACGGGGCAAAATGTTTAATCGCCTTGGTCGTCAAGGATCATATAGAAAAGATTCAGTCAGTTGATCGGCTGAATGATGTTTTTATCATTTATCGTTCTTCTCTCGATAAGATATGTTTCCTTACTGCCGAAGAAAAGAAAGCGATTTTTCAAACGGCATACCAAATGATGGTGAGTGCTGCGGGGCGTCAATTGACATATCGCGATGATCCGTCTATCGACGAGTTAATCTCTGGCTGCTGCTATATGAAACCCCTGGGGGATTTATTATGGAATCAAGCCACCGACTTAAATCCTTATGAGGCGTTTAGAACTGTAGCCGGCCTGGATAACAGTGCAAAGGCTGCGGTCAAATTGGTCCTTGTGAACGTGGCGCGAATGGACAATTCTGCCCTTCGTTTTGACATTCTTCGTCAGCTCTGTCAACAGGCTTCTTTGCCGGATTGATGACACATCTAAAATGTCAACTTGTTGCTCTGCTTACCTCTGGAGACAATTCTACAAATTGGTAGCAGGGTGCTGGCCTAACTAATACACTTGCTTCTTGTTCATTCCCTGCATCAAGCAGGGAGAACAAGCGGCGTGTATTCTCCAACATGGCTTCTTTGTCCTCCGCAGATGAAGCATTTACAATTGACGTGCTATTATCGCTGATAACTTTGAAGTGCTTACCTTTGACAATACACCAGAAGTCTTCTTCAGTAAGCCTGCAGATTTGGTAATGGTCTTCTTTGAGGGAGATTGAGCAACAATATATCAAGTGACTGTTGTCCTTTACAAATATGCCATTTAAGGCACTGAACTTAAATGTTCTGCCTGGTGTCCCATTAATGACATACACAAACTGGTTTCCCGCGGTTTCGCGTTCAAACCATACGTTCTCAGAAGGTGCGAATAAGTTTTCCATTTGAGTAACAGCTCGTGACATAACGTTCCTATCTATTCAGCAAGGTGCTATAAATCTATATCTCCCACGCTGCAAATATAGGAGTGCTTTACGAAACCGAACTTCGCATTATTTTACTCGAACGATGAAATAAAGCGCTTTAGACAAACAAATACCAGCTGGATTCCGGTTTTGGAATTCGCTACGGCTTTATCTATCACGAGTTCCTTTTTCTTATCTCTCGTGCGTTCCTTTAACAAACCTGCTTCAATTATCTGGGTCATTAAAGATGCCACATGTTCGTCTTGGAAAAGAGGCACTCGGTTGAAGTACTTTGCTTTGTACAGAGCGCCATTGACTAGGCGGCAACGACCATCTTCTTCTAACTGTTCCGTTTCCGAAAGAGGATGCATTATCCTGTTGCGAATCTGGATCAACTGGTTCAGCAACAACAAAACACCATCATCTCTTTTATTGAGGTATTGAAGGTAGACGGCCGCCAGCTTGTCGAATTGAGAGAAAGACTGATTAGGCTTACGTTCAAACTCCACGGCTGCGTCTTGCACATAAAGCAGCCAATTAAACAAATCAGGATGTATGGCTCTCACATGAAAGACCGTCATCTCATCCGGGCTTCTCATCAGCATTATCTTTCGAGTCTCAGAGTTCTGGACATCAACGAGATGTTTTGAAATGATCTCGAAGCTCTGAAAGACTGAAATGAAAGCGTAACGGTATTGGCCTTCACTGGACGCTTTATCTGCCAGATCAAAAGCCATATCCAACTGGAAGCGACATTCGTCAAACATTCTATTTGACCCTTCAACCCCGACGAAATACTCTTCTTTGAAGGAATAGATGTCCTTCAAATAGTTTCTTTCAAAGCAATTATAAACTTCCTCGCGTAGTGCCTGTATACTTTTCTTCGAAAAACTCTCTGAGAACTTATATGAGGGAGATTCTTTAATATAATACCCATTGGCACCGGAAGAAGGATCAAGCAGAGTTTTAAAATTCCACGCCTTATTAGAGGCAGTAAACATAATCACTTGCCTACCTCTGTTGATTGCCTTGATATAGTCCAGAACTTCCTTCCCGGAGAAAGCATTCGTATCATATATTCTCTCTTCCTGGATGCCACCCAGCCTCAAATCAAGAAGATATAGGTCATAATCATTGTCACGCAACTTTCTTTTCGAGTCTTGGGACAGATTGTCAAACCTGGTTACTTTCTCGTCAATAACATCAATGTCTGCACCAACAAAAAACTTATTCAAAGAATACAGCCATCCTTCGGCTGCCATATCATCAACAAGAAGGATGCGTATACCCTTTGCGTCAACTGTAAGTGGCGGCTGTGCATTGACCACTTTACTGGGGAATAACAAAGCTTGCACATCATCAACCGTGCAGGCTAAAATATACTTAAAGTACAACTCTTTTTTAGACGTCGCCAGTTTCTCCGGAATGTCATTGGGTGTATCATCTCCCAGAATTGACCTAAGCATAACACACGCCCCCCATTGATTGGCTAACCCGTGGGGATCATTCTCACTATAGGATGGCGGTGCAATTGTTACCTTACTTAAGAACCCACTATAGTAGTCCTCGGCCTTAAGAGGATGAACGTTTCTAAGTCCCTGACGGATTTCAGATGCCGGCATCACATATACACCTTCTGTCAAAAATATCTGGGCGCTATTTGAAACTCTAAGGAGGGAATCAATCTCAAGTTCAGATATAAAGACCAGAGGACATAGAGAATTGAGATGGAGATTGTCCAAAGATAAGCGAAGATGCATCGCCAAATCAAGGCAGAAGTAAACGTCTTTTTCCAGGTCAAGAATCAAAACGTCTATATCCTCATCGGAAAGATTAGACACCATGAAGTCGTGAATATCCTTATGGCTCGTAGGTCGCACATAAGGAAATCCTATAAGCTTCCCATTTAAGGAATCTGAGAAAGATTTCAACGAATCATCTCCAAGGATGTGTATTCTTCCCATAATTATTGAAGCTTTTAACAATCAGATTGACGATCTCACGGAATCGCCCAATGGTAATTTTGCCTTTCTGAATATCAGAGATAATGTCGGAGTAGGTACAGCCGATACCCGGCTGACAACGCGACACAAAAGACACCAACTCTTGCCCGGCTATTATTTCTGGCAAAAGAACGTCTTCCGAAGAATTAAACCGTATCTTGGAGAGAATCGCATTAGCTTCGCTGACAGCCAGAAGGTAATCACTTTTATCCCCGTATCCAAGTATTTTAAGGTTAATAGTTTTCGTGCTCCTATAGTCTTCCAGGAAGCTCTTTAAATGCTCGTAAAATTTGGACTTCTTTATCTGACGAATAAAGCTATCCCCCTTAAACTCAGCAATCTCGCGATCTCCATCACTAAAAACAACCAAAGGGATCTTTTCTCCTAAATCAGAAATATCATAAACCACCTGGTCAAACACCTCATTCCTTTCCGGATTATTAGAATCCGTAAAAGAGCGATGAATGAAAATGCAATCTGCTTTTTTGAGCTCATCCTGATAAAACTGCATATCAGATGGCTTTGCCCTATGTATGTAACTTAGAACATGGGAGTACTCAAGGAGGTTAACATATTTCCTTGTATACTCTTCAGAAGTATCGTCAAATAAGTATACCATCTTATAACCTGTGCAGAATTCTTATTACATACGAAAAACCCTTAGCGGGAAGATCTTCTATCTCCTGAATCTGGTCTTCCTCTTCCAGTTTTACAACATTCCAGCGCTGTGGCTTTTCAGCCCAAACAGATTCTATCGACAATAACGCAACACCATCTAAAGTATTACTCAAATCTGCGATAAAACCGCCTCCCGCCTGGAAATGAGAGATGGCTTCATCTACGGAACGCTCAGAAAAAGAGTTGATGTGCGAAATGCATAAGTAATCTGCTTTAATCCCATCTCGAAGTTCCGGTCCACGCCTGCACGCAATAGTCACTCTGGGATTGCTGCCCACGTCGTGGTATGAGTTAATGTCCTTCAATATTGATTCAATCGCTTTTTTAAGAACACCCACATCCACATACGAATCAAGGCGTTTGAGGCTGCTTGTATCGGCCTGGATGCTTAAATGATTGTATTCTTGTTTCCTCGTCAATGCAAGGACATAGTCATCAAAGGTGCCATTGTAAATCCGAATAGAGTTCTTAAAGGCTTCAAACTCCTCATAGAAAGCATCCATAGGATGAACCCCAACATTATCAAGACACCAGTCTATCCATTTGTCACAACCACAGAAATCATTATGGATAACGCCATTGCTGTCGGTCCAATTAGGCCCGAATAAGAACCCAAACAAAAGATCATACAAGTGCTTTGGAATTCTATCTTGCCATCCCAGCAACATGTATCGACAACGATTAACGGTGTCTATAAAATCATCACTCTCGGCGTCAAAGCGATGAGTTAAATACTTAAACCCATTCTCTTTGCTAAAGCCGCCCAGTAGATTGACGGAGTTAATCAGCATATCCATATAAAAAGCCGGTTGTTTACTTATACAATTTCAATTGAGCTTTTAATCCTGCACGAATCTCGTCGGCAAATTTTTGTGGTGACAAAACAACCAATTTGCTTCCAAAGCCACAAAGAATTCTTCTGAGCTCATAGTTCGGGATGCACGTAATGGAGAAGAAGGAGAATCCCTTTAAGTAAGGGTACTTTCTATGCAAATCAAGTTGAGCGTCATGCTCATACTCTTCCTGTGTCCAATGAATCTTCTTTGTCCGGATATAAGGAGCATCATCGTCAGTTATTGCGAAGATAATTGTTTCCTTCTCTTCCTTCTCGTAATATGTAACTCCAATAATGTCATCAAAATGAGCATCAATGTCCCCAGGATAATCCAGATACTCTTTTCCGGGGATTTCAGCGTATGATTCTATCCTGTCGAGGGGAAGGTTAATCAGAAACTCCGGTCGGAACGGAAACTTCTTATCCCCCAGAGGGGTTCCAATCAGATACCAGCGGTCATTATACTGCTTAAGAAGATAGGGATACAGGGTAATCTTTGTGTTCTTTGTCTGCCCGAACTTAAGGTACTCAATCGAAACCACCTTGCGGTTAGATATTGCCGAAAACAAACCCGCGAGGTAATCCTTATTTCTCAACTCTTCATTTGTGCTGAAAGAGATGATTTTCCTTGTGTCAACGTTCGAGTCAATATCTCGCTTGCCAAATGACTGATTATCGTTCAAGCGAGCTTGCAGGTCCTCAAGCCAAGAGAAGTTATCCAATCCTGAGAACTGACCGAGAGTATTTAATACTTCGCAAAGCATTCTTTTCTCATCGTCGGAGAGAGGTTTGGAGAAGATTGAACGTGTTTGATCTTCGTAGCAAATGACATGCTTTCCGTTGACGATTCGATTCGAATCGATAACAATATCGAATATTTCCTCCATATCGTAGAGGTCCATTTCAATAGTCCTTTTGCTCACCGTGAAGGTATCGTCAATACGCTTCAGTGCAGCTTGGACAGCCTCATAGAGATCTTTGCGCGTGTAATAATGATGCCGGTCAGAAAGAAGCTGATCGAGAATCATGTACCGGCGAATCGCATTTTTATTTGCAGGCATAACTACATCTATATAAATGTTGCAATCATAACTTGGCTATTGGAACGCAAACGTCTATAACAGTTATAGGCAACACACAAAATTAATAATTAATATGCTAATTACCGAAGGCAGATTAAGATAAATCATGATTACGGGTGAAAAGTGAGTTACATACGGCATTGCTTTTACTCATCAAAGTCGAAGGCTCCTTCAAAGAAGGGCTCTACCGATTCGAAGACATAATCTAGCATCTTTTCCTTAAGCTCTTTCCCTATGCCTTCAAGCGAATCTATGCCGAAACGCAACGCTGCGCCAAACTGTCCTGAATCCGAGCATGGAAGCCATATACGAAGCTTGTAGAGTTCCTCCTTTTCGGAGAAGAACCCTTGAAGCTTAGGATACTTTGAAAGAATGAATTCTGTGGCCATACTGTATCCATATATCTCGTACCAAGTGTCGGTAGATAACAGTAGCCCTATGCAGACCTCATTCTCATACCGAATCACCTCGTAATGGTTTGAAAGGAGATCAAATTTGGCAAAACCAAAATGTCCAGCTTTCACACCGCTAAATCCAAGCAGATTTAACAATGCCATTGTGTTTTGATAGTGATATGCGCGACCAAGCTTCATATAATTCATTAGTGGTTCTCATGTATAATAAAACGAGGCAAAGATATGCTAGGCACGCGAAGTGATGTTTCGCAAAATTGAAGACTATGCCGCAAGGGTTGTATCTTTGAGTAAACCGGCGCTTACTACTCTACCACGACATTCTTTAAGATTGCGGCTAAAGGATTCTCTCATTCGAATATCTTCTGAGAGTCGAGAAATAGTGCTGCCAAGCTCGTCGGCAATACCTTTATTGATAGCATACTCTTTATGCTTGCTAGCATATTCGCTAGCATATGCCATCCTAGTCCAGTTTTTCTGCTCAGCCGGACGCGCAGCATAGATTCGGTCGATTTCTTTTTCGTGAGGCTCAAGAGCCTTCTTAATCGCTTCAAGGCGCACTTCCTTGGATGCCTTTTGTTCTTGTAGAATTGCCACCTTCTCTTCAATCTGTGCCATCATTCCCTCTAGTTTGGGGACAATGGCGATGGCCATCTCTTTGATCTCGCTAATAAAGCCATCAATATTCGGAATCATCTTGGAAAGAGCTGACAGATTTCCCAGGAAGTCTAGTGCCCCAGTAATCTTCTCGGCCTGAATGGCCATCGTCATTTCCTCTGGATAAACGCCATAGCGCGATTTTTCCCAGCTATACATATTTCTAACTGAAAGGTAACCACAATCAGCTCGCTTTCCGCTCTTGTTGAGCATGTCGTTTATATGAAAATCTGGATTCTCAAGAATACCATGCAAGCCATAGACCATTTCTTTAATCTCATTTAACACCCATTTCTCAAGGAAATCCTGTGCGGAAGAAGCCGCCAGGTTGGCGGTCTCCTCAACGAAAGAGAATGCAATGTTCCAGCTATCGTGTGCCACTTCATAAAGACGTGTATAACGCAGCAAATCACGTCGATTGGCTTCAAAGTATTTAACCATATAGCTGTAAGGCAGGATATCAACTCCTTTGTACTTCAGATTTAAACGGAAGTAAGAAGAGCTTCCATATCCAAAATTTGTCCCAAGGTGAATGGTAATGTCATTAGTCACTTTGTAATCAAAATCGGACCACCCAAGAGTATCCGTTGAATACATACGGATATCACCCGTGCTCTTTGCACGGACCAAAGTAAGAGTATAGTTGTGGGCGCAAATGTATCTTTTGGCCTGCCTAAGATAATTATTCTTTAGGTTCTGTTGATACTCTTCTAATTTGCTATCAAGATATTTTTGGAGCCCTTGGTTATAATCAATGGGGCGTGCTTCCATTAACTTCTTGTTTTGATTTGCATATTCAGACGTTAATAGCTCTTTCTTCTCCGATAACATTTGATTGTATCGTTCGAAAGTATATGAGTCAGGATAAAAAGTTATGTCAATAAAAGAACTTCCATAAGCATGAGGAGAGACATAATTAATAGACTTGCGCTCGTTCTCTTTGAAGGCTATGTTCATCTGGGATTGCATGTCGAGCACGGTGGCGTTTTTATTCACAACCATCCCTTCCAATATGGAAACAAGCTCAATCGAGACAGGAATGTCAATTGTCTCGAAGATAGACTTTCCGTTCTTTTCACGAATGACGCAGAGGTAGTCGATGTTTGCAATCTTATTGGCCATATTCCTGAGAGTTGATTATACTTTGTTGTTCTCGTTTTCGCCGGCAAAGTAACACAATATGCGCGAAGTGTATTTTCGCAAATCGAGTAAAAATGTTTTTCGCTCAACTCTCAATCGTTTTAGGAATTTACGCGACCATTTATCATTAATATCTAGTATACCAACCATCAGTCCTCACAACCTCCTCGCCCCATTCACATCCTTCCCATTCATCGTCACAACCAGATTCCTCGCCCCGCCTTTCTCGTAGAAGTACACGCGGAACACTTGCCTTTCACCCGGGCGATCTTGTCAAAGGTGAATACCAGTTTCCCCACGGAATCCGGTGCCACTGCGCCCAGTCCATAGGATGCACGGGGGAACACGGCCTTCTCGTACTGCAAGCCCCGCTTCGTTCGCTTGGCACTCTCCACGGCAAATCGCGGCGTGGCCAGCTCGTAGCTTACGGCCGATGAATTCCGCACGGAAATCAACAGGAACAGTACGCCGTCCTTGTAGAAGATGTTCTCGCACAGGATATGTTCCTCTCATATGCTCCCGACATCGGCCCGCGCAGGCTCTGCCGTGTCTGTGTCATGCCAGCACACGGTGGCGACGAGCTGTCGCTAATGGTTGGGAATGGCCTGTACCGTGGAAGCTTTCCACAGTGGGGCGTGAAATGTAAGCCATTGTTACTCATTGTGTTATGAAAAATAGCTTAGTCTGGACCGAGTATACTATTTCGCCTAACATGCTTATTATAAGTCAATTACATTTCACGGCAAGGCGGGCAGGTGTAAAGTTTCAATCGGCCTATAGTGCTGCCGCGTTAACTCAAACCTTCTATGATGAGAATACACGTTTCAGCGAGCGACCACCAGGCGGCCCTATAATTTGAATTCTCGTGTCTGTGCCATTTGGAAGTTTGTCAATAAATTGTTAATATTGTACAGTTAAACACTTTATGCTGTGAACAATGCCGGAACTGCATTCAATAGATTTCGAAATGATCCAGCGTTTCAGCGAGGATTTGAAGTGGGAGGTCGCCTCCTGGGCGAAGGATCCGCTGTCTTAGGAAGATATGGTTGCCCAGTACCAGAGGCTCCATGCAACCCAGAGTCAGAGTTAGAAACGGCCTTCGGCAGCGTGAAAACCTACGCCCCGTTCGATGTAAGCTGTTTATTTCTTGCAAGTTGCGCAAAATAGTTTAGGCGAAATCGAGTAAACTATTTTCGATAAACGTCTATCTATCAGTAACTTACATTTCACGGCTGGCCGGTGGGCGCAAAATGGCAAGGCCGGCCCCAGAGAGCACAAGCCTATCCCTTCGCAAGGTACGACAGGATATCGTCCCACACTTCCTGGTGACGGGTCTCGTTGTGAATCTCGTGACGCATGCCCGCATACAGTTTCAGGGTAACGTCCTTGTATCCGCGGTCTTTCATGAGCTGAACCGCTTTGCCCAGGGCTTTGTCGTTTACTCGGCAGGGATCCAGTTCGCCGGAAATGAAATGTACGGGAAGATTCGGATTGGTGGTTTTACCAACGTGGGTGTAGCAGTCCTTCA
>Ga0310786_10001608_pt1 | contig 36284 bp, 26 predicted proteins | sample AusTroGonzalo_MG_FD_203881 | JGI IMG/M metagenome (GOLD analysis project Ga0310786, IMG submission 203881) | Bovine rumen microbial communities from tropical cattle in Woodstock, Queensland, Australia - Gonzalo_03 (v2) (version 2) | ecosystem: Host-associated > Mammals > Digestive system >... | reverse complement strand
CCCGCTGGAAACGCCGGACGGAGTGCGCCCAACGCCCGTCAGGACCCGCCGGCAACGCCCGCGCGAGGAGGAATCGGACCCTCCAGAAGGCTCAAAACGGGCTTTCAGGAAAAGTCCGGCCCCGTTCAGGAGGGGGCCTTGAAAAAATATCAGCCAATGCTGACGGCCCTCCACGCGTTGTCGGGATAAATCATTCCGACAAAAATCGGGATAAGCGTGCGAAAAGCGGCGGGTTGCGGGACGGGGGGATGGAATGGTAGGATGGCGGACATGACAGTTTTCGGGCCATACGGGTATCTGGCGTTTTCGGCATTCGTGCTGCTCGGGGGGCTGTGCATCGGGAGCTTTTTAAACGTGTGCATCTGGCGAATCCCGCGGGGGGAGTCGATTGCCTGGCCGGGGTCGCACTGTCCGAAATGCGGGCACGCCATCGCGTGGTACGACAACATCCCGCTGGTGTCGTGGGTGGTGCTGGGGGGGAAGTGCAGGCACTGCCGTGCGCCGATTTCGGCGCGGTATTTCACGGTGGAGCTGCTGACGGGGACGCTGTTCACGTGGCTGTGGCTTCGGCACGGGGCGACGGCGGCAACGGCGGTGTACTGCTTTTACGCGGGGGCTCTGGTGTTCGCGTCGTTCGTGGATTTCGACCACCTGATCCTGCCGGATCGGGTGACGATCGGGGGGATGATCTCGGGGCCGGTGGTGTCGGTGCTGGTGCCGGAAATGCAGGGGGAGGCGGAGTGGCCCGGGGCGCTGGTTTCCTCGCTGCTCGGGCTGGGCGCGGGGTTCGGGTTGCTGTGGCTGGTGGGGCTTGTCGGAAGGGCCATCCTCAAGCGCGACGCGATGGGATTCGGGGACGTGAAACTGCTCGGGGCAATCGGGGCGTGCCTTGGCTGGCGGGCGGTGCTGTTTTGCGTGCTGGTTTCGTCGTTGTCGGGGACGCTGGCGGGGCTCGGGATGGTAGCGGCGGGGCGGAAGGACCTGCAGGGGCGGATTCCGTACGGTCCGCACCTCGCGCTGGCGGCGGTGCTGTGGATGCTCTACGGCCCGGCGTGGGTGGGGGCCTACTGGCGCTGGGCGACCGGCGGCTTCTGAACGCGGGGAAACGCGGGGCGCGGTTTTGCCAAGGTTTGGCAAAAACCGTGGATTTTTGCCAATGATTGGCAAACGGCGGAAAAGAAAGTTTGGTGGTTTGGTAGTTTGGTGGTGCGACAGTGTTGCGGAAGAAGCATCGAACCACGTTCCGTCAGGAGCGGGATTGGCAAAACGGCGGGCAGCGAGGACGCTGCCCCTCCCTTGGGTGAACCGGGGCGTTCCGCGAAATCGAGCCCCGGACGGAGCTGGGCCAGTTGGCGACGGGCGCGTTGTTCCGCAAACCGGTTCGACGGGCAAAAACCCGCGGGGGGAGGGAAGGTCAGATGGTGCCGAAGATGCGGTCGCCGCAGTCGCCGAGTCCGGGGAGGATGTAGGCGTTGTCGTTGAGGGTGCGGTCGAGGGCGGCGGTGTAGATGGGGATTTCCGGATGCGTGGCGTGCAGGGCCGCGATGCCCTGCGGGGCGGAGACGATGCTGACGACCGTCAGGTCGCGCAGGCCGCGCTTCTTGAGGAGGGTGAGGGCGTAGGTGAGGGAGCCGCCGGTGGCGAGCATGGGGTCGAGGACGAACGCCTTCATGTTTTCGGCGCCGGGGGGAAGCTTGCAGTAGTATTCGACGGGAAGGTGGGTCGTTTCGTCGCGGTAGATGCCGACGTGGCCCGTGCGGGCGGTCGGGAGAAGGCGCTGGATGTTCGTGGCCATACCCAGTCCGGCGCGCAGGATGGGGACGAGGAGGACGGGCGAGGCGACCTGGCGGCAGGTGCAGGTTTCGAGGGGCGTTTCGACCTGCACGTCGCGGGTGGGGAGGGTGCGGGTGATTTCGTAGACGAGGAGTTCGGAGAGGATGCCGAGGGTTTCGCGGAAGAGGCGGTTGTCCGTGGTCTTGTCGCGGAGGATGGCGAGGTTGTGCTCGATGAGCGGGTGGCGGAAAATGCGGAGGAAATTGGCGGGCGGGGGCGTGTCGGGGACGGGGACGGCGGGGGTGGAGTCGGGGGCGGGAACGGCGGGAGGGATGGTGTTCATGGCGCGGAAAGATAGCGGGGGCATCCGCCGCGTGGCAAGCGTTTTCGGGCGCGCGGGCGGAGAAAGGCGGGGATGGCGGGCGGCGTCAGAGGAAGGAGACGCCGCGGGGGGGGAGTTCCTTCAGGCCGAAGAACTTCGCGAGGGACATGGAGATGTCGTAGAAGCCGTCGCGGATGCCGAGGGAACAGCCGGGTTTGCCCTTTTCGCAGACGATCAGCGGCACGTATTCGCGGGTGTGGTCGGTTCCCGTGAAGGTCGGGTCGTTGCCGTGGTCGGCGGTGAGGATCAGGACGTCGCCTTCCTGCATCTTGGGGAGGAATCCGGCGAGCCAGCCGTCCATCCATTCGACGCATTTCGCGTAGCCTTCGGCGTCGCGGCGGTGGCCGTAGACCATGTCGAAATCGATGAAGTTGGCGAAGATCAGGCCGCCGTCCTTCTCTTCGTACCAGGCTTCCACCTGCGCGGCGCTGGTCCGGTTGTTGCCCGTGTGGTTGGATTCGGTCACGCCGCGGTGGGCGTAGATGTCCTCGATCTTGCCGACGGCCCAGACGGGGACGCCTTCGGCGGTCAGGCGTTCGAGAATCGTCTTTTCCGGCGGCTGGTAGGCGAAGTCGCGGCGGTTTTCGGTGCGCTTGAAGGCGCCGGGCGCGCCGAGGAAGGGGCGGGCGATGACGCGGCCGACCTTGAGGGGGTCGCAGAGGCGGCGGGCGATTTCGCAGCAGCGGTAGAGTTCGGGGAGCGGGACGATTTCCTCGTGGGCGGCGATCTGGAAGACGGAGTCGGCGGAGGTGTAGCAGATGAGGGCGCCGGTGCGGAGGTGTTCGGCGCCGAATTCGTCGATGATGGCGGTGCCGCTGGAGGCCTTGTCGCCGATGACGCCGCGGCCGGTTTCCTTTTCGAAGGCGGCGATCAGGTCGGGGGGGAAGGAATTTTCGGGAGGGAAAACGTGGAAGCCCGGGCGGGTGACGAGTCCGGCGATTTCCCAGTGGCCGGTGATGGTGTCCTTGCCTTCGGAAGTTTCGCGCATGGCGCCCCAGGAGGCGATGGGGGCGGGCTCGGGGGGGACGCCGGCGATGCTTTCGCGCTGCGGGAGGAGTCCGGGGATGTTGCCGAGGCCGAGCGAGCGGAAGACCGGCGCGGCGAGGCCGCCGACGGCGGCGGAGAGATGGGGGAGGGTGGAGGCTCCTTTGTCGCCGTAGAGGGCGGCATCCGGGGCTTCGCCGATGCCGACGGAATCCATCACGATGAGGACAGCTTTTTTCATGGTCACGCCTTTCGCCGAGTTGACGGCACACCCTACAACGCGGGGGAGGGGGATGGCAAGGCGCGCTTTCGGCGAAACGTTTCGCCGGAAAGCGGCGGCGGGCAACGGGCGGAAAAGGCGCTTTGCAAGGGGGGCGGCGATGGGGTATAAGGGAGAGACAAACAGGAACGGGCCACGGTCGGCCGCGTTCCGCCTTTTCCCCACCGAGACGCCATGAACGACGAATCCTCCAAAACGCCTGAAGAACAGGAGCCGCAGCCCCTTTCTTTCGACCTCGATTTCACCCCCGAATGGGCGCGCACGCCGCCGACGAATCCGTATGCCGGAAGGGAAGACTGGGGCGAGCGGCCGGAAAGCCCGCGCGGCGGGCATCCCGGCGGGGGGCGGCGTCCGGGCGGACCGCGCCGCGACGGCGGCGGGAAGGGGCGTCCGGGTTTCCGCGGGCCGCGGGAAGACCGGCGGCGGGACGGGGACCGGGATGCGCGGCGGCGGCCGGAAGGAGGCTTTTCCCGGCGTCCGCGCGACGGCGCGCCGGGGGGACGCGGGGATAGGGGCCGGCGGGAGGGGCGTCCCGACGACCGGCGGCGCGAAGACGGGCGCGGGCGTTTTCCGTTCCGTCCGCGCGAACATCTCGACGTGCGGGTGACGTTTTTGCCGGACCGCGACTGCCTGTCGCGCGTGGTGGAGGACATCCGGGTGACGGGGCGGGCGTTCCCGCTGCTCGACATCGCGAAGAAGTTTTTGGCGCGGGAAGACCTCTACCAAGTGAAACTGGAACTGGGCGCGCCGGACTGGCGCAAGAAACCGTCGGAAAAGAAGCCGGCGGCGGGCGGCACGGAAGCGCCGGAAGCGGCTCCAGCGGCGGAAGCCGCCGCCGCGCCGGAGGCGCCGGCGAAGCCCAAGACGCTCTGCCAGTGCCTGGTCTGCAAGCGGGTGTTCCGGACACGGGCGAACGCGGAAGCCCACGCGGTTTCGGCGCACCTGGACCGGTTCTTCGACAAGGAAGAGCTGTCGGTGGAGCCGCCGCAGGGCGAGTTCACGTGCGTGGCGCGGTGCGGGCTGAGCGGGGAACTGCTCGGGCCGCCGAACCAGCATGGGTACAACGAGCGCATCCAGGAAATCTGGTCGTCGCGCTATCCGCACATGTCGCGCGGGGAATACCTTTCGCGCATCGAGACGTTGCGGGACCCGGATTTGCTGGAAAAGTGGAAAGACAGCATGCGGACGAAGGTGGTCTACCGTCTGAAGGCTGAGCCGCCGAAGAAAGCCGCGAAACCGGAAAAGGCGGAGGGGGAAGCGAAAGCGGAAGAAGCGCCCGCGGTCCCGGCGCCTGAAGCGGCGGAAGGCGCGGAAGCCCCGGCGGCGGAAGCTCCGGAAGCGGCTTCCGCGGCGGAACCTGCGCCGGAAGCGCCGGCGGAAGACACGCGGCCGACGTTCTCGCGCCGCCAGGCGGAGGAATGGGCGCGGGCGAACCGGATGAGTCACCTGGTGCGCGAATCGGCGCGCTGCCTGATGCCGGGCGCGGTGAGCCGCCAGTTCGACGACGGTGCGCTGCGCGGCGCGGTGGGCGGGGCGTGGGTGCGGGAATCGCGTTTTCCGCTGACACTGTCGCTTTCGCTGCGTCCGGCGTTCCGCCACATGCACCTGCACCTGTTCAAGCTCGGCGGGCGGGAAACCTACGTTTCGGCCATCGCGCCGTTGCCGGTGGATTTCGCGGGGCTGGACGGGGTGAGCCGGGAAATCGGCGCCTATCTGCAGGCGAATCCGGGCAAGTCGCGCCGGGAACTGCTGGAAGCGCTGCGGCCGGGCATGGCGGCGGATTCGGAAGAGGCGACGGCGTTGCTGTCACTGGTGAGCAAGCACATTTCCGAAGGGAACATCGTCTGTTTGTTCGACGGGACGCTGCACCTGCCGCTGGCGGCGAATGCGGCGGCGTCCGCCGCGCAGCCGGAAAGCGGAGCGACTGCGGAAGGCGAAGCGCCTGCGGCGGAAGAAGCGCCCGTTGCGGAAGAAACGCCCGCAGTCGAAGAATCGGCTCCTGCGGAAGAAGTTCCGGCGGCGGTCGAAGAAGTTTCCGCGGTCGAAGAAGTTCCCGCACCGGAAGCGGAAGCGCCCGTTGCGGAAGAACCGGAAGCGCCTGCGGCCGAAGAATCGCCCGCGTCCGCCGAAAAAACGGAAACGCCGACGGAAGCGGCGTCCGGCGGGGAGGAAGCCGGGGCATGAGATACGCGATTCTCGGCGACATCCACGCGAACCGCGCGGCGCTGGACGCCGTGCTGGCGGACGCGGCGGAGCTGCAGGTGGACCGCTACGCCTGCGTGGGCGACGTGGTCGGCTACAACGCGGACCCGGTCTATTGCGCCGAGCGGGTGCGGGAACTGGTGGGGGAGGACATCGTGCGCGGGAACCACGACCACTACTGCATGGGGGAAACGCCGCTGACGGGGTTCCATCCGCTGGCGGCGGCGGTGGTGACGTGGACGCGCCAGGTGCTGCCGCAGGACGCCAAGGAGTGGCTCGGGTCGCTGCCCTACACGTGCAAGATCGACCCGGCGGCGGAGGCGAAGAAAGCGAACGCGCCGCGCGCGTTCCAGGTGCGCCAGCCCGATCCGTTCCTGCTGGTACACGGGACGTTGGACATGCCGGAGCTGTGGGGGTACACGTTCGACAAGCTCCAGGCCGAGTCGAGCTTCCACTACCAGCTCTGCCAGGTGTGCTTCTTCGGGCACACGCACGTGCCGATCGGCTTCGAGAAGTCGTCGGTGGTGCGCGGCGGGCTCTATTCGAAGCTGAAAATCCTGGAAGGGCGGAAGTATTTCATCAACGTCGGCTCCGTCGGCCAGCCGCGGGACGGAGACCCGCGCGCCGCCTACGTGATCTACGACACGGACCAGCGGCTCATCGAGCTGCGGCGGATTCCCTACGACATCGCGGCAACGCAGGCGCGGATCCGCGAACAGGGCCTGCCGGAACGGGCGGCCGCGCGTCTGGCGGTGGGCAAATGACGGCGTTGCGCGGCATGCGGCGGATTTTGCCAAGGTTTGGCAAAAATCGGCCTTTTTTGCCAAACCTTGGCAAATCGGCCGCGTCGGCGGGTCTGGTGCTCCTGGCGCTGTTCGCCCGGGCGGGGACGGCGTCGGCGCAGCTGGACGTGAAGTGGTCGTGCGCGACCCCGAAGCTCCTGCTCTTCGAGCCGGCGAAGGCGTCGGTGACGATCGTGAACCACGCCGGGATGCCGCTCGATTTCGGGCCGGGGGGCAACGCGGAGCTGTCGTTCGAAATCGAGGACGCGGAGCACGTGCGCATCGCGCCCACGGGACGGCCGGTGGTGACGCAGGCCGACACGGTGGCCGGTGACGAGGGGACGCTGACGTTGCGCGTGGACCTGTTTTCCGCCTACCGGCTCGTGCGGGAACAGCACTACCGCGTGACGCCGCACATCCGGTTCGCCGGGACGACGTTCACGGCGGAGACGAAGAACATCGAAATCCAGCCCGGCATCGAGCTGGTCAAGCGGGACTACGGGTTGCCGGATTCGCGCGAGGGGCGGACCGTCACCCTGCGGATGCTGAACCGGAACCGCGAGCTGCACCTTTTCCTGCGCATCGACAGCCGCGACGGCTACTGCCTCGCCGTCCACGACCTCGGGTCGTTCCTGCGGTCGATGGCGCCGCGCCTGGAACGCGACGCGGCGGGGAATTTCCACGTCCTGCACCAGACCATGCCGCAGCAGTTCGTGCATTCGGTGCACCGCGCCGACGGGCGGCGCGAATCGGTGATGTACTACCAGGGCGAGGCGTCCACCGTCCGGCTGGCGCGGGGGCCCGGAGGAACGGTGGAAGTGACCGGCGGCATGGCGTTCCTGCCGGCGGCGGTGAAGGCCGGCTATCCCGACACCGGCTCGCGGGCCGTCACCGATTTCTCGATCGACCTGCCGAAGCGCGACCCCGACACGGGCAAGTTCAGGCCCTGGTGGCGGAAAAACAAGGAAAGCGAGTAGCGGCATGGCGGGCACGTGCATGATGGACGGAGCTTCCTTCCGGACGGGTCTGGCGCTGGCGGGATTCGGGGCGTTCCTGCTGGCAAACGGGGTTGCGGCGCTCGCCGCGCCGGCGCGCTGGCGGCGGGCCGTGCTGGCCTTCCCGCGCGCGAAAATCCCGGCCTGGGCGCTGGCGGCAATCGACACGGCGTGGTGTTGCGCCATCGTGATGGGCGCGCAACTGGGGCGGTTCGCTTTCCTCCGGCCGTGGGTGCCGCTGGCGGGCATCGCCGTTTTCGCCGCGGTGGTGCTTTTCCTAGACGAATTGCTCGCGCCGCGCGCGTGGGGCGGCTTGCTCCTGCTGGTGGCGCAGCCGGTGCTGATGGGCGTGCGCTGGGCGGAGACGCCGTGGCACCTGCTGGTGGCGGTGCTGATGTACGTGTGCGTGGTCTGGGGCGGCGCGCTGATGCTCCATCCGTGGCTGTTCCGCGCGGCCGCCGCGCCGCAGGTCGCGTCGGACGGACGCGCCCGGGCGTTCGGGGCGCTTCGGGTCTTGGCGGGGGCGGTGCTGGCGGGAATCGGCGTTTGGGTGCTGTGCGGGTAGGGGAGGGACGGTGGCCGGCGGGCAGGTCATTCTGGTCTACGGGAGCGACGACCTGACGGCGTCGCGCACCGCCGCCGCGTGGGTCGAAAAGCTCTGCCCGCCGGAGGAGCAGGCGTTCGGGCTGGAAACGTTCGAGCCGGAGCCGGACTTGAAGGACGGCGCGATCGTGGCGGCCCTGCTCGACAACGTGCGCGAAGCGGTCGCCACGCCGTCGTTCCTCGGCGGAAAAAAGACGGTTTTCCTCAAGAACGGATATTTTTTCTGCCCGCGCAAGGAGCCCGGCAACCGCGCCGCCGTGCAGGAAGCCGTCGGGCGCCTCACCGAGATGGTCCGCGCCGGGCTCCCCGACGGCGTGTCGCTCGTCCTCCTCCTCAACGCCGTGGACAAGACGACCGCCTTCTACAAGGCCTGCCTCAAGCACGGACAGGTTGTCGCCTGCGAGGAGCCGGTCAAGGAAAAGGACGCCAAGGCGGATTTCCTGCCGCGCGTCGCCGAAGTGCTCGCGGAAAAGGGCATTTCCATGCCGCGGCTCGTGCTGACCGCGTTCCTGGCGCGGACGGGCTACTCCCTGCGGCTGGTCGAAAGCGAAATCGAAAAACTTTCCCTCTACCTCGGCGACCGCAAGCAGGTGACGGCCGACGACCTCGATTTGATGGTGCCCGTGGTGAAAGAATCGCAGTTCTGGGAATTCGCCGACGTCTTCTGCACGGGGAACCTGGAGCAGACCCTGCGGGCGCTGCGCCGGATGTACGCCCAGCGGATCGCACCCGTGCCACTGGTCGTCAACCTCCAGAACCGCCTGCGCGAACTGCTCGTTCTGCGGGACTGCCTCGACCGCGGACTCGCCGACCTCTCCGGCGGCGAGGAATGGCGCCGCCTTTCGTGGAAGGACCCCCTGCCGCCGGAAGAAGAGGAACTCCTTTCCGCGCTGGAAAAGGATCCGCGCAAGATCATGCCGCCTTTCCGCGCCGCGATGATGGCCGCGCAGGCCGCGAAATTCCCGGCGGGCCGCTGGATGCAGTGGCTCTCCGGCGCCGTGCAGGCCCAGATGGAAATGACCGGCGGCAGCCAGATTCCCGCCGAGTCCATCCTCGAACTCTTCGTCATCCGCGCGCTTTCCCCGCTCCGCGCTTCCCGCTGAGGCGTTTTTGCGCGGCGGGCCGTTTCCCGTTTTTGCCAAGGTTTGGCAAAAAATTGGCATTTTTGCCAAACATTGGCAAATCGGTCCGGCGGGAAAAAAACGCGGAGGGGCGGTTGCCCGGGAAAAAAAAACGCGGGGGGGCGGAAATGGGCTGGAAAGGGCGGGGCGGGGGTGGTAGAAGGGGGACGCTCCAACGGGGTGCCGGGCGCATGGTGCGTCCGGCTGAGATCAAACCCGCAGAACCTGATCCGGATCATGCCGGCGTAGGAAAGGACTCCATGAACAGTGCATACGACGAGTACGCGGACGCGTACGACCAGTGGTTTTTGAAGAACGGGAACCTCTTCCTTTCGGAGGCGCGCCTCGTGGCGGCCTGCATGGAGGGGTGCGGCAGGGCGCTTTCGGTGGGGTGCGGGAGCGGGCTGTTCGAGGCGTGGATGCGCCGCGAAAGGGGCATCGCCGTGGAGGAGGGGATCGAGCCGAGCGGGGCGATGGCGGAAATCGCGCGGAAGCGGGGAATGCGGGTGGAAATCGGGTCGGCGGAGGGGTTCCGGGGGGACGGGAGCTTCGACACGGTGCTGTTCAACGGGTGCCCGTCGTACATCGCCGACCTGGGGCTGGCGTTCCGCAACGGGTTCGCGGCGCTGCGGCCGGGCGGGCGGATCGTGGTGGCGGACGTGCCGAAGGAAAGCGCGTACGCGTCGATCTACAACCTGGCGCTGGCGCTCGGGACGTGGGAGCATCCGCTGCTGGAGGGGGTGAAGCCGCCGGATCCGTATCCCATCGAGTTCGTGAAGGCGGCGCGGTGGCGGACGACGGCGGAAAAGACGGAGCTGCTGCGGGCGGCGGGATTCGGGGAGTTCCGGTACATGCAGACGCTGACGGTGCATCCGCGGTGCGCGAACGACGCGGCGGAAGAGCCGTGCGAAGGATCCGACCGGGGGAGCTACGTGGCCATCGTCGCGCGGCGGGGCGCATGAGGGAGCGCGGGGAGGGCTGGAGCGCGGAAGCGCGGGCGGCGTGCGGGGACCTTTATGCGGAAATCGCCGCGTTGCCGTTCCTTCGGGAGCTGGAGGCGGGGACGCTGGGGGCGGAGGCGTTCAGTCGCTACCTCCGGGAAGACGGGCTCTACCTCGGGGCCTACGCTCAGGCGATGCGGCGGCTGGCGGAGCGCCTGCCGGAGGGACCGGAGCGGGCGTTGTTCGTGCATTTTGCGGAGGACGGGGTGGAAGCGGAGCGGGCGATGCAGGCGGAGTTCGGGGCCGGGGAAGGCGGCGGGGAAGAGGATGCGGCGTGCCGCCGGCTCATGGCGCACGTCGCGGAAACGGCGGAAGCGGAGGACCTGCCCGTGGCGCTGGCGGGGGTGCTGCCGTGTTTCGCGGTGTATGCGGAGGTAGGAGCGCGGCTGGCGCGGTCGGCGGGAGATGGGCATCCGTACCGGCGCTGGATCGGGACGTACGCGGGCGGGGATTTCGCGGGGGACGCGGCGGCGGTTGCGGCGCTGTGCGACGAATACGCGCGGCGGCAACCGGCCTGCCGTCCGGCGATGGACGCGGCCTACCGGGAAGGCGTGTGCCTGGAGCGGGATTTCTGGGCGGCGGCGCGCTGAACGGCGGGATTTTCGGTTGCGCGGAGGGGGGGCGGAGGGGCATAGTGGAGGGATATGGATTCCCTTTTCCAACGGTCCGGGGGGACGGGGCGCGCGGCGGCGGCGCTGCTGGCGCTGCTGCTGGCGGCGGGGATGGCGGGGTGCGGGCGGGAGGAAGCGCCGGAGCCGGCGGCGCCGGACGCGGCGGAGACGGCCGACGAGGCGGTGGCGCGCATCCGGGAAACGGCGGAAATCGTCGTGGCGGAGGCGGTGCGGAAGGCGTCGGAGACCGCGATGGCCGTGGCACGGTCGGAGAAGGACCCGCTGGAGAGGCCGTATCCGCGGCCGGAGGGGGACGAGATTTCGGCGATGACGTTCAATTTGAACCAGTACCGGCTGGTGGTGCGGGACGACAGCGGCGAGCTGGAGCCGAAGCCGAAGGAGGAAGCGGCGCGCATCATTGCGGTGATCCGGTCGGTGGCGCCGGACGTGCTGCTGGTGCAGGAAATGGGGGACCCGGCGGCGTGGGCGGAGTTCAAGTACGCGCTGCGGCAGGCGGGGCTGTCCTACACGGCGGAGGAATACCTGCAGCGGGGACGGCAGGACCTGAACCTGGCGCTGCTGTCGAGGCTACCGATCGTGGAGCGGAATTCGCACGTGGACGGGAAGTATTCGATCGGGCCCGCGCAGTTCCCGATCCTGCGGGGGGTGCTGGACGTGACGGTGGAGGCGGAAGGGGGGTACCGCCTGCGGGTGATGGGCGTGCACCTGAAGTCGAAGGTGTTCCATTCGTTCGGGCAGACGGAGATGCGGCGCGCGGAGTCGCGGCTGGTGGGGGGCTACGTGCGGGACGTGCTGGACGCGGACGGGGAGGCGAACCTGCTGGTGATGGGGGATTTCAACGACGAGCCGGGGACCCTGCCGCTGCGGGAGGTGAGCACCTACAAGCGCCAGCCGCTGCTGTTCGACCTGCGGCCGCTGGACTACGCGGGGGACGCGTGGACGCACACGATGGGGAACGACGTCTACCACCGGATCGACTACGCGCTGGCGTCCAAGGGGCTTCTGCCCGAAATCAACCTGGAAAAGACCTACGTGGTGCGTTCGCCGCTGCTGGAAAAGGCGACGGACCACCGGCCGCTGGTGGTGACGCTGCACGCAACGGAGCGTCCGGCGGAAATGGCGCCGGACCTGGAGGCGCGGCGGCCCATCCCCATCCTGGAGAACGATTGAGGAGCGCGGCATGGAAGGCGGAAGGACGGTCATCGCGGATTACGGCATGGGGAACCTGCGCAGCGTGCAGAAGGCGCTGGCGTACGTGGGCGGCGAGGCGGTGGTTTCCGGCGAGGCGGAGGACGTCCGGCGGGCGGACCGGGTCATCCTGCCGGGGGTGGGGGCGTTCGGGGACGCGAAGCGGAGGCTGGCGGAAACGGGGCTGGAGGCGGCCCTGCGGGAAGCGGCGGCGTCGGGGAAGCCGATGCTGGGCATCTGCCTGGGAATGCAGCTGCTGTTCGAGGCGTCGGAGGAATTCGGCCGCCACGAGGGGCTGGGGGTGTTCGACGGCACGGTGGCGCGCCTGCCGGACGGCGGCGGGCGCCTGAAAATCCCGCACATGGGCTGGAACCGGGTGGAGGCTGTCGGGGAGTGCCCGATTCTCGCGGGGCTGGACGGGGCGGACTTCTATTTCGTGCATTCGTTCGCGGTGGCGTCGTCGCGGTGCGCGGCGGGGCTGACGGAATACGGGACGACGTTCGTTTCGGTGGCGCGGCGGGGGAACGTGTTCGCCACGCAGTTCCACCCGGAAAAGTCGGGCGAGGCGGGGCTGGCACTCTACCGGAACTGGCTGGCCGTCGGGTGAAGAGGAGGAGCGGGCGATGCTGTCGAAACGGATCATTCCCTGCCTGGACGTGCGCGACGGGCGCGTGGTGAAAGGCGTGCATTTCGTCGACATCCGCGATGCGGGCGACCCGGTCGAGGCCGCGGCGCGCTACAACCGGGAAGGCGCGGACGAGCTGGTGTTTTTGGACATCACGGCCACGCACGAGGGGCGGAAAACCATGCTGGACGTCGTTTCGCGCGTGGCCGAGCAGGTGTTCATCCCGTTCACGGTGGGCGGGGGGATTTCGGACGCGGACTGGATCCGCGAGCTCCTGCGGCGCGGGGCGGACAAGGTGTCGGTCAATTCGGCGGCGGTTCGCGACCCGGCGTTCATCGACGAGGCGGCGCGGCGGTTCGGGAGCCAGTGCATCGTGGCGGCCATCGACGCGCGGCGGCGCGCGGGCGGCGGCTGGGAGGTCTTCGTGCGCGGCGGGCGCGAGCCGACCGGGCTCGACGCGGTGGAATGGGCGCGGGAAACCGTGCGGCGCGGCGCGGGGGAAATCCTGCTGACGAGCATGGACGCGGACGGGACGCAGGACGGCTACGACCTGGCGCTGACGCGGGCGGTGGCGGACGCGGTGGGCGTGCCGGTCATCGCGTCGGGCGGCGCGGGCAAGCTGGAGGACATCGCGGCGGCGGTCACGGAAGGCGGGGCGGATGCGGCGCTGGTGGCGTCGCTGTTCCATTTCCGCACACTGGCGATTGCGGAAGTGAAGGCCGAGCTGGCGCGGCGGGGAATTCCGGTGCGGAAGACGTATGGCGCTTGAACTCCCGGGGCTGGACGCCGTGCCGGTCCGTCCGGTCGCCCTGCAGGGATTCCTGCCGGAGGAGCTTTCGGCGCTCTGCCGGGCGTGCGGGCAGGCGGCGTTCCGGGGAAAACAGCTCTGGCAGTGGCTCCAGCAGCGGGGCGCGCGCGGCTGGGGGGAGATGACGAACATCCCGAAGGTGCTCGCCGCGGCGCTGGAGGCGGCGGGCTGCACGGCTTCGCCCCTCGAAGTGGCGGCCGCCAGCGGCGAAACGGAAGGGGGAACGCGGAAACTGCTCGGCCGCCTGGTGGACGGGGAATGCGTCGAAACGGTGGTCCTGCCCTCGAAGGGGCGCCAGCTCACGGTGTGCGTTTCGACGGAAGTCGGCTGCAAGATGGGGTGCGCCTTCTGCGCGAGCGGGAAGGGGGGATTCGCGAGGCGCCTCTCGGCGGGGGAAATCGTGGCGCAGGTCGGTGCGGCGGGGCGCGAAGCGGGACTCCGTCCGGACCACGTCGTGTTCATGGGCATGGGCGAGCCGTTCGACAACTACGACGAGGTCCTGCGCGCCGTCCGCGTGCTGAACCACCCGGAGGGCCTCGGCATCGGCGCGCGGAAGCTGACGCTGAGCACCAGCGGCGTGGTGCCGGGCATCCGGCGGCTGGCGGAGGAGGGATTGCAGGTCGAGCTGTCGGTTTCCCTGCACGCGGCGGACCCGGAGACGCGGCGCCGCCTGATGCCGGTCGAGCGCAAGTGGCCGATGGCCGAACTGCTCGCCGCCTGCGCGGCCTACACGCGGAAAACGAAGCGGATCGTCACGTTCGAATACACGCTGATCCGCGGCGTGAACGACCGTTCGCAGGACGTGGCGGCGCTGGCGGAAAAACTGCGGCTTTTCCCGTGCCGGGTGAACCTGATCCCGCTCTCGCCGGTCGCGGAATTCGACGGCGAAGCGCCGCCGCCGGAGCGGTGCGAGGCGTTTCTGGACTCCCTCGCGCGGCGCGGCATCCCCGGAACCCTCCGCCGTTCCCGCGGCAAGGGGGTGGACGCCGCCTGCGGGCAGTTGCGCCGCCGCTTCGCGGCGAAAGCGGAGAAGGAATTTGACGGAAAAGACCGAATATCGGAGAATCAGACATGAAAAAGACATTTTTTTCGGCAATGGTCCTCGCCTTCGCGGGCACCGTTTTCGCTGCCAGTCCCTGGCGCGTCCCCGTCCATTTCGCCTACACGAACGACGCGGGGGGCGGAAACAGCTGGTTCGTCGTCGGAAACCATCCGGATGTCGGGTACGACCTGAGGGAAGGCAACGACTACTGGGACATTTTCAACGCGGTCAAGCTCCAATGGCACGACGGAAACGTCTGGAGCGCCGACATCGCCATCCAGGCGGGCACGAAACTGAAATACAAGTTCATCAAGCGCTCGACCGACGCCAGCCGCATCGCCGACGGCGGCAACGTCGAGTGGATGCCGGGCAACGACCTCGAACTGCCCGTTCCCTCCGAACCCGCCGCTCCCTACGACGGCAAGCGCGTCATCTTCCTGTGCGACTGGCCCGAGCCGGTGGAGTTCTGCTACAGCATGCTCGCCGCGCCGGAATACGAAGCGACCAACGCTTGGCAGAGCGTGGAGATGACCAAGACGGGGAATGGGCGCTACGAACTGGACGGCGTCGGCGAGGCCGGCGAATGGATGCGTTTCACCTTCCACCACCCGGGCGAAAACGAATCTGACGACTGGTGGTACCACTTCATCAACACCGAAGACGAAGACTTCTGGTCGCCGCTCGACGCCTTCTGCGTGGCCGACGGGCAGGTTTTCAACTACGAACCCTCGCAACGGCCCGTTGCCGATTCGTACATCGTCACCACCAACGTCGGTTCCACCGCCGACGGCATCGCGGGCCGGGATGTCCGCATCTACCTCCCGCGCGGCTACGACGCGCAGACGAACCGCTCGTATCCCGTCGTCTATTTCTCCGACGGGCAGAACGTCTTCCAGCCCGGCGGAACGTTCGGTTGCTGGAACGCCGAAATAACCGCCGACCGCGAAATCCGCGGGGGCCGCATGCGCGAGGCCATCCTCGTCGCCGTCCCGTGCCGCGAAGGTTCCGTGCCCGGGCACGACGTTTCCGACAGCGGCCGCCTCTGGGAATACCTGCCGCCGTTCGATTGCCTGCTGGGCATCGAGCAATTTCGCGGTCTCGGCGGGAACTACGCGAATTTCCTGATCCACAACGTCAAACCGACCCTCGACTGCCATTTCCGCACGCGTCCCGGCTACGAAGACACCGCGCACATCGGCTCGTCCGCGGGCGGGCTGCTGACGATGTACTTGGGCACCTGCACCAACGTCTTTAGTCTTCTCGGCGCCATGAGCGGCGTGTACAACAAGGGCTACTGCCCGGAATTCCGCCGCATCTGGCGGGAGGGGAACCTTCGCGCAGGCAAGCGGATCTGGCTCGACACCGGCGACAAGGAAACGGAAATCGGGGGAGCCGGCATCACGCACAACCTCTACGAATCCAACTTCGAGGCCTACGACCAGTTGCTTTCCGCAGGCCACGTGCCGAACAAGGACCTGAAATTCCGCATCGGCATGGGCGACGTGGACGGCCAGCACAACGAAACCGCGTGGGCGCGGCGGCTGTGGCGGGTGTACGACTTCCTGCTCGACGTGCGCGACGAGGCCAATCCGCTCCTGCCGTTGGAAATTTCGCAGGACGAAGACGGGGCGCTGGTGTTCCCGGCCTACGGCGGGACGCTCTACAACGTCCGGCGCACGGACGACATCTGCAACCCGGAGAACGCGGAAACGCACTGGCAGGCGGAAAGCCGAACCGAAAAGCCGTGGGGCACGACCAACCGGGTCGAAGCCACCGAGGCGGGCTTTTACTGGGTCGAAGGCGAATAATCCCGCCCGCCGGGATCTTGGAATAGAACGGGACGCACACCGTCCCCGGTGCCCGCCCATGGCAGCATGGGTGGGCCAACGTTCCCCTTGCCCGCCGTGGTGCGGAACGGGTTGAAACAACGAATGGACACGGATGAACGGGAATGGGAAGGAAACTACAAGAAGGTCAAGAAAGCCGCTTCGCGGACAAGAAAAAGGGGGAGGGCCCCGCTTGTCGGGGCCGTAAATCGGAATGGGTGGGGAACGTGTGATAGGGGCCGACCGCCGGGCGGCCCGTTGCGGGATGGGGATTTTGCTGCATTGAAAGCTGTGAAAACCGCTTCGCGGACAAGAAAGGCTTGGAGAGTTTTTGGGCACAAAAGAACATGGAAAAGGGGAGGGGCACCGTCCCCGGTGCCCGCCGTGGTGCGGAACGGGTTGAAACCACGAATGGACACGGATGGACGGGAATGGAGGTGAAACTACAAGAAGGTCAAGAAAGCCGCTTCGCGGACAAGAAAAAGGGGGAGGGCCCCGCTTGTCGGGGCCGTAAATCGGAATGGGTGGGGGGACGGGTGGTAGGGGCCGACCGCCGGGCGGCCCGTTGCAACGCAGGAATTTTGCGGCATTGAAAAACATGAAAACCGCTTCGCGGACAGGGGAAACGGGAAAGAATCTACAAGAAAACAAAGAAAGCCGCTTCGCGGACAAGAAATGCTTGGAGGGGGGAGATTTGGGGATGCGACGGTCCGTTGCGTTTTGGGAGGTGCGGATGGACATTCGCGGACAGGGACGGAGGGACGCTGGGGAGTTTTGGGCATTGACGGGGGAGGGGGCTTGTCGCAGACTGACGGCGACGTTCGGGAAGCCGAGCCGAAAGGGGATGCGGAACGGGCGTCGTGACATTCCATCTCTTTGCATTCCGCAAAGCTGTCGCTTCTTGGGAACCTGAGAAATTTTCATGGTAGTCGGCAACTTTGGGCGTGCGCCCCAAGCGCACACTCCAAGTGTTTCTACCATGGGCTTCTCAGGGCCTCCAAGAAGGGCACAGGGTGAGTGCGCTTTCTTGTTGCCCGAAAACGCGCGAGCCGGATGGGGCAACCCTGGGCAAGGAAAAGCCGAAGGTACCCCATGAAACGCTCCTATTTTCCGATTGCCTTTGCAAGCGCGTTGCTGTTGACGGCGGGGAGCACGGCATCGGGAGGGTTCAAGCTGGACATGGCAACAGGGCGCGTGCCGGCGAAGGAGGGGAGCGTTGTGGAGGTGGCATACGACACGCGATGGGGCGGGGGCGCAGGCGGAGCATTGAACGTGGATGGAGTTGAAGTGTGGTCGGGAAGCGGAGAGGCGTTCGGAATCTACGCATGGGATACGACAGGGGTGGCGTCGGGCGAACACGCGTTGGAATTCGTGGCCCGGGACGGGGCGGGCAAAGAAACAGCGTGGACGGCGGTAGTGCTGGTTTCGCGCGGGGAATCGGAGGAGACGACGTCCAACGGGATTCCGGTCTCGTGGTTGGAACGTTGGGGACATGGCGCGGATGCGGAAGCCTTTTCGCAAGGGATTGCGGCAAACGGGCGAACGGTGAAAGACTGCTACATCGCAGACCTGAATCCGACCGACTCCGATGCGGACTTGAAGATGACATGGGGAGACGGCAAGCCGGATTACGGGCCGAAAAGCGCGGATCGCGTGTATTTCATGGAGGGCAGCGCCGATTTGCGGAATCCGGAGGGATGGTCCCATCCAACGAATGCCACGCACCGCTATTTCCGTGTGAGGGTGGAGGTGCCATAAGGCAACGGGTCCCGGCGATGATTCGGGTGTTTCCCAGACAGGCACGGGACTGGGCGGCGTTCGCCCTGGTGCTGGTTTGTGCGGTGGGATGGGGATTCGGCGAATCGACAAAGGCCCCGTGGTTGTTCGACGACCATGCGGTGGCGGAGCGACTGGGAAGTTTCGCGGACGGCGCGACGGCGTGGGAATTCTGGACGCGGCTGGCGTCGTGCCCGCGTCCGCTTCGCCAGCTGACCTTGTGGGCGGACATGCGTCTCGGAAACGGCAAGCCCTTCTTCCCGCGCGCGGCGAATCTGGCGTGGCACGCGGTTGCGGCGGGATTGTGGGCGGCATTGCTGGTCCGCTTGGGATACGGGCGGCGCGTGGCATGGGGTTCGGCCTTGCTGTTCGCGGTGTTGCCGGTGCATTGGGAAACGCTTGGGGTGGCATCGCACCGCAAGGAATTGCTGGCGCTGGCGTTCACGCTGGCCGGCTTGCTGGGATTGGGGACCCGGGGATGGGCGGGAAAGGCCGCGGGAATGGCGTGTTTCGCACTGGCGGTGACGGGCAAGGAAACGGCGGTGGTGTTCCCGGCACTGGCATGGCTTGTTTACGGCGGACGCGGTGCCCCGGATGTCCCAGGGCGCCGTTGTCTGCTGGGTGCGTCAATGTGGGGCGTTCTCCTGGCGGCACTGGCTTGGGGGCAGGCAAAATGGAGCGAGGCGCGTCTTTTCCCGGACGCCCCGCACGTTTCCCGCCACCAAACAACAGCCGCCGCCGCTTGCACGACGGCATTGCGTTCGTTCCCGCGCTACACGGCATTGATGCTCGACCCGCGCGCGGGGTCGTGTCTGGAACGCGGGATGGACGGAATGCGGCGGGATAGCGTCTCTTTCCGTGCGGAATGGGCTTTGTCGGCGGCATTTTGTGCGGCGTGGGCGGGCGCTTGGGCCGTTGCATGGCGCCACGGAAAACGTTGGGCGATGCCCTTGGGCTGGGTGCCGGTGGCGCTTGCGCCCGTGCTGTGGCCACCGTTCCTGGCGGACGGGAGCGTGGAAATCCTCGCGGGGCGTTACGTTTACGCCGCCGCTCCGGGAATGGCCCTCCTGGTGGCGTTGGCACTCGACCGCTTGCCCGGCAAAATCCCGTGGATTGCACTGGCGCTTCCGGTGCTTCTCCTTGCCACGGCGGCCCACCGGCGCGCGGGCGACTTTGCCTCGGAACGCGCACTTTGGGAAGCCACCTTGCGCCACAATCCCGATTCGACCATGGCGTGGCGGAATTTGGCCATTCTGGAGCGGCGGGAAAACGGGCCCCGCGAAGCCCTGCGCTTTCTCGCAGCGCGCATCGAGCAAGCAGGCCGGAATCCATTTCAAACCGCCGGGGCGGGTGCCCCGTGGCGCGTGGCGGTGGCCGGAGACAGCGTGCCGTACGGTTGGGACGACGAATCTCCGTTACGGAGCCTTTCGCTGGCGGCGCGGATGGAACGGCGCTCGGAGGGTTTTCCGGGCGAGTTCGGGGTCTTTTGGAATTGGGCGGTCCCGGGAAGCCCGCTCGAAGGCCTGGGCGAGCGGTTGGGTCACCGGCTGGCGAACAACCCCGCGGACTTTTGCGTGATCATGAGCGGCCACAACGACGCGCTTGCAGGAACTCCGCCGGAAGCGATGGCGGGTGGCGCGGCCGACGCGATGCTGGCCTGCCTCCTCGAGGGAGCGGTTCCGCTGTGGGTCGGACCGGCTCCCGTGCGCGGGACAGACGATGCCGCACGGGCGGCCCAGGCGGCGGTTCTGGCCGGATTCGACGCGCTCGTGGCGGTTCTCTGCGCGGAAACGGGAATCGTCCACCTCGATTGCGCGGCGCTGGAGGCGCTCCGCGGCGGCGCTGACGGGCGGAAGGGTGTACATCTGGATTTCGGCGAAATGGAAAACCTTGCGGGAATGGTCTTTTTCGAAGGGCTGCGTCCCCTGGCGGCACACACGGAGAACGAACGATGAAAAAGCACACGGCAACACGCTTGGCGGCGCCCCTCGCGGCGCTGCTCCTCTCCCTGAGTCTCCGGGCGGCCACGGCGACCGAGACGGTCCTCGACCGCCACGGCGACTGGATGCTCGTCCAGACGGAAGGCGACGGAACGAAGACCATTGCGCTGGCGGACGCCGACGGCGGGGGCAGGACGCTCCTTTCGTCGATGGCATTTCCCGCGGAGACGGTGACGAATGTCTACTGGGACGCCTACGCGGTTTGGGTGCCGGAGATGAACGGCTACGTCGGGGAAGTGGTGACGAACGTTTCACGGGTGGGTGCGGACTACGAGTTCCGGGCGTTCCTGAACGACGGCTGCGCCTATTGGGAAGACTGGGCGGACGGCACCCAGCGCCTGTGGACGGTCTCCTGTTCCGCTCCCGCCGGCAAGACGCTGTTGGCATCGTTCCGCCACGAAAAAACGGCGGACGCTCCGCGGGCTTCCTTCTTCCTCGCGACGCCGTTCGGACGCGGAGCGATTTGGGAAGAACCGGCGGAGGGAATGAACAGTGGCGGATCGGGTCTCGGCAAAGTGGTGGTCTACACCAACGGCACCGCGTCGGTCGTGGCCTCGAATACCTATTTTGCGATCCGGTTCCGCAATGAGTTCAACGATTTTTCCGAAATCGACCGGACCGACAGGTTTTTCTACCTGGAGGGAAGAAAGACGCGCCCCTACTACATGGAAGAGGATTCCTTTGGGAAAAAAGGCATGTATTTGTTGACGCCTTCGGGACGGCAAAGCGTTTGGCAAATCTTGGACAGCTTTTCCTCTTCCTACATTCCGACGTGGCCGACCGGACGCGGCGTGTTGGAGACGCCTCCCCTTCCGCATTGGACGGAAAGCGGAATCGTCCGCGGCGACGCGAGCGCGGCGTTGGAGCCGCCCGGGTCGCTGGTGCTTGATGCGGCGGAACCTTCCGGCAGGTGGGTCGCCGCGGACGGCGGCGGGAACGCGGCTTTTTCCGTGGCGGCCCATTCCACGGCGGGTGGGGAGGTGTCCTGCGCCTGGACGCTGGACGGAATGGCCGCCGGGGGAGGAAGCACGTTTGCCACGCACGTGGGGGACGGTGCCGTGCACAGCGTGCGCTGCCGGGTGTTCGGTTCCGGCGGCGAAGACCCGCTGGATTTTTCGTGGGTGGCGGGACGCGCGGCCGATCTGGCGGCTTGCCGTCCCGCAGTGACGGAACTGGACCGCGGCCTTTACGAACTCGTCCCCTCGGGACTGCCCCTGGATGCGGATATCGCGTGGACCGACGCGGATTCCGGCCGCCTCGTCGGAACGTCGCGGACCCTGCGCGTGGCGACGTTTTTCGGGACGAACCGCTACAGCGCGGCGGCCGGCGGCGAAGCGGCGGCGCTGCCCGATCTCCGCGGGATGCCGGGACGGCAGCGTTGGCCATGGACGAGCGACGTGGATTTGGAGTGGGCCGCCGGCGGACTTTTGGAGGCTTCCCTGTTCCCCGGCAGCTCCATTCGCATCGTGCCGTCCCTCCGCGAGACCGCAAGCGGCCTCGACCTGCCCGCCGCCACTTTCCGCGATGCGGAGACCGGCATCGCGGCATCCGCGTTCGACATTCCCGTGGGAAGCACGGGGCGCATCGTCTGGGCGGCCGGTTCCGACTTGTCCGCCGACTACCGCACCGACGATGCCTCGGCCGTGGCTTCCGGCATTTTCCGCGCGGGCTATCTCGTCTGTTTCGATTATTATTCTCCGTATAACTGGGACGAAACAACACTTGAGTACAAAGACGGGTATCCGATTGCGGATCCGCTTCCCTTCGCCGCCGGAGAGGCCAAGGCCTTGCCCCAACCCAATTATTCCACCAGCAGAGGCGCTTCCTTCCTCGGCTGGGCGACGAATCCCGGCGACGCGGCGGTCTACGCCGCGGGCGAGGTCGTCTCGAATCTCTCCGAAAAAGCCGGGATCGTGCGCCTTTATTCGGCTTGGACCCCCGTGGTTTTCACCGTGCGTTTCAACGCCAACGGCGGAAAAGGCACGATGGCGGACCAGACCTTCACCCGCGGTTTCCCGCAAGCCCTCCGCGCCAACGCTTTCACCCGTGACGGCCATGTTTTCACCGGTTGGAGCGAGTGCGTCGGCTGCGAAGAATTCTCGTTCTACCCGGACGGTTCCGACGGTTCGTCTCTCGGCTCCTACCACGGGCAACTCGTGGACATCTACGCCTGTTGGAAGGCCATTCCCTGCGAAGTCCGTTTCGACGCCAACGGCGGAACGGGGACCATGGCCCCGCAGGCTTTTCCCGGCGACGAACCGCAAGCCCTGCGGACCAACGCCTTTTCCCGGACGGGTTGGACATTCGCGGGATGGGCGGAAACCGCCGGCGGTCCGCCCGCCTTCGCGGATGGCGAAATTCTCGTGAATCCCGCTCCCGGCGGCCAAAGCACCACCCTTTACGCCGTCTGGACCCCGAACGCCTATACAGTCCGCTTCGACCCCAACGGCGGTGCCGGGGCGATGGACGGCCAAGCCTTCGTTTACGACACGCCCCAAGCCCTCCGCACCAATGCGTTCATCCTGGCATCCGCCGCTTTCCTGGGTTGGGCGGAAACGCCGGACGGCCCCGCCGTCCATGCCGACGGCGCCGTGGTTTCCAACCTGACGGCGGAAGCGGATGACACCGTGGTCCTCCACGCCGTCTGGCGCCGGACCTACCGCGTCGTCTTCGACGCCAACGGGGGGGAGGGCGTCATGCCGCCACAGGACATCGATTTGGGCAAGGCGGCGCCCCTGGCGCCCAACGCCTTCGTCCGGAAGGGATATTCCTTCGCCGGGTGGGCGCTTTCGGCGGATGGGGAGGTCGCCCACGCCGACGGGGCGGCCGTCGAGAACCTTTCGGACGAATTGGGCGGGATCGCGGTGCTCTTCGCCCGGTGGACGCCCAACACCTACACCGTGCATTTCGACGCCAACGGCGGCACGGGGACGATGCCCGACCGGACTTTCGCCTACCGGGGCGGCGGAACCCTGCCCGCCAACGCCTTCGAAAAAGAGGGCTTCCAGTTCATGGGCTGGGCCTTGAGTCCCGGCGGATTCGCCGTCCATGCCGACGGTGCGCCGGCGGACGCCTTCGCCACGGAGCCCGGCGCTACCGTGACGCTCTACGCCGAATGGGGCGGAACCTACCTCGTCGTCGACCTCGCCGAAGGCCCCGAAGCCTCCACCTATCCCGTCACCCGCCTTTCCGTTCCGCCCGGCGGAGACTGGACCGAGGATTTCAAGACCACCAAACTCGTCCTGCGCCGCATCGAACCGGGCACTTTCGAAATGGGGGCGGGGACGGGCGGCCAGGTCTGCCGCAACGTCCACATAACCCATCCCTTCTACATCGGCGTATTTGAAGTCACGCAGATGCAATGGGAACTCGTCACCGACGGCAATCCCTCCGAATACGCGGGGTCCACCCGTCCGGTCGAATGCGTCAGCTACAACAACATCCGCGGCACGCTGTCCGGCACCAATTGGCCCTCCGGGGACGCCGTGGACCGCAGCAGCTTCCTCGGGAAACTCCGCGCCAGGACCGGCCTTGCCTTCGACCTTCCCACCGAAGTCCAGTGGGAATACGCCTGCCGCTCCGGAACCACCGGCGACCTCAACAGCGGGGAAGACCTCTCCGGCGAAACGAAATGCGCCGCCATGAACGACGTGGGGCGCTACTGGTCCAACGGCGGCGAAAACCGGCAGCACGCCCGCGCGGGGCTTTACGCCCCCAACGCCTGGGGCCTCTACGACATGCACGGCAACGTCGCGGAATGGTGCCTGGATTGGTACGGTGCCGTGTCTTCCGCTCCCGTCGTCGACCCGTCCGGGCCCCTCGCCGGAACCGAGCGCCTTCGGCGCGGCGGTTCCTGGGCTTCCACCGCGGGGAGCTGCCGTTCGGCCGCACGGGATCGGGCCTTGCCTGGCACCGGCAACGACAGCAGCGGCTTCCGCCTCGCCTTTTCCGCCAAGTCCGGGGTCGGCGTCCTCCGCTTCGACGGGAACGGCGGCCAAGGTTCCATGGATGCCCAAACCGTTCTCCGGGGCGAACCCGTTGCGCTTGCCCCTTGCACCTTCACCCGTTCGGGCTGGCAATTTGGCGGCTGGGGCGTGTCGCCGGACGGTCCCGCCATTTATGAAGACGGAGAAACCGTCGCGGACCTCCAGACGGACGTGCTTTACGCCGTCTGGATTCCCTGCTGCACCGTCCGTTTCCGTTCCAACGGCGGCACGGGTTCCATGCCGGACTTGCCGGTCGTTGCCGGTTCGGGCCAAACCCTCCCTCCCAACGCCTTTTCCCGCCAAGGCCATTTCTTCGCAGGATGGTCCCGTTCCCCGGACGGGCCCGTGGAATGCCGGAACGCCGATCTGGTTCCCGATTTCCAAGTCGCCGCCGGCGACACCGTGGACCTCCATGCCGTCTGGCAGGGATACGCCTACGTTGTGCGCTTTTCCGCCAACGGTGGCATCGGCACGATGGAGAACCAAGGCTTTGTCTACGGGAGCACCCAAGCGCTCCGTCCCAACGCCTTTTCGAAGAGGGGCCATGCCTTCGCCGGATGGGCGGAAAGCCCTGATGGGGCGGTGGCGTACGGGGACGGGCAATCCGTCCTGAATTTGACCGATGCATCCGGCGGTCTCGTGACGCTGTACGCCAAGTGGACGCCCGTTTCCCATGTGGTTTGTTTTGACGCGAACGGCGGCACCGGCGAAATGCCCGCCCAATCCTTTGTTTACGACATCCCGGAGGCACTGGTCGCCAATGCGTTCTACCGAACGGGCTACATCTTTGCAGGCTGGACGGAAAGCCCCGAGGGGGCGGTGGCCTACGGGGACGGGCAATCCGTCCTGAACCTGACCGATGAACCGGGCTGCACCGTGACGTTGTACGCCAAGTGGACGCCCATTTCCTATCAAGTGCAATTCGATGCCAACGGTGGCGAAGGGACGATGGATGAGCAGGGCTTTGTCTACGGGAACGCCCAAGCGCTCCGTTCAAACGCCTTTTCGAAGAGGGGCTATGTCTTCGCCGGATGGGCAGAAAGCTCCGAGGGGGCCGTGGTATACGGGGATGGCCAATCCGTCTTGAATCTGACCGATGCACCCGGCGGTCTCGTGACGCTGTACGCCAAGTGGACGCCTACCTATACAATTCGCTTTGATGCAAATGGTGGCAAGGGGACGATGGAAGACCTGCAAGTCGTTTGGGATACGGAAACCACCTTGCTTCCCAACGCATTTGCGCGCGAAACCCATGTTTTTGCCGGATGGGCGACGAATGCTACTTCTTCCAGCCGCTATCCCGATGGCGCAACCATATACAATTTGGCGGAAACGCCCCATGAAATCGTGACACTTTATGCCGTATGGGTGGAGGAAGGTCTTGTCCCGTACCTCGTGGTGGATCTTTCCGCGGGGAGCGGGGACGGGGCGGTGTATCCTGTCAGCTACCTCGACGTTGAGCCGCAGGGCGGTTGGGGCGACGAATACAAGACGACAAAAATGGTCCTCCGGCGCATCAATCCGGGGACCTTCACGATGGGGTGCGAAATCTCGGAAGTGGGCTATTACGGTTGCGAAGCGATTCCGCACGAGGTGACGGTTTTGCAACCGTTCTACATCGGTGTCTTCGAGATGACGCAAAAGCAATATGAATTGGTGATGGGTAGCAATCCTTCGTATTACAAGGGCGATATGCGCCCGATAGCGTGCGTGAGCTACAACAACATCCGCGGCAGTTTGACGGGGGCGGGGTGGCCCGCTTCAAGCGACGTGGACGCGACAAGCTTTATGGGCAAGCTTCGCGCGAAAGCGTCCGGCTACAGCTGGGACCTCCCGACGGAGGCGCAGTGGGAATATGCGTGCCGGGCAGGGACGAAGACGGCGCTGAACAGCGGGACGAACCTGACCAGTATCTTCCAAGACAGCGCGATGGATGAAGTTGGGCGTTACGGCTACAACAACGGCTACCAAGGAGGAACACAAGACGACAAGGGCGGCTACGCATCGAACTATACGACGGTGGGGAGCTACCTTCCGAACGCGTGGGGGCTGTACGACATGCACGGGAACGTGTGGGAGTGGACGCTGGATTGGTACCAGGACCGGAGCGTGTTCACGGGTAACGCCACGACTGATCCGGTGGGGCCAGCGGTGGGTTCGTACCGCGTCATACGGGGCGGTAGCTGGGACAACTCCGCGCGAGCCTGCCGGTCCGCGTACCGCGACCGCAGCGACCCGGCCGTCAGCCACCACACCGCCGGGTTCCGGCTCGCTTGCGTCCTAGGGCTGTAAGCGGTGCTGGAGAAAGCAGGAAGAAAGATGAACCAACGAGCGGCGCGGGACGCGGGAACGGGCGGCCTACGGAGAAGCCAACCAACCATTCAACGGCGAAACCGGGATTGACGACAAACCGAAAAGGAAAATGGACATGAAGTGCATGAAGTATTGGGTGATGGCACTGGCGACCTTCTGGCTGGCCTTTGCCGGATGGACATTTGGTGCGGAGAAGCCCACCACCGCCAATGAGGCAGCAGGCGCAATCCAGACTCTTTCGGAGCGCTTGGATGCCGTTGAAACCCAGGTGGGAACGGTCGAAAGCATCCTTCGCGATGGGTGGATGAAGATGGCGCTTGGGGGTGCATTGGGGGTTTTGGCCACGCTGGTGTTTTTTTCGCTTTTGGCTCTGTTCATCCGAAAACTGCGCGCTTCCGAATTCCTGCGTTGTTTCGAATTGGGAATGTTGATTGCCGTATTTCTGCTGATTCTGTTGGGTGCTTACCGCCTGACTTCGAAAATTGTGGACACGGGCGGATTGTCCCATGCTTCTGTCATCGCCGATGTCCCGGGCGAATCCGATGCGGTGTTGCGTGCATACGACCAATTGAGCGGTGAAATGGAGCGGTGGTTTGCCCTGTTTGGCGTGTTGGGAACGTTTTTCGGGCTGATTTTGCCGGTGGGTGCGTATTTCCTCCAGATTCGATCGATTCGCGGACAAGAAGAAAAAACCGAAAAAACGATACACGACAAAATTGAGGGTTTTGAAAAACGGACAAGGAAATTTGACGGGCAACTTTCGGGCTTTTTGGAATGCTTGAACAAACTGGGGGAAGACTGCAAGAGCATGCAAGAACAGCAGGAACACATGCAGGGGAAATTGGAACGGCTGGATAAAGATTCAGCTCGATTGCTGGAGGATTGGGATGACGCCAAAAGTGTGTTTCGTTGTGTGGCGACATCAATGCCGGAGATGCAAGAAACAATTGAAAACATGAAGCGGAATGCAAAAGACGTCTATAAAATGATTGCGGATTCCATCTTTTGCAACATCGTTGAGTATGGCGGACGGGAACTCGCCACTGCGACCTTTGCTGGACGACAGGGCGGGGCAGGACTGACTGATCCAGAAAAGAATTTGTGGCAGATGTATTTGGTTTGGAGTTTGTATTTGCTCGAAGTGCTCGGAAATCTTGACGACCCTGGTTTTGTCCATCAAAGGCTCAAGTTCGTGGTTGAGCAACTCCGTGATATCAAAAACAGACTGTCGCAGATTGGCGCTTTCCCCTGTTTGCAAGAATTTTTGAAGCAGACATTCCACGAAGTGAACATGGAAACACAATTATCGGGGGCGTTGAAACAACTGAAGTCCTGTTCAAAGGTCGACACCACAGAACTCAAATCTTTGCTCAGGGAATATGGCCTGGAAATAATGTGATTCCGAAATGTGATCGCTGAACAGGAAAGAGGAGCTGTCGCAATTCAGCAGACTTCGCAATCGGAGCATTTTTCCTGAATGCGTTGCCATGTCCGGATTTTTTGGGCGGTGCGGCTTCCAGTAGGCCCATCGGCTCGATTAACGCGGCGGGACATCGCATCCAGTTTCCCGGGTCCGCGGAGCGGTTTCGGGGTTTTCAATGTGGAAAAAAGTGTTGCAGGGACGGGCCGTCCGGCGGTCAGGCCATAACATTTTTTGCCCCGAGCCATTCCGCCATGCAACGTGCCTGCGGCACCGGCCCGGACGGGGCCGGGCCCTCCCGTTCCAAACCAAGCCATTCCGCTATTCACGAGCAACGAGGACGTCGCCGGATTCTTGCTGCTCTTCAAAAATCCCCCTCCAAGCTTTTCTTGTCCGCGAAGCGGTTTTCGAGATGTTCTTGTAGATGATTTCCCGTTTTCCATGTCCGCGTCGGCGGTTTTCATGGTTTTCAATACAAATCCGGAATCAGATTCCGGGATTGCACGGTTTTGCGGACGTGCGGCGGAAGCTGCTTGTTCGTTTGGAAAAAGCCGCGGGTTGGAAGCCCACGCTCCCGGAGGGCGCGGCAACGCGTTGGCACTGCCGCGCAGTGACAAGAGAAAAGAGAAGAGAAAAAAGACGAGGGTGCGGCCGGGACGGAGGCGTGGCCTCGCTTCGGGGGCTTTTCCGAAAACAAGCCCCGAAGGGGCGGCGGAATTGCGGTGGGATGTCTGCCGCCGCTTTGCGGCTTGGGTTGTTTTTCATTTGTTTCCTGGGGTTTCGCTTCGCTCCACCCCCGGCTGGATTCGGGTCGCCCCTTCGGGGCTGGAGACGGGCCGCACGGTGTGCGGGGCCTGCCCGGTGGAAGCAAAACGTTCCGCCATTCGCGGGCAACGGGGACGTTGTCCCTCCCTTGGCTGATCCAGCGCGTTCTGCGAGATTACGGCCGGGACGGAGCCCGGCCCTCCCGTTGGGGGGGCGGGTGTTTGCCGGGGAAAGGGCGGGCAACGGGGACGTTGTCCCTCCCTTGGCTGATCCAGCGCGTTCTGCGAGACTACGGCCGGGACGGAGCCCGGCCCTCCCGTTGGGGGGGCGGGTGTTTGCCGGGGAAAGGGCTGGCAACGGGGACGTTGCCCCTCCCTTGGCTGATCCAGCGCGTTCTGCGAGACTACGGCCGGGACGGAGCCCGGCCCTCCCGTTGGGGGGGCGGGCGTTTGCCGGGGAAAGGGCGGGCAACGGGGACGTTGCCCCTCCCGTTCGCGCCGGGGCGTTCTGGAATGCGGCGGGCACCGAGGACGGTGCCCCTCCCCGTCGGGGGCAAAGCGTTCCGCAATACGGCATGGAGGTCAGGGGGAGGGGGGATTGAGGGTGCAGATGCGGGCGATGCCGCGGAGGGTGAGGTGGGGGAGGTGGACGAGTTCGAGGCCGCAATCCTTCAGGACGCGGGGGGCCCAGCCGCCGGTGGCGCAGTAGGCGATGCGGGGGCGGTCTTTTTGGGGGACGGCTTGGGAAAGTTGGTAGAGGATTTCGGCGACCATGCCGCGGAAGCCCCAGCGGGAGCCGAGGCGGAGGGCGTCGGCGGTGTTTCCGGCGCAGGGGATGCGGAGGGCGCCGGAGGGGGGGACGGCGGGAATCTGGGCGGTTCCGGCGTGGAGGGCCTCGAACCACATGCCGAAGCCAGGGGCGATGGCGCCGCCGACGAAGCCTTTGCGGGGGAGGACGAGGTTGAAGGTGGTGGCGGTGCCGAAGTCGCAGGCGATGCAGGGGGTGCCGCAGGTTTCGGCGGCGGCGACGGCGTCGGCGTAGCGGTCGAGGCCGGTCTGGGCGGGGGCGGAGAGGGTGACGGGGATGCCGAAATCGAGGTCGTGGGAGAGCCAGCGGCGGGGGACGCGGGGGAAGGCGCGGGAAAGGGCGCGCTGCCAGGCGGCGTTTTTGGCGGGGGCGACGGAGCAGACGGCGACGGCGTCGGGGTCGGGGACGACGGCGCGGAGGGCGCCGGGGCCGGGAGGAGAGGGGAAATGGGAGATGCGGCGGACGGTTTTGCCGGCGACGAGGGCGGCGGTGGCGCGGGAGTTTCCGATGTCGAGGACGAAAAGGCGCATGGGAGGGTCAAGCAGGGAGTTTTTCTGGGAGTTTTGCGGGGTCGGTGCAGGCGAGGTGCCAGGCGTGGGCGATGGCGTCGGGGGGAAGGGGGAGCAGGGCGAGGAGTCCGGTGGCGAGGACGGGGAAGAGGTCGCCGGGGGCGATGGAGAGTCCGAGGATGCGGGCGGAGGTGGCGGTGGCGTCGAGGGGGGGCGGGAAGTCGGCGGCGGTCTGGGCGAGGTTGACGCCGATGCCGACGACGGCGAATTCGACGGTGCCGGAGGAAATGCGGGGTTCGACGAGGATGCCGGCGATTTTGCGGCCGGCGGCGAGGACGTCGTTGGGGGATTTGCCGAGGAGGGAGGGGACGCGGAAGGAGCGGAGGGCGCGGAAGACGGCAAGTCCGGCGAGGGGGGCGAGGATGGGGGCGCGGGTGGCGGGCCAAGCGGGGGGGCGGAGGACGAAGGAGGCGTAGAGGCCGCCGGGGGGGGAGTGCCAGCCGTGGCCGCGCCGGCCGCGTCCGGCGGTTTGGGTGCGGGCGATGACGGCGAGTCCGTGGGGGGCGCCGCGTTCGGCGAGGCGGCGGGCGGCGTCGTTGGTGGAGGGGACGGTGTCGAGGCGGACGGGCTGGGGGAAGGAATCCGGCATTCGGCAGGGGCTAGTCGAAGTCGAGGGCGATGTCGACGGCGGTGGCGGAGTGGGTGAGGGCGCCGAGGGAGATGGCGGTGACGCCGGTGCGGGCGTAGGCGGCGATGGTGCGGGGGGTGATGCCGCCGGAGGCTTCGGTCTTGCAACGGCCGCGGCAGAGGGCGACGGCCTTGCGGAGGAGCGGGGGGGGCATGTTGTCGAGGAGGACCCAGTCGGGATTGCCCTGGAGGGCGTCGGCGAGCTGGTCGAGGGTGTCGACTTCGATTTCGATCTTGCGGCGGGGGGCGGCCTTGCGGGCGGCGCGGACGGCGTCGGCGAGGGAGGAACCGCGGCGGTAGGCGAGGTGGTTGTCCTTGATGAGGACGGCGTCGTGGAGGCCGAAGCGGTGGTTGGTGCCGCCGCCGCATTTGACGGCGTATTTTTCGAGGCGGCGGAGGCCGGGGGTGGTCTTGCGGGTGTCGAGGAGGGCGACGGGGGCGCCGCGGAGGCGGGCGGCGACGGAGGCGGTGAGGGTGGCGATGCCGGAGAGGCGCTGGAGGAGGTTGAGGGCGGTGCGTTCGGCGGTGAGGAGGGCGCGGGCGGGGCCGGTGATGCGGAGGAGGGCGTCGCCGGGGGCGGCGCGGTCGCCGTCGCGGAGGCAAAAGCGGATGCGGGCGCGGGGGGCGAGGCGGCGGAAGACCCAGGCGGCGGGTTCGAGGCCGCAGACGACGAGGGACTGGCGGGCGCGGACGGTGGCGGAGGCGGTGGCGCGGGGGGGGACGAGGGCGAGGGTGGTGATGTCGCCGGGGCCGACATCCTCTTCGAGGGCGAGGCGGAGGAGGGCGCGGACGTCGGGAAAAGAGGAGAGGGGGCGGGTTTTAGAAGTCGTAGCGGACATAGGCGGAGAAGCCGGTTTTGCCGAAGTATTCGGCGCGGCCGCCGAAGCCGAGGTTGGGGAAGAGGCGGAGTTCGGCGCCGCCGAGGATGCCGAAGAGCTTGTCTTCGTCGAAATCGGTGTCGCCGGAGTCGCGTTTCCAGGTGCCGTCGAGCTTGGAAACGGCGGGGCCGGCGAAGATTTCGATGGCGTGGAATTCGTCGCGGTAGCCGACCTTGGCGCGGCGGGAGAAGTGGAGGGAATAGACGAAGGGGAGGGCGGCATGGGCTTCGGTCCAGGAAAGCTTGCCCCAGGTGTCGTCTTCGGCGGTGGAGCGCCAGGTCCAGCGGCCTTCGAGGCGGATCATGAAGCGCCAGGCGCTTTCGTCGCCGTCGTCGATCTGCCAGAGGTTGAGGTCGAAGCCGAGGCCGGCGGCGGGGCCGAATTTGGTGTTGCCCATGGGGGTTTCGGGGATTTTGCCCTGGACGGCGCCGCCGTGGACGTAGAGGAGGCACCAGACGGCGGGGCGCCAGCCGATCATGGCGTCGATGGCGTCGGCCTGGAGGGAGAGGTCGCCGGAGAGGTCGAGGGGGCGTGCGACGCGGGTGTAGGCGGCGGCGACGGCGAGTGAGTCGGGGCTGGAGGAGAAGGCGGCCTGGGAGGGGTCGCGGTCGGGGTGCATGAGGGCGGAGGCGGGCAGGGCGCCGGCGAGGACGAGGCAGGCGGCGGCGAAAAGGCGGGAAAGACGTTTCATGGCGGGGAAGTTAGCGCGTTGCAGGGGCGGAATCCACGTTTTTCTTGCGCTCTTCGAGGGCGGCGTGGATGGCTTCGGGGGTGAGGGGGAGGGTGCGGAGGCGGATGCCGGCGGCGTTTTCGATGGCGTTGGCGATGGCGGGCGCGAGGCCGTCCATGGGGAGTTCGCCGAGGCCCTTGGCGCCGGGAGGGGCGAAGGGGCAGGGGTATTCGACGAAGGAAATGTCGAAGGAGGGGGCGTCGAGGGCGGTGGGGACGATGTAGGTCTGGAGGCGGGAGGCGTCGTAGAGGCCGTCGCGGCCGGTGCGGAGGCGCTCCATGGTGGCGTAGCCGAGGGCCTGGGTGAGGCCGCCTTCGACCTGGCCGGTGGCGGTCATGGGGTTGATGACGCGGCCGATGTCGATGACGTCGGTGACGCGCACGACACGCAGTTCGCAGGTGAGCGGGTCGATTTCGACTTCGGCGACGTTGGCGGACCAGGAGTAGCCCGGGTAGGCGTCGCCGCGGAAGGTGGTCTGGTCCCACTGGACGGAGGGCGGGAGGAGGAATTCGAAGAAGCCGGAGGGCGGTTCGGGGGAACGGAGGGCGGCGGCGGCGAAGCGGAGGAAGTCCCAAGGGCCGGAAAGGCCGTTGGCGGCGGCGAAGGCTTCGAGCTTGCGGCGGAGGTCGAGGGAGGCGCTGTGGACGACGTTGCCGACGACCATGGTGGTGCGCGAGGCGACGGTGGGGCCGGAGTTGGGTACGAGGCCGGTGTCGGCGAACGGGAAATCGACGCGGTCCATCGGGATGCCGAGCGCGTCGGCGGCGATCTGGCGGAAGACGGTGTGGACGCCCTGGCCCATTTCGGTGGAGGACACGCGGATGACGGCGCCGGGGAGGCCGTCGGGGAAGGTGGCGAGTTCGATGCGGCCCTTGGCCTTGAACTTGGCTTCGCCGTCGCCGGTGAAGGCGGAACCGTGGGCGAAGAAGGAGAGGCCGACGCCGTGCCACTTGGTCTCGCCGGGGCGGAGGCGGCCGCGGCTGCCGGCCTTGTGTTTGGCGGCGAAGCCGCTGCGGGCGAGGACGCGGCGGAGGACGGCGGTGGAGCCGTTTTCGGGGGCGAGGACCTGGCCGGTGGGGGTGGTCTGGCCGGGGCGGGCGTGGATGCGGAGGCGGTATTCGTCGGGGGAGAGGCCGATGCGGGCGGCGATTTCGTCGATGGCGGATTCGAGTCCCCAGATGGCCTGCGGGGCGCCGAAGCCGCGGAACGCGCCGCAGGGCATGGAGTTGGTGCGGGCGACCTTGCCGCGGATGACGACGTTGGGGCAGGAGTAGGCGAGGGCGCAGTGGAGGATGCCGCGGTACATGACGACGTCGGAAATGGTCATGTAGGCGCCGCCGTCGAGGATGTAGTCGCATTCGACGGCGGTGAGGGTGCCGTCGTTCCTGCAGCCGATCTTGTAGCGGACCCAGACCGGGTGGCGTTTGGGGGTGAAGAGGATGTCCTCGTGGCGGCCGTAGGTAATCCGCACGGGCTTGCCGGCCTTGCGCGCGGCGATGGCGGCGTAGCCGGTGAGCATGGAGGGATAGTCCTCCTTGCCGCCGAACGCCCCGCCCATCGCGGTCTGGCGGACGCGGATTTTTTCGGTGGGCAGGCGGAGCGGGTCGTTGAGTTCGGTGGCCGGGTAGTAGGGGCACTGGATCGAGCCTTCGACGAGGATGCCGCCATCGGCCTGCGGCGTGACGACGAGACCCTGCGGTTCGAGGTAGAGCTGCTCCTGGTGGCCGGCGCGGTATTCGCGGACGATGGTGAAATCCGCCTCGGCGAACCCCTTGCGGAGGCTGCCCTTGCGGATGTCCTGGGTCGTCAGGGTTTCCAGTTCGGACGGGGATTTCTTGAAGACGGCGACGGCGGCGTCGAGGTCGAGGAGCGGCGGAAGCGGGTCGATTTCGAAACGCACCGCGGCGGCGGCGGCGCGCGCGCGGGCCTCGGTGGGGGCGGCGACGACGGCGACGGGTTCGCCGCGGTAGCGGACTTCCGCGCCGACGGCGGCCATGAGGGGCATCGTCCGGTCGTGCATGTGGACGACGTTTTCGCCGGGGATGTCAGCGGCGGTGGCGACCGTCACGCCGGTCCAGTCGAACGCCGGGTCGGGCGAAACGCTTTTGAGGATGCCGCGCGGCACGTCGGCGCGCACGAGGACGCCGAAAAGGGCGCCGGGGCGGGGGATGTCGTTGAGGTATCGGGTTTTGCCCGCCGCTTTTTCCGCGGCATCCACGCGGATGACGGGGCGGCCGACGAGACGGGTTTTGCGGGGTTTGGGCATGGAACGACCTTCCGGAAGGGGCTTGCGCATTTGTTCCACCCTAGCCTTTCCGCCGCGAAAGCGCAATCCCGCGTTGCGGGTGCCGGGGAATCGGTAGACGGGCGTTGCCATGCTTTGGCAAACCGGTTCGACGGGTAAAACCGCCGGGGGGGAGTGGCGGGGTCAGGGGAAATCGTGGGAGATGCGGAGTTCGACGCGGTCGGGGGCGGTTTCGGCGAGGGACCAGCGTTTCCGGGCGAGACGGGCGAGGAAGCGCTCGTCGTGGCTCACGAGCAGCATCGCGCAGGGGGCCGCGGCCAGGGCGTCTTCCAGGCAGAGGATGCCGGGGAGGTCGAGGTGGTTGGTCGGCTCGTCCATCACGATGAGGTGCGGTCCGCGGGCGATGCCCAGCGCGAGGAGGAGCTTGCGTACTTCGCCGGGAGAGGGTTGCGCGGATTCGAGGAGCCGTCCGGGGCGCGATCCGAGCCGCGAAAAGCGGGACATGACTTCGCCGAGCGTGGCGTCGGGGAGGCGCTTGGCTTCGGCGAGGATTTGCGCGGATTCGGCGGCGGAGATTTCCTGCGGCACGAGGACGAGGTGTTCCCGCGGTACGTTGAAGTTCGGGGCGAACGCACGCAGGAGTGTTGATTTTCCGGTGCCGTTGGGGCCCGTCAGGGCGATGCGGTCGGCGGGGCCGATTTCGAGCGCGGGGTGGGCGAGGATGCGTCCGGGACCGACGGGGAGTTCCCCTGCGGGGAGGCGAAGGAGGCTGTTGCGGCGGGATACGTCGGCACCGTCGAGCCAGAAACCCGTCGCGTATTCCTTGCGGACGTGGAAGGCGGCGCGTCCGGCCTGCGCCTTCGCCGCGCGGCGGGCGAGGGAGGCGGACTGCTTGCCGGCCCAGGCGTCCTTGCCGGTCAGCTTGGCGAGCTGGCGGGCGGCCTTGCCGTCGTGGTCGTGCATGTTGCGCTTGGCATTTTTCTCCATGGCCTTTGCGCGGGCGGCCATGCGTTCGCCTTCCTCGCGGCGTTCCTGGGCGGCGGCGCGGAGGCGGGCGGCGGCGCGTTTCGCGGCGTCGTCCTGCGCGCGGGCGGCGACCTGCTCGCGGCGGTCCTGCTCCATGCCCGCGGTGACACCGCCGGGGCGGAGGGTCGCGGTCGGAGGCGTGATGAAAAGGCATTTCGCGCAGAGTTCGTCGAGGAGGGCGCGGTCGTGGCTCACGAGGAGCCCCGTGCCGTTGTAGCGGCGCAGCGCGGCGAGGAGGACGTCGCGGGCGTCGGCGTCGAGGTGGTTGGTCGGCTCGTCGAGGGCGAGCAGGCCCGGCGCGCGCCAGAGGGCGATGGCGATCTGGAGGCGCTTGCGTTCGCCGTGGGAAAGGGTTTCCCAGCGCGCGTCCCAGTCGTCGCCGATGGCGAGATCGACGCGCGCCTGCCAGGCCGGGGCGTCGTCGGAGGCGAAGAATTCCGCGAGCCCGGCGGGCGGGTCGTCGGTGCGTTGGACGACGTAGAGGCAGGAATCGGGCCGCGCGACGATGCCGCCGCCGGGGGAGAGTTCGCCGCTGGCGAGCTTGAGGAGGGTCGTCTTGCCGCAACCGTTCGCGCCGACGATGCCGGTCCAGCCGCGGTCGAACTGCACCGTCAGGCCGTCCAGCAGGGGGGCGACCATGCCGGGCCAGGCGAAAGATACGTTTTCGAAGCGGAGGATTTCGTTCATGGGGCGGGATTCGCCGGATGCGGGTCGGGATAACCGCGGGGGCGGCAGGGCGCTTCCCAGTCGAACACATTTCCGGCGGAACCGTCAAGGAAACCCGTCCGCGGGACACGGGGCGTCCGGCGGCGGGAGGGCGGCGGAAGGGGCGGCGGAGAGGGGGAGGAAACGGGGACGAAAACGGCGGGCGGAGTATTGCAAGGGGTGGGGGGGGTTG